>Ga0070714_100004886_pt1 | contig 10179 bp, 4 predicted proteins | sample LARL83metaG_FD_65450 | JGI IMG/M metagenome (GOLD analysis project Ga0070714, IMG submission 65450) | Corn, switchgrass and miscanthus rhizosphere microbial communities from Kellogg Biological Station, Michigan, USA - LAR L8-3 metaG | ecosystem: Host-associated > Plants > Roots > Rhizosphere ... | reverse complement strand
CGGCGATCGCGCGCGTCTGCTGCGCGTGGTCGGCGTGGACGAGGCGCAGCGCGGCGCCCTGCGGGTCGATTTGCTGGGTGAGCACGTCGCGGTAGAAGGCGGCGATGTCGATCAGGGCGCGGTCGAGCGCGTCGCGCTGAGTGCGGGTGGCCCGCCGCTTCTGCCTGGTCTCGAGCTCCTTGAGGATGCCGGCCGAGCCCGCGACGCCCCGCGCGCTGCCGGCGCCCTTGCCCTGCCCGTAGCCGAGGGCCACCTTCAGCTCATCGGTCTCCTTGGCGTCGAGCGCCTCGCTGACCGCCTTGGCTTCGGCCGCGGCGGCGTCCACGAGGCTCTGCGCGGCTTTGAGGGCGCGGCCGACGTCGGCGACCTCACTCGGCAGCTTGAGCGCTTCAGCGCGCCCGGCGGCCGCCGCGCTGTCGAACAGCAGAGCGCGTGTGCGGCCGATGTGGCCCTGAGCCGCCTGCGCCGCCTCACGGGCGCGCCCCCATTCGACGCCCTCAGTTGCGCTCAAGGCGTCTGCGATGGCCTCCGGTGACGGCGTACGCAGCGAGAGGACGCGGCATCGGGACAAGATCGTGGGCAGCATGTCCTGGGTGGAGGGCGAGCACAGGATCCACACGGTGCGCGGGGCCGGCTCCTCGATCGCCTTGAGCAGGACGTTCGCCGCGCCTTCGGTCATCCGGTCCGCGTCTTCGACCACGATGATCTGCCAGCGGCCCCGGGATGGCGACATCGCGGCGCCGAGAACGAGGCCACGGGTCTGCTCCACGCCGATGGTCAGCTGATCGGTCGCCACAAGGGTGACGTCCGAATGGGTGCCGGTGAGAGCGGTGTGACAATCCTGGCACTGACCACAGCCCGGCGCGTGCATATCAGCGCACTGGAGCGCGGCGGCGAAGGCGCGCGCGGCGGTGGAGCGGCCCGAGCCGGGCGGTCCGGTGAGCAGCCAGGCGTGCGTCATTGCGGCGACTGCGGCGCCACTTTGCCCGCTCAGGGCGGCGCGTGAGGCCACGGCAGCCGCGTGTAGCCGCTCCACTGCTGCGGACTGGCCGATCAGGGTGCGCCAAGCGCCTGCGCCGGTGCCTGCTGCTGCTGGATTCGCGGCCGTACTCATGGGGGCGTCCGTCACGACTTACGCCTGCCCAGACCTAGACGCCACCGGCTGCGCGGCAGATCGTTATCGTCGTCGTAGTCGTCGTCTTCGTCTTCGTCGAAGTCGTGGTGGCCGTTCGAGGGAGTGCTGAGTATTGCGGTCGGGCCCAGGTCTAGTCGGAGTTCGGCGGTCTTGGCGGTGGAGGTCGTGACGGTAGGCGTCGTGAGGGCGGGCTTCGTGACGGCGGGTCGTTTCTCGGCGTCGCCGTTGCTCTCCTGGGCCGGGTCGGAGGCGGCCGCGGCGTCGCGCTGCTGCATGGCCGCCTGGACCATGCGCGCGGTGCGGGCCTCGGACTCCGCGCGGCTGTTCAGGTCTCGGGTGGCCTGATCCCGCGCCTGTCCCTTCGCGCGCGCCTCGGCCTGACGAACGGCCAGCTCGATCTGCCGGCGGTGCTCGGCGTCGGCCTCGGCCTGCTCGCGCAGCTGCGCGTCATGCAACTCCGCCGCTCGGCGGTCGGCTTCCGCCCGCCTGCGCTGCTCGGCCTTCTGCTCCTCGTACCGGTCCCGCTCCTCGGCGGCTCGACGGGCCTGGGCCTGTCGCGCCTGCTCGCGCCGCTGCTCCTCGGCCTTCCGGGCCGCCTCCTGCTCGGCCTTGCGCTGCTCGGCCAGCCGCTCGGCCTCCGCACGCTCGGCGGCGCGACGCGCCTGCTGCTCCTGCTGTTCGGCCTCCTCGGCAGCGCGGCGGGTCCGCTCCTGTTCGGCAGCCTCCTTCGCCTCGCGGGCGGACCGCGGCAACAGCTGCTCCAACCGGTCCTCGATGATCGCGGTGATCACTCCCGGCGGTTCGGCGGCATCCACGACCAGGTAACGCGACGGCTCGGCGGCCGCCCGCGTCCGGAAGACCTCGCGCACCTTCCGGTGGAACTGCGCGGGCTCGGCCTCAAGGCGGTCCGGGCCCTCGACGCGGGTCTGCGCCCGCTCCCAGGCGACCGCCGGGTCGATGTCGAGCAGGACGACCAGGTCAGGGCGCAGCCCTTCGGTGGCGAAGGCCGAGAGCTCCACGATCTCCTCGGCCGGCAGCCCGCGGCCGCCGCTCTGATAGGCCACGGAGGAGTCGACGTGCCGGTCCGTCAGCACGATCGCGCCGCGCTCCAGGGCCGGGCGCACCACCTTCTCCACGTGGTCGGCCCGGTCCGCGGCGAAGAGCAGGGCCTCGGCCCGCGCGCCGACCGGTTCGCGATCCTTCGTGTGCAGCAGGATCTCGCGCAGCTTCGCGCCCAGGACGGTCGCCCCGGGCTCGCGGGTGGTCACCACGTCGAAGCCCCGCTTGCGCAGCCAGCGCGCGAGCGAGTCGATCTGAGTGGATTTGCCCGCGCCGTCGCCGCCTTCGACCGCGATGAACCAGCCGGGCAGCCCGTGCGTGGACGAGTGCACGGCTGACGTGCGCCGCCCGGTCGCCGCGGCCGTGAGCCGGCTCAGTCTGGCCCGCATTCCGACGCCGCCCTCCATCCTCGCCCAGACCGCGCATCCTTGCGACTACCAGGGTACTTCCCGGTGGCGACACCTGGTTGAAGCGCACGGTGACGGTTCGGAAAAGTCCGTGCGGAAAGGAGCTCGGCGCAGGGCTACCGGAGGGGGCGATGCGGGTCAGGACGAGGAGGCGGACTCCTTGGGGGCGGACTTCTTCGAGGCGGCGCTCTTGGCTGCGGCGCCCTTCTTCGCGGTGCCGTTGGCCGAGGTGGCCTTCTTCGCCGGGGCGCTCTTCTTGGCCGCGCGCTTCTTCGGCGCCGGGCCCTTCGCCCGCTTCTCGGCCAGCATCTCGACCGCGCGCTCCTCGGTCAGCTCCTCGACGCTGGTCCCGCGCGGCACGGTCACGTTCGTCTCGCCGTCGGTCACGTACGGGCCGAAACGGCCGTCCTTGACCGTGATCGGCTTTCCGGACACCGGGTCCGCGCCGAACGCGCGCAGCGGCGGCTTGGCGGTGCCACGCGCCTTGGGCTGCGCGTAGATCGCCAGTGCCTCGTCGAGCGTGATCGAGAAGATCTGGTCCTCGTCGGCGAGCGAACGCGAGTCGACGCCGCGCTTGAGGTACGGGCCGTAGCGGCCGTTCTGCGCGGTGATCTCCTCGCCGGTGCCCGGGTCGACGCCCACCACGCGCGGCAGCGACATCAGCTTGAGTGCGGTGTCCAGGTCGACGTCGTCGAGCGACATGTCCTTGAACAGGGAGCCGGTGCGCGGCTTGACGGCGTTCTTACCCGCCTTGGGCGTGCCCTCGGGAAGTATCTCCGTGACGTAAGGGCCGTAGCGGCCGGCCTTGGCGACGATCATGTGCCCCGTCGCCGGGTCGACGCCGAGTTCGCGGTCTCCGGACGGCCGCGCGAACAGCTCCTCGGCGAGCTCGACCGTCAACTCGTCGGGCGCGGTGCTCTCAGGCACGTTGGCACGGGCGACCGTGGCCCCGTCCGGGCCGACGCGCTCGACGTACGGGCCGTACTTGCCGACCCGCAGCGCGATGCCGTCGCCGACCGGGAAGGTGTTCACCTCGCGCGCGTCGATCCCGCCGAGGTCGGTGACCAGGCTCTTGAGCCCCTCGAGCGCGTCTCCGTCGCCGAAGTAGAAGCGCTTGAGCCAGGGGACCGGCTCGGCCGAGCCCTGGGCGATGCGGTCGAGGTCCTGCTCCATCCGGGCGGTGAACTCGTAGTCCACCAGCGAGCCGAAGTGCTTCTCCAGCAGGCCGACCACGGAGAAGGCCAGGAAGGACGGGACCAGGGCGGTGCCCTTCTTGAACACGTAGTCGCGCTGCTGGATCGTGTTGATGATCGTCGCGTAGGTGGACGGGCGGCCGATCTCCCGATCCTCCAGCTCCTTGATCAGCGAGGCCTCGGTGTACCGGGCCGGAGCCTTGGTCGAGTGGCCCTCGGCCTCGATCTCGGAGGCGGCCAGCGCCTGGCCCTCCTCGACCGCGGGCAGCCGGCGCTCCCGGTCGTCCAGCTCGGCGTCGGGGTCGTCCGAACCCTCGACGTACGCCTTCAGGAAGCCGTGGAACGAGATGATCTTGCCGGAGGCGGAGAACTCGACCGCGCGGCCGTCCGCGGCGTCGCCCCCGACCCGGACGGTGACCGAGTGGCCGGTGGCGTCCTTCATCTGGGAGGCCACGGTGCGCATCCAGATCAGCTCGTAGAGCCGGAACTCGTCGCCGGTCAGGCGGGTCTGCGCCGGGGTGCGGAAGCTGTCGCCGGAAGGGCGGATCGCCTCGTGCGCCTCCTGCGCGTTCTTGACCTTCGACTCGTACCGGCGCGCAGCGTCCGGCAGGTAATCGGCGCCGTACAGCTCACGGGCCTGGGTGCGCGCAGCCGAGATCGCCGTCTCGGACAGCGTGATCGAGTCGGTGCGCATATAGGTGATGAAGCCGTTCTCGTACAGCTTCTGCGCGACCTGCATGGTGCGCTGCGCGCCGAAGCCCAGCTTGCGGCTGGCCTCCTGCTGGAGCGTTGTGGTGCGGAACGGTGCATAGGGCGCGCGCCGGTAGGGCTTGCGCTCGACCGAGGTGACCGCGAAGTCCGTGTCGGCGAGGGCGGCGGCGAGGGCGCGCGCCGCGGCTTCATCCAGATGGACGACCTCGCCGCGGGTCTTGAGCACGCCGTCCGAGCCGAAGTCGCGGCCCTGGGCGACGCGCACGCCGCCGACCGAGGCGAGGCGGGCGGCCATGCTGTGCGGGTCGTCGCCGCGCCCGGTGTCGAAGAGCGCGGTCAGGTCCCAGTACGCGGCCGGGATGAAGGCCATGCGCTCGCGCTCGCGCTCGACCACCAGCCGGGTGGCCACGGACTGCACGCGTCCGGCCGAGGTGCCGTTGGTGATCTTGCGCCACAGCACCGGGGAGACCTCGTAGCCGTAGAGCCGGTCCAGCACCCGGCGGGTCTCCTGCGCGCTGACCAGCTGCATGTTGATCTGCCGCGGGTTGGCCACGGCGCGCTGGATGGCGTCCTTGGTGATCTCGTGGAAGACCATCCGCTTGACCGGGACCTTGGGCTTGAGCTCCTGCTCCAGGTGCCAGGCGATGGCCTCGCCCTCGCGGTCCTCGTCGGTGGCCAGGTAGAGTTCGTCGGCTTCCTTCAGCAGCTGCTTGAGCTTCCTGACCTGGTCGTCCTTGCCGTCGGAGACGACGTACACGGTCTCGAAGTCGTGGTCCACGTCCACCCCGAGCTTCGCCCAGGGCTGGTTGGCGATCGCGGCCGGGATCTTGTGCTTGGTGTCGGTGGTCGGCAGGTCGCGGATGTGACCGACGCTCGCCTCGACGGTGTAACCCGGGCCCAGGTAGCCCTTGATCGTCTTGGCCTTGGCCGGGGACTCGACGATGACGAGACGGCGCGCGGGCGCGTCGGTCCCGCTCCCGGCCTTGCTGCTCGGCGGCACAGTCGTCCGTCCTTCCTGTCCTCTTCGCTGCCACGCATGCGCGGAGGGATACCCCTTACCGCATGCGGAGAATCACCCGCCTGCGTCGCGCCGTCCCTTGCGGGCGGGTGCATGGACGACCCGATAGGTACTACTTTCGGCCCCGTAGGCGCGACTTGCAGACCAGAGTACGCCCAGACACGCCGTGGTCACGTTCACGAGCCGACGCCGCGGTTGCCCATCCGGCCGTTCGGTCCTGTCATCCGATCGTCAGAAAACCCTCCTCGATCAGCGAACGGACCGCGTCCAGGCCGCCGACCCGCAGGGCCGCGGAGTCGATACCGTAGTCCACCGCGACGCGATCGAGCACGTCGCCGAGCGGGCGCCGGCCGCCCAACGCGCCGAGCAGGGCAACGCCGACCGGGTCGATGTCGCCCGAACGGTGCAGGCCGGAGGTCTGCCGGAGTTTGGCGGAGACCTGTTGCCAGCCGTCCGTGCCGGGTTCGGCCACCTGCTCCAGCACCAGTCCGGGAGCGGTGGAGAGCACACTGGCCAACAGCTCCGCGTCGTCGGACTCGCGCAGGAACGCCTGCCGGTCGAACCAGTCCGGGACCAGCGCGCCGAGCGGTTGGTCGATGTGCCCGGTCAGCTCCTCGAGCCGGATGGTCGGCACTTCGGCCCCGGTGGCGTGCAGAGTGATCCAGCCGAAGCCCACGGTCTCGATCCGGTTGGCCGCGAAGTAGTCGAGATAAGCCTGGTAGCGCTCGATGTACTGGGGTGTCCCATGGTCACCGGAGTCGCGCAGCCACAGCTCCGCGTACTCGGCCGGGTCCTGTACCTCGCGCTGCACGACCCAGGCGTCGCAGCCGGTGGCGCGTACCCAGGGCGCGACGCGCTCGCGCCAGTCCACACCCTCGACGTGCAGCCAGTTGGCGAGGATCTGGCACCAGCCGTCCTCGGCGAGAAAGGCGGGAACCCGGTCGATGAGACTTCGGCACAGCTCGTCCCCTGGCAGGCCGGCGTCCCGGTAGACGAAACGCCCGGCGCCGCGCGCTGATTCCGGCGAAATGACGAACGGCGGGTTCGAGACCACCAGGTCGAAGCGTTCGCCTTGGACCGGCTCGAAGAGGCTGCCGGACCGCAGATCGATGCGCGAGGAGTCCTCGTCGAGCGACAGGGCGGCGGTGAGCCGGGCGAATTCCAGGGCCCGCGGATTGACGTCGGTGGCCACGATCTCGGTCGCGTGCCGCGACAGATGCAGTGCCTGGACGCCGCAGCCGGTGCCGACGTCCAACGCCCGGCCGACCGGATCGCGGACCGTCAGCTGGGCGAGCGTCGTGGAGGCTCCCCCGACGCCGAGCACGTAGTCGGGCCGCATCGGCTCGCTGTGGCCGGTCACCAGGCCGGCGCCGAGGTCGGAGACCAGCCACCAGTCGACGTCCGACTCGCCGTAGGGCCGGATGTCGACCTTGGCGCGCACGCCGCCGACGCCGTCTTCGCTCAGCAGGCCGCCGGCAAAGGCGTCGTCGAGCGGCAGGGCCCGCGCCGCGGCGTCGCGCTCGATGCTCTCCTGCAGCACGAAGAGCTTGATGAGCGAGGCGATCGGCGAGTCGTCTGCGCTCACGGCCCGCGAGGCGGCGACCGACTCGTTGCGTGAGAGCGCCGAGTATGCCGTCGGCCCGAGCGCCTCAAGGCAGCCGTCCACCGTGTACTGCGCCTTGAGCAGGGCTTCACGCAGCCGCGCGATGGCACCCTGATCCGTCATCAACTCCGTCACAGGCAGCACTCTATGCAATAGGCACCGCTGCTTTGCTGATAAGTCACACGGCGGCTGAATCACACGGCAACGGCCCGCGCAGCGTGCCAGCACGCTGCGCGGGCCGTGTGCCCGTGCGGTTGTCCGACGTCGTTTGTCCGACGAGCGTCAGACGTGCGCGATCGCGCCGTCGGCCTCGTCCGCGGAGCTGCTCTGCCCCGGGACCTCGGCCTTGACCGCGATGGACTTGCGCTTGGAGTTCCACACCGCGACGACGATCACGATGATCGCCACCGCTGAGATGCCGCCGCGGGCCAGCGGGTTGTGGCTGCTGCCGATGGACATGGCCACGATCGCCGGCGCCACCAGGAGCGAGACCAGGTTCATCACCTTGATCAGCGGGTTGATCGCCGGGCCCGCGGTGTCCTTGAACGGGTCGCCGACGGTGTCGCCGATGATCGTGGCCTCGTGCGCGTCGGAGCCCTTGCCGCCGTGGTGCCCGTCCTCGACCAGCTTCTTGGCGTTGTCCCAGGCGCCGCCGGAGTTGGCCAGGAACACCGCCATCAGGGTGCCGGTGCCGATCGCGCCGGCCAGGTAGGAGCCAAGGGCCCCGACGCCGAGGGAGAATCCGACCGCGATCGGGGCCATCACCGCGAGCAGGCCCGGGGTGACCAGTTCGCGCAGCGAGTCGCGGGTGCAGATGTCCACGACCCGGCCGTACTCGGGCCGTCCGGTGCCCTCCATGATCCCGGGGATCTCGGCGAACTGGCGGCGCACCTCGAACACGACGGCGCCGGCCGCGCGGGACACCGCGTTGATCGCCAGCCCGGAGAACAGGAACACCACCGCCGCGCCGATCAGCAGGCCGACCAGGTTGCGCGGGTCCGCGACGTTGAGGATGCCGAGGTACTGCAGCGCGGACGCGGCCCCTCCGGGAATGACGTGGGCCTTGACCACGGCCTCGCGCACCGCGTCCTGGAACGAGCCGAACAGCGCGGTCGCGGCGAGCACGGCGGTCGCGATCGCGATGCCCTTGGTGATCGCCTTGGTGGTGTTGCCCACCGCGTCGAGCGATGTGAGGACCTGCGCGCCCTCAGGGCTGACGTCGCCGGACATCTCGGCGATGCCCTGGGCGTTGTCCGAGACCGGGCCGAAGGTGTCCATGGCCACGATGACGCCGACCGTGGTCAGCAGGCCGGTGCCGGCCATCGCGACGCAGAACAGCGACAGCGCGATCGAGCCGCCGCCGAGCAGGTAGGCGCCGAACACCCCGCCGCCGATCAGCAGCGCGGAGTAGACCGCGGACTCCAGGCCCAGCGAGATACCGGAGAGGATGACGGTGGCCGGGCCGGTCAGCGAGGTCTTGCCGACATCCTTGACCGGGCGGAAGTTGGTGTCGGTGAAGTAGCCGGTCAGCTGCTGGATCAGCACCGCGACGACGATGCCGATGACCACCGAGCCGAGCGCGATCAGCCGCGGGTTGCCGCTGCCCCCGGCGGTGGCCCCGCTCGAGGCCAGGCTGGCGAAGGAGCTGGGCAGGTAGGTGAAGGCGGCGATGGCCACCAGCACGACGGACACGGCGGCGGAGATGAAGAAGCCGCGGTTGATCGCGTTCATGCCGGAGCGGTCGCCCGGCCGCGGGGAGACCGCGAAGATGCCGATCACCGCGGTCAGCACGCCGATCATCGGCACGATCAGCGGGAAGACCAGGCCCTTGCTGCCGAACGCGGACAGGCCCAGGATGAGGGCCGCCACCAGGGTCACCGCGTAGGACTCGAACAGGTCGGCCGCCATGCCCGCGCAGTCGCCGACGTTGTCGCCCACGTTGTCCGCGATGGTCGCGGCGTTGCGCGGGTCGTCCTCGGGGATGTTCTTCTCGACCTTGCCGACCAGGTCCGCGCCGACGTCCGCGGCCTTGGTGAAGATGCCGCCGCCGACACGCATGAACATGGCCAGCAGGGCCGCGCCGAAGCCGAAGCCCTCCAGCACCTTCGCGGCCTCGTCCTTGTACGCCAGCACCACGATCGAGGCGCCGAGCAGGCCGAGGCCGACGGTGAACATGCCGACGACGCCGCCGGTGCGGAACGCGATCCGGGTGGCCCGGTTGGCCCCGGACTCGTTCGCCGCCGCGGCGACCCGGACGTTGGCGCGTACCGCCAGCCACATGCCGACGTAGCCGGTGATCGCGGAGAAGCCCGCGCCGAGGAGGAAGAACAGCGAGCGGCCGATCCGCACGTTCCAGTTGTCCGCCGGCAGGGCCAGCAGCAGGAAGAAGGCGACCACAGCGAAGCCGCCCAGGGTGCGGAACTGCCGGGCGAGGTAGGCGGAGGCGCCCTCCTGCACCGCGACGGCGATGCGCTTCATGTTCTCGCTGCCCTCGCTCGCGGCGAGGACCTCGCGGACCAGGTAGCCGGCCACGGCGAGCGCCCCGAGGGCGACCACCGCGACGACGACGACCAGGGTGAGATTGCCGCCCGTGAGGGCGGCGCTAGCCAGTTGCGGCTCGGTGAGCCGGGGCATTGCGTCCTCCTTGACGTGGAAACCCCGTGTGCGCGTCACAGAGCACCGAAAAAGGAGCGCTGCCCGGCTTCTGTCAGTACGGGGATTTATTCGATCCGCACGGCCGGTCGGTCCGCGGCGCCGCCCGGAGCGGGCCGCGGTGAAGCGTCTGCGCCTCTCTCCCGCCACCCCGATCCGCGGCCGCGCCCGGCTCGGTCGGTCGCGAAGACCTCGTTGTGCACCGTGTACTCATCGCAGCTTTCGCCCGTCCTTCGGACGGTGCGATCGGTGGGCCGGAGTTTACGCACGCCAGCCGGTCCGTACCAGCACCTCCTGAGGATTAGCGCCCGGATCGACATGTGACGCACGTCTCATCCGGGCGAAACCGCGGCCAGGGCCGGTTCCCGGAGCCCGCCAGGTCTCCGCCCGAAACAGGGTTC
>Ga0070714_100004882_pt1 | contig 10181 bp, 4 predicted proteins | sample LARL83metaG_FD_65450 | JGI IMG/M metagenome (GOLD analysis project Ga0070714, IMG submission 65450) | Corn, switchgrass and miscanthus rhizosphere microbial communities from Kellogg Biological Station, Michigan, USA - LAR L8-3 metaG | ecosystem: Host-associated > Plants > Roots > Rhizosphere ... | reverse complement strand
ACCACGGCGATCGCGGCCGGTGCGCCATCCGGGTCGTCCAGCAGGCCTTCGATGTTGCCGGCAGGTCCTTGGAAGCTGCAGGAAGCGTTGTGACGTGCGTCAGGCATATTTGACGGGGTTTAGGGGGTTAAAGCGCGCAGGCGTGGGCCGGTATAATAGTCGTTTTCCCGCCCGCACCCACGACTCTTCAGGACTCACGCCATGAACAAGACCATCGAACTGGAAGACAAGTACTGTGCCCACAACTACCACCCCCTGCCGGTGGTGCTGGTGCGCGGCGAAGGCGTGCACGTGTGGGACGATGCGGGCAACAAGTACCTGGACATGATGAGCGCCTACTCCGCCGTGAGCCATGGCCACGCGCACCCGAAGCTCGTCAAGGCGCTCACGGAGCAGGCCGGCAGGCTCGCCATCTGTTCCCGCGCCTTCCACAGCGAGAAGCTCGGCACCTTCCTGAAGCGGCTCTGTGCCATGACCGGCATGGACATGGCGCTGCCCATGAACACCGGCGCCGAAGCGGTGGAGACCGCGCTCAAGGCTGCGCGCAAGTGGGCCTACAAGGTGAAGGGCGTTGCCGCGGACAAGGCGGAGATCATCGCCTGTACCGGTAACTTCCACGGCCGCACCATCGCCATCGTGGCCATGTCGAGCGAAGCACAGTACAAGGACGGTTTCGGCCCCTTCCCCGGCGGCATGAAGCTCATCCCTTACGGCGACGCGGATGCCCTCGAGAAGGCCATCACCGCCAACACCGCCGCCTTCCTGGTGGAACCCATCCAGGGCGAGGCCGGCATCGTGGTGCCGCCGGCCGGTTTCCTGAAGAAGGCCGCCGAGATCTGCAAGCGGCACAAGGTCCTGCTCATCGCCGACGAGATCCAGACCGGTCTCGGCCGCACCGGCAAGCTCCTGGCCTGCCAGCACGAGGACGTGCAGCCGGACGGCCTGATCCTGGGTAAGGCACTGGGCGGCGGTTTGCTGCCGGTCTCCGCCTTCCTCGCCAAGCGCGAGGTGATGGAGGTATTCCACCCCGGCGACCACGGCAGCACCTTCGGCGGCAATCCGCTGGCGGCGGCGGTGGGCCTCGAGGCGCTGCATGTGCTGGAGGACGAGAAGCTGGCGGAGCGTTCCGCCGAGCTCGGTGCACACCTCATGGACAAGCTCTCGGGCCTCAAGAGCCCGCTCATCAAGAGCCTGCGCGGCAAGGGCCTGTTCGTGGGCATCGAGATCGATCCCAAGCAAGCGCGCGCCCGCGAGGTCTGCGAGCGGCTCATGGCCCAGGGCATCCTCAGCAAGGAGACCCACGAGACCGTGGTGCGCCTGGCGCCGCCCCTGGTCATCACCCGCGAGCAGATCGACTGGGCGGTGGAGCGCATCGCACTGGTGCTGAAGGAGATGGCCCTGAAGGTTGCTTCCTGAAGCCTGACCAGACGTAGAACGAAGAAGGCCGGTCTCGTGACCGGCCTTCTTTTTTGGGTCCGCTTCGGGTTCAGAACCAGGCGGTGGCGGACATCGATTTGTCGGACGAGAGATCGATGAGCCCCTTGATGTGCCGGTAGATGTACCAGAGCCAGGCGCATACGCCCAGCAGCCAGGCGAGCGGGATGCCGATGAAGGTCAGCACCAGGCCGATGCACACCACGAACGCCAGCACCGTGTACCAGAAGGTGCGGATCATCCAGGCGTGGTGACTGGCCATCAGCTCGCCGTGGTCGTCCTTCACCACGTAGTTGATGATGAGGGCCACGATGCTGAGCAGGCCGGTGCAGGCGCCTATCAGGTGCAGTATGTAGGTGATGATGACGATGGTGCGGCCGTTATCGGAGTCGCTCATGTCCAGCCCCTGTGTTCCGAAGAGTCAGCTAAAGATATCCCAAGATGCATCCCGGTTTCGATGCCGTGCCGTGGACAGGGCCGCGGTCAGATCCCCAGTTGCTGTGGGTCCACTCCATACGCCCCGTTCTGCAGGCAGCGGTCGATCCAGAACTGGGTCGAGTCGGCCCAGGGCCTTCCGTACATCATGTCCACCACCGCTGGGGATCCCAGGCGGCGCTTGTCCGGGTCAAGCACCAGCGCAATCCGCGGGCGCAGTCTCTGCTGGTTCTGGGCCAGCACCACGCCGACGGCGCCGGTGTTGAGCTCCACCACGGAACCGGTGGGGAAGGCCCCCACCATCTGCATGAACTTCTCCACCACCTCGGGGGCGAACAGCGTGCCGCGCAGGCCGTAGATGTAGCGGATCGCCTCGTGGGGCGAGCGCTCGCCGGCGTAGGGACGGAAGCTGACCAGGGCGTCGTAGGTATCCACGATGCCGGCGATGCGGGCCGAGAGCGGGATGCCGCCGCCCTTGAGACCGGCGCCGTAACCGCTGCCGTCGAAGCGCTCGTGGTGGTGCTTGACGAGCTCCATGATGGTGGGGGTGATGCCATCCATGCCGCGCAGGATGGCGACGCTCTGGGCCACGTGGCTGCGTGCAGCCTGGGTCTCGGCGGCATCGAGCGGGCCGGGCTTCAGGAGCAGTGTGAGCGGAAGTTGCGTCTTGCCCACGTCGAAGAGCATGCAACCCAGGCCCGTCTCATAGATGTCGACCTGGTCGAGGCCCAGGTGGCGGGCGAAGGCCATGCCCCAGATGGAGGTGTTCAGGGCGTGGCTGAAGATGTAGGAGTCGTGCTGCTTCATGCGGCTCAGCCAGATGAGCGCATTGGGGTTGCGCATCATGCTGTCCAGCATCGGCGTGACGGTCTGGCGCGCCAGGTCCACGTCGAGCCGGCCGCTCTGCAGCATCTGGGTGAAGATCGCCTTGGACGCGGCGCTGGCCTCCTTGTGGATGGCCTTGGCCCGCACGATCTCCTTCTCGACTGTATGGGTGACGGCGTAGCGCTCGCCGGCGCGCGGCATGGGTCGCGCTTCATCGTCCTCGCGGTGAGCGTCCACGAACACGAAACGGCAGACACGCCGCAGCTCTTCCAGGGTGTCTTCATTGCGGATGAAGAAGCCCTGGTACATGAAGCGCGTCTCGGTCCAGGGGCGATCCAGCCGGTCGACATACATGCCGACCTTGAGGTCGCTCACCAGGACCTTCATCAACCTGCTCGAATCCATCCGCAGCCCCCGACGCCACCGCTCTCCCTCTGTTCCTGAGCGGTTCGTCTTGCAGACTGGGCATCCCGGCCCGTCTGGACGGCCAAGACTATGGACCTGGGGTGGAGCCGCGGCAAGGGGGTGAAACCGCCGCGCGCGGTCGGCTATTCCCTACGTGGGAAACCCCCGGGAATCCAAGGGCTTAGTGCGGAAAACGAAGCCGTCCCGGCTGTCACAATCGAGCCGGGACGGTGCTTCAGGACTTGGCGGGGGCCTGCGGGATCTCGATGCCGCGCATCGACGGGCGGGTCATGCAGATGAGCGCTATCACGGTGAGGGCGAAGCCCGCGCCGGCGAAGAGCTGGGTGAGCGTGATGACCTTGAGCAGCAGACCTGCGAACGCGGCCGAGAGCGGGCCGACGCCGAGGAAGGTGAAGAACAGCACGCTCATGGTGCGGCCCATCATGGCCGGTGGCACGCGCCGCTGGATCCACGTCATCAGCGCGACCTGCGCGATGCCGGCGAAGCTGCCGACGATGAATAGCAGCGTGGCGCCGTACCAAGTGGTATGCGTGAGAGAGAAGGCAGCGAAGAGCAGGCCGGCGACGGTATCCAGCGTGACGATCATGAGACCCAGATGGCCCTTGGCGATCTTGGTGACGAGGATGGATAGGCCGTTGCCGGCGAGCATGCCGAGGCCGTAGGCGAACATGAGGATGCCGAAAGCCCGGGCGCTGTTGAGGCGCTCGTCCGCCAGCACCGGCAGGCCCACCTGCACCGGACCGCCGACGAACAGCGAGACGATGCCGACGTAGAGGATGAAGGTGCGCAGTTGCAGGTCGCTCCACACGCCGGTCAAGCCCTTCCACACGTCGGCCAGGATGTGGCCCTCTGCCTTGGGGGGATGGTGGTCGCTGTGCACCCGGATCAGGAACAGCGATATCAGCGAGAAGATAAAGCTCACCGCGTCGATACTGAAGGCGAAGCCCATGCCGCCGGCGTCGGGGAAACGCTGATCGAGCGCGTGGATGTCCGCGGCCACCAGCGCGCCGGCCGCGATCGGACCCGCGATCATGGCGAACTGGCGCATGAACATGATCATGCCGTTGGCGGCATGCAGCTGTTCCTTCTCCACGAGCTGCGGCAGGATGGCGCTGCCGGCCGGATAGACGAAGGCGGTGGAGAGGCCGATGCCGAGGGCGATGACGTACACCTCCCACATCTGGATGGCGCCGACCACCACGAAGACCGCGAGGGCGGCCACGAAGGCGGCGTTCCAGGCGCGGGAGATGAGCAGGATGCGCCTGGGCGAACTGCGGTCCACCACCGCACCGCCCACGAACATGAACAACGCGCGCGGCAGCGCCTGTAGCAACGCGACGAAGCCCACCGCGGCGGGATCGTGGCTGAGTTTCAGCACCAGCCAGGGCAGCGCCACCAGGGTGAAGGTGTCGCCGATGGCGGAGACGCTGCTGCCACAGAACAGCAACAGGAAGTCGCGGTTGGCGAAGACGCCGGGACGCTTGGTCGCCTGCTGCATGACTGGACCCCTGCGATACCTAGATATATGGAGCGCGCATGATGCCCCAGCCGGCGGACCCGAGATAGTGGCAAGTGTCATGCGCGGGATGGCTCAGGCAGAGGGAATTCTTGCCCCGGTTGGCGGCCGGAGGCACAGGCAGGTAACATATGCTGGACAAATTCTAACCAGCCGCTCCGCTATCGGGTCCGGCCTTTATTGAGTCGAAGGGGATGATGATGAACAAGGGATTGGGCCGCCTGGCGTTGCTCCTGGGTCTTACGCTGCTGTCCGCGCCCGCCTGGGCCGGCAGCACGCTGGTGTTCACCGCCAATGGCGGTGCGCCGACCACCTATACCGACAGCAACGGCACGTTCGGCGTCGGCGGTAACGTCAACACCGGCGTGCAGGTGAATTTCGACACCAACAGCGGAAATTTTCATTTCGCATATTTAGACCTCGCAGCTCCGAGCGGCAAGGCCCTCACGCCGGGCATTTATGATGGCGCGCAGCGCTGGCCCTTCCAGGCGCCCACGCGACCGGGTCTGTCATTTGACTTCGATGGCGAGGGATGCGATGCCCTCGACGGGCGCTTCGTGGTACGCGCCATCACCACCGACGGCACCGGCAAGGTGACCAGCCTCGCGGTGGACTTCATCCAGGATTGCCTGGGAATCGTCGGTTCCTACCGTTTCAACGACTCCACCCCTATTCCCTATCCCCATCCGACGGCAGACGCCGGTACCAATCAACTGGTGACCGCTGGCGCACTGGTGACTCTAGATGGCTCCTTGAGTGATGCCGGCCCTAGTCCCGACACCATCACCGGATATATCTGGACACAGCTCTCAGGCACGAGTGTCGCTCTTTCCGATACTTCTGCGGTGAAACCTACGTTCACGGCACCGGATGTCGCGCTTGGCGGTGAAGACTTGACGTTCCAGCTGGAAGTGGAAAACTCGCTGGCCGATTCGGCCACCGGCACGGTCACCGTGCATGTGAGCAATCCGGCCGACCCCTTGACGATCCTGGATATCACCCAGGATCCCACCGAGTTCCTGCCGGCCGGAAGACAGACCAGTCTCAACGCTACCCAGGCGCTGTTCACGCCCTCGGTGATCGCCGCGACGAGTTCGATGGGCTCCGGCGTGCAGATCACCGTGAACGCCGGCACTTCCGACTCATGGTCGCTGCGCTTCATGGCTCCCAAGGGGCAGGTGCTCCAGGTGGGCTCTTCGTACGATGTGTTCACCGGGCCTGCACCGGCTTCCATGAGCGTCGCCGGCAGTTGCGGCGTGCAGCGCTTCGTGGTGCTGGACCTGCAGACCGACGTCAACGGCAAGATCACCGCCTTCGCCGCGGACTTCGATCAGGAGTGCGGCGGCACGACGCCGGCACTGCACGGCAAGGTCCGCTACAACAGCACGGTGCCGCTGGACGTGGCCTGGGCCGATGCGGGCGTCCCGCAACAGGTGGTGCCGGGGATCGTGGTCACCTTGTCGAGTGACGGTTCCAGCGGCGGTGATGATGGCGAGACCGTCAGTTCTTATCAGTGGGTGCAGATCTCCGGCCCCAGCGTGACGCTCTCCGACCCGAACGCCGCCAACCCGACCTTCAGCGCGCCGGCGGTAAGCGCCGGTGGCGCCGACTTGGTGTTCCAACTCACCGTCACCAGCTCGGACGGCCTTACCAGCACCGACACGGTCACGGTGCATGTGGCCGGCCTCAGCGACAGCACCAGCACCCTGATGGTGACGACCCAGACACAGGATCCCGCCAGCACCAGCAGCGTGGTGCTCGACCCGCTGACCACGACGTTCAGCGGCCACACCCTGAGTGGCAGCACCTATAACGGTCCGGGCGTCTGGTTCAGCGTCAACGGCCGTTCCGGCAATTGGACCGTCGAGTTCGTGGCCCCCGTGGGTCAGACACTGCATACCGGGACGTACGATCTTGCCCAGGTATATCCGTGGGGAGCTTCGAGCAGCCCGGGCATCTCGATCTCCGGACCGCAAAGCGCCTGCTATGGCGGTACCGGCCAGTTCACGATCCTGGACATCCAGACCAGCGGCAGCAGCATCACCAGCTTCGCCGCAGTCTTCCAGCAAAATTGTGGATCGACCATCCTGAGCGGCAAGATCACCTACGCCAGCGCGATCAGCATCTACCAGCCCAGTGCCGACGCGGGTAGCTATCAAGCCACGGTGCAAGGTGACACGGTGCAGCTCTCGGCGGCGGCTTCGGATGCCGGTGGTCCGGGTGCCACCATCAGCAACTACCAGTGGACACAGCTCTCGGGTCCCAGCGTGACCTTGTCAGACGTCAGCGCGGAAGCCCCCACCTTCACGGCACCCTCGGTGGGGCCCGGCGGCGAGGACCTGGTGTTCCAGGTCACCATCACCAATTTCCTGGGGCTCACCAGCAGCGCCACGGTGAAGGTGCATGTGGCGGCGCTCACCGATCCCGCTCCCGCCACCCGGTTCTACGCGGTCAGCGACCCGGGCGACTCCGTGGGCCAGGGCCAGACCTACGACATCAGCGGCGCACAAGAGGCGTTCACGGTCTCGAAGTACGGCAGCGGCTATGAACTCATGGTCGGCGATTATGACTGGCTCATCGAACTGGTGCCGCCACAGGGTCAGACGCTGCAGGTGGGCCAGACCTACAAGCTGGCGCAACGCTATCCCTTCCAATCGCCAGTGTTACCAGGCCTGTCGGTCGAGCACGGAGGCTGCAATACCCTGAGCGGGCGTTTCGTGATCCTCGACGTGGAAACAGACCAGTTCGGAAAGATCCTGAGCTTCGCCGCAGACTTCGAGCAGCACTGCGAAGGGGCGGTGCCCGCGCTCCACGGCGCATTCCGCTACAACAGCGGCGTCTCCGTGAGCGCGCCCTATGCGGACGCGGGCCCGGCGCAGATCGTGCTGCAGGGAGCCACAGTGCAATTGGATGGCTCGAAGTCCTACACCGGTGGCGGCGCAGACACCATCACCAGTTTCCAGTGGACTCAGCTCGCCGGACCCAGCGTGGGCCTATCGGATGCCACTGCGGCGGCACCCAGCTTCACGGCGCCGGACGTGTCCGCGGGCGGGACCGACCTGGTGTTCCAGCTCACGGTCAGCAACTCCGAGAGCCTGAGCAGCAGCGATACGGTGACCATCCACGTGGCCAACCCGGCCGACCCAATCACGGCGATACGCATCAGCGGCGACCAGGGAGACTGGGTGAGCCAGGGCAAGACGTGGTACGAGAACACGCTGGTGGCCAAGTTCACGCCCAACAAGCCCAACAGCAACAACCCTGAAGTGCACATGGATGTCGAGGGCGGCGACTTCGGTCAATGGGACCTGGACTTCGCTCCGCCTTCAGGACAGCCGCTGCAGAACGATTTTGCCTATCTGGATGCACAGCGCTACCCCTTCCAGGGCTCCGGGCCGGGATTGAACGTGGACGGCAATGGCGCGGGTTGCAACACCCTGGATGGAAAGTTCATCATCAAGGACCTGCAGGTGGCCGGAGACGGCACCGTCCTCAGCTTCGCGGCTGACTTCGAGCAGCGCTGCGATGGCGCGACCTCTGCGTTGTACGGCAAGATCCGCTACAACAGCACCTTCTCTCTCGATGACCCCGTCGCAGTGGCAGGTCCGGAACAGGCGGTGACGCAGGGAGATACGGTGACACTCTCCGGCGGCGCCTCGGATCCGGGTGGTGACGGCACCACCATCACCAGCTGGCAGTGGACCCAGATCTCCGGTCCCAGCGTGGACCTCTCCGGCGCAGATACGCAGGACGTCACGTTCATCCCCGGAGATGTGCCGCCGGGCGGCGAAACGCTGGTGTTCCAGCTGACCATCACCAATTCTCTGGGGCTGGTGAGCACTGAGGATGTGACGGTGCTGGTGGCGAACCCGGCCGACCCCCAGACCGGTATCTACTTGCAGGGCATCGCGGACCAGTACGGCGAAGACAGCGTGAAGACGCTGCTCCGCCAGCCGCTGGACGGCAGCTTCACCGCCACGACTCCTTCGGCCAACGCGGTCACCGTTGGCTATACCGCTCCGGACGGCAAGTTCTGGAACCTCACCTTCGTGCCGCCACAGGGACAGAAGTTCCATGTCGGGACCTATGCCAACGTCTCCGACGCTGCTCCGCCGGACCCTTCGAGCCCGGCTGACATAGGTGCCACGCCGGGAAGCCAGGCGCAGATGCTGATCACCGACCGGTACTTCTATAACGTGTGCCAAACTGTCGGCGGCCAATTCACCGTAGAACAAGTCACCTACGATGACGGCGGCAACGTAACGGCATTCGCCGCCGATTTCAAACAGACTTGTGATGGATCGGCCGCCACGCTACGCGGCAAAGTGCGTTACCAGAGCACGGTCACCCTACGGGAACCTTTGGCGGATGCCGGCGATGACCAGTTGGCTTTCAGCGGCTTCGACGCTGACCTGGATGGCAGTGCCTCCTCCACGCCCTTTGGCACACTCACGGCCTACCAGTGGACGCAAGTGGTGAACAACGGCGATCCGGTCGTGGTACTCGTGGATCCCACGGCCGCAAAGCCCCGTCTCGCAGCGCCTGACCTGGCTACAGGGCGGACCCTCACGTTCCGGCTGACAGTAACCAACTCGCTGGGGCTCAGCGATTCGGATACGGTACACGTAACATTGGTCGGACAGAACGACCCCAAGACCGGGTTCTACTATCAGAGCGATGCTGATGATCCCGATGGTCAGGGCGCTGCTCGGTTGGCGACCTCGAGCGATGGGGAACTGTATTTCAGGGGCTTCAACTGGTACGTCGCCTCCAACATCTATCCGAATGGTGCCACTCCTTTCGACCAGTATTGGGAATTCGGATTCTCTGCCGGTGACGCGACGTTGCAGAAGGGGGTGTACCCGGTGGGTCCGTACCAACCGGTCCATAGCCCCAGCTTGGTCGCCACCGCCGGTGCCTGCGACCAGACCGGTGGATTGTTCGTGATCCGCGACATCAGCTTCGATAACACCGGCCGATTGGGCAGCTTCGCGGCGGACTTCGTGCGCCATTGTCAGGGCGCGACGGGAACTTTGCGGGGTGCTTTGCGGTACAACAGCGTCACGCCAATGAAGGTCGACGTTCCCGCGGCGTACGCGGGTCCGGCGCAGAACTTCACGGAAGCGGCCACAGTGACGCTGGATGGGAGTCTCTCATTCCCGGGGTGGGGCAAGCCCACCTATTCCTGGAGGCAGGTGGCCGGCCCGACGGTGTCTATCATCCATCCGACGAGCGCGATCGCGCATTTCGTGCTGCCGCCGGCGCTGGTGACCGTAGGGGGCAATACCCTGAAGTTCACGCTCACCGTGACCAGCGCTTCGGGCAAGTCGTCCTCGGCCACGACGACGGTCACGGTGCGGCTCTCGGCCATCAGCTTCCTGGAATTGACCAGCGATGCCGGGGACCCCATCGGAGGTGGCGGCGCCTGGTCGCTCGCTGCGCCAGCCGCTTCTTTCCATGGTTTACAGACCGCTGGAAGCAGCGTGCAGGTATCCGCCACACAGACCGGCGGCAACTGGGCCGCGGGCTTCCGGGCGCCTGCCGG
>Ga0070714_100004880_pt1 | contig 10182 bp, 8 predicted proteins | sample LARL83metaG_FD_65450 | JGI IMG/M metagenome (GOLD analysis project Ga0070714, IMG submission 65450) | Corn, switchgrass and miscanthus rhizosphere microbial communities from Kellogg Biological Station, Michigan, USA - LAR L8-3 metaG | ecosystem: Host-associated > Plants > Roots > Rhizosphere ... | reverse complement strand
TCGTGCTCGCGCACGGCGGCCGCGGCTGGTGGTACGACACGGCGGCGTTTCTCGCGCTGGCACGGCCGAACGTCTGGCTGGACCTCGCCGGCCTGCCGCCCGCGAAGCTGCCCGAGTACTACCAACGATTCGACCTGCGGCGGTTGGCCACCCGGTGGATCTTCGCGACCGACTGGCCCGGCGTGCCCGGCACGGCGAACAACGCCCGCGCGCTGACCCGATTGGGGTTGCCCGACGAGGTGGTGCGCGGGATCTGGTCGGGCAACGCGGCGAAACTGTTCCCGGGCCTCGGTATTTAGGTCAGTTCGGCCCACCGCGCGCCGGCCGCGTCGCGCCAACGGGTGTGCCGATCGTTGAACAGCATGGCGGCGCGGGTGCCGATCCATTCCGGCGGGAGGAGGTCGCGGGGGAGTTGCGGGTCCAGGAACGGGAAGCGGCGCCACGCTTGGACGAGCCGGATCTGCGCGCACAGCACGTCGTCGGGCGTGTCCGGCGCGAGGGATTCGAACTCGGCGATGAACTGCGCGTAGCGCGTCGCGAGATCGGCGAGATCCCAGGCGGCGGCGACCATGTCGGCCTGCTCGCCAACGGTCCCGTAGCCGGCGACGAACGACATCGCCCGGTTCGGCAGCGCCAGGTCGGCGAGGATCGCGTGGACGTGGGACTCGGCGTCGACACGCGGCGAGATCCAGACGCCCGGCGTAGGCGTGCCGAAACCGGCCCAGCTCAGGCGGGTGCGGAGGGTGTGCCGGAGGTCCCGGAGCGTCTCGGGGACGGAGATGAGCAGGACCAGCCACCGACCGTCCCAGTCGCGGTGTTCGTTGCCGAACGAGTAGATGCGCTCGGCGCCCTCGACCAGCAGTCGGCGCCCGTGCGCGGTCAGGTGCCAGCGCACACGCCGCCCGACCCGGTCCGAACTGAGCCAGCCTTCGGCAGCGGTGCGGGCGAGGGCCTGGCGGGCGGACTTCTCCTCGACGTCGAGCATGGCGAGGACGTAGACGAGGGTGCTGGTCCACACGGGCCGGGCAGCCGGCAGGACGAACTCGCCGAGGATGGTCATCAGGAGCGAGCGCGCGCTGCCACCGCCGACCTCCCGGCGCCGGGACAGCACCGGCCGCACGGCCGACCCCATCGCACGCTCCCTCGTGACGCCAAACGGACGTTTTGCTACAGCGGAGTGTAGCAACGTCATAGCGTTGTCGAACTTTCGCCGCGTTACCCCGAACGACAGCGAGCCGACCGTCGACGACGCTGATGATCCGGTGCGCCCGCACGACGGTGTGCCTGCCGGCCACCGCGAACCCGGAATACCGACCGCGCATGCGGAATCGGTTGGCGCATGGCCGACCGTTTGGGCGCGTGGCCGGCCGGCTGGCCGCACGCCGCGGCAGATCGAAGCGGGTCCGGCCAAGGACCTGCGCAAGGCGCCTGGATTGGCGAGGCTTTGTTCCCGGCCGCGTGGCGCTGACCGGCTGGGTGGTGATAACCGTTGAGCCTGGCGTCTGTGGGTGTTCGATGGGCCGTTGGTGCGGCTAGTCGGCGGGGATTTCGGTGCCGCAGTGCGGGCACATGGTAGGGAGGTCGCGTTCGGTGAAGCGGCCGCATTCGGGGCATACCTGGCCGAGCCAGCAGGCCGGGTCTCCGCCCTCATCGAACTGGCGTGTCGAGCCACCGCCGACCCGACGCGTCAGGTCTTCGCCGACACAAAGTGTTGAGCCCGCATCGGCCTGACGCGCTGAGCCTTCGTCGCCCCGACGTGTTAGGTCTTGGTCGCCCCGAGGCGTTGGGCCTGTGTCGACACAGCGTGTTGAGCCCTTGTCAGCCTGACCTGTTGAGCCTTCGTCGCCCCGACGGGTTGGGCCGGTGTCGATCTGACCCGTTGAGCCGTAGTCGGCTCGACGTGTTGGGCCTGTGTCGGCGCAACGTGTTGAGCCGTCGTCCACCTGAGCCGTTGAGCGGTCGTCGGCCCGACGCATTGGGCGTTCGTCGGCCCAACGCGTTCGGCCTTCGTCGGCCTGGTGTGGTGGGCGTTCTTCGACCTGGCGTGTTGGTTCGTCGCTGGTCATCTGCTCAGCATCGCACGGTTCTGTCGGGTGGGCGTGGCACAGTCGCGGCATGCCTCAGATGCCGCTGCACCTCGCGCAGCCCGTTTCGGACGATCCGCGGCCTCCTTTGCCGTTGGTCGGTAGTGAGCGGGAACTACTCGGCGCCTATTTGGACTGGCACCGGCAGACGTTCGAGGTCAAGTGCGCCGGGCTCGCGCCGGCTCAGTTGTCCGATCGTGCGTTGCCTCCTTCCACGTTGAGCCTGCACGGCCTGCTGCGACACCTGTCCGGTGTCGAACGCTGGTGGTTCCGTATTCAGTTCGCCGGCGAGGACGTTCCGCTGCTGTACTACACCGACGACGACCCCGACCAGGACTTCGATACGCTCGGCGGCGACGTCACCGAGGCGTTCGAGGTCTGGCAGGACGAGTGCCGCCGATCGCGTGCGATCGTGGCCGCTGCCTCGTCGCTGGATGACACCGGCACCCATCTCGCGACCGGCAATCCGGTGTCGCTCCGGCGGATCATGATCGCCATGATCGCGGAGTACGCCCGCCACGACGGCCACGCCGATCTGTTGCGCGAGCGGATTGATGGTGCTACTGGCCATTGACAGGATGGTTCGTGCGTAGTTCGGGGCATGGCGGGATGGGTGCTGGTGTTCGTGTGCGGTCGTGGCGGCGGCTTGTCGCTGGACGACGCCGGTACCCATTTCGCGACGGGTAGGCCTGCGTCGTTGCGGCGGATCATGGTTCGTGCGTAGTTCGGGGTGTGGCGGGACGGGTGGCGGTGGTCGCGTGGGATCGTGGCCGCGGCGGCGCTGGTACCTATTTCACGACGGCAAGTCAGTGTTGTTGCGGCGGGTCATGATTGCCATGGTCGTGGACTATGCCCGGCATGCCGCTTTGTTGTGGGAGCGGATTGATGGTGTTGCTGTGCATTGATCGGGGGCGGTTCGCGCGCGATTCAGGGCGTTGCGAGACGGGTGTTGGCGGCGGCATCATCAAGCGCACCGTCGGCTAGGTGGAGGCGGTGTCCGGGGGCAACTTCGACCTGCGGCCCGGCGAGACGCTCGGCCTGGTCGGTGAGTCTGGCTGTGGCAAGTCGACCACCGGCCGGGCGATCCTCCAACTGCACAAGCCCACATCGGGCTCGGTTAGGTTGGTGGTCGGGTGCGATCGTGGCCGTCGTCGCTCCGGCCTTCGTATCGATGGCCTATCGGACGCTGACTGGTCTGCCTGTGCGTAACTCGGATAGTTTGCGGTACGGGAGTATCTGGTCGACTATTCCGTAGTCCACGGCTTCCTCCGCTGTCAGTACTCGGTCGCGTTCTATGTCGCGGCGGATTTCCACCGCGGCCTTTCCGGTGTGGTGGGCCAGTGTTGTTTCCAGCTGGCGCCGGATTCGTTGGATCTCGGCGGATTGGATCTCCAGGTCGGACACCTGCCCCTGCACGCCGCCCATGGACGGCTGGTGGATGTAGATCCGGGCGTTGGGCAGGATCGAGCGTTTGCCCGGTGTGCCGGCGGCCAGTAACACCGCCGCAGCCGAGCCTGCCTGACCCAGGCAGACCGTTTCGATGTCCGGTCTTACGAAGCGCATCGTGTCGTAGATGGCCATCAAAGCCGTGTTGGAACCGCCCGGCGAGTTGATGAATATCCGGATGTCGCGGTCCGGGTCGTCGCCTTCCAGCCACAGCAGTTGGGCCATGATGTCGTTCGCGGACGTGTCGTCGACTTGTACGCCGAGGAACACGATTCGTTCCTCGAACAGCTTGTTGTATGGTGTCGACTCGTGGATGCCGTAGCTCGTCCGTTCGACGAACGACGGCATCACGTATCGGGCGCGGGGTGCGGTCATGACGATCCTCCCAAGCGGGCTACGTGGTCGACGAAGCCGTAGTCGCGGGCCTCGGTCGCGGTGAACCAGCGGTCGCGGTCGCTGTCGGTGGTGATGCGTTCGACGGTCTGGCCGGTCTGGGCGGCGGTGATCTCGGCGACCTGCCGTTTCATCTGCCCGAAGACCTCGGCCTGAATCGCGATGTCCGACGCCGTGCCGCCGACGCCCGCCGCCGGCTGGTGCATGAGGACGCGCGTGTTCGGTAACGCGTACCGCTTGCCCGGCGTGCCGGACGACAGCAGGAACTGGCCCATCGACGCGACAAGGCCGATGCCCCACGTCGCCACGTCCGGCTCGATCAACTGCATCGTGTCGTAGATGGCGAATCCGGCCGTGACCGAGCCGCCCGGTGAGTTGATGTAGAACGTGATGTCGGCGGTCGGGTCTTCCGCGGCCAGCAACAACAACTGTCCGGTGACACGGTTGGCGACCTCGTCGTTCACCTCGCTGCCCAGGAACACGATCCGTGATCGCAGCAGTTGGTCGAACACGGCGTCGTTCAGGGTGAGGCCGGTGGCGGTCTCGGTGGGCATGGCCCCTCCTTCGGTTCGATGTGGACACCATCGAAGCTATCGAAGAAGGGGTGGGGAGAAGTGCGTGTTCACTGAGAGCATGTTCGCTCTCAGCGTTGTGGGTAAAGGTTTTCAGGCCTTGTCGAGGGTGACAAGCTTGTCTATGCCACGGGATTCCAGGTAGGCCGTGTCCGTGCTACGCGACGCTTTGACCACGGCCGGCCGCACACCGCGGTCGATCAACCGCATGTACGGCTCGAAGAACGGCGTCCACGGCACCAGGCCGTCCGGCAGCACGAGCGCCGTCGACCGGTGCAGCGGCTCCGGTGGTGACTCGTCGAACTCGCGGGCCAGTCGGGCGATCGTGTCGCCGATCGGCTTGCGGCGCCGGTCGTTCGTGTAGACGCCGAGGTCGTACTCGAGCGGGTTGAAACCGGTGAAGGTCGGGTTCACCTCGTGCGAGCACCACCACGTGATGCCCCACAGGTCCTCGCAACTGGCCATGTTGCGGATCGACGCCTCGGTCCACTGTGGAATGAGCGCCGGGTCGAGCCAGACCTTCGACACGCCGGTCTCCTCGATCCAGACCTGCCGGTGCACGTCGGTCTGGAACGCCTTGATCAGCTCGATGAAGTACTCCGAATAGTGCAGCGACGGCGTGGACATCGGGCCGTACGTGTTGAACACGTCCGCCCAGCCGGCCCACGTGTGGTTCGCGGTCACCGCACCCGTGGTGGCCACGGCGTCCCGGCTGAAGTAGTCGTCGTTGAGCCACGGCAGGTGGTCGATGCCGGCCACGTTCAGCTTCCCCGGCGCGGCCGCCTCTGCCATGGCGGACGCCTCGCGCAGCCACACGTCGCCGACGGCCGGCGCCAGGTCGATGCCGAAGGGCAGCGTGAACCAGTAGATCTCGTTGGACAGGTCGAAGCCGAGGAACCGGGGATGGTGCCCGATCGCCTTGCCCAGCGCGGTGAACAGCGCACGCTGCGCGGCGAGTGCCGCCGGGTCGGTGTAGAAATTGGTCATCGCGCCGTTGCCGTTGTTCAGCAGCCACGGCGGCACGAACAGGAAGCCGCTGATCGCGCCGTCGAGCACGGTGACCTCGACGTCCAGGCCGTGCCGGCCGGCCAGGTCGAGCATCGCGCGCATGCGGTCGAGCATCTCGCCGCGGATGAAGGTCTGGTTGGGCTGGAGTTCCGGCCAGATGCCCATGATCCGGATGTGGTCCATGCCCAGGGCGCGGATGTCGGCCAGGTCGGCGTTGATCGACGCGGTGTTCCAGTCCGACCACGTGTACCACCAGCTGCGGCTGGGCGTGTAGTTCAGCCCGAGCCGGACCCGGCGATGCCGGCTGAGCGACGGGGTGGCGGAGCCGGGCGCCCCGGTCGTGCCGGTGACGCCGAGCAGGGTGGCGGCGGCGGTGCCGCCGAGGAAGCCGCGGCGGTCGATGGACATGCGTCACCTCCGGCAGGGTCTGACATCGTTGTCGACGTCACCAGGCGGCCTGTGCCCGGTCAAGCCCGCTGCGGCCACCCGGGTGGAATTCTGTCCAGATCGCGACAATCGTGCCGTTGACTCTTGACACCGCAGAGGTCGGATCTCTGGCCTCGTATGCGGATCTCGCATACGTCATGCTCCGCAGTAGCTGAAAACGTTTACATACGATGACTTTCCCTTGATGAGAGGAGACGGATCCCGTGTCCAACGCATCCGTGTTCCGTCGGAGCTGGCCGGCACTGCTGGCAGTCATCGGAGTACTGGCGTTCTGGCCGAGTGGTGGCGCGTCGGCCAGTGCCCTCCCCGCACATCCGACGGCGACCCAGGTGTTCAACGTGAAGACGTTCGGCGCCACGGGCAACGGCACGAGCAACGATACGCCCGCGGTGAACAAGGCGATCGCCGCGGCCAACGGCGCCGGTGGCGGGATCGTGGAGTTCCCGGCCGGCACCTACAAGGCCGGCGGTTCCATCCACATGATGAGCAACGTCACCCTCCAACTGGACAGCGGATCCACGCTGGCCGGCGCGAGTTCCGGCTACGACGCGCCGGAGGCCAACCCGAACGACAAGTTCCAGGACTTCGGGCACAGCCACTTCCACGACGCGATGATCTGGGGCGACCGGCTCACCAACATCGGCTTTACCGGATCCGGCACGATCGACGGCGGCGGCCACTTCATCACCGGCAACCCGAAGTCCGGTCAGGCCGACAAGCTGATCTCGCTGACCCGCTGCACCGGCCTGACGCTCAACGGGATCACGCTCAAGCGCGGTGGCCACTTCGCGATTCTCACCAACGACTGCGCCAACATCACGTCCGACCACCTCACGATCTCGACCGCCAGCGACCGCGACGGCTGGAACGTGATCAACGCCCAGCACGTGAAGATCACCAACATCACCGACGCGTCCAACGACGACGCGCTCGTGTTCAAGAGCGACTGGGCGCTCGGCCAGACGCTGAACAACGGTGACGTGACCGTGACCGGCGCGCACCTCTCCGCGGGGTGCTGTAACGCGCTGATGTTCGGCTCGGAGACCTGCGGCAACTTCACCGGCTACACGTTCACCGACATCACGATCACGCACGCCGGCAAGTCCGGGCTGGGCATGGTGTCGATGGACGGCGCGAACATCTCGAACGTCACCTACAACAACGTCACGATGTCCGGCACGGCGTCGCCGATCATGGAGAAGATCGGTTCCCGACTACGCTGCGGCGGCCATCCGACGATCGGCAGCATCAGCAATGTCCACTACAACGGCGTGACCGGCACGAGCGCGGGCGCGTTCAGCCCGACCCTGTGGGGCGCCAGCGGCCACCAGATCAGCAACGTCACGTTCTCCAACGTCAACCTGACGCTGCCCGGCGGCCACGGCGCGATGTCCACCGGCGTGCCCAGTGACAACGGCGACTACAACCCGAACAGCATCGGTACGCGGCCGGCTTACGGGTTCTACCTGCACAACGTCACGGGCATCACGTTCACGAACAGCTCGGTGCGGCTGGCCAAGAGTGACGGCCGTCCCGCGTTCATCGCGAACTCGGCCGGTCCGGTCACGTTCGACCACGTGACGGCACAGGCCGGCAGCGGCAGCCCGTTCGACATCGGCTTCCAGTCGGTGAACGGCTTCTGCGTCACGTCATCGACCACCACCACCGGCGGTGCGCTCCGGGTGAGCACAACGGGATCCACCCAGTCCTGTTCCGGATAGCCCGCCCCAACACCGGCGGCGGCGCGTGGCGGGCGCCCGCCGCCGGTGTGGTGGGGTTTAGCCGTTCTGTTCGTCCCGCCACTCGATCCACTGCTGGAGCAGCTTCATGTCGTAGTCCGGGCCGCCGACGCCGACCGTGTAGAGCGTGACGCCGAGGTCCTTCAACTGCGGGCCCAGCTCCTCCGGGGGCGCGGACACACCGGCCGACCGTTCGATCTCGTGCGGGTCGCGGCCGATGTCCGCGCAGTGCTGATCGAGGATCGCGCACTTGCGGGCCATCGTGGCCGGATCGCCGAACGTGTGCCAGATGTCGCCGTGCTTCGCGACCAGCTTCAGCGTCACCTTCTCGCCGCCGCCGCCGATCAGCATCGGGATCTTCCTGGTCGGTGCCGGGTTCAACTTCGAGAGCCGCTCCTCGATCCGGGGGAGCGCGGTGCCGAGATCGCGCAGCCGGCCGGGGGCGGTGCCGAACTCGTAGCCGTACTCGTCGTAGTCCCGCTCGAACCAGCCGGAGCCGATGCCCAGGATCAACCGACCGTTGCTGATGTGGTCGACCGTGCGGGCCATGTCGGCGAGCAGTTCGGGATTGCGGTAGCTGTTGCACGTCACCAGGGCACCGATCTCCACCCGGGACGTCGTCTCGGCCCAGGCGCCGAGCATGGTCCAGCACTCGAAGTGCTTTCCGTCCGGCTCACCGTACAACGGGTAGAAATGGTCCCAGTTGAACACGATGTCCGCGCCGAGCTCCTCGGCCTGTGTCAACGCGTCGCGGATTGCTGCATAGTCGGCGTGCTGGGGTTGGAGCTGGTAGCCCACCCGCAGGCGCCGGTTCGTCGCACTCGTCACATGACAAGCCTAGTGGTACGCGGCGATCCGCACGACTCCGTTCACCAGACGGTCCACATCGGACTCATCGGTGTACGGGCCGATGCCGGCGCGTACGGCGCCCTCGTCGCCAAGGCCCAGGTGGCGAGCGCACTCGATGGCGTAGAACGTGCCGGCCGGCGCGTTGACGTTGTCCCGCGCCAGCCCGGCGTACACGTCGGGGTTGGCGACTCCGGCAACGGTGAACAGCACGGTCGGCGTGCGGCGGCGGTCGGGGGAGCCGTGGAGCGTGACGCCGTCGATCGCGGCCAGGCCGTCCTCGAGCCTGATCCGCATCCGGTTCTCGTGTTCGCCCAACGCGGACAGCGACACGCCGAGGCGGGTGCGACGGTCACCGTCGGACGGGACGAGTCCGGCGAGGAAGTCGACGGCGGCCGTCGTGCCGGCGAGCAGTTCGTAGGGGAGGGTGCCGAATTCGAACCGCTCCGGAACGGCGTCGGTGGACGGCAGCAGTTTGTCCGGCCGCAGCGTCGTCAGCAGGTCGGGCCGGGCGGCCAGTACGCCCAGGTGCGGGCCGAGGAACTTGTACGGCGAGCAGGCGTAGAAATCGGCGCCCAACGCGGTCATGTCGATCAGGCCGTGCGGGGTGAGGTGCACGCCGTCGACGAACACCAGCGCCCCGACGGCGTGGGCGCGTTCGGCGATGGCCCGGGTGTCCGGGCGGCTGCCCAGGAGATTGGACGCGGCCGTCACCGCGACGAGGCGGGTCCGCTCGGTGAGCAGGTCGGTCACGGCGTCCGTGCTCAGTTCGCCGGTCTTCGGGTCGAACTCGGCCCAGCGCACGGTGACGCCGGCCGGTGCGGCGGCCTGCACCCACGGTCGGATGTTGGCGTCGTGGTCGAGCTTCGTCACGATGATCTCGTCGCCGGGCCGCCAGGTCTTGGCCAGCGTCCGGGAGAAGTCGTAGGCCAGCGAGGTCATACTGCGGCCGAAAACGATGCCACCGGGATCCGCGGCCAGCAGGTCGGCCATGGCCGCACGGGCGGCGATCACGACGTCCTCGGCCCGGCGTTCGGCCCTGGTCACGGTGCCGCGGTTGGCGATCGCGGCGGTCAGCGTGTCGGCGACCGCGCGGCCGACGACGTCCGGGACCTGGGATCCACCAGGTCCGTCGAAGTGCGCTGCGCCCTCGGCCAGCGCGGGGAAGTGGGCGCGTACGTCGGCAACGGGGTAGGTCGACACGACGGTCACTCTAGCGATTGACGGTTAACAGCCCATCCTTGACGACTTATTTCAAGTTGTCAACAATGTGGACATGAAACCAGCCAGGATGCTTGTACTCCCGGTCGCCGGGTTACTCGCTCTCGGTACCGCCGTGCTGGTACCGGTCGCCGCGCACGCGGCCAACGAGACCGTGAACATCTGGCTCACCTCCACCAACGACTCGGCCGGCCGCAACGTGACCCGCGGCCTCCAGCAGCAGGCGCCGATCAGCTTCAGCGCCGGCAACGTCGGCGGCGGCCAGAACATCACCGTCAACGAGAACACCAAGTTCCAGCAGTTCGTGGGCGCCGGCGCGTCGATGACCGACACCGCCGCCTTCCTGCTGGGCAGCAGTGGCGCGCTGTCCCAGGCCACCCGCAACTCGACGATGACCGCGCTGTTCGACCCGAACAACGGCATCGG
>Ga0070714_100004879_pt1 | contig 10182 bp, 7 predicted proteins | sample LARL83metaG_FD_65450 | JGI IMG/M metagenome (GOLD analysis project Ga0070714, IMG submission 65450) | Corn, switchgrass and miscanthus rhizosphere microbial communities from Kellogg Biological Station, Michigan, USA - LAR L8-3 metaG | ecosystem: Host-associated > Plants > Roots > Rhizosphere ... | reverse complement strand
GCCAGCAGCCGCAGCGCCCGGTACAGGCTGGACTTGCCGCTCCCGTTCGGCCCGGTCACGACGTTCAGCCGGCCCGCCGCCAGCACCAGCCGGCGCAGCGACCGGTAGTTCTCCACCGCCAGCGCAGTGATCACCCCGGCAGGCTAACCCCGGCCCCCGTCAAAAACAGCGGCACCACCGACCCACCCCAGGCACGCGAAATATCCGCCGATCTGTGACGTTTCGCAACGCTAGCTTGCGGGCCGGGTCCGCGCATAATTGGCTGGTCGGGATGTATAGGGCCAACGTGCGGACCGGCACTCGAGGCGAGGTTGCAGCACGGATGACCCTCCGCGGCCCGAAAGTAGGGGCATGCGGGCGAGGTCCCTGTGGTCGCTCGTTCTCGGTAGCTCGACGTTGCCACCCTTATTGTTAATAGATACGATAAGGAGATGGGCGAAGGTATACAGCGGGTGACGCGCCAGCTTGTGCTGATCCTCGCGGTGCTTCTAGACGCGTACAGGCGCAACGAGGAACTGCACGGTTACGCGATCATGAAGTTGACGCACCTGAGCGGCCCGTCGACGTATCGCAACCTGGACCGGCTGGAGGACGCGAAGCTGGTGGAGGTGCGCTGGGAAGACCTTCCGCCTGGTGCCGACCGCCCGCGGCGCGTCTACTACCGGCTCAACCCTGCCGGCGGCGCTGCCGCGCGTGCGATCGTAGCGGAGCGGCGCCCGGATCTGCTGGAGGCGCCGCCGCGTCTGGCGCCCGCCCCCAGGCCCGGCCTGAGCACCCTCTTCACGGCGGTCCGGTCGCGTGCTGAGGGCGCTCGATGATCCGCGAGATCGTCCTGACGGTGATAGTCACGCTGATCGTCGATGACCTGGCGCGCAGTTCGCGGTGGAGCGCCGCCAAGGTCGTACGCTGGTCGGCTGAGCGGATCTACGTCAGCGACAGCGAGCGTGCAGCCAGGCGAGCGGAGGAATGGGATGGGCTCGTCAGTGACTCGATCCCGAGTGACATCTCAGCGCTGTTCGTGGGCATCAGCCTGGGAGCTTTTGCCGTGGCCTGCATGGCCAGGCGAGGCGTGACCGGCGTGGCCTCGCGGTGCCGCAGGGCCTGCAGGCGGCTGCCCGGCCGGGTCGCCCCCAGGGATGGCCGGGCCGGGTTCCTGCTGGATGATCACCGGGAGGCGAGTATGGCGCTGCTGGAGGCGGCTCTCGAGCTCCGGCTCTGCCTTGCAGATGATGTTCAGGTCCCTCTGGGCGGAACGGCCGGGCACCTGCCGGCGATCCGGCGCCTGGCGGCGGACGCCCAGCTCCGGGCGGCGAACGTGGCATTGCTCGGCGCGGGCACGCTAGGGGAATCCGCCAGGAAGCTCGGCGAGGCTGCGGGTCGCCTGGCCGACGAGGTTTCCCGGGCGGGGGAGGCAGCCTCCGGGGGCGCCGGCGTCCCGGATGTGAGCGAGCTGGATGCGAGCATCCGGGCCTTCCAGCGTCGTGCTGCTGCGGTCTCCCGGGATCTGGCCGGTAATGGCGGTGCCGTGCCTGCTGAGTCGGCGGGACGGTCACCTGGACGTGGCCGCAGCGCGGGGGACGGCCAGCGGTGACCGTGACGCGTGCCGTGCTGCTCGTTGCGGTACTGGCTTGCATGGTGGCGCTAGCTGAGCAGTGCACCTGGACACGGGTGCTGGCTGTACGGCTGATGGCCTCGGCCGCGCGGACACGGTATGTACGCGACCCGGCGCGCAGGACCCGGCGGGAGGAGGAATGGCAGGCGCTCGGCCAGGACCGCAGGGCGGTCGTGTTCCTGGCGGTGGCCGCCTGTTTCCTGGTGTCCTCCCTGGTTCGGCAGGCGCCGGGCAGGGTGTCGCCGGCCGCGGGAGTCCGCGTGATCGTCGCCCTTCCGGCCGCCCTGCTGATGTCCGAGATGATCCTGATGCAGGTATTCGCGGGCGACATGGCCTTGCAGATCCAGGCCGACCGCCTCGCGGTGTCCCTAGTCACCCAGCATCTGCTTGCCAGTTACGAGTCCAGTATTACGGGCTTGCAAAACCAAATCGTTACAGCTCAGGAAGACGTTGCATCACATCAAAATGTGGTCGCCGACGCCTACAACGCAATGGACTGCCAGGAGTTCGGATGCCCGGGCATAGCAGCCGGCCTCGGCCCTGGGTACGCGGCCGCCAGGGAGAACTTGCATATCGCCTACTCCCGACTCGATGACGCTCAGGTTCACCTGAAATCCATCCGCGCGGCCGACCAGCCGAAGATCGCCCAGCTCGACTCCAAAATACATCGGACCGCGGGCGCCTCGCAGTCCACGCCCAGCGGCGTGGGCAAGGTACTGAGCCAGGAAAAGGCGTTCTGGCACCTCACAATGAAGAACTGCAAGGTACTCATCGTTTGGGTGGTGCTTTCACTGCTTCTCGGCACCGGCATGACATGCGCACTAATTAAGCTGAACGGCCGGAAATCTAACCACGGGACCTGAGCACGCTCCCACGACTACAACACAGGCAAAAGGAAGGAAACAGCACCGTCGCCACAGTCAGCCCTGCGCCACGCAGCAGGTAACCGCGGAGCAATAACAGGTACGCGCGAGGTGCCCAACCATGATCTGCAGCATGCGCTCATCCAGTCGCAATGGAAGCGTGGTCCGTCGGCTTCGAATGAATCTGTCAGCCTACCAGCCGTGCTGCTCATAGGCGACCTAGTGTCTACGGTCAAGTTGCGCTACGGCGGCTGCCGTTCCGCGCCGCGCTGGATGATGACACCCGTAATAGTGAACATGGTCGGCGCATTGGCTGTGCAGGCAGGGCCAGCGCGTGCGTAGACTGCGTTGTGATGTAAACGGTGTTCCGTTGCCGAGGGTGAAAGAGGCGCCTGGTGGATGCGGAACTGATGGCACTGGCCTCCACAGCCGGGAATACGCTCGTCACGTTGTTGGCCACCGATGCCTGGGAGAAAGCCAGGTCAGCCGTTGGCAGATGGTGGCGACGCGTCCACCCGGCAAGTGCTGGGGATATCGAAGCAGAACTGGCCGAGGCTCGGGCAGCACTGATTGGTCACGTCGGCCGAGATGAGCAATCGCGGCAGGGGCTGGCTGACGCGCTGCAAGCCGAGTGGGCCGCCAGGCTACGGCGGCTGCTGGCTGCGCATCCGCATGCGGCGGATGAGCTACGGCGGCTGCTTGATGAAGAACTGACTCCGGCGCTTCCGACGGCCAGCCAGAGCTGGTCTGGCCAGGTCGGCATGCGGGCGAAGGCATCGGGCCGGGGGCGCGTCTACCAGGTCGGCCAGGGCACTATGAATCTCGGCGAGCGGTGAATCCCCTCACCGGGCCGCAACCGGCCGACGTGCACCTGGACGCCGACGCCAAGGGTCACTCAACGATTTATCAGGTCGGCAGCGGAACCATGGTCGTCAACGGCGGGCGGTGCGGTCCAACCCCGGTCGTGATGCCTGTTGCGGCAGATCATGTGGCCCGTCCAGCAGTCTTCGTGGGCCGCGATGAGCAAGTGAGCGACCTTCTCCGATGGCTGGATCCGGCTGGGTCAGACCAGAGCGCCATGATGGTATCGGCCATCGCCGGGCTGGCCGGGGTGGGCAAGACCACCCTGGCCCGACACGCTGCGGCCAAGGCCGTCGAGCGGGGATGGTTTCCCGGCGGAGCGGTGATGGTCGATCTGCATGGCTATGATCTGCCCGGGCCGATCGAGGCAGCCCAGGTGTTCGGCCCGCTGCTGCACGGCCTAGGCCTGCCCGGCGAGCAGATCCCCGCGACCGAGGGCGAGCAGGCTGCTGTCTACCACCGGCTGCTGGCCGAGTTGGCCACCGGCGGTAAACCGGTGCTGCTGCTCCTGGACAACGTCTCGAGCCAGCAGCAAGTTGCCGACCTGCTGCCCAGCCATAACCTTCACCGGGTGCTTATTACCTCCCGGCACTCTTTGGCCGACTCGGCCATGGCCAACCTCGAGCTTGAGGTCCTGTCCCGTAACGAGGCTGTCGGGCTGCTCGCCCAGGCGCTACGCCGACGCCGACCGGATGACCCGCGCATCACCGGTCATGCCGGGCAACTGGCCGCCGTGGCCGAACTGTGCGGCTGGCTGCCGCTGGCGCTGCAGATCACTGCCGCGCTGCTGGCCGATGACACGGACCTTACTGTCGAGGATCTGCTCGCTGATCTGCAGAGCCCTCCTGACCGGTTGGCGGTCCTGACCCACGGGGACACCGCTGTCGCCGCGGCGCTCGAGCTGTCGTGGCGACACCTGAGCGGACGTGATCAGCCGGCAGCCCGCCTGTTCCGGCTGCTGACCGTCAGTCCCGGCCCGGACATCACCCCTGAGGTCGCCGCTGTTCTCGCCGATGGGCCTCTGGGTGCGGCTCGTCGGCACCTGCGCGTCTTGCGTCACGCGCACCTCATCGAACCCGCCGGAGCAGCCGGCCGGTGGCGCATGCACGACCTTGTCCGCCTCTACGCCGCCGAACTGTCCCTGGCCTGCGACGACGGCGACAACCGGAACTCGGCTCTGGACCGCCTTCTTGACTACTACCGCGCGGGCGTAGCTGCCGCGGACACATGGCTGAGGCCAGCCGCAGCGAAGCGGGCCATTCACGACCGTTTCCAGTCACGCGAGCAGGCCCTCGGCTGGCTGGACAGCGAGCATCCGAATCTGGTTGCTGCGGCCACCGCCGCACATCAGGCCCGAAGGTGGCGGCACGTCTGCGGGCTGGCCGAGCATCTTCATGCCTACCTGGAGATGCGCCATCACGTCGAAGACTGGCTCAGGCTCGGCCGAATGGCGCTGGACGCCGCGAGCCACGTCGGGCCGGGGCACACCCGTGCCGCAGCCGGGCTACTCGGCGACGCCTGCCGCGTGGCGCGCCGCTTCGACCAAGCAGTGGCGTACCATCGGCAAGCCCTCGATCTGGCCGCCGCGGCGGGAGACCGAGTCGATGAAGGACGCTGCCTGCACAATCTCGGCCTCACCTACTTCCGCATGGGCAGCTACCGGGAGGCGGAGACGTGCCATCGCCATGACGAGGCCATCTGTATCGCTGCCGGTGACCGGCATGGCGCAGCTCAGAGCATGGTCGCGCTGGGTGACGCGTTGCGGGCCCAGCAGAGGTTTCACCGCGCGGCTGAAGTTCTTGATAGCGCCGTCACCATCCTGACCCGGTGCGACGACACGGTCGGCGTGATGAACGCCCGAATGAACCTCGCCCTCACCTGGCTCGACTGGCGCCCCGAGGGTAACGAACGGGCCGGCTACGTCATCTGGCAACTGTGCATGGCCCTGAAAGGAGCAGTGGCCACCGACGACCGTCACGCCCAGGCCATCATCTTCATGAACCTGAGCCTGGCATACCTGAGCCGCTGCCAAGCATGCCACCCGCACGCGCCGCACGAATGGGCCCATCGAGCGGCGGTCTCATTTCAGGCCCTGCGTGATCCGTTCCTCGAGACAAAGGCCCTGCAGGCCCTGGCCCAGGCCGAAGCGGCGCTCGGTGACGCCGACGGCGCGGGCCGGCACCAGCGGCAAGCGGAAGAGATGCTCGACAGTCTCGGCAAAGCCGAGGAGGCCGAGCGCGGCCGGAGCCTGTTGCCGGATATGGCGGCCATCAGGGGCAGAAGCCTTGCCGGGTGCCAGCACGGGTCAGCGAAAGACAAGGCGTTCACGGCATGGCTGGACGATCTACCGCATGCCGTGCTGCGGGGGGACGTCGACCAGCTAGGCAAGTACCAGTTCGCCGGCAATGTCGTGATCGGCGGGCAAGCCTCGGCGCGCCAGGAAGGGGGGCCCCCGGACAATGAGCCCACGGCGCAAGCCGCCGGGCCGGGCGAACCACTGGCACAGCTGTGGAAGCTCACCGGACTCGCCGACGAACCCGCAGGCCGCGACGTTGCCGAAGCGCTGGGCCAGCTTCCCCGCGCCCTTGCCCAGGCCGCCGCAGTGATCCGCCGTGAACATCTGACATTCCCCGCCTACCTGGAACGCCTGCGGTCCGTCTCCGCAGCGAAGTACCCGGATCGCAGCCCGGCCGACCCGGCTCTCCTGAGGTCCATAGTGCTCAATGTTGAGTCCGTGGAGGCACGCCATGGTCAGGCGGCCCGGGTCCTCGAGGTGCTCGCCGTACTGGCGGCACAGGGCACCAGCCGCAGCCTGCTGCACGCCCTCTTCGCCCCGCAGGAGGCATCGGCCCTCGACAAGGCCCTCAGTCTCCTGACTGCGGCATCGCTCGTGACGCCCGCCGCCAGCGGGACCGCCGTCACCATTGATCCGCTCATTCAGCAAGTGGTCCGCCACTCGGCCCGGAGACGGGGTTCTCTGCTCATCACGGCCACGAACGTCGCCGCGGTGCTCCAGGACGAGTGCGACCGCCTGATATCTCGCACCGCCGAGGCGTTCGACAATGTGCTTCGCTTCAGCCTGCACGTCGATGCCCTCTGGGAAGCGGCGAAACCGGAACTATCCCGCGCCAAGCATGACGATCTGGCCGAGATGATCCTGCGGCTGAGAGCCTGGCAAATCAGCCAGACAGCGTCGATCCTGGCCCAGGCCGGCCTTAGTGCCGCCGCCGTTGCTGCCGCTGCCGCCGCGGGTATCAGCGCCGGAAGCGTCCTTGTGGAAGACTGCGAACGGCTTCTTGGACCCGGTCACCCCGAGACATGGCGGGCACGGAACAATCTCGCGGGTATCTACGGAGTGGGCGCCGCCCAGTACGATCGGGCATGCGCCTTGCTGCTGGAAAATCTCCGCTCCGCGAACCACGCTGAGACCACCCACCCAGAAATCCTCACCTCCCGGCACAATCTCGGCTTCATGCACCTAAGAGCCGGCCGACCCAAGCGAGCACGACAGATACTCAAAGACCTGGTTACAGACCGTGAACGGCTCCTCGGGACCGACCATCCTGATACCCAGGAGACGCGCCAGATCCTGGAAATCGCCAAAGAAGCACTCGCGAGGCAATATTGACGGCGCAATGCCAATCGGATAATCCATCCGTGCCTCGAACTCATCAATCAAGGCGTCGGCCGCCACACAGAACACGATAATCTGCGTGCCGCCATCCACACGGCCGATGAGGCCGGACTCCGCAAATATTCGGCGTTAGGTGCCACTCGGCTTCACTGAGAATGATCACCTTGTGTAATCAGCGCTCGTCGGCCGGGGTTCATATCAGGCACTGCGGAGGCCTGACTGATGTAGGGACTGAGCATGGTGAAAGGGCAGGGCGGACGGCCGGACCGCGCAGCGGCTGTCGCAGTTGCCCATGGGCGCAGCTCTGCTCCTGGCCGTCATCAGCCACCCGATATGGGTCGCCCTCGCCGCGCCGGGCCGCTGAGTCAGCGACCGGTTTCGCCGACACCCCACGAGCAGGCGGGCCGGTCAGCGCCCCCTCTGATCGTCTTGCCGCGGGCAGCCTGCCGCATAGCGAAAGCCGGGTTTCATGTCTGGACACCAGATCTGCGTCCACCCTCTCCGGAGCCTGCCGGTCAGGTGATGAGCCGGAATCGCCAGGCAAGTTCTGAGACCGCGCAACACCTGGAAAGGTACCGGTACAGGAAATTGTACGGTACTCAATAGATTGTATTCCGTATCCTTCGGCGGGGCCGCCTGTAGGCATCTTGCGGATTACCCGATTTAGGTTAAGGATTATCTGCAGGGAGGGCCAGGGGGGTCAGCATCGCCGTGAGGGTGAACGTAGACCCTTTCACTTCAAGGCTCATCCTGGCAGGGTACTGGGAAACCGAAGGGTGGGGGATATGAAAAGGCTCGCCTCAATCGGGGCCGTGCTACTGACACTGACCGGGACGTTAATCGCCACCGCGACTGCCAGCCAGGCTAGCGTCTGTCAGTCGAATGGGACCGGGTGCGCACGAGCAGGTACCTATCCTGGCCCGAACGCCCTGATCAACAAGAACTACGGCGGGCTCACGGTTATCTGGACAAAATCGGTAGTCCAGCCGTACTCGTCCGGCGTACCGCTTTCCTGGACCGCTTACGTGACGTACACCAACATCAGCTCCTCCGCCCTGACCTTGGGTTGTCCTGGCAACTGGGCCAAGGCCTCGTATGTCTCGGAGCGCATGTCCGGTGGCAGCGGTGATAACGGAACGGTCTCCGCTGACAGCACGACCTGCAGCCAGAACCCTCGTCTAGCGGTTTCGGTGGCGCCCGGGGGCGCTTACACGTTGTCGGCAACCTTCCGGAATGTGCCCTGGCCAGGCAGTGCCGTGAGTATCACGTGGGGAGGCGCTGGCACATCGCTCGGTGTCTACCCGTTCCAATCTGGTCCTACCCCGTCTCCGGGTTACTGCCAGAACTGGTATGTGCTCGGCCTGCACGGCCTCAATGAGGGCCCAGAGCCCAGTGGCGGTACCACGGAGTCACCGGAACTGTCGGCCTTCGCCAGCGATCTGGTCACCGACGGGCCGATCTACGGACACGCAGTAGAACTGGACGTGCCCTATCCCACCGTCGCGGCGAACTGGCGGGACGCTGCAGGCGTGTTCAACAAGGGTCCGCTGTGGGCCAACGTCCAGGAGGGCGTCACCGACCTGCAGAACGAGGTGACCAGCCTTTCCAAGACCTGTCCTGGTTCCCTGATCTCGCTGTTCGGTTACTCCGAGGGTGCCTGGATTATCAACGTCTGGGAGTTGCAGTATTCGGCTGAAGCGGCGAATGTCTACAGCGCAGGGCTGATCGGCGATCCTTGCTACAGGGATGCCGCTGGCAACGCTGGGCTAGCTCGGATCTTCACAAGTACCTGCGGGCCGGTTGCCGATTACATCACGGGCGAGATGAACATCCAGCCGACGAATTCTTCCTGCCTCACGCTGGACCCGGTCTGCGGCCTGGGCTACCTCGGCCAGGGTGGACCGCAACTGACCGCGGCTGGTATCTGCTACTTGGCCGGAAGCAATTGCTCCCACGAGCAGTACATCCCCGGGACTGTCGCTGACATGGCCTCGTGGATGTTGACGGACACCACCTGACGACGCTGCGCAACGGCCCGTCTCCCACTCCCGGCGACGGGCCGCCGCGCTACCCATGCAAATGGCGCGGATTACTCCGAGCTGTCACTGTCTCAGTACAAATATTCCGGCCCTGCTTATAGCAGCCCAGCGGCGGCTGGGGGACTGGCATGTGCAGGATCTTGGCGGTTCCGGACTGGTGCGAGGTTAGGTTCCGGTGAAGAGCTGGTCCATGATTTCGGCGCCGGTGGTGATGACGGGTCGTAGTTCGCGGCGGTAGACGATCTCGGTGGTGCGGGTGGAGGCGTGCCCGGCCAGCCGGGCGATCTCCTCGATGGCGACTCCCTGGTGGCTCATCAGGCTGACGAAGGTGGTCCGCAGCTCCCGGGGCGTCCAGTCGTCGCCGAGGCTGGCTTCGGTGCAGATGCGCTTGAACATCTTGCGGACGTTGGCCGCGTCCAGGGCGGCGCCCTGGTGGCTGGTGAACACCAGGCCGGTGTCCTGCCATCGGTCTCCGGCGGCGAGCCGCTCGGCGGCCTGGCGGTCCTGCCAGGCGCGCAGGGTCTGGACGGCTGCGGCGGGGAGGGCGAGGGTGCGGCGGGACCGCTCGGTCTTGGTGTCGCCGTGGGCGCGGACCGACCGCCAGACGGCGATGTGCGGGGGCAGGGGCGGCCGGGTGTCCGGGTCGCCGTCGAGGTCGACGTGGGACCAGTGCAGGGCGCGGGCTTCTTCGGTGCGGATCCCGGCGAGCAGGCTGAGGGTGATGTAGGCGTGCATGAGCTCGGCCGGGCGGCGGACGTCTTTCAGCCCGGGCCGCAGTTCCATGACCGGCAGGGTGCGAGCGGCGGTGATGACCGCCAGGGCCTGGTCCAGGGTCAGGGACCTGGACGGCCGTCCTTGCTGGCCTTTGGGGGTGTCGGCCAGGAGGGCGACGTTGCGGGTGACGAGGTCGTTTGCTTCGGCGTTGTGCTTGCCGAGAATCTCATCCGTGCAGGTTAAGCTGCGTGCTGGTACTCGTGGAGGATGCCGCCGAGGCGGTCGCGTCTGCGGATGTGAAGACGCGTGGCGGGACCGGGCTCAGGGATCGGTGTGGGCAGCGCCCGCAGCGGCCGGGCGTTGGCGATTCCCTGGTGAGGGCGGTGGGAGTTGTAGAAGCGCTCGAACTCGCGCAAGGCGTGCATCAGGTGCCGCTGGTTCCAGATCAAGGTGCGGTCG
>Ga0070714_100004877_pt1 | contig 10183 bp, 8 predicted proteins | sample LARL83metaG_FD_65450 | JGI IMG/M metagenome (GOLD analysis project Ga0070714, IMG submission 65450) | Corn, switchgrass and miscanthus rhizosphere microbial communities from Kellogg Biological Station, Michigan, USA - LAR L8-3 metaG | ecosystem: Host-associated > Plants > Roots > Rhizosphere ... | reverse complement strand
CTATGACGGCTTCCTCGCCGGCAATCCGGGATTCGACCTGCCCAAGGCAGCCGTGCAGCACGCCTGGGACGTGCAGCATCTGCTGAAGATCGATCCCGACGTCCGCAAGTCGATCACCGCGGACGACGCCAAGGTGATGTCGAAGCGCGTGATCGAAGCCTGCGACGCGCTCGATGGCATCAGGGATGGCCTGGTGAGCAATCTCAGGGCCTGTCAGAAGACGTTTGATTTCGCGAGCCTCGCCTGCAAGGCGGGGGAGACAGATAGCTGCCTGCCGCAGATCAAGGTCGACGCGCTCAAGGCGATGTTCGCGGGTCCCGTCAACAGCAAGGGCGAGGCGCTCTATTCCGACTGGCCGCTCGACGGCGGCATCGGGCTCGGTAATTGGCGGCTGTGGAAGGTCGAGAGCCAGATCCCGCCGTTCAACAATCAGTCGTTGATCGCGACCATGGGCGCTGCCTCGCTGTCCTACATTTTTACCACGCCGCCGACGCAGACCGCCGGCAGTACGGATCAACTGATCGCCTTCCTTGCCGCGTTCGACTTCGACAAGGACGCACCGAAAATTTTTGCCAAGGATGCGACCTTCGCGGAATCGGCAATGGATTTCATGACACCACCCGATGTCGCGCATCCGACGCTGGACGGACTGCGCAAGGCCGGCCACAAGATGATCGTGTTCCACGGCCAGGCCGACCCGGTGTTCTCGCTCAATGACACCATCCACTGGTACGATGCGCTCAACGCCGACACCGGCGGCGAAGCGGCAGGCTTTGCGCGGCTGTTCGCGCTGCCCGGTGTGACCCATTGCGGTGGCGGACCCGGCCTCGACAAGTTCGATGCGCTCGGTGCGCTGACGGACTGGGTCGAGAAGGGCAAGGCGCCAGATCGCATCATCGCCACCATCAATCCGGCCAACAAGGACGTGCCGGCGGACTGGAGCCGCACGCGCAGCCGGCCGCTCTGTCCATGGCCGTCATTTGCCAGATATGGCAGCGGCGATGCCGAGGACGCCGCGTCGTTTTCCTGCGCGCGGGAGTGACCGGCCAAGCCTCTACGACACGCTGAGGTCCCGCGCCACTGCGCGCAGCGCCTGCATGACGTCGTTCAGGCCGGGGGCGGGCTCGGTGTCCTGCCGTTGCACGAACGGGCAGGTCAGGACCGCCAGCGCGCCTTCGACGCCGAGGACGGGCGCGGAAATATCCACCACGCCGCGGGTCTGCAGGCTTTCGCCCTGCCAATAGCCGCGCGCGCGGATCTCGCTCAAAGTGGCGACGAAATTTCGTGGTGTCGCCGCCTCGCCGTTATGCTCCGCATGTTCGCGCAGCATCACCGCGCGGGCTGCCTCATCCTGGAACGCCAGGATCACCCGTCCCGAGCCTGATTTCAGCAAATTGATATGTGCGCCGAGCCGGATCGTCAGGCCCCAATGGTCGGGACTGTCGACCTGCGCGACGATCGTCACGTTGCCGCGATCATAGACGCCGAGATGGCAGGATTGCCGAGCCTTGTCCGAGAAGCGGTTCATCAGCGGCATCGCCGGCGTGAGCAGCCGTTTGAGCGGCGGATGCCGCCCGCCCAGTGCGAACATCTTGTAGCTCAGCGAATAGCGATCGCCCTCGAGCGAGCGCAGCACATAATGGCGCGCCACCAGCCGTTCCAGCATGCGGTAGATCTCGCTCTGGCTGCGGCCGAGCTCGCGAACGATCTCGGCGCGGGTCAGCCCGGCCGGCGCGCCCGAGAGCAGTTCGAGAATGTCCAATCCCTTGTCGAGGGCCGGTGCGCGATATTGATCGGCGCCGGCTCCTGCATCGCGCCGACGCTTGTCGGGTCCGGCCGGCCGCGTCACCTCAAAATCCTCCTGCCTCGTGTTCCCTCTGGGTTGCGCCGACGACGCGCAACAAGGACCTTGCCATTTTCATTAGTGAATATATTATTCGCTAATAGAAACCGTTGGTCAACAAAGCAGGCCAAGATAAGCAGGCCAAGAAAAAACAGGCCAAGAAAAGCAGCGAAGAGCTGTGCGTAGCAATCAAGGGAGGCGCACATTGACCTGCCGGCGCGGGCGCCCAGTCCAGTCCTGCTGCATCGCCGCCCGCGAGGCGCGTTATGCTGCTCGTTGAAGCCAAGGACATCCATAAATCCTTTCCCGGCGTGCGCGCGCTTGCGGGCGCGCGATTCGAGCTTATGCCGGGCGAAGTCCACGCGCTGATGGGCGAGAACGGCGCCGGAAAATCCACGCTGATGAAGATTCTGGCCGGCATCTACGCCAGGGATTCCGGCGAAATCCGCTATGATGGCGCGCCCGTCGATTTCACCGGCCCGCGCGAGGCGCAGCAGGCCGGCATCGGCATCATTCATCAGGAACTGCAGCTGATGAACCATCTGACCGTGGCGCAGAACATCTTTATCGGCCGCGAGCCGAAGCGTGCGTTCGGCCTGCTGCTCGACGACGACCGGCTCAACCGCGACGCCTCAGCGCTGCTCGCCCATCTCAATCTCACCATCGATCCGCGCGTTGTCGTCGGTGGTCTCACCGTGGCAAAACAGCAGATGGTGGAGATCGCCAAGGCGTTGTCGTTCAATTCCCGCGTCCTGATCATGGACGAGCCGACCGCGGCGCTCAACAACGCCGAGATCGCGGAGCTGTTCAAGATGATCCGCGAGCTCAAGAGCCGCGGTGTCGGCATCATCTACATCTCGCACAAGATGGACGAGCTGAAGCAGATTGCCGACCGCGTCACGGTGCTGCGCGACGGCGAATATGTCGGCACCGTCGATGCCGCCACCACCAGCATGGCGACGATCATCGGCATGATGGTCGGCCGCACCATCAGCGACGAGCGCCTGGCCGGCGCGCAAGAACCCGGCGAAGTCGTGCTCGATGTCCGGCATCTCGAATGCGGCCCACTGGTCCGCGACGTCAGCTTCTCGGTACGGCGCGGCGAAATCCTGGGATTTGCCGGGCTGATGGGCGCCGGCCGCACCGAGGTCGCGCGCGCCGTGTTCGGCGCCGACCGTCCGCAATCGGGCGAGATTTTCGTGCACGGCAGGAAATGCGCGATCCGCACCCCCGAGCACGCGGTCGCCGCAGGCATCGGCTATCTCTCCGAGGACCGCAAGCGGTTTGGGCTCGCGCTCGGAATGGACGTCGAAGCCAATGTCGTGATGTCGAACCTGTCGCGCTATCTGTCGTTCGCCGGCTTCTTGAAGGGCGAGCCGATGCGCCGGTCCGCGGAAAAGTTCATCCGCCTGCTGAACATCCGCACGCCGTCGGCGGCGCAGGAGGTCCGGCTTTTGTCGGGTGGCAACCAGCAGAAGGTCGTGGTCGCCAAGTGGCTCGACCGCGATTGCGACATCCTGTTCTTCGACGAGCCGACGCGCGGCATCGACGTCGGCGCCAAGGCCGAGATCTACAAGCTGCTGCGCACGCTCGCCGACCAGGGCAAGGCGGTCGTGATGATCTCCTCCGAGCTGCCGGAGATCCTGCGCATGAGCGATCGTATCGTCGTGATGTGCGAAGGCCGCATCACAGGTGAGCTCGCGCCGGAGCAGGCGACGCAGGAGCGGATCATGGAACTTGCGACACGGCGCGAAGCGGCAAAGGCGGCCTGAACAATGAGCGAAGCTGCGACCACCCAAAAATCTCCCGCCGCACCGCGCCTGCGTGCCTTGCTGGCGCCGGCGGCGCTGCAAAAGCTGCTCGCCTTCGCGAGCCTCGTGGTGCTCTTGGTCTATTTCAGCATCGCCTCGCCGGCGTTCATGCAGACCGACAACATGATCAACATCCTGCAGGCGACCGCGGTCAACGGCGTGCTCGCCATCGCCTCGACCTTCGTGATCATCACCGCCGGCATCGACCTGTCGGTCGGCACGCTGATGACCTTCTGTGCCGTCATCGCCGGCGTGGTGCTCACCTTCTGGGGCCTGCCGATGTGGATCGGCCTCATCGCCGCGCTCGCAGCTGGCGCGTTGTGCGGCGCCGTCTCGGGAACGCTGGTTGCGAAGGCAAAAATTCCGCCGTTCATCGCCACCCTCGGCATGATGCTGCTGCTCAAGGGGCTGTCGCTGGTGATCTCGCACGACAAGCCGATCTATTTCAACGACACGCCCGGCTTCACCTCGATCTCCCAGGAGTCGCTGTTCGGCGACTTCGTGCCCAGCCTGCCGATCCCGAACGCGGCGATGATCCTGTTCATCGTTGCGATCCTCGCCTCCATCGTGCTCAACCGCACCGCGCTCGGCCGCTACACCTTCGCGATCGGCAGCAACGAGGAGGCAGTCCGGCTTTCCGGCGTCAATGTCGACCGCTGGAAGATCGCGATCTACAGCCTCGGCGGCGGCATCTGCGGGCTCGCCGGCCTCCTGCTGGCCTCACGCATCAATTCGGCGCAGCCCGCGCTCGGGCAGGGCTATGAGCTCGATGCGATCGCGGCAGTGGTGATCGGCGGCACCTCGCTGTCCGGCGGCGCCGGCACCATCCTCGGCACCATCATCGGCGCCTTCATCATGAGCGTGCTGACCAATGGGCTGCGCATCATGTCGGTCGCGCAGGAATGGCAGTTCGCCGTCACCGGCATCATCATCATTCTCGCCGTCTATGCCGACATGCTGCGGAAGAAGCGGGCGTGATCAAGAACCGTGGCCGGATGCGGCTCCATCCGGCGCAAGGAAGACCCATAATCTGGGATTGAGGAGGAAACAGATGAGCAAAAAACTCTTTCTTGGCGCGGCGCTTGGCGCGCTGCTCGCGGTGGGCGCATCTGCGCCCGCGCGTGCCGACGAAACCTACATTCCGCTGATCTCGAAAGGCTTTCAGCACCAGTTCTGGCAGGCGGTGAAGTTGGGCGCCGAGCAGGCGGCCAAGGCGGCCAATGTCAAGATCACCTTCGAGGGCCCGGAGACGGAGGCCATGGTCGACAAGCAGATCGACATGCTCTCCGCCGCGCTCGCCAAGAAGCCGACCGCGATCGGCTTCGCCGCGCTGGACTCGCAGGCGGCGATTCCGCTGCTCAAGAAGGCGCAGGCAGCCAAGATTCCGGTGGTCGCCTTCGACTCCGGCGTCGACAGCGATATTCCGGTCACTACCTGCACGACCAACAACCATGCCGCCGCGGCACTCGCTGCCGACAAGATGGCGGAAGCGATCGGCGATGCCGGCGAAGTGGGGGTCGTCGTGCATGACCAGACCAGCCGCACCGGGATCGACCGCCGCGACGGCTTTCTCCAGCAGATGAAGGCCAAGCACCCGAAGGTGACGGTGGTCGACGTGCAATATGGTCAGGGCGATCACCTGAAGTCGGCCGAGATCGCCAAGGCCATGCTGCAGGCGCATCCGAGCCTCAAGGGTATCTTCGGTGCCAACGAAGGTTCCGTCGATGGCACCGTGATCGGCGCCAAGGAAATGGGAAAGAAAATCGTCATCATCGGCTATGATTCCGGCAAGGAGCAGAAGGACTCGATCCGCTCCGGCCTGATGTTGGGCGCGATCACCCAGAACCCGATCGGCATCGGCAAATGCTCGGTCGATTCCGCGCTGAAGGCACTCAAGGGCGAGACGCTGCCGAAGGTGGTCGACACCGGTTTCTATTGGTACGACAAGAGCAACATCGACGATCCGAAGATTGCCGCGGTGCTCTACGACTGATCGATAAGTCGGATGACGTGAAGCGCGATCGTTGCCGCGTTGGCGGTGCGCTCCCTCCCCCCTTGCGGGGGAGGGGGTACCCCACGAAGAACTGCGTCCTGGGACTCGCACCCCACCCCTCCCCGCAAGGGGGAGGGGAGCGCACTGTGCGCGAGGGCGCGCCGCCGCTCCTTCGCCCTTTAGCCGATCGCGATTGCCACTTTGCCGAAATGGGTGCCGCTCTCCATGTGGGCGAACGCCTCCTTCACCTGATCGAATGCAAAAGTCCTGTCGATCACCGGCTTCATTCCGTTCATTGCGATCGCGTCGCACATCGCCTTGAGATCCTCGATCGAACCGACGGTCACGCCCTGCAGCCGTTGCTGCTGCATCACCATCAGCGGCAACCGTGAACTACCCGAGGGCGGTCCGGCCAGCACGCCGATGAACGCGATCGTACCGCCGATCCGGGTCGCCCTGATCGACTCGTTGAGTGTGCCGACGCCGCCGACTTCGACGACCAGGTCGACGCCGTGTGTGGTCAATTCGCGCGCCTTCTTGCCCCAATCGGGCGTCGTCTTGTAGTTGATCGTGACATCGGCGCCGAGCGCCTCCAGCCGCTCGATCTTGGCATCGCTCGACGAGGTGGCGATGACGCGCGCCCCGCTCAGCTTCGCAAACTGAAGCGCGAACAGCGACACGCCGCCACTGCCCTGCGTCAAAACGGTCTGGCCGGGCCTGATGCCGCCGAGCTTGACCACCGCGCTCCAGGCCGTGACACCGGCACAGGGCAGGGCGGCGGCTTCGACATCGCTGAGATGCGGCGGAGTTTTCACCAGCGCGTGGGCCGGAAACACGCGATATTCGGCGAGGACGCCATCGACTGAGCCGCCCAGCGCGGCCTGCATCTTGGTTCCGCTCGGCTCGCCGCCAAGCCAGCTTTCAAAAAAGCTGCCGATGACGCGGTCGCCAGCCGCGAACTGCTGAACTCCGCTGCCGACCTGTTCGACGACGCCAGCGCCGTCGGAAACCGGCACCAGCGGAAACTTTTGGCGCGAGCCGTAACCGCCCTTGACGGTGAGCAGGTCGCGATAGTTCAGCGTTGCAGCCTTGAGCCGGACCAGCACCTCGCCCGCGCCCATCTGCGGAACAGGGCGGTCGACCAGCTTGAGCGCGTCGAAACCGTCGGGCCCCTGCAGTTCGAAGCATTTCATGATGCGTTTCCTTCCCTTGAATCGGCGAACCGAGCCCGGCACCGTATCCGCTTTCGCTCCGCGCGTATCGATGGCAATATTCCGCTCTCACGAGCCCGATGGACAAGAGGCCGATTTGCATCTGCCGATCGGGCAAGCAGAAGACAGGCACCGGCGCAACCGGGAAGCCCTCTGGAGGAAAGTCGTCAGCCATGATGTCGAAATCACTGCTCCGTCGCGCCCTGGGCCGAACCGGGCTGCAGGTCTCGGTTCTCGGGTTCGGGACCGCGCCGCTCGGCGATCTCTACATGCAGCTCGACGATGAGGCCGCGATCGCCACGGTCGACCGCGCCTTCGCGCTCGGCATCAACCTGCTCGACACCTCGCCGCTCTATGGACATGGCCTCGCCGAGCACCGCTGCGGCACCGCGATCAGGCGCGTGCCGCGCCAGGGGATCGTGCTCTGCACCAAGGTTGGCCGCTGGATGGATCCGTTTCATGGCCGTGGCGACGGCTCGAATTTTGTGGGCGGGCAGCCGCATCGGGCGGTGGTCGATTATTCCTATGACGGTACGATGCGATCGGTGGAGCAGTCGCTGCTGCGGCTCTCGACCGATCGGATCGATCTCCTGCTGATCCATGACGTCGACGTCTGGACCCATGGTGCCGATGCGATTGAGGCGCGGTTCCGCGAAGCGATGGAAGGAGCCTATGTGGCGCTCGACAAGCTGCGCAGCGAGGGTGTGGTCGCCGGCATCGGGGTCGGCGTCAACGAAGCCGACATGTGCGTCCGTTTTGCCAACGCCGGCCGCTTCGACGCCATGCTGCTGGCCGGGCGCTATTCGCTGCTGGAGCAGCCGGCGCTTGCCGAGTTTATGCCGCTGGCCGAGCAGCAGGGAATCGGCGTGATGCTGGGCGGCGTGTTCAATTCGGGTATCCTCGCCACCGGCGCGGTCAAGGGCGCAAAGTACAATTACAAGGACGCGCCGCCTGACATCATGGACAAGGTCGCGCGGATCGAACGTGTCTGCAAAGCCCATGGCGTGGCCTTGCCGACCGCGGCATTGCATTTCGCGCTGGGGCACCCGGCGGTCGCGAGCGTGGTGCTCGGCGCGCAAGGTCCGCAGGAGGTCGAGCGCAACGTGGCCGCGCTGTCCAGCACGGTGCCGGCGGCGCTCTGGGCCGACCTGAAGGCTGAGCATCTGCTGGATGCGGATGTTCCGGTTCCGTCACAGGCCTGACCATGCGGATCGATGCGCATCATCATGTGTGGACGCTCGCACGCGGCGATTATGGCTGGCTGACGCCGGCGCTTGCGCCGATCTATCGCGACTTCATCCTCGCAGATCTCGCGCCGCACCTCAGCGCCGGGCGGATCGACGGCACGATTCTGGTGCAGGCGGCACCAACCGAAGCCGAGACGCTGTTCATGCTCGAGACAGCCGAACGCGCCGATGTGGTGCGCGGCGTGATTGGCTGGATCGATTTTGACGCGGCCGACGGTGCCGCGCGCATCGACGCACTGGCAGCGCGCCCGCTGCTGGTGGGCCTGCGGCCGATGGTGCAGGACATTCCCGATGACGACTGGCTGCTGCGCCCGGCGCTGGCGCCGCTGCTCCGCGCGATGGCCGGACATCGCCTGGTCTTCGACGCGCTGGCGCTGCCGCGCCACCTGTCGCGGCTGCTGCGCGTGATCGACCGCCATGGCGACCTGCAATTCGTGCTGGATCATTGCGCCAAGCCGCACCTGAAAACCGGTGACATCGCGGACTGGCGGCGCGACATCGCCGAGCTCGCGGCGCGTGAAAACATCGTCTGCAAGCTGTCGGGGCTCATCACCGAGGCGGGGCCGGACTGGCAGCTTGAACATCTGCGACCGGCGGTGGACCATGTCCTGAATTGTTTCGGTCCGCAGCGGCTGCTCTGGGGAAGCGACTGGCCAGTGCTCAATCTCGCCGGCGATTATGAGCGGTGGCTTTCGGCCAGCGAAGCACTGCTCGCTGATCTCTCATCGGACGACAAGGCTGCGATCTTCGGCGGCAACGCCGCGCGCATCTATCTCGCGAGGCGCGGCCGGCGCACGTTGTGACTGATCCTACAGCGTCATGCGACGACTCTATCACCTCATTCTGAGGAGCGGCGTCTTCGCCGCGTCTCGAAGGATGACGCCCCGATACGCTGCGGGGCGGGCCTCGTGGTTCGAGACGCCGCGCGAAGAGCACGGCTCCTCACCATAAGGGTTTGATAACGCAGAAGGTCAGCTACTTCCCGGCGCCGGTGGTCAGGCCGCTGACGATGTAGCGCTCGAGGAAGATGCCGGCGACCACCAGCGGCGCGATTGCCGCGGTCGAGAGCGCCGCCATCGACCACCAGTTGATGCCCTGCGAGCCGGTCTGGCTCGCCACCATCACCGGCAGGGTCTTTGCCTCCGTGCTGGTCAGCAGCGCCGCGAAAAAATATTCGTTCCAGCACAAGACCAGCGAGAGGATGAAGGCGGCGACCATGCCGGGCGCGGCGAGCGGCAGGATGATGCGGAGAAACGCGCCCCAGACCGACAGGCCGTCGACGAAGGCGGCTTCGTCGAGCTCGACGGGTATGGCGTTGAACTGGTCGCGCATGATCCAGATCACGATCGGCAGCACCGTCAACGTGTAGAGCAGGATCAGGCCAAAGCGGCTGTCGAGCAGCGCCAGGGCCTTATAGAGCACGAGGAACGGCAGCGCGAGCACCACCGGCGGCAGGATCAGCTGCGACATGAAGAAGAACAGGATGTCGTCATTGCGCATCCAGGCGAACTTGTAGCGGAAGCGGCTGAGCCCATAGGCCGCGAGCGACCCCAGCACCAGTGCCAGCAGTGACGCGCCGACCGAGGTCAAGATGCTGTTGCCGAACCGGCTCAAAAACTCCTCGCGCGGGTTGGAGGTACTGAGGATCGTGTCCGGTGACAGGCCGAGGGAGCGCCAGCCCTTCCAGTCCGGCTGAAAGTCGAACCAGGGGATGAGATGGCCCTGCGTCACGTCGACGGCGGATTTGAACGAGGTCGTGACGGTCCAGTAGATCGGAAACAGGCAGACGAAAGCCCAGCCGATCAACGCGGCATAGATCAGCGTGCGGCCGACGATCCGCTTCGCGCGGGATGCCGTGCGAGGTCTTCGGGCCGGTGTCAGCGCTGCGGTCGTCATGATGGCGAAAACCTCACGTCACCTTCTGGGTCCAGCGATGCGACAGGCGAAGCAGCAGGCTCAGCAGCACGATGATGATCAGGAGATAGAACATCGCGAGCCCGGTGCCGTAGCCGACATTCGAGCGGTCGCGGTAGACGCGGTAGATGAAGCTCGACACCGTGTCGGTGGCGCCGCCCGGG
>Ga0070714_100004876_pt1 | contig 10185 bp, 10 predicted proteins | sample LARL83metaG_FD_65450 | JGI IMG/M metagenome (GOLD analysis project Ga0070714, IMG submission 65450) | Corn, switchgrass and miscanthus rhizosphere microbial communities from Kellogg Biological Station, Michigan, USA - LAR L8-3 metaG | ecosystem: Host-associated > Plants > Roots > Rhizosphere ... | reverse complement strand
GGGGTTGTTCAGTCTTTCCTGCTCCGTTCCGATCCGAAGCTCCCGTTGCGACAATGAGCAGATCGGAGCGAAGCAGGAGTCACCGCTCGGGACCAGGTGCGACGCGCAGAGCAGGAAAGACTGGACAAAACATGTGTCCCGGGGATGAGCACTGGCCCGGTTCCGTAGCGGGTCTTGTTGCTCTGAGCCTGGTTGCGCTGCTGAGCGGCGGTCGCGCAGTGGCACCGGCTGCCCAGTCCATTCGGCTCTGCAAATAGGCCCGCACGCGGCTAGGCTCTCACCGGAACTGGGCCTGCGCCGCCGAAGAACAGCGCGCCGCCGCCTGCTGCGCGGCCCGGATAACCGCCGCCGCGCAAACAAACCCCCACCCTGCCCGGGGGATCCCCCCATTTTCCAGTCTACTCGATCTTGCACAAATCCACACCCGAGTTTCCTGCGGCCTGTGGATAAACGAGTGGGCCTCCCGCCGCAGCAGAAGGCCCGTTGTCGTCCGAGCGGGCGCTACGCGGCGACCTGAGCCTCGGCGGCCGTGAGGCGGACCGGGAGGGTGCGGTGGCCGTTCATGATGAAGGTGGGGATGTGCGGCAGTTCCGACGACTTGGTCGCGAGGCTCAGGTCGGGGAAGCGCTCGAACAGCATGGACAGGCCGATCTGGCCGACCAGCTTCGCGATGTTCAGGCCCAGGCAGTAGTGCGGGCCGTGGCCGAAGGTCATGTGGGTCTTGTCGGCGCGCTGGATGTCGAACTTCTCCGCGTCCTCATGCAGGGCCGGGTCGCGGCCGATGGAGCAGTAGTTGACGAGGATCGGGTCGCCCTTGGGGATGCGGACGCCTTCGACCACGATGTCCTCGACCGCGTAGCGCAGCGGCAGGTGGGCCAGTGGCGACTCGACGCGCAGCACCTCGTCGATCAGCTCCGACCACGGGACCTGGCCACTGGTCAGCATGGCGAGCTGGTCGGGGTGGTCGAGCAACAACGTAATGGCGTTGTCCAGGAAGTTGATCGTGGTCTCGGAGCCGGCGCCGAGGATCGCGAAGATGCCGTCGGTCATCTCCTCCTCGGACAGGCGGGAACCGTCCTCGTCCCGCGCTGCGATGAGGTCGCTCGTGATGTCTTCGCCAGGGGTTTCGCGCTTCTTGGCAATGAGCTCAGCCATCGCGTCGCGCCAGCCGCCTAGGGTGGCTTGCGCTTGTTCGGGCGTCACGGTGGTGTCCACCATCATGTTGATCATGACCGCCGTCTTGGCCAGTGCCTGCTCGTCCATTCCGATCAGATTCGCCACGAGCAGGGCGGGCAGCGGGTAGCAGTAGCGCTCCCGCAGGTCCACGACCTCGCCTGGCTCGACAGCGCCGAGGGCGTCCAGCATGTTCGTGGCGATACCTGTGATGAGCGGCCGGGTGGACTCGACGCGCCGGGGCGAGAAGGCCTTGCCGACCAAGCGGCGCAACCGGATCAGGTCCTTGCCGTACGCGGTGACCATGTTGTCCATGGCGACCCAGCTGATCATCTCCCAGTCCGGCGGGATCTCACCGTTGATGAACGCCGGCCAGTGGTTGCGGGCGTTCTTGGTGACGTTGGGGTCACTGAGAATCTGCTTGATAGCGTCGTGGCTGTTGATCGACCACGCCAGCACGCCACCGGGCAGAGCCACCTGGGTCGGTCCCTGGCTGCGCAGGCGGGCCGCTTCGCCGTGGATATCCTGGCCGGTGGTGTCCAGAGCGACCGGGCAGCTTTCAGTCATCGGGTTGTCTCCTCGATCTTCTCGTGCGCACCGTTCGGTCCTGGGGTGATTTTAGCGCCGGGCAGGTCCACAATGGTCGGATTGGTTCGCGCTGGTGGACAAGCGCGCACAAGGAGAGAAGGATATGACGACACCGGTTCGGGATATGTGCACGTCACCCTGCCCGGCATGAAGATGTCACTACTTCGACAGTGAATTTCGCAGGCCCACGACCGTGCATTTTTCCGGCCGCGTTCATGACCGGAGCACTGCCACCGTCATGATTTTCGTGGCAATCTGGGTGTTGACCGGCGGATCGTGCCCAGCCCACGTACGCCGGCACGGACCGTTCGCAACGAGGAAGATGCGGGCCCGCGGTGGCCACCGGGACCATGAGCCGCAAGACTGGGAAAGGGCGGATCGGGGAAGTGGTCGAATACTAAAATTCGGGTACGACGATCGAGCCGATTGGAAGCGGAGCAATGGCTGAAGCCAAATGGAAACTGGTGGTGGACCAGCAGGGCGTGACAATCTCGAACGACCGGTTCCAACTCACCACCACCGAGGCACAGACACTCGATCGGGACGTCTCTCTCGACGATGTGGTGTTCGGCGTCGACGGGTCCGGTCAGATGGAAACCATCATCACCGAACTGGAGGCGATGACCAAGCGCACCTACGGTCAGTTCTGCGGGCTGTCGCGGGCGCTGGAGGTCGTCGGTGAGCGATGGGCCATGTTCATCGTCCGGGACCTTCTCGTCTCGCCCAAGAGCTTCTCGGAGCTGCGCCAGGGCCTGCCCCGCATCTCCACCGACGTCCTGTCCTCCCGGCTGCGGGAGATGGAGCACGCCGGTGTGATCCAGCGGAAGATGCCGGAGCAGCCAGAGGGCACGATGTTGTACGAGCTCACCGAGTACGGTGCCGAGCTCGACGACATCACACTCCGGCTCGGCCAGTGGGGTGCGCGGCTGCTCGGCGCGCCGCGGCCGGAGGAGATCGTCACCACCTCCTCGCTGATCATGGCGATGCGCGCCACGTTCCAGCAGGAGGCGGCGGTCGGCGTCACGGCGAGCTACGAGATCCGGGTCGGCGACATCGTGTTCCACCTGACGGTGTCCGACGGCGCGTTGCAGGCCGCGGGCGGCCCGCTGGCCGACGCGGACCTGCGGCTGGAGCCGGGCGCTGCGCTCAAGGGCCTGATGTCCGGCGAGATCGCGCCGGCCGACGCCGAGGCGAACGGCGTCGTCTACTCGGGCGACTCGGCGCTGCTGACCAAGTTCACCGAGATGTTCCGCATCGTGTAGACCGCACCGACGTGAGGTCCCGCCCCAGCGACACGGGGGCGGGGCCTTTTGTCGTGCCCCAAGGAAAAGGGGCAGGCGCACGAAAACGCCGGGCGCGGTGGTCGTGTCGACCACCGCGCCCGGCGTACGTCCGATGTGCTCAGACCGCGATGCCCAGGGCCGCCTCGGACTCGAGGTCGGGCAGCGCCAGCAGCAGTGGCGGATCAACCAGCCGCGCGGCGCGCAGGTGCAGATCGATCGGCCGGGCGGCCGTGTCGAACCGCGTCGTGATCGGCTGTTCGTGGCAGCCGATGTAGCGGATCTCGTCGTTCTGGCTGCCGTGACCGATCGAGTGCGCCGAGAGGTACCACGTGCCGGCCGGGACGTTCTGCAGCAGGTACTGTCCCGGGCCGTAGAGGACCGTGTAGCGCACGGGAGCGCCCTCGCACACCCGACTGCCGAACAGGCCGATGAAGACCGCGCCAGGGCGATCCAGGGGCGAGGAGTACACGGTGCCGCGCACGTTCGCCGTCCGCGCGCTGGGGATCGGCCGCTCGTCCACCGGCACCCGCGGCACGACACCACCGAGCCGGCGGTACGTGATCGGCGGGACGCCGACGCTGGCGCGGAAGCGTGAGGAGAACGTACCGACGCTGTTGTACCCCACCTGGTGCCCGATGTCCGCGACCGTGACCGACGTGGTGAGCAACAGCCGTTTGGCCTCGGCCAGCCGCATCGCGGACAGGAACCGGCCGGGCGAGACGCCGGTGACCCGTTGGAAAACCCGCGAGAAATGGAACTTGCTGAACATCGCGGAACGTGCGAGGTCGTCGATCGTGAGCCGATCGCCAAGGTTGTCCTTCATGGCATGGATGGCCCGCTCGACGGCCCGCAGGATGGTCTCATCCATCGCGTCGCCCTTTCCGTTATGACGCCGAACCGCCTACTGCGTACAACTGCGGAATACCGGCTTGGCCAGGATATCTACCTGGGGGAACGGCGCGAAGTGTTGTGATCATCAGTATCGGTGTGTGTTTTTGCCGGGCGCGGGTATGAATTTTTCATGGCCCAGGCGTGCGGATCTCCCGGTGGTCTGAGTATTTCCCGTGGTCGGACGCTATGCGGCGAGGTCGTTGATCCAGTCGGGCCAGGACCGCTGCTCCGGAAACGGAACCGCGCTGTCTAGGTAGGCGACGCCGGTGTTCTTCGGGGCCGGCGCGTCACCGTCGTGCAGGACGCAGCGCAGGAACACCGGGGCCGTACAGGTGGCGATTTCCCGGCGGATGGTCCGGACGAACTCCTCCAGCGTGTCGAGGGTGTGCACGCGGGTGTAGCCGGCGGCTCGCGCCATGCCGCACAGGTCGGCGCGACCCGCCCTGGCCGCGGTACTGGTCGGCGCGGTGGCGCCGGCCGGCGTGTACCAGGTGTCGTCCAGCACGATGTGCACCAGCGGGAGGTCGGTGAGCATGCCGGCGGTGACCATGCCGGCCAGGTTCGTCAGCACGCTGCCGTACCCGTCGACGACCACGGTCGTGCCGTGTGTCTGGAGTGCGACGCCGATACCGGTCGACGACGCGAGGCCGGTCGAGCCGGCCAGGTAGAAGTGGGTGGGGCGGTCGGCGATGTCACGGGCGGCCCGGCCGAGCTCACCGGATGTGAAGATCACCGGTTGGTGCCGGGTGGCCGTGATGATCGCCCGGATCGCGCTGTCCATGTTCATGTCAGCAACCCGTCCGTGTCGAGCGGGACCAGCAGGGCGGCGGGGCGCAGGTGCTCCCGCACGATTTCCCGGACCAGCTTGACCCGCACGGCCATCCGCTCGGACGCGTCGATCGTGACGCTCTGGATGCCCAGTTCGCTCATCAGCAGTTCGGTGAGCCGGCGTGGGTTCGAGCCCCCTTCGACGGCCGGTTCCTCGCCCAGCGACACCACCAGCAACAGTGGTGTCTGGTGCGGGTTGACCAGCGACGCGATCGCGTCCGAGCAGCCGCTCACACCCGCGTCGGACAACAGCACGGCAGGGCACCCACCAGCCAGCGACATCCCGGCCGCGATGCCGATGGCGTTGTCGTCCCTCGGCACGATGAGTACCCCGACACGGTCGTCCAGCGCCTCGTGCAGTGCCGACATCGTGTCGGCCTGGGTGCTGACGAAGGGCGTGAAGCCCGCGGCGATCAACTCGTCGCATAACTCCTCGGCGGCGTCGATGTTCTGGACGAAGTTGGTCATGCCAGGGACCCCCCCGATCGCTTTCGTGAAGTCGACGACCCCGGCGTGCCCGGCAGTCGTCGTAGCTGGGTCGGGCTTATCGATCCTCGGGCATGGGGCGGTTCACCCACTAGTGCCCCGTTCACTCGTGTGGGTGTTCTACTCATTACTCAACTATGACCTAGTCACAGATTCGGGCCGGTCGACTGTGTCGACCGGCCCGAACCCGATTCGTTCTGCTATGCGGCGAGTTGGCTCGGCGCCGCCTCGTCGACCAACGAGCCACCCGTCAGCGCGTACCGGCCGGCGAACAGCTTCGGGTGCGCGGCGCGAATGCCCTCCACCACCAACTCGTACGGGAAGTCGTCGAACTCGCCGTACTCGTGCAGGAACTCCATGTACCGGCGGCCCTGGCTGTCGTAGGGGTGCGACACACTGTCGGCGGTACCGTCGAACTCCAGCGGCGTGATGCCGTAGAGGCGGCACAGCATCTTGTTGAAGACCGGCGTCACCCGGACCCACTTGTCGTGCAGGTGCACCGAGTTGAGCGCGTGGAAGCGGAACACGTCACCGCCGACGAGTTCGCGCAGCCGCTCGGACGCGAGGTGGTTCCGCACGTCGGTGAGCACGATCCGGCTCGGCACGCCGGCCGCCCGGCACGCGGCCGCGAACAGGATCGACTTGTGCACGCAGAAACCCTGACCCCGCTTGAGGATCGCGCTGGCCTTCAAGCCCTCCCGGCTGAGGTCGGCGTCGTAGACCTCGTAGAGGATCTTGTCGCGAATCGCGTAGTACAGCTTTGTCGCCCGCTCGGCCGGCGTTCCGGCGTCGCCCACCGTCCGGTCCACGAACGCCCTGACCGCGAGGTGGTCGTGATCGAGGAATTCCGTCACAGCCAGGAGTTCGTCCGTGTTCACGTCAACCATCGTCGTTCCTTTCGTATGCTGCTCGACTCTTCCAGCCAGGACACTCAGCCGATGCCGAGCAGCCGAGCGATCTTCGTCCGTTGAACCTCGGAGGTGCCCGAGTAGATCGTGCCGCCCATCGCGTCCCGGAGTTCCTTCTCCATCCCGGTTTCGGTCAGGTAACCACGGCCGCCGAAGATCTGCACCGCGTCCGCTGCCGACTTCACGTTGGCCTCGCTGGTGAGCAGTTTCGCGACGGCGATGTCGGTGATCACGTCCTGGCCGTCGAGGAATCGTTCGGCCGCGCCGAACAGCCAGGAGCGCGCGGTCTCCACGTTGATCTTCATGTCCACGATCTTGCTCGAGATGAGCTGGTAGGAGCCGATCGGCGAGCCGAACTGCGTGCGCGAGCGGACGAACTCGATGCACCGCTCCAGCCGGGACCACATGGCCCCGAGGCTGAGGGTGAAGCAGCAGAGGATCTCCCACTTCATCACGTAGTCCAGCACCAGGAACCCTTTGCCGACGTGCCCGACGACGTTCTCCTTCGGCACGACGCAGTCGGTGAACGTCAGGTTGCCCAGCGGGGACGTCTTGAGGCCCATCTTCTCGATCGGCGGACCGATCTCCAGCCCCGGTGTGTCCTTGTCCACCACGAAGGTGGTCATGCCGAACGGGCCGCTGCCCGGTGTCGTCCGGACGTACACCAGGATCACGTCCGCGATCGGTGCGCTGCTGATGAAGCACTTCTGGCCGTTGATGACGAAGTTGTCGCCGTCCCGGACGGCCATGGTCGTCATGGCGGCCGCGTCCGAACCGCCCTGCGGTTCGGTGATCGCGTGCGCGCCGATCCACGATCCGTCGCAGATCCGCGGCAGATAGTGCTCTTTCAGATACGGCGAGCCGAATCGCTGGATCGGCACGCCGGTGCTGACCATGTGCGTCGAGACGCAGAAGTTCAGCCCCATGTCCCGGTTCTGGTAACCGAGCCATTCCAACAGGTACATCGTGGTCAGGATGTCCTGCCCGAGCCCGCCCCATTGGGTGTCGAACGGCAGGCGCAGGAGGCCGGATTCGCCGATGAGCTTCCATTGATCAGCAGGAAACTCGGCGGCCTGGTCGCGCCGGATGTGGTCCTCACCCCAGGCGGCGAAACTGTCCGTGAAGCTGTCCCGCAGCGCACGTTGTCGTTCAGTCCACTGCCGCATTCCCCGGCCTCCTCTGCCAGTTCTATCTCAGTAGTTCGAGAATTCGAGTTCGCTGAAGTCGTGCGCCTCGTGACCCTGCAGCGCCGGCGTGAACACGCAGATCAGCCGGAGGTCCTCGAACGGCGACGCGATCAGGAAGTGCGGATCGTTCTTGTCCAGCGCGTAGATCGTGCCGGGTTCGATCGGGTATTCGGTACCGTCCGAGTCGATCACCATGCCACTGCCGGCGATGCAGTAGCACGCCTCCAGGTGGTTACGGTATTCCAGCGGGGACCGGGTGCCGGCCCGCACGATCGTGTCGGTGACGGAGTAGCCCATGCCGTCGTCTGCGGTCAGAAAGCGCCGGCTCACGCCGTTGCCCCACTCGACGCTGATCACCTGGGACAAGTTGCGGACAATCATTGCTTCCTCCTTGAGAAATTACCTGTCCGAAACCGGCACTCGAGCGGCACGGTTCACGAAGGCGCTGATCGCGTCGACCGACACGAAGTCGTGCTCGGCGATCTCGACGTCGTCCACGACGATGTCGAAGTGGTTCTCCAGCCAGCTGATGACCTTGAGCAGCCCGAGGCTGTCGATCACCCCGCTGCCGATGAGGTCGTAGTCGGCCGACAGTTGGTCCGCCGTGATGTCCGGCAGGAACTCGTCGACGATGTAACTCTTGATCTCGAATGCGATGTCCATGTCATTTTCCGTTCAGGAGAGTGCGTCCGATGGCCCGTCGGTCGATCTTTCCGGTCGACGTCGTCGGCAGCGGCTCGTCGACGATCCGGATGGTGGCTGGAATGGCGGCCCGTGGCAGCCGCAGCCGGCAGTGCTCACGGAGTGCGAGACTGTCCACGGCATTGCTTTCCGTGCACCGGACGACCGCGTGCACCCGAATGCCCGCGATGTCGTCCGGCATCCCGATCACGGCGGCCTCCGCCACCAGCCCGTGGTCGAGGAAGACATGCTCTATCTCCTCCAGGTTCACCCGCGTGCCGCGGATCTTGACCTGGAAGTCGTTGCGACCGAGCAGCGTGAACACTCCCCGGTCGTCGCGGCGGACGAGGTCGCCGGAGCGGAAGTACCGCCGGCCGTCTCCGTTCGAGCCGTTGGCGTCCAGGGGCACGAACCGGTCCGGTCCGTTGACGGCGACCAGGTAGCCGTTGGTCTGGAACGGCGTGTGCACCAGCAGTTCGCCCATGCCCGGGCCTTCGACGACCGTGCCGTCCTCGGCCAGGACGACCGCGTCCACGCCGGGCAGCGGATGTCCGATCGGCAGGTCGGCGGCCGGGTCGGACTCACGATGGAAGCGGCCGCCGACCTCGAACAGGAAGCTGTCGTTGGTTTCCGTGCAGCCGTACAGGTTGTAGATGCCGGCGCGCGGGAACAGCGTCGGCAGCTCGCCCAGCAGCCGCGGCTGGATCTTGTCGCCGGTCACGATCACCTTGCGCACGCTCGCGAACGGCGTCTCGCCGGCCGCGTCGGCCAGCAGGCGGTACAGCATCGGCACCGACTGGACGACCTCGACCCGGTTGGCCCGCACCAGCTCGGCCAGGTACTTGCCGTTGGTGGCGCGCTCGTGCGGCACGAGCACCGCGGTGCCGCCCGCCTTCAGCGTGGCCCAGATGTCCAACAGGCACAGGTCGAAGTTCAGCGGCGCGTAGTTCAGCACGACGACACCGGGCCGGAGGTCGAACTGCTGGGCGGCCCAGTCGGTGAACCGGTCGACGGCGCCGGCGTGCAGCGGCACGATCTTCGGCAGGCCGGTCGATCCGGAGGTGGTCAGCATGAACGTGACGTCACCGTCGGCCGGCACACCCTGGTCGGGGGCCGCGGCCACGGGCGACACACAGTCGATGTGGTGGACGCGCTCGCCCGGGATGCCCTTGGCCTCATCGGCCGTCAGCACGTCGGCGCAGCCGGCCTGGGTCAGCAGGGTTTCCAGGGTGGTCGCGCCGAGCTCGGCGGACGGCAAGAGGAACGGCCGGCGGGCGCGCATGCACGCGATGACCAGTGCGATGGTCCGCGCCGACTTGACCGCGTGCACCGCGACCGGCCCGTCGGGCAGTCCCAGTGCCGTTATCCTGGCGTGGGCGGCCCGCTGCATCGCATTCAGTTCGACATAGGTGACCGGCTCGCCATTCTCCACGAGTGCGATCGCGCCGGGCTGAGTACGGACCCGTTCGGCAAAGCATTCCAAGAACGAACTGGAGTTCGCCACGACACTCTCCCCACCTACCGATGCCCGGACCGCTCGGCCGAGACCGTTGAAGATTGCATGTGACCTACGTACCCCCGCTTATGTGCCGGGGTCAGTGTGTCGATATGAAAAATTCAGCTCTGATGCTTTAAGGTAGCTGGCCCCGGCGGGCACTGCTTCTCGTTCCGTGCCTCGTCCAGACGGGTGGTTTCCCGGCCATCTTCGGGAAAGTCATGGCATTGTGGGAGATGCGGAACGGTCGAACCGGTGTTTCGCACATGTTCGGCATGTGTTTTTCACGGTCCGCGGCATGACGAACTGTGTATCTTTACGGTGATTTCTCTGGGACGCTTTGGGAGATGCGCGGCAGGTATGAGCTGCGGACCATCGGATCAAACGGATCGTCCATCGGTATTCGGATACGAACGCAGAAAGCGGGGAACGGAAATGGCTGTCGGCGATACCGCCCGATCCACCGACGTGGCCGCATCGGCCACCTCCGACGCGTCGGACCTCGACGACTTCGTGTTCGGTACGTCGGAGTCCCCACAGATGGAGACGATCCTCTCCGAACTGGAGACGATGACCAAACGGTCATACGGACAGTACTGCGGCCTGTCGCGCGCGCTGGAGATCATCGGCGAGCGGTGGGCGCTGCTCATCGTCCGCGACCTGCT
>Ga0070714_100004874_pt1 | contig 10187 bp, 4 predicted proteins | sample LARL83metaG_FD_65450 | JGI IMG/M metagenome (GOLD analysis project Ga0070714, IMG submission 65450) | Corn, switchgrass and miscanthus rhizosphere microbial communities from Kellogg Biological Station, Michigan, USA - LAR L8-3 metaG | ecosystem: Host-associated > Plants > Roots > Rhizosphere ... | reverse complement strand
GAAGTCAACGAGGCCGGAGGATTGCGATTAAATCAGTATGGCATCAAGTCTCTCGGCCTGGAGGGGGCCCAGGAAACCACCCGCGAAGCCACCATTCTCAAGGCGTTGCAGGAAATGCTTTCCGAGAAGGGTTTCAAATCCAAGGATTGCAACGTTTGCGCGCCCGGATTTCATGTTTTTTCCAAGTTCGTGAAGTTGCCGCCGGTGGAGCAGAGCAAGGTCACGCAAATCATCCAGTACGAGGCGCAACAGAACGTGCCGTTCCCGCTGTCGGAGGTGGTTTGGGATTACCAGATTTTAGGCCAGACGCCGGGCGGCGAGTTGGAAGTGCTGCTGGTGGCGATCAAGTCGGAGATTGTGGAGGGGCTGTTCCGGGTGGCGGATGCGGCGAGTTTGAAGCTGCAAATCGCGGACGTCTCCCCGGCGGCGCTGTGTAACGCGTTCAAGTTTAACTACGGCGATTTGGACGATTGCACGATGCTGCTCGATATCGGCGCCAAGACGTGCAATCTGCTGTTTTTCGAGAAGGGGAAGGTTTATTCACGCAGCATCAACCTGGGCGCGAATTCGATCACGCAGGATTTCGCCGCGGAATCGAAGCTGAAGTTCGAGGTGGCGGAGAAGATCAAGATTGAGGAGGGCTTTGTCAGCCTGGGCGGCGCGTATGAGGAGCCGGAGAATCCGAACCAGGCGGCGATTTCGAAGATTGCGCGCCAGTTCATGACGCGGCTGCACATCCAGGTGAACCAGACGATGCAGTTTTATCGCGGGCAACAGGGCGGGTCGCAGCCGGTGCGGCTGTTTTTGTCGGGCGGGGCGTCGCTGATGCCGTATACGGCGCAATTTTTTGCGGAAAAATTGAATGTGCCGGTGGAGTATTTCAATCCGTTCCGCAATGTGCAGATTGACCCGGCGGTGAACCTGGAGGAGTTGGTGCGGGTGGCGCATTCGATGGGGGAAGTGGTGGGGCTGGGTTTGCGGAACCTGGCGCATTGCCCGGTGGAGTTGAATTTGATGCCGGAAAGCACGCGAAAATGGCGGGCTTTCAACGAAAAGAAGCCGTATTTGATCGCCGCCGTGTTCACGATGGTGGCGGTAGTGGCGGTGATTGGGTTGTTATTTCAACAGTTGAGCAGCGTCAAAGCGGACAAGCTGGCGAAGATCCAGCCGAAGGTGCAGGATGCGCAGCGGCGCGACAATGAATTTAAGCAGGCGAAAGGCGATTTGGACGCGGCCACGAACCAATTGGCGCAGCTGGCGGCTTTGACCCGAGACCGTTATTACTGGATCGACACGCTGCCGGAGTTTCGCCGGGTGCTGATGCATGTGGAGCAGGTGACGTCGAACAAGTGGGGCACGGCCGCAGGCGTATGGATTGAGCAATTTGTCACGCCGTCGGCGCCGGAGGGAATGCCCGCCACCGAAATGGGAGGCGGCATGGCCACGACCGCCACCGCCCTCGAGCAGGCGATTGAGACGAAATATAATCTGACCGCGGGCGCGCCCGGCGCGGCGCCCGGGACCCTGCCGCCGCCGCCGGGGCCGGACGTTTCCACCGTGATCATGGTTTGCCGCGCGGTGAAGGGTGCCAATGATTCGGCCAATTCGGAGTTGATGTACACGCTGTTGGACACGTTGAAGGCGAGTCCAGTCGTGGATGCCAAAAGCACGCAGGTGGGTGACCGGCTCGTCACGGATGATTCACCGTATACGTTTACCTTCGCGGTGAGGGTGGCGTTGGCGAAACCGCTCAAATTCTAGTATGTCCTGGGCCAAACGAAATCTTTACTTCCTGATCAGTTGCGTGCTCGCGGTGGGGTTGCTGCTGGCGGCGGGCTGGTATTGTTATTCGTCATGGACCAGCAACAACGCGAACTGGGACCAGTTGAGCGCGGCGTATGCGCAACTCCAGCAGTATGCCAATGAACCGATCGGCGCCGGAAACGACACGGTAACCAACATTGACGCAGCCCGCGCGGAAACCCAGGAGGCGAAGGTGCGGGTGGCGGCAATGGAGAAGTTTTTCACGCCGCTGCGCAGCATTCCGAACACGAATCGTTTCGACGACCGCATCATTGCATCCGCCGTGCGCGAAACGGTGGGGCAATTGCGCGCCGCGGCGCAGGCGCACAATGTCGCGCTGCCGGCACAGCAGGAATTTGCGTTTTCCTTTACGCTGCAGGAGGGAAAGATCACTTACGACCCGGGCAGTTGGGCGCAGTTGTCCAAGGAGTTGGGCGAGGTGAAGGCGATCTGCGACGTATTGTACTCCTGCCGGATCATTTCGCTGGACGCGATCCAGCGCGAACGCACGGCTGATGATATCAATCCCACCCAGGGCAGCGTCGGTCCCCAGCCGGATTACGTGGATGGCGGCTCGGTTACCAATGGCAACATTGTCATCACGCCTTACGAAGTCACTTTTGAATGTTTCACCCCGGAACTGGGCGGGGTATTGAGCAGTTTTGCCAATCAACCGCACACGTTCATCGCCAAGACGTTGAACATCCAGCCGGTCGATCAACAGATGGGTGGTTACCCGGAGCCGGGGGCGATGGGAAGGTACGGCGGCGAGTATGGTGGTGGATACGGCGGCGGATACGGCGCGGCGGCGCCGGTCGTAAACCCGCGCGGTGGTTTGCCGTCGGCGATTGACGAGAAAAAACTCAAAGTAATTCTGCACCTGGATATTGTGAAAATGATCCCGGCGCAGGGCAGATAATGCAATTCCTTAAGAAAAACTACGAAAAGATTGTGCTGGCGGTGGTCGTGATCGCGGCCCTCGGCATCGTGGCGTTTCTGCCAATCATGGTCTCGCACGAAAAGCAGAAGTTGGACGATTTGGAAAACGTGTCGATCCCGCCGCATCCGAAAGCGCTTCCCCCGCTGGACTTGAGCAAGGAGGACGCCTTTTTGAAACAAGCCCAGGCGCCCGTGGGCCTGAACCTGGCCGAGCCGCACAAAATCTTCAATCCGGTGCGCTGGCAGTTGACGGCGAATCACACGCTCCTGCGCAACCCGGCGGGCACGGAAATCAACAACCTGAAAATCATCAAGACCTCGCCGTTGTACGAAGTTTATTCGCTGGCGAGCGTTTCGGTTTCGCCCGGGTTGCCGACGCATTACGGCATTGGCATCAAGCATGAGGCGGCGGCGTCGGTGGCGCAGCGGACGGCCAAAATAACTTACGCGGCGATGAACCAGACGACGAACAACTTCACGGTGGTGGCGCAGGAAGGGCCGGAGGACGACCCGACGGGTGTGACTTTGAAGCTGAGCGACACGGGCGAGACGGCGGTGGTGACCAAAGAGAAGCCGTATCAGCGGGTGGAAGGCTACACGGCCGACCTGGTGTACGTGCCGGAGAACAAGACTTTCCTTAACAAGCGCAAGACCGATTCGGCTCCGATCTGTTTTGCGAACGAATGCTATAAAATCGTAGACATCGAGGAATCCGAAGTTGTATTGTTGCAACTTTCGAACCAGAAGCAATGGATCAAAGAGCTTAGTCCGACAAACTCGACGGCGACGGCTCCTTAAACCGTAAGAACCCAAATGAAAGCAGTTATCACGTCCTTTGTTCTCGTACTCGCGACGGGCTCGCTCGTTCTCGCGCAAACTGAAGCACCGGCTTCGCCGCCGCCCGGTTCGGGACCGATTGTGGCCACGCCCGCCCAGGCGCCGACCGGCGGGTCCGCGGCCGCGGCTCCGGCTTCCTCGCCCGTCGATCTGTCCATTGATGAAGCGGTGCACCGCCAGGCGAATCGGATTGAGGCGCGCAACAAGCTGGACCAGGCGCGCGCGGCGGAAGTGCGGAAGGATTTCGGCACGGCGGCCAAGCTTTATGACGATGCGTGGGCGCTGGCCGCGAGCGTCGGCCCCTCGGCTGAGCCGGAGCGGGAAATCGCCGTGAACGGTTTGATCGCCGTGCGCATGCCCCTGGCGGACGCGGCGCAGCATCGTGGTGATTACAATGAAGCGGACTTGCAGGTTAAGGACGTGTTGCGGGTGGACCCGAAAAACCCGGCGGCGCTGCAGTTCAAGCTGGCCAATGACCGGTTGATTGAGATGGCGCGCGGGACCCGGCCCAGTCCGGCCGCAATCGAGGAAGCGAAGCGAGTTCACGAAGACAACATCACGACGGGGCAGTTGGTGCAGGACGGAAAACTGATGTTTCAATTGGACAAGCTGGACGAAGCGGAACTCAAGCTGACCGAAGCGCTGGACCGCGATCCGAACAACCAGGCGGCGCTCTACTATTTGAGTCTGATCAAGCAGGCGCGCCTCCGGCAGACGGTGGACGCGCGCAATGTGACTTCGATGAATCGCATGGTGCAGGTGGAAAAGGGCTGGGCGGACAACGACGCGCGCAAGAGTCTCCCGGTGCCGAATCCGTACGTGCACACGAACATGATTTTCACCAGCCCGGGCCGGCAGTTGATTTACGAGAAGCTCAACACGATTCAATTTGACAAGATCGCCTTCCCGAACCTGCAGCTCAGCGAAGTGATTCGCAACCTGACCGAGCAAACGCAGCGCCGGGACATCGACCAGCAGGGAATCAATTTCATTCTGAACCGGCAAAAGCCGACGTTGGTTTCGCCCACCACCTCGGCGTTGGGCGGCGGTTTCCCCGGCGGGCCCGGCGTGCCTCCGACGCAACCGCAGCAGTTTGATCCCACCACCGGCCAGCCGATTGCCGCCCCGTCGGCGAACACGGCGGAAGAAGTGCCGTTGGACCAGGTGACGATTTCACTCGATCCGGGCCTGCACAATGTGACTTTGCTGGACGTGCTGGAAGCGGTCGTGAAATCGGCGGATCATCCGATTAAATACTCCATGCTGGATTACGGCATTGAATTCTCGTTCAAGGGACCGGACCAGGCGGAGTTGCATACGCGGACCTTCAAGGTGGATCCGAATACGTTTTACATGGGATTGCAGAACGTCGGCACAATTGCATTCGGCGCCGCGGCAACCGGCGGCGGTGGCGGTGGCGGCGGTGGCGGTGGTGGTGGCGGTGGTGGCGGTGGTGGCGGCACGGGAGCCACAACCATTCCACACGTGAATGTCACCGGCAGCACGGGCGGCGGTGGCAACCAGGGTGGCAGCCAGCAGGGGCAGGCGGTAAATCTCGCCGGTGCGGCGGGCGCAGCGAATGGCGGCGGCGCGGGTGGCGCAAATCGTGGTTTGCGTTATGTGACCGGCCTGGACACGACCACGGAAATCAATTTGGCAGTTATCAATTTCTTTAACGCGGTCGGCGTGAACCTGGCTGCGCCGAAGAGCGTTTTCTTCAACGACCGCCAGGGCACGTTGACGGTGCGCGCGACGGATGACGACCTCGATATCATTGAGCAGGCGATCAACACGTTGAACATCGCGCCGCCGGAAGTCACGGTGAAGACGCGGTTCGTGGAAGTGAACGAGAACGACAATCGCGCGCTGGGCTTCGATTGGTATCTCGGGAATTTCCTGATGGGCAACAATAAGATCGCTGCTTCGGGCGGCACCCAGCCGTCGTTCACCGGCGCGCCCAGCACGGCGAATCCGAGCGGCGAATTCCCCGGCAGTCTCGCGGGCGGCACGACGATTTTGCCCTCGACGACGGACCAAATTCTCACCGGCGGACTGCGCAACAGCGCCCCGGCGCTGGCCAGTGTCACGGGCATCCTGACGGATCCGCAATTCAAGGTCGTCCTGCACGCGCTGGAGCAGCGGGATGGCGCGGACTTGTTGAACGAAGGTGAAGTGACGACGCTCAGCGGACGCCAGGCGAATTTCCAGGTGGTGGACGTGCAGACGATCGTCACCGGCGCGCCGGCCAACGCCACGGGTGGCAACGCCACGCCGACGACCGGTGGATTAGGCGGCAACGTGATTCAAAACCAGGGCGCCTCGATCAATTACACCCTCGACACCGAGCCGTATGGAACGACGCTGGACGTGGTGCCTTACGTGTGCGCGGACGGTTACACGATCCAGATGACTTTGATTCCGACGGTGACCGAGTTCATCGGGTACGACAATCCGGGAAATTTCATTCCGACGATCCAGAGCGGCAACGGCGGCATTCCGTTGACGGGCCAGCTTCCGCTGCCCCGCAGCCGCGTGCGCCAGGTGGTCACGAGCTGCATCGTGTGGGACGGCCAGACGGTGGTGCTCGGCGGATTGATCACCGAGAACGTGCAGCGGCAGAAGGACAAGGTGCCGTTCCTGGGCGACCTGCCCGGTGTCGGACGGTTGTTCCGCAGCGAATCGAACCAGACGCAGCGGAAAAACCTGATCGTGTTTGTGACGCCGACGATCATTGATCCGTCCGGTAACCGGAAGAATCGGGACGAGGATATGCCCTTTGCGAGCGTGAGCATTCCCGCGCAGACGCCGGTGAAGTGATTTATGCGGCTGGCGCGTGGAATCGTTAGCAACGAAAACGCTTTATTTCTCCTCGAAAAATGGATTTAGAGCCAAGAAAGCATGGACAAAGATTTCATAGCTTGATAAAAGCTTACAAACGAATTATGTCATTTTCGCTGAGTGCTCGGAAGCTCGTGGTTTGCTGGTGTTCGATGGTCGCAATCCCCGCGGTGGTTTTAAGCCAGAACTCTTTTGTACCGAATGGAGGAGAATATTCGATTTGCGGGAAACTGGCGGGCGACCAGCTTCATCCCCAGGTGAACTTCACGACGAACGGGGGTTATATCGTTTGGGAAGACAATTGGGTGGATGGAAAGGGGCTCGGCATTGGTGCGATGCGGTTGCAGAGTGATTTGAGCGGTTCGGGAGTTTCTTTCCGGGTCAATTCGCTGGTCGCAAACGACCAGGAAGGCGGACAGGTTACGATGCTGAACAACGGCGGCGCGGCGTTTGCCTGGCAGGGTGGCCGGCAGGGTTTCCAGCACATCTATTCGCGTTTTCTTTCCCCGAGCAACAACTGGGTGACCGGCGACGTGTTGGTCAACGCGGCGACGAATCGTTATCAGGGCAGCCCGGTCATGACGACGCTGTTGAACGGCAACGTGGTGGTGACGTATGTGAGCGTGAACCAGGCGGGGCCGGGCAGCATGATGGACGTGTATCTGCAGATGTTCACGCCGGCCGGGAGCAAAATCGGCGGCGAAGTGCAGGTCAATCAATTTACCGACAACAACCAGCGCACGCCGACGATTGCGGCGCTGGCCAACGGCAATTTTGTGGTGGGCTGGATTTCCGAGCAGCAGCGCTGGACTGACGCGAGCAACGGCGTGCCGAGCGTGGATTTTTACGCGCGCGTTTTCGATTCGACGGGCACGCCGACGGGCAATGAATTCCTGGTGAACATCAGCAGTAACATCTGCGCCGCGCCGGACCTGAGCGCGGCGGCGGATGGCGGGTTCATGGGCACGTGGATGGAGAAAGATTTGGTGGTGCGGAACAACGGTTGGGACATTTACGCGCGGCGTTTCAGCAGCGCGGGCGTCGGTGGAAACGAGACGCGGGTGAACACGCAGCTTTACGGCGACCAATATTCACCGAAAATCCGGCGTGTCGGTTCCACTTACCTGGATATCTGGACCAGCCTCGGCCAGGACGGCTCGCGCGAAGGTGTTTTTGGGCGGTATCTGAACGATGACGGCTCAGTTTCCGGCAATGAATTTCAAGTCAACTCGACGACTTTTGGGGCGCAGAAACAGCAGGCGCTGGGTTCGGATGGCGCGGGGCGTTTTCTCGCGGCCTGGACCGGGTTCGGTGTGGGAATCAGCGGATTTGATCTTTACGGCCAGAAGTATGCCGATCCGACCGTCGCTGCGGCGGGGACGAACGACAGCGTTTTCAACACGGACCCGAACGCGAATCCCAACAGCGTGAGCAGTTCAGTGCCGACCGCGCCGGTGATCCTGCTGCCGAATTCGGGCGACGGTCAGAACCCGACTTCGATTACCCAAACCATTGCCGAGGTTAAAGGCACTTACAACGGGCTGGTCTATGACGCGTCGGGCGTGAGCAGCGTGGATTCCGGTTATATCACGATCACTGTTTCGGCCAAGGGCACGCAGGGCAGCTTCACAGCGAAACTGCAATTGGGCGGCCAGAAATATTCCTTCTCGGGACCGTTTGATGCCACCGGCGCTTACTCCGGCACGGTGTCCGGCCTGACGGTGAATTTGCAACTCGATTTGCACGGCGGCGACCAGATCACGGGCCAGATTTCGAACGGAACCTGGACCGCGTCGTTGCAGGCCAACCGCGCGGTGTTTGGCAAGACCAAGCCGACCTCGCTGGCGGGAACCTACACGATGGTCATTCAAGCGACGGATGACTCGATGGGAAATGGAATTGGCACGTTGACCCTCGACGCTTTCGGCAATGTGAAGTGGAGCTTGACGCTGCCGGACGGAACGAAGTTGAGCGCGTCCACGACGATCTCGAAGACCGGTATTTGGCCGATGTATGCGCAGCCTTACAAGACGGGCGGGGTCACGATCGGCTGGATGCAGTTCGGCAGCAAGCCGAGCGACGGCTTTGACGGGCAATGCGTCTGGACGAAACCGGCGGGCGCGGCGGCGATTTATTCGGCGGGCGTGACCAATGGCGTGAATGTGTCCGGCTCCCTTTATAAGGTTCCGCCGATCATTTTCCGGAGTTTTGGCAATTCGAAAGTGGTGTTTAGCGGCGGCGGCTTGAGTGCGCCGATCACGAATTCGGTGACGTGGGGTTGGGACAACAAGGTTGTGCCGGCTCCGAGTTCCAATGCGCTGAAGCTGAGCGTGTCAGCGTCCAGCGGTTTGTTTCAAGGCACGATTGTGGTTGGCAAGGCGGCGGTGCCGTTCCAGGGAGTGCTGTTCGAGAAGAACAACGTGGGCCTGGGCTATTTCCTTGGGGCCGGCCAGAGCGGCACAGTGAGTTTTGCTCCGAACCATTGATGAATCGATAGAATGAATTTTTGTATGCTGCGTTTTGTAAAACGAACTGTCTGGCTGCTCGGGGTCATCCTGGGCTGCCAGTCCGCCTTGGGTTTTGCGCTAATCGGCCCGGTGCCGGCGAGCGGCAATCCGGATGATTTCCAAGTAGGGGGCATTGGCTACGTCATAGGGACGGGACACTTCACGGGCAATAACCCGGCGATTTCCGATGCCGGCGGCTATACCGCCCCCGGCGAAGTGGGCAACGGCGTATTGGGTTTGGGAACGGGCATCTCGGACGATATGGGAACGCCTAAGAATATCGGTGAAGGATACCGTCGCAACACCCCGGTGCTGTATTATTCCTTTGATGCCAGCTTTCTGAATTTCTTTGGTCCGGATGGCGCGGCTGAAGTGGACAAGGCCATGGCGATGTATAACAGCGTGAGCAATGTCTCCACTTACAGCGCCGACCTGTCGGAATTCCCCACCGAATCACGCCGCGTGAACGACCGCGCCGCCACGGACTCTTTGCTGGATATCCGTTCGGTGACGCTGGGATTGATGACGGAGCAATTGGGCTTTTGGGAACCGGTCCGCTGGGTGTGGGCTTTGCATGCCCGGTTGCATCTCTCCGGCACGGGAATCCCGCCGTGCCCGGGCGGCATGGACTACGCCGTCATCAGGAGAAATCTGGATATTGTCCCCTCGAGTCCGTCGAACTACCAGTATTCGAGCTACGTCAATGGCGTCCTTTATAGCTATGCGATTTTTGAGGGCTGCGTCACCACTCCCACTGCCGATGCCGTCGAATTTCCGGTGAATCCATTGCCGGACGGCGTCAACGGACCTTTTTCCGCGGTCGCTGACTTCAGCAGTTTGTGGTACAACGGGCTGACGCCCGGGGTGTTTTATACTTCGCTGACCCGTGATGATATCGGCGGCCTGAGATACCTGATTCGCCAGAACAATCGCGCTCGAGAAACAGCCGGCGCGCGCGTGACTGAGTTTGTGACCAACTCCGCTCCGCAGGCGATCACCACGCTGGACCTGAACCTGTTTGCGGCCCAGGCGCGCACCAATGACGCTGCCGGATTGCTGGCGCTTTACCCCGGTTTGATCATCAATTCGAGCACCAACATTTTTGGCCTGCAAATCACGACGAACATCACGGAGATATTGGTCAATTCGCCGCTGGACCCGGCCGGGTCGTTGCCTTCACACCCGCTGTTCACGACCAACTACACGACCAATCTCACGACGTTTTTTGTGCATACGTTCGGGAACCTGGTTACCAATACATTT
>Ga0070714_100004873_pt1 | contig 10188 bp, 9 predicted proteins | sample LARL83metaG_FD_65450 | JGI IMG/M metagenome (GOLD analysis project Ga0070714, IMG submission 65450) | Corn, switchgrass and miscanthus rhizosphere microbial communities from Kellogg Biological Station, Michigan, USA - LAR L8-3 metaG | ecosystem: Host-associated > Plants > Roots > Rhizosphere ... | reverse complement strand
AAGACGCGCAGCCCGCTGCAACGCATCCGATCCGCGTCGCAGTGGTCGGTCGTCCGAATGCGGGAAAATCGACGTTGATCAATCGCCTGCTTGGCCAGGAGCGTCTGCTGACCAGCCCTGAAGCCGGAACGACCCGCGACGCCATTGCCGTCGATATCGACTGGAAAGGAAAAAAATTCCGCCTGTTCGACACCGCGGGTCTGCGTCGCCGCTCGCGGGTCGAGGAGAAGCTGGAAAAACTCTCCGTGGCGGACGCGCTGCGCGCGGTCCGCTTTGCCGAAGTGGTCGTGGTGTTGATGGACGCGCAGGCGAAATTCGAAGAGCAAGACCTGCGCATCGTCGATCTTGCCGAGCGCGAGGGCCGCGCGGTGGTGATCGCGATCTCGAAATGGGATCTGGTCGAGCGCAAGGCAGGCGCCATCAGCGTGATGCGCGAGCAGGCCGATCGCCTGTTGCCGCAGGTGCGCGGCGTGCCGCTGGTTGCGGTGTCCGGCTTTACCGGCGACGGCATCGATCGGCTGATGCAGGCGGTCGAGCAGGCCTATGAAACCTGGAACCGGCGTGTGCCGACTTCTGCGCTGAACCGCTGGTTCGAGCAGGCGTTGCAGCAAAATCCGCCGCCCGCGGTGTCCGGCCGCAGGTTGAAGCTGAACTATGTGACGCAGCCGAAGGCGCGACCGCCGAGTTTCGTCATCTTCTGCTCACGGGCCGATGCCGTGCCCGAGTCCTACAAGCGCTATCTGGTCAACAGCATGCGCGACGAGTTCGACCTGCCGGGCACACCGGTGCGCATTACGCTGCGCGAAAAGAGCAATCCATTTGCACACAAGCGGAAAAAAATTCGATGACGGAAGCGCCGCACGAGCCGAGCGCGCCGACGCCGAAGCGACGGGCCGCATTCGTCTTCATCTTCATCACCATCCTGTTCGACATGATGGCGCTCGGCCTGATCATCCCGATCCTGCCGAAGCTGATCGCGAGCTTCGTCAATGACGATGCGGCGGCGGCCGCCGAGGTGTTCGGCGTGTTCGGCACGGTGTGGGCGGTGATGCAGTTCTTCTTCTCGCCGCTGCTCGGCATGATGTCGGATCGGTTCGGCCGGCGCCCGGTGGTGCTGTTGTCCAACCTCGGACTCGGGCTCGACTACATCCTGATGGCGCTGGCGCCGTCGCTTGCCTGGCTGTTCGTCGGCCGCGTTATTTCCGGCATTACCTCGGCGAGCATTTCCACAGCGTTTGCCTATCTCACCGACATCACCGAGCCGGAGAAGCGCGCCGCGGCATTCGGCAAGGTGGGCGCGGCGTTTGGCGCCGGTTTCGTTCTCGGGCCCGCCATCGGCGGGCTGCTCGGCGGACTGCATCCGCGATTGCCGTTCGCAGTTGCAGCCGTGCTGGGCCTTGCGAATTTCCTCTACGGGCTATTGGTGCTGCCGGAATCCTTGCCGGCCGAGCGCCGCGCGCCGTTCAGCTGGGGCCGAGCCAACCCGATCGGCGCGCTGCGCCTGCTCGCCTCGACGTCGTCGCTGATGGTGCTTTCGATCGTCTATTTCCTCGGCCAGGTTGCACACGTGGTGCTGCCGAGCATGTATGTGCTCTATGCGAGCTATCGCTACGGCTGGGACACCACGCAGGTTGGACTGTCGCTGGCGCTGGTCGGCGTCTGCTCGATGGTGGTGCAGGTCGGCGTGATCGGCCCGGTGGTCAAACGGTTCGGCGAGCGGAGCGCGCTGATCATCGGCCTGAGCTTCGGCACGGTCGGCTTCCTCATCACCGGATTGTCGCCGGTCGGCTACGTGTCGTTGCTCGGCATTCCCTTCCTGGCGCTGTGGGGGCTCGCCAATCCGGCGACGCAGGCGCTGATGACGCGCTACGTGGCGCCGACCGAGCAGGGCCGCCTGCAGGGCGCCAATTCGAGCGCGCAGAGCATCGCGCAACTGATCGGGCCGACGATCTTCACGCTGACCTATGCCACTTTCATCAAGCCGGGTGCGTTCACGCTGCCGGGCGCGCCGTTCATTCTGGCGGCGATCATGCTGGTCGCTGCCATGGCGGTTGCCTTGCGCGTGCTGACGGCAATGCCGGCGGCCAAAGCCGAGCCGCGGGCTACGCCGGCGGCCGGAAGCTGAGCAGCGTGCGGGTCGGGTAGTTGTAGAGCTTGCCCGTCTCGGTCCAGGACGACAGGCACATCGGCACGATGAACGCGGCGACCTGTTCGGGCGTGTCGAGCGTCATCGGATCTTCACCAGGCATCAACGCCGCACGCATGCGGGTACGGATCGGACCGGGGTTGAACAGGTTGGCGCGAATATTTGTCGTTGCGGTCTCGGCTGCCCAGGTCCGCACCAAAACCTCCAGTGCCGCCTTCGAGGTCGAGTAGGGCCCGATATAGGCCCGCGCTATGCTGGCGGCGCCCGAGGAGACGAACACCGCACGTCCCGCATCGGCGTTGCGCAAGAGCGGCTCCATGCAGCGGATCAGCTGAAAATTCGCGGTGACGTTGATCGTCATCACGTCGGTCCACTGTTTCGGCTCGATATGGCCGAGCGGTGAAGCAGGCCCGAGCACGCCGGCGTTGCCGACCAGGACGTCGAGCTTGCCGTAGCGTTCGTTCAACGCGGCGCCGAGCCGCGCCAGCCCCTCGAGATCGGCAAGATCGACCGGCACCAGCGTCGCCGTGCCGCCGTCTTTCCGGATTGCGTCGTCGAGCTCTTCGAGGCCGCCGACGGTGCGCGCCACCGCGACGACGTGCGCGCCGGAGCGCGCCAGCGCGATGGCGGTGGCATAGCCGATGCCGCGCGAGGCGCCGGTCACGAGAGCAATGCGGTTCTGCAGCGGTTTATCCATGCGCGGGGGCTTATGCTACGTTGCTTGGACAAAAGCAAATCGCAAATGAGGGCTCCGGTGCCGGCTTATGTAGCGATGCTGCGCGGCGTCAATGTCGGCGGCAATCCGCTGAAGATGGCGTGGTTGCGCGAGGCCTGTGAGGAGTTGGGCCTGCGCGAGGTGCGCACCTATCTGCAGAGCGGCAACATCATCTTCGCTTCGCCGCTCGGCGCCGCCAAGCTGGCGCCGATGCTCAAACAAACGATCGACAAGCAGACGCGTTTGCCGGTGCCGGTGATTATCCGCTCGGCGAAAGAGATGGCCGACACCGTCGCGCAGAATCCGTTTTTGAAACGCAAGGGCGTCGACGCGACAAAGCTGCACGTGACGTTTCTCGGCGATGTGCCGATGCACGTCGATAGCGCGCGGCTCGACAAGCTCGCCGGCACCCGCGACGAATGTGTTGTCACCAAGCGCGAGATCTATCTGCACTGCCCGATCAATTACGGCGAGACGAAATTGTCGAATACGGCAATCGAAAAGGCGCTCGGCGTCAGTGCCACCACGCGCAATTGGACGACGGTGACAACCTTGGCGGACATGGCCAAGGCTTGACGACAGCCGACCACCGGCGCCGCCCAACGCATTGATCGCACTTGCGATAATCGGATTTTTGGTGGAGTTTTCGGCAAAAGTGTGAAGGTATTATAACACCTATATAGCGATCGTCCGTTCAAGCAGCGCAGGCTTATCGAGTTCGCTTTTGGCCTAGCCGCAGTTCGCGCCAGACCAAGCGCGGGACGCCACGTCGGCCTAGCTTCATCGACGTGGATGCGGCGCGCCAGAGGAGCTTCATATGAGCAATAGTCTCCCTGTGGTGACGGTGAAAAACCTCCCCGCGACGCACTTCCAGGTCTTCGCGCCAGCCTCGCTGTTCACCGTCAACGATCCGGATGGCGACGCGATTGCGAGCTACGCGTTCTGGGACACCGGCACCGGCGGTGGCTACTTCGTGCTGGCCGGCGTGGTGCAACCTGCAAATCAGGAGATCGACGTCACCGCGGCGCAGCTCATCTGGCTGGCTTATGAGAGCGGCTCGGGCGCCGACACGCTGTGGGTGAGAGCCAACGACGGCATCGCGTGGGGCGGCTGGTCGAACGACTTCACCGTGACCGCACCGATCGACAATCCACCCGTCGTGACCGGGGCAAACCTCAACGCGACACACAATCAGGCCTTCGGGCCGGCCAATCTGTTGTCGAGCGTGAGCGACGCCGACGGTGACACGATCAGGACCTACGCGTTCTGGAACACCGGCACCGGCGGTGGGCATTTCGTGTTGAACGGCGTGGTGCAGGCCGCCAACCAGGAGATCGATGTGCCCGGGCAGTTGGTCGGGAACCTGGTGTACCAAAGCGGCTCGGGTACCGACACGTTGTGGGCGAAAGCCAGCGACGGCATCCTGTGGGGTGGCTGGTCGACAGCCTTTACGGTGACCGCGCCGATCGACAATGCGCCCGTCGTGCACGCCTCGAACGTCACGCTGGCGCACGGCAATCTTACCCCGCCGGCGTCGAGCCTGTTCAGCGTCAGCGATGCCGACGGTGATGGCATCACGACCTACGGCTTTTGGGACAATGGCGCCGGCGGCGGCCACTTTGTGTTGAACGGAGTGGTGCAGGCGAACGGCCAGGAGTTCGACGTGAGTGCGGGACAGCTCGCACAGCTGACATATCAGAACGGGTCGGGCGCCGACACGGTGTGGGTTAAAGCGAAGGACCAGATCCTGTGGGGCGATTGGTCGAGTGGCTTCACGGTCGCGCCGCCCAGCGATCATGCGCCGGTCGTGGACGGCTTCAATTTTGCGTTCCCGCACGCCAGCATCAGTGTATCGGCGCAGGCTTTCTTCAACGTCAGCGATATCGACGGCGATACGATCACGACATACGGCTTCTGGAACGACGGCGCCGGCGGCGGGCACTTTTGGCTGAACGGAGTGATGCAGCCGAACGGCCAGGAATTCGATGTCACCGCGGCTCAGCTGGCGCAGCTGAGATATGTGGCCGGCTCGGGCGTGGATACGGTGTGGGTGAAGGCCAACGACGGCATTGAGTGGGGCGGCTGGTCGAACAGCTTCACAGTGACGCCGCCACCCGACCAGGCGCCCGTGGTTACGACCTCAAGCGTTGTCACCGCGCTTGGCGATCACTTGTTGGCATCTAATTTGTTTGGCGTCACCGATGCCGACCACGATGCCATCGCGCAATACGATTTTTGGGATACCGGCGGAGGTGGCGGCCACTTTGCGCTGAATGGCGTTGCGCAGCCCACCAATGGCCACATCACCGTCACTGCCGCGCAGCTTGCGCAGTTGTCTTATCAGCCCGGCAGCGGGGCCGATACGGTCTGGGTGCGCGCCAATGACGGCTGGCAATGGAGCGGCTGGTCGCCGAGTTTCACAGTGACCCCGCAAGCTGACGCCGCGTCGGTTAAGCTGAACGATGCCGCGATGTGGAATGCGGGCGCGGTGCATGTCGTGAGCACCTTCACCAGTGGCGGAGGCGTCCTCAGCTACATTGGTCCGATAACCTTCAGCGGGTTCACACTGACCAACACGACGCGCACCGACAGCATCAACTTTGTCTCGCCCGATTCCACTTACGCGGCGAACTTCGGCGAGTTCTTCGACGGCGCCCGCGAGCTCGGGGTGCCGGCCGGAGGAGGCGGCATCAGCACGATTCGTATCCAGGCTCAGGACAATTCGTCGTTTTCCATGCAGTCGATCGATCTCGATACGCTTAGCGCCACCGCCGGAGAGACCGCGACATTCACAGGAACCAGGGCCGACAACAGCACCGTCACGCAGACCTTCAATCTGGACAGCACCCTGGGCTTGCAGACCTTCCAGTTCTCCTCCGATTTCACCAACCTGAAGTACCTCGATTTTGCGCCATCGGCGAACCAGTACTTCGACAACGTGACGCTGACGCATCTCAGCAACACGATTGCGGTCGGAGCGACGTTCGAACTCGGAGCCGCAACGGCGCGGGCCATGACGTTTGCGGGCTCGACCGGGACGCTGAAGCTCGACGACTCCGTCGGCTTCACCGGCACGGTCGCAGGGATGACGGGAAGCGACCGGATCGATTTTGGCGATATCAGCTTTGCCGGCGTGCACACTCCGACGTTCTCCGGGAATGCGTCCGGCGGCACGCTCACGGTCACCGACGGCACCCACACGGCAGGCATCGCGCTGATCGGCAACTATCTGGGCGCGACGTTCGTCACCTCCAGCGATGGTCGCGGCGGCACGTTCGTGGTCTGACCCGCGGCCAGCGTTATAGCCCTCCTGCTATGCCGCTGCGCCACCGGCCGGTATAACGCGGGGCACGCGCGCTCGCGCGCTCTGGAGCGGTTAGACCATGGAATTGCTTGGGACCGGGAGCAGGTTGGCCAGCCGCATCCGCGACGAATTGCGTGATGAGCCGTTGACTCTCGTCGATATCGGGTGTTCTGGCGGCATAGATGCTGCGTGGCGCGCCTTCGCGCCTCAGCTGCGGGCGATCGGAATTGATCCGAACGTCGAGGAATGCGCGCGGTTGTCCGCGATCGAGACAAATCCGAACGTTCGCTATGTCGACGGGTTTGCTGCCTGGGACCCTTCGACCGACCTTGCAAAGGCGAGGGATCAGCGCGGATTTGTCGGAAACAATCCCTGGAATCGGTTGGCCGTCGCCGCAACGACCGAGATCAGAAACGCCAAGACAAGGTCAACCCAACAGCTGACCAGCGAGAACCAGTGGCAACGCGTCGAACTGTCATCGCGCCAGGTCAAGCTGCCCGATTTGTTCGACGAGTACGGCTTCGCCGACATCGATTTCATCAAGATCGACGTCGACGGTCCGGATTTTCTCATCCTCGACTCGATCAAGGCGGAGTTTGCGCGGAGGCGAGTGCTGGGCGTCGGCATGGAAGTGAATTTTTGCGGATCGGCTGATCCGTCCGATCACACCTTCCACAATACCGACCGCTTCATGCGTTCGCTCGGTTTCGAGCTGTTCGGGATCACCCATCGCCTTTACGCGATGGCGGCGCTGCCGCAGCGGTATCAACTCCCGTTTCCAGCGCAGTCGGTGCGAGGCCGCCCGCTGCAGGGCGACGCGCTCTATTTGCGCGACCTCGGCGATCCATCCGCATTGCGTCCGTTTCCCTTGACCCGGCAAAAGGTTCTGAAGCTGGCCGCGCTGTTCGACATTTTTGACAAGCCCGATCACGCCGCGGAAGTCTTGATCACGCACAAGGATCTGATCGGCAATGTCGAGGCTCTGCTGGATTGGTTGGCCGATCACGGCGAAATCCAGATTGCGGGCGGATATAAAGCCTACGCAGCCGAATTTTCGAAGGACAGCGACGTGTTCTATCTATCCACGGCGCATGCTGTTGCCGAAGCAGCCGCGCCCGCCCCGCCATCCGCGATCGCCCGCCTCAAGCGATGGCTTCATCGCGTTTCAAGCTAGAGCGCGCACTCGTGACGCGGCCAGGCCGATGTCTGCTTAGCTCCCGACAGCGGCAGGAGAGCGGACATCGCACCACTTCGCCTGTAGGCCATGAACGGACCTTGCACGCGTGGCTCAAATGAAAGCGAACCGCCGACTAAGACGGTCTTACCGTCAGCCGAGGACGCGTCTAACAACAATACGGAAATCGCGAAATTGATCAGAAGCGCCATGACTCAACTCGCCAACTAGGTAATGTGCTTCATCTCTGAATGAAGCGCGCCAATGCCAGCTATCGCCGATAGCCCGCGTAAAACCAAGAGTCGAGCGAACTGCTTAAGCCCAAGTGGTCTCCAGGGAACACGGCAAACTCAGTGGATTTCGTAGCTCGCGAACTCGTTGACGTCCTCGATGTCGACGATATCGCCATCATCGACGTGGTCGCGGATCGCTCCGACTTCCGCCGAATTGATCTCAAGAAGCCACTTCGTCCACTCTCTTGGGTGTCCCTCGGGGGCAACGTGCTCGCCACCAACAGTATACTTATACTTTGCCAGGGCCCCCATAGCTCGTTCCATCGCACCGCCATCCTTCAGGGTTATGACGCATCTCATTTCTCACCTCGTCAGTTTCGGTTAGAGGAATCGAGCGCCGATCATTTAGGTCTGAGCATCTGAGCAATCTTGCTCAATCGGCGAGACAATATTGCCAGCCAGCGCCGCACAAGATGTGGAGACCGGGATCGGGCTCAATCAACTCCGGTCTCACGTTGTTCTTAGTGCGCCGGTCCTAAGCGGCGGCCTTACTCGGTGCAGCGCCTGTCTTGATCTCGATTGTCTTGGTGGTCTTGACGGCCTTAGCCGGCTTCTTGATCGTGAGGTACAGTACGCCCTTGTCGAAATGAGCGTCGACCGCACCGTTCTCAGGTTCGAAAGGCAGGGACATCGATCGGTAGAATGAGCCGTAGCTTCGCTCCTCGACGTGCCAATCCCTTTCTTCCTTTGTACTTTCCGCCTTCTTCTCACCGGAAATGACCAGCTGGTTGTTGTCCAGGCTGACCTTGATATCCTTCTCGTCCACGCCCGGAAGCTCGGCCGTCACTTCGAAGGCATTCTTGGTTTCCGACACACTTATTGCAGGCGCGCCGGCCCCAATCTCGGCAGAGGACGAATTCTGATCAAAAGCACGAAGCGCGTTTTCCATTTCGCGCCGCATGGCCCGGAACGGGTCCGGTGTGAGTTCTTGACTCGTAGTCCACAATCTCGGGAGATTCATCTGTTCGCTCCGTCGCAGGTTAAGAAAACATCGAAGGGCTTTCCTTGCAGAAGACCGGCAACGACCGCTTGCGCTTTTCAATGAAGAAAAGAGGGGAGCCGTAGCAGAACTTCCGACCGGATGCCGATGGCACCCGAGCCGAACACAGCTCCCATTTGAAGAGTCATTGTGCCTGCCGACGGCACCAGGCTGCCAACTGGAGGAGCGGAGACCTTCGACACGTCCCCGCCTTATGGGCAGTTCTCGGGCAAGCCACTACTTGCCTTCTATAAAATGAATTGGGGTGCGGGACGCAAAGCACAATAGCGGGTCGAGAAGATAAGCGGTGAGCGCCTTCACTTCGGGAACCGTCAATGTCCGAATCGGGTCAAAATGCGAAGAACTCAGTCTGAGCACGACACGTCCGCTTTGCACCTGGTCGCCGACGCGTCACCGGACATCGATTTCCGTCGCTGAGGGCCAAACTCGAAACTCGCCGCGCCGCGACTTCTAGGTTCAGGTTGGTCGAGCGGTCGTTCTTACTTGTGTACTGGCGACGCCGGCGATCGCGAGCAGCCCACCGACAATCAACTTTGGGGTCATACGGTCGCCAAGGAACAACACGCTCGAAATCAAGGCGAACACCGGAAGCAGCAGCCCGAATGGCGCGACGCGGCCTATGGAGCAACGGGCGATCAGCCAGAACCAAAGGCCGAACCCAACAATTCCTCCGATGAAAATTGTGTAGGTGAGTGCCAGCCAACCACGTTCATCCGCCATGACAAGGCTCGCCAGTTGCCCTTGTTCGAGGAACAACGACATCAACATGACCTGCGGCACCGTGAGCAGCGACGACCACCCCATCAACATCAAAGGGTCAAAAGGGCCGTAGCGCTTCGTCAAGACGTTGGACACCGCGAACGCGAAGGCTGCGCCAACCACAAGCAGCAGCGGAAGTGCGTTTGCCGCCAGGCCAGGCCCCGCTGCCAACACGACCACGCCGACGAATGCAAGCACCACTCCGGCGGACGTAGTTAGAGACGGCCTCTCCGCGAGCAGCGGCCAAGCCAACAGAACGGTGAAGGGCGTGGCGAGTTGATATGCGACGGCCGACATGCTTCCCGAGCCGAGCCCAAGGCCAACATAGAAGAGCCCGAAATTTAGTGCGCCAAGGAAAACCGAAATAGCTGCGATAGGGCCGAACTGTCGACGTGTGGGCCTTTCGACGAACGGAATAAGCAGGAGCGCGATGGCCAGGAAGCGCAGCGCGAGGAAGAAGAGCGGCGGAAACTCCATAACGCCCACTTTGATGGCCACGAACTGATAACCCCAGAGCAAGGGAACGGCTACCGCGCAGATGATCTGGATGGTAGACATGGCATCCTTCCTTTCAAGACCATTCGGTCTAGATATAGACGCACTAACGGCGGAGGCGTCCATGGGTTTTCTAGCTAGTGAAGCGGTCGAGAAGAGCGTCAGCGGTGGCTTGCGACGTGATCCGTATCGGTGCCGTTTTACCGACCACCCGCAGCCCCTCGACGAAACAGACGAGAACTCGGGCGGCATTTGAAGGCTCAACACCATCGGCCAACTTGCCCGCCGCCTTCGCACGGGAA
>Ga0070714_100004872_pt1 | contig 10189 bp, 8 predicted proteins | sample LARL83metaG_FD_65450 | JGI IMG/M metagenome (GOLD analysis project Ga0070714, IMG submission 65450) | Corn, switchgrass and miscanthus rhizosphere microbial communities from Kellogg Biological Station, Michigan, USA - LAR L8-3 metaG | ecosystem: Host-associated > Plants > Roots > Rhizosphere ... | reverse complement strand
ATCGACTTGGCGTCGAACACGCGGGTGGACAGCATCAGCTTGTACAGCTTGACCATGTGCTCGAGGTCTTTCGCGAACTCGGGCAGATCGTCACGGACCTGCTTGCCCTCGGCGTCGAGGTACTGCAGGTATTCGATTTCAAACTTGGCGGCGATGGTCACGACTCGCTCCGGAGTGAGGAAGGGGAAAGCTGGGAGAACGTGCGCGCCATCGATCCGGGGCACGCAAACGACCGAACAAGACCGCGCTTGATAACAGGCGGGCATGTTGCGCTGCAAGGTACGGTGCAGCATTCGAGGGCGTATGGGGAAGCGGTTTTGGCGGGTTGGAAAGGTGGTCGAGCCGCGCCGCACGTGGGTTTTGGTTGATCGGCTCATCGTGCGGCAGCAGAGGCTGCGGGATTTGAGATCAAGAGCGTGACCCACCCAACCCTTCCCTGCGGGCAGGGAGGGGAGGGAGAAGGGCAGGCAGCGCGACTCGTCCTTGGATCAAGGCTCCTGCGGCACGCAGCCGTTACCATGGCCGTTTCCGAAAAACCTGACGGAACAGCATGAGCGACAACCAGCGCGATCTCGAAGCGGGCATCCAGACCGATCTCAACGGGCAGATGACCTACGGCGGCTATCTCCAGCTGGACACGCTGCTGTCCGCGCAGCAGCCGCTGAGCCAGCCGCCGCATCACGACGAAATGCTGTTCATCGTGCAGCACCATGTGTCCGAGCTGTGGATGAAGCTGCTGATCCATGAGTTGAAGGCGGCGGTGACGCATCTGCAGGTGGACGATATCGACGCTTGCCTGAAAATACTGGCGCGAGTGAAACAGGTGCAGCGCCAGCTGTTCGAGCAATGGGCCGTGCTGGAGACGCTGACGCCGTCGGAGTACCTGGAGTTTCGCGGTGTGCTGGGGCCGTCGTCCGGTTTTCAGTCGCTGCAATACCGGCAGATCGAATTCCTGCTGGGCAACAAGAACGCCGGCATGCTCAAGGTTTTCGCACACGATCCGGCGGCGCAGGACCAACTGCGTGCTGTGCTGGAAACACCGAGCCTGTACGACGAGTTCCTGCGTTATCTGGCACGACGCGGCCATGCCGTGCCGGCCGAACTGCTGCAGCGCGACTGGACGCAGGCTTATCGGCGCAGCGAGGCGTTGCTGCCGGTGTTCAAACGCATCTACGAAGGTCGCGCGGATTTCTGGCCGGAATATCACATGTGCGAACAGCTGGTGGACGTGGAGGGGAGTTTCCAGCTGTGGCGTTTCCGCCATATGAAAACGGTGGAGCGGATCATCGGCCATCGACGCGGCACCGGCGGCTCATCCGGGGTGAGCTTTTTGAAGAAGGCGCTCGATCTGGAGTTCTTTCCCGAGCTGCTGGACGTACGCACCGTGCTGGGCAGCTGAACCGTGTGGCACATTGATGCTGCGCGTGAGTAGCCATTGCATCTACCGACATCACGATTCCGGGCGGCATGCACTGCGCCGATCCGGAACCACCCAGGGGAATCCATGAATCAGATTGCCGAGACAAACGCCGTACCGGACTATCCGCAGCTGTTCGGCCATCCGCGTCCGCTGTGGATGTTGTTCATGACCGAGTTCTGGGAGCGCTTCGCGTTCTACAGCGTGAGCTGGGCGGTGGCGCTTTACGTGGTGGCGCAGTTCTACCACGGCGATCCCTCCGGGCAGGGCTGGGCCGGTTCGATCTTCGGCACCTATACGGCGCTGATCTTCGGCACCGGCATCTTCGGCGGCTATGTGGCCGACAAGCTGATCGGCTACCAGCGCGCGATCCTGATCGGCGCCCTGGTGATGGCGGCAGGCCTGTTCACCCTGGTCGTGGCCAGCAAGACTGTCTTCCTGCTGGGCCTGGCCATGGTCATCGTGGGCGACGGCTTGTTCAAGCCGAACATCTCCTCCATGGTGGGCCAGCTCTATGGCCGCGACGACCCTCGCCGCGACCGCGGGTTCACGCTGTTCTACATGGGCATCAACGCCGGCGCGTTCGTGGCGCCGCTGCTGACCGGCTGGCTGGCCGCGACCTTCACTGACACGCCGCTGCAGCAGAACTACAAGCTGGTGTTCATCGCCGCCGGTGTGGGCATGCTGCTGAGCTTCCTGTGGTTCTGGTTCGGCCGACGCCAGCTCGGTGGCGTGGGCCGGCCGCTGCCCGGCATGGAAGGCCGCACCCGCTCGCTGCTGGTGCTGGTGGGGGCGCTGGCGGCGGTGCCGCTGATCTACTTGCTGCTGTCGCGGGTCGGCACCATCGGCCTGCAATGGCTGATCGGGCTGCTGGCGGTCGGCGTCGCGGCGTTGCTGATCACCGAGGCGATGCGTCACGACCGCATCCAACTGGATCGCGTGTGGGCGATGCTGATCATCTTCGGCTTCAACGTGCTGTTCTGGATGTTCTATTACCAGCTCGGCAGCTCGTTCAACTTCTTGGCCGAGAACCTGGTCGACCGCAAGATGTTCAACTGGGTGTTCCCGGTGAGCTGGTTCCAGTCGGTCAGTCCGTTGACCATCATCTTGCTGGCGCCGGTGGTCAGCTTGGCCTGGGGCTGGCTGGGGCGCCGACGGATGGAGCCGTCGATCCCGCGCAAGTTCGGCTTCGGCCTGATCTTCAACGGCCTGGGCTTCCTGGTGTTGATGTACGCGCTCCAGCATCTGATCGACCCGCAGGGCATGATCCCGTTCTGGCCGCTGGCAGCGTGTTATTCGCTGCAGACCGTGGGCGAGCTTTGCCTGTCGCCGATCGGCTTGTCGATGGTGACCAAGCTGGCGCCGCCGCGGCTGGTCGGCCTGGCGATGGGCGGCTGGTTCCTGTCCACCGCAGCCGGGGGCAACTTGTCCGGCCTGCTGGCCAGCTACATCGCCGGCGAGCACGGTATGACCGCCGCTTCGGCGCTGTCGGGCTTCAGCTTCGGCTTCTGGCTGCTGGCCGCCTCCGGCGCCTTGCTGCTGCTGATCGCGCCGCTGATCAACCGGTTGATGCACGGCGTGCGCTGATCCGGAGACCCGTCTCCATGCAGAAGGGCGGCCCATCGGCCGCCCTTCTGCATTTTGCCTTGCACATTTTCTTGCGGGGCCGATGTCCCGTGTTGCAGCGCATTTGACGCGGCCTGCCGCCATCGATTACATCTTCCCGCAAGAAATTACGTGTCCGCACGTGAAGTGCCGACCATTACCGGGAAAATCCATGAGCCAAGCCACCCATACGCCGCCGGGCGCCGCGCCCGACTACCCGCAGACGCTTGGCCATCCGCGCCCGTTGTGGATGCTCTTCATGTCGGAGTTCTGGGAACGCTTTGCGTTCTACGGCATGCGCTGGGCGCTGACGCTGTATATCGTGGCGCAGTTCTTCGATGGCGATAACGCCGGCCAGGCCTCGGCCAGCCGCACTTATGGCGCCTATCTGGCGCTGGTCTATGCCACCGCGGTCTTCGGCGGCTACGTGGCCGACCGGGTCATCGGCTACCAGCGCGCGATCCTGCTTGGCGCGGTGGTGATGGCGGCCGGACTGTTCATGGTGATGGTGCCCAACCAGCCGATCTTCATGCTCGGGCTGGCCACGATCATCGTCGGCAACGGCCTGTTCAAACCGAATATCTCCTCGATGGTAGGGCAGCTCTATGCCCCTGGCGATTCGCGTCGCGATCGCGGTTTCACGCTGTTCTACATGGGCATCAACGCGGGCGCGCTGATCGCGCCTGTACTCACCAGCTATCTTGCCGGACACGTCTTCGGCACACCGGCGCATGACAACTACCACGTAGTGTTTGCCGCGTCCGGCGTGGGGATGCTGATCAGCCTGGTGTGGTTCTGGTTCGGTCGACGCCAGCTCGGCCGGGTCGGCATGCCGGCGCCGGAAGTCGCCAGCCCGATGCGTGTGGTCTATGTGGCGATCGGCGTGCTGGTGGCCATTCCGCTGGTTTATCTGCTGATGGATCGCGCCGGGGCGGTGATGCTGCAATGGCTGCTGACGGCGCTGTTCCTCGGTGTGGGCGTGGTGCTGGTGATCGAGGCGATTCGTACCGGCCGCGTGCAGATCCAGCGGGCGATCGCCATGCTGATCATCTTCACCTTCAACGTGCTGTTCTGGATGTTCTTCGAGCAGGCCGGCAGCTCGTTCAACTTCCTCGCCCAGCACATCGTCGACCGCAACCTGGGTGGTTGGGACTTCCCGATCGGCTGGTTCCAGTCGGTCAATCCGATCGCGATCGTGGCGCTGGCGCCGCTGGTGGCGCTGACCTGGGGCTGGCTGGACAAGCGGCGCATCGAACCGTCGATTCCGCGCAAGTTCGGGCTGGGCCTGATCGGCAATGCGCTGGGCTTTGCGGTGTTGATGTACGCGCTGTCCCGTCTGGTCGGCAGCGACGGTTTGATCCCGCTGTGGACTCTGGTGCTGTGCTACGTGCTGCAGACCGCCGGCGAGCTGTGCCTGTCGCCGATCGGCTTGTCGATGGTGACCAAGCTGGCGCCGCCACGGCTGGTCGGCCTGGGCATGGGCGGCTGGTTCCTCTCCACTGCGATAGGCAACAACCTGGCCGGCCTGTTCGCCGCTGGCGTCAGCGGCGAAACCGGGATGACCGTGGAGTCGGCGCTGTCCGGCTACAGCATGGGCTTCTGGATACTGCTCGGCGGTGGTGTATTGCTATTCCTGATCGCGCCGCTGATCAACCGGCTGATGCACGGGGTGAAGTGAGGCTGAGAAGTGAGTGGGGAGGAGCGGGAAATGAGTGGAGAGGAGTGAGAAATGAGAGAAGAGCCGGGCTAGGCGGCCGTCTTGCTCTCTCTCATTTCTCACTCCTCTCCACTCACTCCTGCTTCACAGGCGTGAGCTTGTCGAGGATGCGTTCCAGCCACTGGCGTTCCTCGGCATCGAGTTTCGCCAGCACTTCGCGCTCGCGCGCACGCGCCATCGGCGCGACTTCGTCGTGCATGGCCCAGCCCGCCTCGGTCAGGCCCAATACCGAGCGGCGCTTGTCGTTGTTGTGGATCGCCCGGCTGACCCGGCCGCCCGCGACCAGCCGCGCCAGGGCGCGGCTCACCGCGACCTTGTCCATCGCGGTGCGCTCGGCCACTTCGCGCGCTGACAGTCCGTCGAAACGGGCCAGCACCGCCATGACCCGCCATTCGGTCACCGAGATGTCATAGCGGCGCTGATAGTCGTCGGCAATCGCCTGGCTGATCGTGTTGGACAGGATCGAAAGCCGGTACGGCAGGAAGTGTTCCAGCTCCAGCGGCGCATGTTCGGCGGTGGTGGGGGCAGGCTGTCGTTTGGCGGGCACTGCGGCGACGCTCCTTGCAAATGGTTTCATATGAAACTATAACGTGGGGATTATCCCGATGGTGGCACGCTCATGGCACGCTCAGACGTCGTCATCGTGCACCGACATACAGGAGAGCGCCATGAACGCCCAACCGAACCTTGGCATGCAGGTCACCACGTTCGAGAACCCGATGGGCATCGACGGTTTCGAATTCGTCGAGTTTGCCGCACCGGCCGGCCGCGCCGGCGAGCTGCACGACCTGTTCAAGCGCATGGGCTTCACCGCCGTGCTGAAGCATAAGGCGCGCCCGATCACGGTGTATCGGCAGAACGGGGTCAACTTCCTGGTCAACGAGGATCCGGATTCGTTCGCGGCGGATTTCGCCAAGGCGCACGGCCCCTGCGCGTGCGGTTTCGCCATCCGCTTCCGCAAACCCGGCGTGCAGGTACTGCAGACCGTCCTCGGCAACGGTGGCGAGAAGATCGACCACAAGGAAGCCAGCAAGGCGGTGAACGCGGCCGTGGTCAAGGGCATCGGCGATTGCATGCTGTACCTGATCGACCGCTACGGCGACCTGGGCAGCATCTACGACGCCGACTACGTGGCGATCGACGGCGCCGACCAGCATCCCACCGGTTTCGGCCTGACCTTCATCGATCATCTGACCCACAACCTCTACTTCGGCAACATGCAGAAGTGGTCGGATTACTACGAGCGGCTGTTCAACTTCCGCGAGATTCGCTACTTCGACATCAAGGGCGTCAAGACCGGCCTCGTCTCCAAGGCGATGACCGCGCCGGACGGCGTGGTGCGCATCCCGCTGAACGAGTCGAGCGACCCGAAGAGCCAGATCAACGAATACCTCGACGCATATCACGGCGAAGGCATCCAGCACATCGCCTGCTTCACCGACGACATCTACACCACGGTGGAGAAGATGCGCGCCGCCGGTGTGGAATTCCTCGATACGCCGGACGCGTATTTCGAGGTGATCGACGAGCGCGTACCCAACCACGGTGAGGACGTCCAGCGGCTGGCGAAGAACAAGATCCTGATCGACGCCGACCTGGAAACCAAACAACGCAAGCTGCTGCAGATCTTCACCCAGAACGCGGTCGGTCCGATCTTCTTCGAGATCATCCAGCGCAAGGGCAACGAGGGATTCGGCGAGGGCAATTTCCAGGCGCTGTTCGAGAGCATCGAACGCGATCAGATGAAGCGCGGTTTCCTGTAAATGAAAAGCCCCTCTCCCTGCGGGAGAGGGGTTGGGGTGAGGGTTCGGTCATGCAGGAACGCATCAAGCCACCATTGCCTACACGAACACGCGAGCATGCGCGTGAGTTGCGCCAAGGCGGCACGGACGCCGAACACAAGCTGTGGCAACGGCTGCGAGCCGGGCAACTGAATGGCCTGAAGTTTCGTCGCCAACATCCGGTCCCGCCATATATTGTCGATTTCTACTGCAATGCGATGAAACTGGTGGTGGAGCTGGACGGTTCACAGCACAACGATGAAGTCGATCGGACACGTACTCGATTTCTCGAGTCGCAAGGCCTCAAGGTTCTGCGATATTGGGACAATGAAGTTCTGCAGCAGATGGATGTGGTGCTTGAGGCGATCTTGAGCGCCATCGGAAACCGAACCCTCACCCCAACCCCTCTCCCATCGGGAGAGGGGCTCGAAGGCGAAGATCGATGAGTGCGATGCAATCTCGTGGTTACCAATCCGGCTTCGGCAACGAATTCGCCAGCGAGGCGATCGCCGGCGCGCTGCCGCAGGGGCAGAACTCGCCGCAGCGCGTAGCGCATGGTCTGTATGCGGAGCAGCTTTCGGGCACCGCGTTCACCGCGCCGCGCCACACGAACCGGCGCAGCTGGCTGTACCGGATCCGTCCGGCGGCGGTGCACGAGCCGTTCCGGCCGCTGGCGCATGCTGCCTTCCACAATCGCTTCGATGAGGCGCCCGCCACGCCGAACCAGTTGCGCTGGGACCCGCTGCCGCTGCCTTCCGAGCCGGTCGATTTCGTCGACGGGTTGACGACGCTCGCCGGCAATGGCGGCGCGGCCGAGCAGGCCGGCATAGGTATCCACCTCTATTCGGCCAATCGCTCGATGCAGGGGCGATTCTTCTACGACGCCGATGGCGAGTTGCTGATCGTGCCGCAGCTGGGCAGCTTGCGGCTGGCCACCGAGCTGGGCGTGCTGGAGATCGAGCCGCAGGAGATCGCGGTGATTCCGCGCGGCGTGCGTTTCCGCGTGGAGCTGCTGGGCGACCAGGCCCGCGGTTATGTCTGTGAGAACTTCGGCGCACTGTTGCGTCTGCCGGATCTCGGTCCGATCGGTTCCAATTGTTTGGCCAACGCCCGCGACTTCCTCATTCCGCATGCCGCCTACGAGGACGTCGACGGCGCGTTCGAACTGATCGCCAAGTTCCAGGGCGCGCTGTGGTCGGCGAAGATCGACCACTCGCCGCTGGACGTGGTCGCCTGGCACGGCAACTACGCGCCGTACAAATACGACCTGCGCCGCTTCAACACGATAGGCTCGATCAGCTACGACCATCCCGATCCGTCGATCTTCACCGTGCTGACCTCGCCCAGCGACACCGCCGGCACGGCGAACATCGACTTCGCGATCTTTCCGCCACGCTGGCTGGTCGCGCAGCACACGTTCCGGCCGCCGTGGTTCCATCGCAACGTGGCCAGCGAATTCATGGGTTTGATCACCGGCGTATACGACGCCAAAGCCGAGGGCTTCCTGCCCGGTGGTGCTTCGCTGCACAACTGCATGAGCGGACATGGCCCGGATGCAGCTACGTTCGAGAAGGCATCGGTTGCCGACCTTTCCAGGCCCGACGTGATCGGCGGCACCATGGCCTTCATGTTCGAGACGCGCAAGGTGATCCGCCCCACGCAGCAAGCGTTGTCTTCACCGCAGCTGCAGGACAATTATTACGAATGCTGGCAGGGCATCCGCAAGCATTTCGAGCCGTCGCAGGCCTGAGCCGTCACACCATTCTGTTTGGGGAATTGCATGAAGCTGGGAAGTCTGAAGGAAGGCGGCCGCGACGGTACGCTGATCGTGGTCAGTCGCGACCTGACCCGCGCCGTCAAGGCCGGCGGCATTGCGTCGACACTGCAGGCGGCGCTGGACGACTGGTCGAACGCGGCGCCGCGACTCAACGCGCTGTCCGACGAGTTGAACGCGGGCCAGGCGACCGGCGCGTTCGCGCTGGACATGGCTGCACTCGCCTCGCCGCTGCCGCGTGCCTATGAGTTCGTCGACGGCAGCGCCTACCTGCCGCACGTCGAGCGCGTGCGCCGCGCCCGCGGCGCCGAGGTGCCGAAGTCGTTCTACACCGATCCGCTGATGTACCAGGCGACCAGTGCCGGTTTCCTCGGTCCGCGCGATCCGGTGGTGGTGCCTAGCGAGGATTACGGCATCGACCTCGAGGCCGAAGTCATCGTGGTCACCGACGACGTGCCGATGGCGGCCACGCCCGCGCAGGCATCCGAGCATATCCAGCTGATCGGTCTGGTCAACGACGTGAGCCTGCGCGGATTGATTCCCGACGAGCTGGCCAAGGGCTTCGGCTTTCTGCAGTCCAAGCCGCGCTCGGCGCTGTCGCCGGTGCTGGTGACCCCGGACGAACTCGGCAACGCCTGGCAGGGCGACAAGCTGCACCTGCCGATGCGCACCTGGTTGAACGGCGCCTGGTTCGGCGAGGCCGAGTGTGGCGTCGACATGCAGTTCAGCTTCGCCGAACTGGTCGCCCACGTGGCGAAGACGCGGCCGCTGGCCGCCGGCACCATCGTCGGTTCCGGCACCATCGCCAACGAGGACACCGGCAAGGGCGCTTCCTGCCTGGCCGAACAACGCACGGTGGAAACTCTGCGCGACGGCAAACCCAGCACGCCGTTCATGAAATTCGGCGATTCCCTGCGCATCGACATCACCGACGCCGCCGGCGCCTCGATCTTCGGTTCGATCGAGCAGCGGATCGAACCCTACAAGCCCTGAAGCGCACCGCGACCTCGCTGTCGTAGGAGCCCGCTAGCGGGCGATGCCCTGGCTTTGAATTTCCTTATCGACCATCAGAGCAGGAGCATCGCCCGCTGGCGGGCTCCTACAAAAGAAGTGCAGGTGCGCCGCGGCAGTCGCGCCAATTGATCCGGATCAAGGCGCGCGACCCGGTACATGGACAGACTCCTCTCCATGGCCAGTCCCGTCTCTATTCCTGAATTCGATCCCGCGTTGATCGCCCGCTACGACGTGGCCGGCCCGCGCTACACCAGCTATCCGACGGCGCCGCAATTCACCGCCGATTTCGACGAGACGGCGTTGCGCGCGGCGATCCGGGCCTCCAACGAGGAGCCGATTCCCCGTCCGCTGTCGCTATACGTGCATGTGCCGTTCTGCATGAGCCCGTGTTTCTATTGCGGCTGCAACCGGGTGATCACCCGCGACGTGGGCCAGGCCGATCGCTATCTCGAACGGCTGTACCGCGAGATCGAGCTGATCGCGCCGCTGTTCGACCGCGACCGGCCGGTGCGCCAGCTCCACTTCGGTGGCGGTACACCCAACTTTCTCGATGCGGTGCGCATGCGCGAGCTGATGGAATCGCTGGCGCGTCATTTCAGCTTCAGCCACGACACGAATCGCGAATACGGCATCGAGATCGATCCGCGCTATGCCGACGGCAAGTACGTCGGGGCGTTGGGCGAGTTGGGCTTCAACCGCATCTCGGTCGGCATCCAGGACTTCGACCCGGCGGTGCAGCAGGCGGTCAACCGCATCCAGAGCTTCGAGCAGACTCGCGAGGTGATCGACGCAGCCCGTGCCGCGCACTTCCGTTCGGTCAGCGTCGACCTGATCTACGGCCTGCCGTTGCAGACGCTGGACGGTTTCAGCCGCACGCTGGA
>Ga0070714_100004869_pt1 | contig 10194 bp, 16 predicted proteins | sample LARL83metaG_FD_65450 | JGI IMG/M metagenome (GOLD analysis project Ga0070714, IMG submission 65450) | Corn, switchgrass and miscanthus rhizosphere microbial communities from Kellogg Biological Station, Michigan, USA - LAR L8-3 metaG | ecosystem: Host-associated > Plants > Roots > Rhizosphere ... | reverse complement strand
GCGCGGCGCACACCCCGGTCGCGATGGCCTCCTGGCCGGCGTAGAGGTGCACGGCGCCCGGGATCTCACCGGCCGCGAACTCCTGGTGCACCCGCTCCTCGAACTCCCGGATGGTGCGCATCGTCCGGTAGGCGGCGAGCAACTGCTCCCGGTCCAGCCCGCCGGCCTTGGCATCCCTGTCCGCCATGGTCACGTCCTTGTCGCTGTAGTCATTCGGTGGGAACCGGCACCCGGCCCATGGCCGCGTCCCGGAAGAAGGCGGGTCCGCGAACGCCGCCGTCGGGCAGATCCAGGTACTGGTTGAGCTGCTGCTGGAAGGCGACCGCGGTGGGCTCGCCGCGCAGGTGGCCGACTATCCACTGGAGCGCGCCGGTGAACTCGATCAGGCGCAGCGCCTTGCCCTCGCCGACGAACACCATCGTGGACAACAGTTCGGCGAGCACGTCGCCGTTCTCGTCGTACACCTTGCGGCGCGGCAGTCTCACGTTCGCGAACAGGTCCCGCACCTGATCCTCGGTACCCGGCCGGATCGGGTACATGATCGCGTGCCAGTCACTCATGTCCTCGCCTCCACGGGGGTGCGACGGGCGGTGAGTACCGTGATCCGCCCTTTGGGTTTGTAGACGGACAGGACCGTGGTGAGTACGAACAACGCCAACTGCACGGCCAGGCCCAGCGGCGCCAGCCACGGCACGGCCCCGACCGCCGTACCGGGACCGACGACCGCGAGCAGCACCACGGTGTTGGCCAGCGTCAGCACCAGCTTCTTCACGACCCAGCCGTGCCGGAACAGGCCCCACGGCGAGGCCAGCGCGCTGACCACGCCGGTGACCAGTGCGACGAGCACCAGCGGCAGGCCGACCGCGTACACCGCCAGCCGCGGCACCGTATGGTCCACATCGGACACCAGCAGTACCAGCGTGAGCAACGTCGCGCCGAGGTTGGACGCCGCGCCCAGCACGTGCAGCGAACGGAGCGGCCTGCGCCAGGTGTTCATCGCGTGCCCGTCACCGTGACGGTGTCGCGCCGGGCGTTGCCGTCCGCCGCGTGCCGGACCAGGAAGTCGGCCAGGTCGGCCACGGCGACCGCGCGCTCGTGCCGCAGTTGTCCGTCCGGCACGACGACGTACCGGCCGGTCGCCGGCCGGTCGCGCAGCGAAGACGACCGCACCACCGACCAGTCCAGGTCGGTGTGGCGCAGCTCGTCCTCCATCCGCTCGACGTCGTTGAACGGGTTGCGGTACAGCTTGTGCACGAAGAACCGCAGCGCGATCTTGCGCAGCAGCGTCGCCTTCGGGCTGATCGCGACCGCGCTCGGCGACACGACCACCAGCCGGGCCACGTTGTTGGCCTTCATCACCTTCGCCACCCGCGCGATGCCGGTGGAGCGGGTGATCGTCGGGCCACGGCCGCGCGAGCCAACCGCGTAGATGACCGCGTCCGCGCTGGCGATCGACGCGTCCAGCGACTCGGTGTCGAAGACGTCCCCGGTGACGACCGTGAGGTTGTCGTCGTGCGCCGCCGTCACCTTCTCCGGCGTGCGGGCGATCGCGGTGACGCGGTGGCCCTCGGTGAGCGCGCGGCGCACCACCTGGCTGCCGATCCGGCCGTTCGGGCCGAGTACCACGAGTTTCATTTGTACGTCTCCCTCAGACCAGGGCCGCGAAGGCCGCGATGTTCGCGACGACGGCGACGATCGCGGCGTAGGTGCGGGTCTGGTGCGCGATGTGCCAGTGGGTGCGCTTGCGCTGCCAGTCGGACGGTTCACGGTCCGGGCTCCAGTGCTCGATCTGCCGCCAGATCGGCCGGTTGAAGCCCTCGGACGCGATGCCGACGATCACCATCGCCACCGCACCGATCAGGAACAGCACGCCGATCAGGTGCGTCGGCGCCAGGAACGCCGCCCACACGCCCAGACCGGCCGCGATCACGCCGTTCCACACCGCGATCGGGTGGAACGCGTGCATGTCGATCAACTGGCAGACGTCGACGTAACGGCGGTAGGGCAACGAGTTGAGCATCGGCAGGATGGACAGCTTCATGATCCACAAGGTGCCGAGCTGGATACCGGCCGCGGCCAGCACCCACACGGTCAGTATCCCCAATGTGGTGTTCACACCCACACTCCCAGGCCTCGGGGCGAGTCGATGACGGACCGCCGGATCCGCCGCGACGTCTGCTCACGGATGACGAAGCGCATCGACTTCGCCTCGGACATGCACTCCCGCATCGGACGGACGAGGGTGCGGTGGTCGGGGCTGCGCTCCCAGGCCTCGAAGGACTCGATCGAGTCCCACTCGCTGGTGATCAGCCACTGCTCCGGGTCGGCCGGCGACTGGCAGACCTGGTCCAGGATGTGACCGGGAACGCCATCGGCCACCTGGTACCGGATGAGCCGGTAGGCGTCCAGGAAGTCCTGGGTGCGCTCGGTCGGCACCCGGATCAGGAACACCACCCGCGCACGGTTGTCGGTCATCGCCCCGCTCCCTGTTCGTAGCGCCGGACCACGACGGAGCTGTTGTAGCCGCCGAAACCGCGTGCGCCGATCTGCACGTTGTCCACAGTGGATTTCGTCGTCGTCGGGACGAACTTGAGCGCGATCCCGTCCGCGGCCCGGTCCAGGCCGCTCGTGCCGGGCAGCACCTGCTCCTGGATCGCCTGCACCGCCGTCACCACGTCCAGCGCCGAACCGCCCTGGTACATCCGGCCGGTCAGCGACTTGTGGCTGCTCAACGCGACACCGTGCGCGCCGAACACGTCGTTGATCGCGTCGGCCTCGCTGCGGTCCATCTCCGGCACGCCGAGGGCGTCGGGGATGAACAGGTCGACGTCACCCGGCTCGAGGTGCGCCCGCTCCAACGCCAGCCGCAGCGCCCGCGCGTACTGCCGGGAGTCGGTGCCGTCGTGCGACCCGTCGTGCGTGGAACCCCAGCCGCCGATCGTCGCGTAGATCCGGGCGCCGCGCTCCCGCGCGTGCTCGAGATCCTCGACGACGATCACGGCACCGCCCTCACCGGGCACGTAGCCCGACGCGTTCGCGTCGAAGGGCCGGTACGCGCTGCCCGGGTCGTCGCCTGTCGACATGCGGCCGCTGCGCATCTGGCACGCCAGCGCGTACGGGCTCAGCGGCGCCTCGAGCCCGCCGGCCAGCACGATCGACGCGCCACGCTGGATCGTCCGCACCGCGTGACCGATGCTGTCCAGGCCACCGGCGCTCTCCGAGACCAGCACGCTGCTGTGCCCCTTGGCCTGGTGGCGGATGGACAACTGGCCGACGGTCGCCGCGTAGAACCACGCGATCGACTGGTAGGCGCCGACGGTCCGGGCCGGCTGACTCCACAGGCGCTGGAGTTCCTTCTGCCCGAACTGATTGCCGCCCGACGAACTCGCCAGCACCACGGACAACTGGTAGGGGTCGATGACGGAGGCGTCGATCCCGCAGTCCCGTAGCGCCTGCTCGGCGGCGACGAACGCCATCCACGTCCACCGGTCGGTCTGCACCACCAGCCGGCCGTCGACGCGGCCGGTGATGTCGAAGTCCGGTACCTCACCGGCGATCCTGGTGGCGCAGTTGGATGCGTCGAACAGGCTGATCTCCTTCAGCATGCTCTTGCCCTGCGTCACCGTGGCCCAGTGGTCGGCCACGCTCATGCCACTCGGTGCGACAACACCGATTCCGGTGATCGCCGCTGTCCTGTTCACTGCCTGACTCCCTTGAACTTGCGGAACACCATCGCGGACTGGAAACCGCCGAACCCGCTGCCGACCGACAGCGCCACGTCGACCGCCTGCTCGCGGGCGATGCGGGGGACGTAGTCGAGATCGCACTCCGGGTCGCGATGCGACCAGTTGGCCGTCGGCGGGACGACACTCGTGTCGATGGCCAGCGCGCACGCCGCCATCTCGATCGCGCCGATCGCGCCCAGCGAGTGGCCGACCATCGACTTGATCGAGCTCACCGGGATGCCGTACGCGGCATTGCCCAGCGACCGCTTGAACGCGGCCGTCTCGTGCCGGTCGTTCTGGCGGGTACCGGAGCCGTGCGCGCAGATGTAGGAGATGTCGGTCGGGTTCAGCTTGGCCTGCCGCATGCACTCGGCGATGGCCAGCGACATCTCCGCCCCGTCCGGGCGCAGGCCGGTCATGTGGAAACCGTTGCTGCGCGAGGCGTATCCCGTGACCTCGCAATAGATCGGCGCGTCCCGCGCGAGCGCGTGCCCGAGTTCCTCCAGGATCAGCACGGCGGCGCCCTCACCGAGGACGAACCCGTTGCGGTCCCGGTCGAAGGGCCGGGAGGCGTGCTCCGGGTCGTGGTTGTCCGGCGTCGTCGCCTTGATCGCGTCGAACGACGCCGCCGTAACCGGGGACAGCGGCGAGTCCGAGGCACCCGCGATCACGACGTCCGCCTCGCCGTCCTGGATCAACTGGTGGGCGTAGCCGATCGAGTCGATCCCGGACGTGCACCCGGTCGAGATCACCTGCACCGGGCCGTGCACGCCGTAGCGCACGGCGATGTCCGCGGCCAGGCTGCTGGGCACCAGTGCCTGGTACAGGAACGGGCCGGCGTAGTCCCCGTCCACCAGCCAGTCCCGGCCGGCGTCGCTGACGACGACGTACTCCTGTTCCAGCGCGGTGGTGCCGCCCACGGCGGACCCCATCACGACGCCCATCCGGTTGAGCAGTTCCTCGGTCGGCTCGAGGCCGCTCTCGGCCATCGCCTCGGCCGCGGCCGCCAACCCGAACTGCACGTACCGGTCCGACCGCCGGCAGTCCTTTGCGGACAGACCGGCCTCGGCCGGGTCGAAGTCGCATTCCGCGGCCACCCGCGACCGGAAGGTCGACGCGTCGAACAGGCTGATCCGCCTGGTCGCCGTGCGGCCGTCGGACAGCAGGGTCCAGAACGCCTTGCGGGTCACACCGCCCGGGGCGACCACCCCGATGCCGGTGACGACCGTCCGGCGTAACGGGCGGTCGTTCATGATTGCCTCGCGGTGAACTCGGCGGCTTCCCTGGCCGTCTCGGTGTCCACGTGGCCAAGTTCCGGGCGCGGCGCGAGCGGACCGAGTTGGAACACGGCCCGCACCTGCTCGGTGCCCATGTTGCGCAGCCGGTGCCGCACGTTGATCGGCACGAGCACACCCTCGTCCGCCCGCACCAGAACGGGCTCGCCGTCCAGGTCGACGGTGAGGGTTCCCGAGATCACGTAGAGGAACTCCTCGCTGTACGGGTGGTAGTGCTCGGCGATGCTCTCGCCCGGCTCGACCACGGCGACGCCCATGAACCCGGAGGTGCAGCCGCAGGTCGCCGGGCCGAGCACGACCCGGATCTCCGCGCCACGACGGCGATTCGGTTCCATGTCGCGCCAGGCAACGGTCTTGTGTGTGGTGGTCATCGCTTCAGTTCTCCTGTGATGGGGCGCCGTGATCGTCGTCAGCGCGCGGTGACGGACGGACGCGCGGCGGCCTCGATCTTCTGCTTGATCACGTTGAGCTGGATCGGCGAGTTGTGGTTGAGGCGGTCGGCCATCTGCTGGTCGTTCACCGGCGCCGTCGGCTTCATGCGGAAGTCCTGGATCCACGTCATGCGGACGCTGCCGTCGGCCTCGGTGGAGTAGATCCAGTGGATCAGCATGTACTCGAACGGGCCGGTCTCCACGCGGTGCGCGTGCACCTCACGGTTGGCCACGTCGACCTTGCGCTGGCTGACCCAGCTCCACTCGATGCCGTTCTCGTCGGCGTGCATGGTCAGCCGGAACGTCACAGTGTCCGCAGTGGACTCCAGGATCTCCGCCGACTTGTACTCGGTGAACAGGTTCGTCCAGTTCGCCACGTCGTTGGTCATGTCCCAGACGAACTGGAACGGCGCGTCGATGACGATGCTGTTCTCGGTGTGCCCGGCCATCACGCGCCGCCCTCCAGCGCGGTCACGACGAAGCCGGTCAGCTCGGGCAGCGTCATCTCCAGCGACTCGTCCGGGATGCGGATCCCGAACTTCGTCTGCACCACGGCCTGGAGCTCCATCGCGGCCAGCGAGTCGAGGCCGAGTTCGGCCAGGGAGTCATCGCCCGCCGTGGCCAGCGCGTCGGCGCCGACACCGGCCGCGCGAACCAGAATGTCCTCCAGCTCACCGCGCAGCGCGGTGGGGTCGATCCGTTGGGTCGTCACTTCTCGCTCTCCTTTGAGTGCATTCCTGGCGTCCAGTCGTAGAACAACGTGGCCTGCGCGTCCTCCGGGCCCCGCCACGTCGGCAGGTACGGCGAGATGTACCGCGACAACTCGCCGCTGACCCGCTGGAACTCCGGGTGCGCCTTCGCCCGCGCCACGGCGTCCGCGCCCGGCGCGTCGGTCTCCAGCAGGTGCACGTACAGGTCGCCCAGCCGGTACAGCGAACGCCGTCGCACGCCGGCGATGCCGGGCAGCTCGGTGCGGTCGGACTCGGCGAAAACGGCGGCGACCTCGTCCTGCGCGTCCGGCAGGATCTTGGCGATAATCAGTGATCGGTTCATGGGACGCTCCCCGGTGGCTGTCATCTCTTGTCGTGCCATTGGAGAATTTCGCACTTTCCGAGTCCCAGCGTCGTGAGCCACTCGTCCCCGCTCACGTAGGAAGATGTGGCCTCACGAGGTAAAACGTCCTCGGGACGCAACCGGGCCGCCGGCAGGATGACTGCCGACGGCCCGTCTGTGCTCGGTTGGCTCAGGCCACGATCGCGCTGAGCAGTTTGATCTGGTCGATATCGTTGCTACACGGCACGAGAATCAGTTCGTCGCAACCGGCTTCGGCGAACGCGGCGACCGTGGCGGCCACGCCATCCGCACCGACGGCCGCGTTGTCCAGCACCATCTGGGCGTACGGCGGCGCGAAGCCGTAGTAGTCCCGCAGGTGCTCGCCGGCCACGTGCTCGGCGTCGTCGCCGAGCGCGAAATAGGCCAACGCCAACGTCTTCGGCGTTCCCGGCCGCCCGGCTCGCTGCCAGGCCGCCCGTACCGCGGCCACACCGCCGCGGAACATGCCAGGCCCGCCGCTGCCGGAGATCCAACCGTCCCCGTAGGCCGCGACCCGGGCGATCGCGCCGGGGGAGTGGCCACCGAGGATGACCTCCGGGGCCGGCGCCTGTGCCAGCCGCGGCCCGATACCACCGGCGAAACCACGCCGGTCGCCGGCCCAGATCCGCCGCATCTCGGCCAGTTGCTCGTCCATCCGCCGACCACGGCCGGCCATGGCGACGCCGCTGGCCCGGAAGTCGTCCGGCCGCACGCCGACCGCCATGCCGAGCGTCAACCGCCCGTCGGACAGGCGATCCACGGTGGCCGCCTGCTTGGCCAGCAACGCCGTGTTGCTGCGCAGCGGCGCGATCATGATCGCGGTGGTCAGCCTGATCCGCTCGGTCACGGCGGCCGCCGCGGCCAGCGTGGTCAGGCACTCGTAGTTGTCGTAGACGACGCGGTCGAGCGTGGCGAGCGACGCGAAACCCGCCCGCTCGCCCTCGACCGCCCAGTCGATCAGGTCCCTGCCCCTGGTGCCCGGCACCGAAGCGGGCAGACCGAGCCCGATCTTCATGCTCACTGGACGGATTCCAGCGGCATGTCGTGCCGGCGGTTGAGCACGCACTCCAGTGCGGCGTCACGGAAGAACGCCCGCGCGCCCTCCGGCGACATCATGTCGCGCGGCACGCTCAGGTGCTCCTCGAGTTGCCGCTCGAACGCCTGCACCTCCGGCTGGCGGCTCATGTGCGCGGCCACCATCGGCAGCGGGCCTTCGACCTCGATGACCCGCACGGCCATCTGCTTGCCGACGAAGGCCATCGTGCCCAGCAGCCGGCCGATCACGGTGCCGTTGCCGTCGGTGACGTCGAAACGGGGCCGGCCGCTCTCCCGGAACAGCTCCTTCACGGTTTCCTCGCTGCCCGCCTTCAGCGGGTAGAACAGGGCATGCCATTGGGACATGTCGTTCTCCTCCTTTGATTACTGACTGGCGGTGACGCCACCGTCGACATACAGGATCTGGCCGGTGATGAAGCGGGCCAGCGGTGACACCAGGTACAACACCGCGCTGGCCACCTCGTCGGCCTCGGCGAACCGGCCCAGCGGAATGCGGTTGCGCACCATTTTCAGGAAGTTGTCGTTGCGCGTCGCCTCGGACACGAATTCCGTGCGCACGAAACCGGGCGCGACCGCGTTCACAGTGATCTGGTGCTGGCCCCATTCGGTGGCCAACTGCTTGACCATCAGGTCGAGCCCGGCCTTGCTGGCGCCGTACGCGGAGAAGCCCTGCCGGCCACCGGTCGCGCCGCGCACCGACGACAGGTGCACGATCCGGCCCGGCTGCCCGGCCTCGATCAACCGTCGCCCGAACTCCTGGGACAGCACGAAGGCCGCCGTCAGGTTCGTGTCCACGATCTCGCGGAACTCGTTGACCGGAAAGCGTTCCGCCGGGACCGTGGCCAGCTTGCTGGCACAGTTGATCAGTATGTCGATCCCGTCGAACTCCACGGCCACCTCGGCGACGAGCGTGCGGACACTGTCCTCGGACGCCAGGTCGACGAAGGTACCGACGGCCGTCGTACCGCGCTCGCGCAGCTGTCCGGCCAGTTCGACGGCCTTGTCCTCGGACCGGCCCGCGATCACGATCGTCGCGCCCTGCTCCGCGAGCTGCGTGCAGACCGCCGTGCCGATGCCGCCGTAACCGCCGACCACCAACACGCGCTGCCCGTCCAGCAGGCCCATCAGTTACCCCCCAACTTGAACAACGCACGTGCTGTACCGGCCGTGATCAGCGCTTTCTGCTCGTCGGTGACGTCCAGGCCGGCGACCATGTCCAGCGTCGTGTGCAGCGGCGCCGTCAACGGCGGCGAGTCCGTGCCGAACAACAGGTGCGCAGGCCCGAACACCTCGGCCGCGGCCGCCAGCGCGATCCGGCTCGGTGTCGCCGTGTCGACATAGAGCTTCGACAAATTCGCGCTGATCGGCTTTTGTGGTGTGCCGGGCTTGGGTGGCCCACTGTTGGGCGGCCCACCGGCCCGCTGCTGCGCCAGGTCCAGCTTCTCCCGCAACAGCGGCAGCGAACCGCCCGCGTTCGCCACGATCAGCTTCAGCGTGGGGAACCTGTCCAGCCAGCCCGCGAACAGGATCGACGCGACACCGCTGGTCACGTCACACGGCCGCACCACGTGCTCGATCAGCCCGAGATGCCCGTGCATCGCGGCCGCGCCGACCGGCTCGGCCGGCGGGTGCAGCAGCACCGGGACGTCGGCCTCCGCGGCCAGCGCGAAGAACTCCTCGGCCCGGGGCGAACCCAGGTACTCGCCGCGCACGCTCGTGTTCACGATCAGCCCGACGAACTCGTCCTGCGCCAGTCGTTTCGCGGCCCGCGCGAGCGAATCGTCCTCCGCGAACGGGTTCACGTAGACGTACCCGCGCAGATGGTCGGCGTGCTCCCGAACGGTCTCGGCGACCCACTCGTGGAAGCTGTCGAGCTGGTCGGCCGGCTGGGCGTAGTTGTCCAGGCCCGGCACCGGCACCATCGTGCCGGCGCCGACCGGGCTGCCCACGATCGTGAGATCGATGCCCAGCGCCGCCTTCTGCTCGATCATGCCGTCGATGTCGGCCAGGCTCGGCGGCATCGGGAAGCGCTTGAACAGCTCCGGCGATGTCACGTGCCCGTGAATGTCGATGGTCATCGATGCTCCCGGCTCACGCCCGCGGCGGGCCGAGGACCTGGCCGCCGTACGCCTGCACCGACGCGATCACCTCGCCGAAGTCCGGGAAGTCGGCCGGGTTGAACTCCGGGACCTCCAGCCGTTCGGCCGGCTTGCCCGTGTCGAAGAACCAACCGTCGAACCCGCCCGGCGTGCCCATGACCAGCCAGCGCGCGGTCGGCGACTCGACCTTGTAGGAGTGCGGGATGTTGCGCGGCGCGAACACCGTGCTGCCGACGTTCGGCCGGAACATCTCGTCGCCCACCTCGATGCTCAGCTCGCCGTCGAGCACGTAGAACAGCTCGTCCTCGCGGCTGTGCACGTGGATCGGCGACGCGTAGCCGAGGTTGGAGGTCTGCTCGGCCAGCCAGAACTGGTTGGCGGTGTCCGCGCTCGTGGCCCGGAACTGCATCAACGCACCCATGTGCCAGATCGCCCGACCGTCGGCGGGCGTGGCCAGGTACGGCTTCATGTCCGACATGCGCTCTCCTCGCGGTTT
>Ga0070714_100004867_pt1 | contig 10198 bp, 7 predicted proteins | sample LARL83metaG_FD_65450 | JGI IMG/M metagenome (GOLD analysis project Ga0070714, IMG submission 65450) | Corn, switchgrass and miscanthus rhizosphere microbial communities from Kellogg Biological Station, Michigan, USA - LAR L8-3 metaG | ecosystem: Host-associated > Plants > Roots > Rhizosphere ... | reverse complement strand
CGGGCAACGAGAGCATCTTCGTCACGAACCTGACCAGGGAAGGGGCTACCCTGTTTCGCAACAACGGCCACGGCGAGTTTCGAGTGGCCACGACGGAATTCGGCCTTTACCAGCCGACGTTTCCATATACCGGGTTCGGCGTCCAATGGTTCGACTACGACAATGACGGCCGGCCAGACCTGTTTATTGCAAACGGCGCTGTGACGATCGTGGAGACGCTGCGCGGCACGCCCTATCCGTTTCATCAGAGGAACCTTCTGCTACACAACGATGGCGCTCGATTTCGCGAGACCAGCGGCGAGGCGGGACCTCCGTTTCAGCTTTCCGAAGTCGGGCGCGGCGCCGCTTTTGGCGACATTGACAACGATGGCCGCGTCGACATCGTGGTTTCGAACAACAACGGGCCCGTAAGGCTGCTACTGAATGAAACCACGCCGCGAGGCCACTGGCTGGAGATTCAGCTCCAAGGAGTGAAGTCGAATCGCGATGGGATCGGCGCCAGAGTGGCCGTGCTTCGGGAAGGCCAAAAGCCTTTGTGGGGCCGCGCCCACACCGATGGGAGCTATCTGAGCGCCAGCGATGTTCGTGTGCACTTCGGGCTGGGAGAAACGAGCGAGGCTCAGGTGTTAGTAGAGTGGCCCGATGGGTCCAAAGAGATGTGGGACCACGTGCGAGCGGATGCGCTGGTCAAACTCCGCCAGGGCACTGGAAAAGCCCGGTGAACAGATTATTTTTATCTAATCCAACGTGAACACAAACAGCGCATGCCCGGATGCGATGACCACGTACTGCTTGTTGTCGCGCATGAAGCTGATTGGATTAGCGTCGATGTTACCGCCGCCTTCGAATCGCCATAACAGATCACCCTTCTGTGCATCGAGCGCAAAGAAGGAGCTGTCGTTTGAACCGAACACAAGGCCTCCAGCAGTCGCCATCAGACCGGCATGAGAAGGAGAAAACAGCTTGTACTCCCAGCGCAACTGGCCGGTGACGACGTCGAGTGCGCGGACTGCGCCGTATGGCTCCTCGCCTTTGTAATCCCGCTCGCCGCCGCCGTTGAACAGCGCGCCCGCCCGGTAATCGGCGTCACCCTTGTGATAGATGGCTCCCATCTCCTTGGCGTTGACGTAGTACAGATCCGTCTTCGGACTGTAGGTGGAGCTATACCAGTTGGACCCGCCGCCCAGGCTCGGCCACAGCAGCGTACCCTCCACCGACGGCGACGCATTTGGCAGACGCATGGGCCGGCCCGATTCATCGAGCCCGCTCGCCCAGGTCTGCTTTACGTATGGCCGTCCCGCGATGAACTTCCCGGTAGTGCGATCGATCGAGTAATAAAAGCCATTGCGATTCGCCAGGACTACCATTTTTCGAGGCTGTCCCTGCACCGTCCCGTTTGCGAGAATCGGGGTCTGGGTCGAGTCCCAATCGTTTTGGTCGTGTGGAGTGTACTGGAAGTGCCACTTCCTGAGGCCGGTATCGGGATCCAGCGCGATCAGGGAATCGGAGTACAGGTTGTCGCCGGTGCGCACGTCTCCGTTCCAGTCCGGACCCGGATTTCCCGTGCCCCAGTAGAGTGTGTTCGTCTCCGGTTCGTAGACGCCGGTCACCCAGGTCGTGGCCGAGCCAGTCTTCCAGCTTTCGGCGTCCCAAGTCTCATTGCCCGGTTCGCCCTTGCCTGGGATGGTATTAAACCGCCATGCGCGCTTACCAGTTTTCGCATCATAAGCGTCGATGAATCCGCGCACGCCGTATTCGCCGCCCGCCATTCCGATGATGATCTTGTCCTTCACTGCCAGAGGCGCGCCGGTGCTGGAGTAGCCCATCTTGTAGTCGGCCATTGGAACGTCCCAACGAACCGTGCCCGTGCGCGCGTCGAGTGCGATCAGGTGCGCATCGGTGCTGCCGTAGTAAAGCGTGTTGCCGAGAATAGCCACACCGCGATTTACTTTGCCGCAGCACAAGCGGAGATCGCTGGGGATGTCTTTGCGATATCTCCACAGCGTGCGGCCGGTACCCGCATCCAGCGCCGCCACGATATTCGGCGGCTCGGTGATAAACATCGTGCCATCGACCACGATGGGCGACGTTTCAAAACCGTCCAGTTCGTTCACCTGGTGCACCCACGCGACCCGGAGCTTACCGACGTTGCCGGTGTTGATCTGGTCGAGAGGCGAATAACGCTGACCGGAATAGTCGCGCGAGTAGGTCAGCCAGTTGCCTGGCTCCTTATTGGCATCCCGGATACGCTCGTACGGTACGTTTACTTGAGCGAACAGCACGACGGGTGCAAACAGCCAGATCAAAGTTCTCATTTTGCCTCCTTCAGAGATGCGAGGTACGCCACCAGGTCGGTCAATTCATCTTCAGAGAGTTGGCCCTTGTAGGACGGCATCGGCGACTTACCCCGCTGCTTGTCGACTTCGGCGACGTCGGTTTTCCAGAATGAGTACGAGCGCCCGGTGTCATCTCGGATCTGGATCGAAAAAGAGTCCTCGTTGACTCGGATTCCATTCATGGTCTGGCCGCTCTTGGTGACCAGCTTTACAAGTAAGTAACCCTCCGGGACGGACGCCTGCGGATCGACGAGGGACTCGCGCAAATAGCCAGCGCTCCGTCTGGCGCCGATATCCGCGAGATCCGGGGCGGAGACGCCGCCCTCGCCGTGGATCGAATGACAAATCGCGCACTTGCCTTTGTCGCGGTAAATCTCGGCGCCGTGGGTCGGGTTCCCGGGCACGGGCTTGAGCGTCACCTTTCCGAGTGAACGCACGTAGGCGGCCGTCTGGCGCACTTCGTGGTCGGACATCGCGCCGGCCCCGGGCATTTCTGTGCCACGGATACCTTCGCCGATCACCTTGAGGAGCATGGCATCGTCAGGCGCGCGAGACAATTTTGCTTGAGCCAGCATAGGGCCTCGTCCGCCCTCGCCCTTCGGTCCGTGGCACAGAGCGCAATGAACCTCGAAGAGCTTCTCACCGCGGGCCAGGTCGGCGCGGCTGTTGGGAAGTTTCACTTTCACTTCCGGCACGGCCGCCAGGGACGTCGCCGCGCACACGACACACAACAACGCAAGCTTCATACCTGGTCATCTTAGCTTAAGCGCCGGAAGGCCGTCGCTTCAGGCCAGGAGGAGCCTGAATTAAGCAATCCACCTAGCCGGCCACCACAAGTATCCTACGGGATCCTTTACAATCGCCGAACGCAAACCATAGGGGATATCCTGGGGCGGCCTGACTGCCGTCGCCCCTGCGGCGAGCGCCCGCTCATACGCAGCCTCGACATCGTCCACGAACAAAAAGAATCCGTTGGACGGGATACCGGTTCGGTCGTCTGCCTCTCCCATCTCGAGCACGCCGTCCCCGACGCGCACGGCTGCATTCATCACGCGCCCGCCGTATTCGGCAACCGCCATCTCTTCGGCACCGAAAGCGCGCTTCAGAAAATCGATATACTTCCGCGCGCCTTCCGGATGCACATACGGCAGCACGGTTCCAAGATCTTGCAGCGGACCTTCCGCGGGCACCAGACGCGTTGCGATGTACCAGTAATTCCCGAAGGCGTCCTCAACAAACGCGGAACGTTCGCCATACGGCCGGTCGGTGGGCTCTCCCCTGGCGCCCATCAGCGTTACCGCTCCGGCTTCGAGGGCGCGCCGATACGCGGCGTCGCAATCATCCACGTAGACGTGAAGGGCGGATGGCAGATTGCCATGGCTCGCCGCTGTACCGCCGCCAATCATGATCACGGAATCGCCGATCCGGACCTCCGAGTAGAATCCGTAGGCCTCGCCCGCGGTATTGCGCTTCAACTCCTCGGCGTCGAAAGTCTTCTTCATGAATTCGACCAGCTCGGGCGCTTGATCATGAATGATGAACGGTGTAATGGTGCGGAATCCTGTGGGAACTCCTACCACAGTGGATGTAGATGTTGTCATAACTGCTCTCCTTTGCAATTCGATCTTCAAGCGTGTCTTAAGACCCTCGGCCGGCATAGCGCGTAAGAGGCCCGCGACCTGGGCCAGCGCCGCCAGCTCTGTATCGCCGTCAGCCGCGGGCAATGCCCGGCCCAGCACGGACTCGATGGCTTGATCCAGTTGTTCAACGAGCGTCCGGTCAGGCATGAGAGCCCTCCATTTGCGCCCGCAGGTTCTCGATGGCGCGAAGCTGAAGCTGTTTAACGGCTCCTTCGCTGCGCCCGAGGTCCTGGGCAATCTCGCGGATGCTCTTCTGCTCTACAAATCGCATGTGAATCACTCGAAACTGCGCCTCGGGGAGCCGCTCCAACAGCTGAAACAGCATGGCGCTCTGTTCGACGTCGTCCGTAGTCGACTCTTCCGGGTTCGCCGCCGGATTCCCCGCCTCCCTGCCCGCGCGCTGAAAGTAATCCGCAATGACTCGCGCCGCAATTCCTAGCAGCCACGCTGCGAAGGGCACGCCTCGCCACTCAAACTTCCCAATGCCGGCCAGCGCTTCCCGGAAAACGTCCGCGGTCAAGTCTTCGGCCTGATGACGATCGTCAATGCGGCGAGCGACATAAGCGTAGACGCGATAGAAATTCTCTTCGTAGAGGTCGGCAAAGCGCGCAGGGTCGCGTTGCGCGGCTTCAATCCGCAGCCGGTCGTCGGTACTCTGCGTCATCGCCCTCCGTGGATAGCTCTCGTTAAGATAATCCGCCGAGCAGGTCGAAAAGTTACGCTTTGCCCTATGCTGACGTAGTAAAACACGTCCAAGCCTGGAAAAAGTGAAAAAATAGCTTCCACTCCCTTTAGTTGGATGTATAATCGATGGCGACCAAGAGCCCTCAGGGGAAATCAGTCAGATCGTCAGGGTGGGGCAAGCTCTCAAAAGGGGGGTGTGTCTTTCATGGGTACGAGATTCGACGGGGTTATTCTTCTTCTGGTCATTGCGATCGCAGCAACGATGCCTGCGTTCGGCCAGACATTCGGTCAGATCACTGGATTGGTAACCGATTCGAGCGGCGGCGTGATCGCACGCGCTGTGGTGACGGTCACCAATCCGGAGACCAATTTAATTCGAACAGAAAATACCAACGCAGCGGGCGCGTACAGCTTTCCCAACCTGCTGCCCGGTGTTTATAACGTCAAAGTTGAGATGCAGGGCTTCCAGGCAGAGATCCGCAGCAACGTTGAGCTACAGGTGCAGCAGACGGCCCGCCTCGATTTCCAGCTCCAGGTGGGAGCAGTGACGCAAGCCGTGGAGGTCACCGGGGGCGCCCCATTACTCAACACGGAAGACGCGACGATCGGGACGGTCATCGAGAACCAGCGCATAGTGGATCTGCCGCTCAACGGGCGCAACTTCCTTCAATTGGTGGCACTCAGCCCGAACGTGAGTACTTCGTTTGCAAGCGGCGGCCAGTCCAGTTCGCGCCAGGGTGGTGATCGGAGCACACAGCAGCTCTCTATTTCCGGCAATCGGCGCGAATGGAATTATTTCACCCTGGACGGCATGAGCAACACCGATGTGAACTTCAACTCTTATCTGTTTCTCCCGTCCATCGACGCCTTGCAGGAGTTCAAGGTTCAAACCGGTGTTTACTCGGCGGAGTTCGGCCGCGAAGTGGGCCAGGTGAACGTCTCCACCAAGAGCGGCACTAACGACTACCATGGAGCGCTCTTCGAGTTCCTGCGAAACAATGCTCTGGACGCGCGCCCGTTTGGATTCACGACCGCTGTGCCTGTGTCGTCGCCGTTCAAGTGGAACCAGTACGGATTCACGCTGGGCGGACCTATTCAGATCCCCAAGCTCTTTAACGGGAGGAACCGGCTGTTCTTCATGGCCAATTTCGAGGGCTTCCGCCTCCGCAACCAGACGCAGGGCGTTTACAACGTTCCTTCCCTCGCCATGCGTCGTGGTGACTTCTCCGAGATCCTGCCGGGCACGAAAATCACGGACTTTACGAACAACAACCTGCCGTTCGACAATAATCGCCTGCCCCAATCCAAACTGGATCAGATTTCATTGAAGATGCTCGAGTTCTATCCAGCGCCCAACCAACCCGGATCGGCGCTGGTGCGGAACTACCTGGCGCTACAGAACAACCGAACCGACAAAGATCAGTTCACCAGCCGCGCCGACTTCGTGGAAAGCGCCAAGTCGAACTGGTTCGCCCGATTTAGTTGGGACGACGAATACATACTTAACCCGGCGCTCTATCTGAACGGACATTTCACTTCCACGACGGCTCACCAGGGTCTGATCGACAATACCCGAATTCTCAAGCCGAACCTGGTAAACGAGTTCCGTTTCGGCATCAACCACTTCTTCAACGACATCGGAGGAGAGCTGAACAATCGGCGCGACGTGATTAAGGAGTTTGGCATTCAAATACCCGATCCGCCGCCGATTGCGTGGGGCACTCCCTCGGTCGGTATCCTCGGCTTCAGCGGCTTTGGCGACGATAACAACTCGCCCTATCTTAACTACAACTACACATTCCAGTGGACCGATAACGTGTCCTGGACGCATGGCACGCATGGGATTAAGTTCGGCGCCGACATTCGTCGCGACCGTTATAGCCAGGTAGGCAATCAGTTTCCGCGCGGCGCGGCGGGCTTCCAAAACCAAGCTACCGGGTATGGCTTTGCTGATTATATGCTCGGTTTTTTGTTCAACAACTCCGATGCTGCCGGGTTGGCGAATACGCAGTTCCGCGCCACCAGCCAGGCCTATTACGTTACCGATGCCTGGAGGGTCCGGCCCAACCTGACAGTTAATGTGGGACTGCGGTATGAGTATGTTCCACCGTGGTCCGACAAGCATCCTAATCTGTTGAACGCTTACGTTCCGCTGAATGCTGCAGTGGCCAATATCACTGATCCGAAACTTCAGCCAATTTTCGTCCGCCCCGGCACGGGCGATTTCTATCAGGATATGCCGATCCGCTTCAACCCGAACCTCCCGGTTCAAAGGACCGACAGCCTTCTGGGAAGCCGGTTGGTCGGTGCCAGTTATCTCAACTTCGCGCCGCGTCTAGGCATTGCCTGGAGTCCTAGCCCAAAGTGGACCATCCGCGTCGGAGCGGGAATTTTCTACGCGCAGGATATTGGGAATGCGGTGTTCGATATGGGCCGGAACTTTGTGGGCCGATTCACGGTGACTCAGAGCAACCATAACCTGACGTGGTCGAATCCTATCCTGGCGAACGGAACTTCCCCGTGTGGCAACATTGCGCCATTGGTTTGCATCAACCAACCGTTGGCGCTGGTCCATAACCACGACCACAAGACGCCCTACGTGGAGCAGTACGAGATGAACATCCAACACCAGCTATCAAATTCCACGGTGCTTGAGATGGGTTATCTGGGCACTCAAGGGCACGTGCTGCAACGCTTCAGCTACCTGGCCAACCAGCCCGTGATCGGCCCGCAGCCTTTAGCACAACGATGGCCGTTTCCCGAGTGGGGTCTGATTCAAGGGGTCATGAATGTCGGCGATTCCAACTACAATGCGCTATCCGTCAAGTTCACTCGGCGCTACGCGCGCGGGTTGACAGTTCTCTCCGGATACACTTTCTCAAAATCCATAGACGACGGCAGCGGCGTCCGGACTCTGGGATCAGACGGCTTGTTTCCGCAGAACTCGTACTGCCTATCTTGTGAGCGTGGCCGGTCGATTTTCGACCAGCACCACCGCTTTGTGAGCTCGGTCGTTTACGCTTTGCCATTCGGAAAGGGCCGGGCTTATCTAAACCAGGGTTTCGCCAGCAAGGTTGTTGGTGGGTGGGACCTGAATTCCATCTTTACTCTCGCCAGTGGATTCCCGCTGACCGTTATACCGGGTTCCGATCGTTCCCAGACCAGCAGCGGTTATGATCGCACCAACGCTACCGGCATAAGTCCTGTGCTGGATAATCCGAATCCCGGGGAATGGTTTAACATTCAGGCGTTCTCTCTACAGCCGCTCAATACTTACGGCAATGCCGGACGTAACGTAGCGCAGGGTCCGGGGATTTTCGACTGGGACTTCTCGATTCTCAAGAGCTTCTACCTCACCGAGAGGCGGTATCTACAGTTCCGCTTCGAAGCCTTCAATTTCTTGAATCACCCGAATTTCGGAGATCCGAACCTCACGCTGGGAAACAACAGTCTCGACACCAATAATGTTCCGATCCCAGGAAAGGGCAGCTTCGGGACAATCACCAGCACGCGCACCGGAATCGATATGCGGGAACTACAGTTCAGCTTGAAAGTGATCTTCTGATCGCTTCTAGCGGTTAGAATCCTTACCGGCGACCTCGTCCCGCGGTTGGAAAACATGCGAGTTCGCATATCCGACGATGGCCAGCCGGGTCGCCATTCCCTCGCCGGCGAAACGTATCCGGTGCCAGGTCAAAGCGGGCGCGTAAACGATGTCGCCCTGATCGGCGACGAAAGTGGGAACCGCGCCAATCTTGAACTCCATCTGGCCCTCCAGAATGAACCAGAACTCGGGCCCGGTCACGTGCTGGTGCCCCTTGTCCTCTTCTCGCGCGGGCGGCTCCTTCTGGGGGTCGCCACGAATGATGTTCGCGATGCCATGAGAATCGTTGATGAACTGGGTTGGATTTTCTTTGGGCGTCGGATGGCCGGCGATAACCTGGTTGTAGTCGATAAAAGGAACATTCGCCTTGTCGTACGTGCCTTTGATATTGGCGACTCTGGTTCGTATATACTTCACTCCTGGCGTGGCCGCCGGCGTCTCATCGATCGGGTACATCGTGTTCGCATTAGCGATGGTCACTTCGAACCGCAATGATGGTTTGTCGCCTACGGTCTCCATACTATAGATGTTGCGGTGCGGCACTTGCACCAGGAATCCCTTCGACGCGATAAATGGCTCCTGGCCTTCGATCGTGAACCGGATTTGCCCATCCTGGACAATCCACCAGGCGCGATTATCTTGATGAAATCGCCGAGGTGTCTTAGCGCCGGGCGCCATGGAGATATACTGACCGCGGAAAAGGTTATCATCCACCACGGTTTCGCTCCAATTTGGATCGTGGGCGTGTTTCGCGCGCAGCTCGGCGAGCTTCGTGATCGGCTTATTGGGAGCGATCCACGGGTTAGCTTTAATCGGTTGTGGGGCCCACACCAGAATCTGGTTTTGTCCACGTATTTGGGTCTGAAGACTGGGCAGCACCGAAATCAGCACCCAGCCGGTCGTAACCCACGCGGCTCGTCTTAGTAATGGCATTTGTTTGACCCTTGTTGCCGTAGAGTATTTTAACAGTTAGGGACGGCGCAGCTTGGGCAACCCTCGGAGTGGCAGAGGTAAAACAAGCATTTGTGCAACCAAATGGCTTTCGTAATCGTTGTAATAATATGCGCCTGATTATCGGACTTGGGATGGCAGCGATCGCGGCCATGGAATTGGGCGCTCAGGACGCGCGCGAGATTGTCAGCAAATCAGTGGAACTGGATCAGGTGAATTGGCTGCGCATGAAAGACTACACCTGGATAGCGCATGAGACGGAGCGAAGCCTCGATTCGAGCGGCGCGGTGAAGTCGGAAAAGAAACAGACCTGGGAGACGCTGATTCTCTATGGCGAGCCGCATCGGCGAATGTTGGAGCGCGATGGCAAGCCGCTTCCGTCCGATGAGCAGCGCAAGGAGCAAGCCAAGCTCGACAGGGTGTCGGCCAAGCTGCAACAAGAAACGCCCGCGCAGAGGCAACGCCGTGTGACGGAATACGAAAAGAGACGCGAGAAGGATCGCGATTTCTTGCGTGAGATCACCGACCTGTACGATTTCAAGCTGGAGGGCGAACAGCAAGTGGACGGTCATCCGGCGTGGGTGATCTCGGCTACGCCCAAGCCCGGATATCAACCGCGGCGCCGGGATGCAAAACCACTGCTGAAAATCCGTGGCAAGATTTGGATTGATAAAGCGGAGTACCAGTGGGTCCGATTAGAGGCGGAGACGACGGACACGATTTCGTACGGCCTGTTTATCGCGCGTTTGAATCCGGGGGCCAAGTTGGTGTTCGAACAAACGCGAGTCAATGATGAAATCTGGCTGCCCAAGCGGGAGGCCGTGAGCGGATCGGGACGACTGGGCTTGGTGAAGAAGATCGTGCTGCAGCAGGAATTGATCTGGAGCAACTACCGGAAGTTCCAGGTGGAGTCGAAGGTGGTGTCGACTCAGTAAGCGGTGAGGGCCAAGACCCCCACCGCGAATGCTGCTAGCGATTCGACT
>Ga0070714_100004866_pt1 | contig 10198 bp, 10 predicted proteins | sample LARL83metaG_FD_65450 | JGI IMG/M metagenome (GOLD analysis project Ga0070714, IMG submission 65450) | Corn, switchgrass and miscanthus rhizosphere microbial communities from Kellogg Biological Station, Michigan, USA - LAR L8-3 metaG | ecosystem: Host-associated > Plants > Roots > Rhizosphere ... | reverse complement strand
GTCGCAGGATCAGGACCCGGGCGCCGCGATCTGACGAAGCCCTGCCGGCGCGCCGGCAGGGCTTCGTCAGATCGCGGCGCCCGGGTCCTGATCCTGCGACTGTGCTCGGCATGCCCATCAACCCCCGCGCCGGTACGCTCCCCGACCAGTCCATGCTCGTGGACGTCCCGCTCCTCGTCTCCGAGTACTACACCCGCACGCCAGACCCTTCACGACGCAGCGAGCGCGTCGCCTTCGGGACCTCGGGCCACCGCGGCTCCTCCTTCAACGGCGCGTTCAACGAGCGCCACATCCTCGCCATCACCCAGGCCATCGTCGAGTATCGTCGGTCCAACGACATCGACGGGCCGCTCTTCATCGGCATCGACACGCACGCGCTCTCGCGTCCCGCGTTCGGTAGCGCACTCGAGGTGCTCGCCGCCAACGGGGTGCCCACCTTCATCGATTCGCGTGGTGGTTACACGCCGACGCCCGCGCTCTCCCACGCCATTCTCGCCTACAATCGCGGGCGCACTTCCGGGCTCGCCGACGGCATCGTCATCACGCCGTCGCACAACCCGCCCGAGGACGGCGGGTTCAAGTACAATCCGCCGAGCGGGGGCCCCGCCGACACGAGCGTCACGGGCTGGATCCAGGATCGCGCCAACGCGCTCCTCGAGGCAAACCTCGCCGGCGTGAAGCGGATGCCGCTCGAGCGCGCTCGCCGCTCACCCACGACGAAGCCCTTTGACTTCCTCGACACCTACGTCGCCGACCTGCCGAGTGTCATCGACCTCGACGCCATTCGCGGCGCCTCGGTGACGCTTGGAGTGGATCCGCTCGGCGGGGCGGGGGTCGCGTACTGGGGCGAGATCGCCGATCGCTACCGGCTTCCACTGACGGTGCTCAGCGACACGGTGGATCCCACCTTTCGGTTCATGGCTCTCGACTGGGACGGTCGCATCCGCATGGATTGCTCTTCGCCCTACGCTATGCGCCCGCTCATCGCAATGAAGGATCGCTTCGACGTTGTGTGGGCGTGTGACACCGATCATGACCGCCACGGCATCGTCGCCCGCGGGGCAGGGCTGCTCAATCCCAACCACTACCTTGCCGCGTGCATCGCGTACCTGATGCAGCATCGCCCGGACTGGCGCACCAGCGTCGCCGTGGGAAAGACGATCGTCAGCAGCAGCTTCATCGACCGTGTGGTGGCGAAGCTCGGCCGGCGGCTGTATGAGGTGCCGGTCGGCTTCAAGTGGTTCGTCTCAGGGCTTGTCGACGGCTCGCTCGGCTTCGTGGGTGAGGAAAGCGCTGGTGCCACCTTCCTGCGCCGAGACGGACGCGTGTGGACGACCGACAAGGATGGGATCATCTGCGGGCTCCTCGCCGGGGAGATGACCGCCGTGACGGGGCGTGATCCGGGCGAGCACTACGCCGCGCTCACTCAGGAGTTGGGTGCGCCCGTGTACCAGCGCATCGACGCGCCGGCGACGCGCGAGCAGAAGGCGATCCTTTCGAGGTTGTCGGCGAGCGACGTGACCGACACGGAGCTCGCCGGCGAGCCGATCGTTCGCACGCTCACCACCGCGCCGGGCGACGGCGCACCGATCGGTGGCCTCAAGGTGGAAACGAAGAACGGCTGGTTCGCCGCGCGCCCGTCCGGGACCGAGGAGGTATACAAGCTGTACGCCGAGAGCTTTCTCGGCGAGCAGCACCTCCGGCTCATCCAGTCCGAGGCGCAGGCACTGGTGAGCCGCGCCTTTGCCGAGGGGGGCGCAACTCGCTGATCCGGTCAGCCTCTGGTGAAACGCCCGCACACGGGAGAACGTAGGGCACACGGGCGCGGCGCTCCGCCGCGCCAGGCGTCGTCCCGGTGAACAGGATGTCCATGCAGCAGACCACACCGCCCGCTCCGCCCGCGCCCCCCGCCATCCCTAAGATCGCGGGTACCCAGGTGAGGGTCATCGGCCTCGAGTCGAGTCCGTCGGCGGTCTACCAGGCCTTCGTCAACCAGCGTAGGGAGCTGCGGGACCAGCTCGAGACGTTGCAGGACGCGCGTCGCGACCTGTCGCGTCAGCTTCAGGACCCGATGGTAACGGGCGCAGACCGCGCCGGCCTGGAGAAGCACATCTCGGAGCTGGACGCTCGTATCACTTCACTTGACCAGCAGATCGCTGCGGCCGACGCACAGGTCGCAAAGGCCGCCGCCGTGCCGGGCGCCGTGATCCCTCCGCCACCCGAGATCAGGAACGGCCCACCCGACGAAGTCTACGTGCTCGGCGGCATCTTCATGTTCGTCGTGCTGATGCCGCTCAGCATCGCCTATGCGCGTCGGCTCTGGCGCCGCGGCGCGGCGGCGGTGAGCGCGATCCCGCAGGAGCTGATGGACCGGCTGACCCGACTCGACCACGCGGTGGATTCCATCGCCGTCGAGGTGGAGCGCATTGGCGAAGGTCAGCGATTCGTCACGCGAGTGCTCGCCGATCGCTCTCCCGAGGCCATCGCCCTCCCGAAGCGTGCGGCGCAGCCGGTGGGCGAGGACCGGGGGGCGCGGTAGAGCTATTCGCTGAGCCTCACGGAGTCGGCGCGGGAGCGGTCGGCTGCGGGACAACGCCGGCCGGCGGTATTGCGCCCTGCTGCCGCGTCGCTCCCGCTGGCGCCGGGCCCTTCATTCCGGGGGCGTCGTGAATGATGTAGCCGCCGAGCAGCGAGACATACCCCATTGACGCTGCGGCCACGACCGCGCTCACCACGACGGCCGTACGCAGCCCGCTCGGCAGCGAGATCTCCCGCGGGTAGCGGACGAGCCGCCGCCACGCCACGAGTGCGATCAACCCCGCCACGCCGGTGATCAGCGTGGCGACCAACGCGGCATCCTGATGCTTTTCGATCGCCCCTCGCGCCACGTACCACGGGTGATGCAGGCCTTCTTCCGCCGGCTCGCCCGTGAAGTAGGTGGGGATGGCCGAAAGTGCAGCGAGCGTGATCGTGGCCGTGGCGTACAACCAGATTCCGCGCCGCCCGCGGAACAACCCGAGCAACGCTGCCAACGCCCCCATCATCACGAGGATGACGGGGAAGTGGTTGATCATGATGTGGATGTGCGGCCAGTCGAGATTCTGCGTGATGGTGTTCATGTCGGCAATCTAGGGTCGCGTCGTCGCCCGGCGTTGCGAGATTCAGGCCGGGCCCGCCTTCCGGTGACCTATCGCACGCTTTCGGAGCCACCGAATTTCCTGCCGAGCCGCTCGTGCCGTGGCGCGGAACACCAGCATGATCGGCGATCCCTGGGCGAATGCAGCGGCGATGGCCCACAAGGCGCGTGGCGAAAACTGCGGCGAATCCGAGAGGGCGACAACCTCTTCCCACGCCTCCGGCGCGAACTTCGACTTGAACTGGTCCAGCCCCTCGAAGTTGTAGAAGCGCCGGCCATGCGCGCGCACCCAGCGCAGCGCGAGTCGCAGCCACCGCGGCATGCGGTGGCTCTCGAAGCGGGAATGCCGCGACAGCGGCGAGAGGCCGAGCGTCACGTAGCGTGCACCGCCGTCGGCCAGCGCCCGCATCGCGGCGTCGAGCAGGAGCTCCGCGGTGCCGTTCGGCGCGGACCGGCCACGGATGATCTGCTCTACCAGCCAGCCATGCCGCGCCGGGATTGGTGACGCGATGAGGAACCCGACCACGTCGCCATCGCGCTCAGCGACGAACAGTCGGCGATCCTCGAGGCGGCCCAGCGTTTCGGGTTCGACCAGAAAGTGCAGCGCCGGCATCCGCCGGTCGGCGAGCCACTCGGCGAGGCAGCGTCGCACCCCGGCGTCGCTGGCGCCGCGACCGCCCTTCCATTCCGTGACGCGAACCCGCTTGTTGCGCGCGCGATTCAACTGCGCGCGAAGCGATGCGCGCGCCGACACGATCGCCGGCCACCCGGAGGGATCCCAGCTCGGTTGCGCCCCGAGGCTCGCCACGCTCCAGCGACCGGTGGGGATGAGCAGGGTCTCGAGGCGCGACTCCGCGCCGAAGTAGCAGATGTGCTGTCCAGCCGCGGCTGCGCTGGCGGCGAACTCCGCTACCACGGCAGGCAGCCGCTCTGCGCTGCAGACCGGCGCGCCGGCGACGACGCGCGTGCCGGCTTGCACCACGAAGCCGATCACGGCATCGCCCTCTCGAGAGAACCAGTGCTCGATGCCCGGGTTCAGGATCTGGTACGCCGTGGCATTCCACCCGTACTCGAGCACCAGCGCTCGTGTCCGCGCCGGGTCGGGTCGAATCGGGGCAGCGCTGGCGTTCATCGGACCCGGAAATAGCTTGCAGCCATGATCTCCTCGAACCCATTCGCGCGCCGCGTGCGCCGTTGCGCATGAGCGTCGTGACGCTCGATATGCTGGAGACGCCGGCCGCCGTCGTGGATCTCGGCCGCATGGAGCGCAACCTCCAGCGCGCCGCCGACTACGCTCGCCAGCACGACCTCGCCCTTCGCCCGCACGTCAAGACGCACAAGTCGCCGCTCGTCGCAGCCGAGCAGCTCCGGCTCGGCGCAGCCGGCCTGACCTGCGCGACGCCATACGAGGCCGAGGTGATGTCCATGGTCGGTGACGACCTGCTCGTGGCGTATCCGCCCGTTGGCCCACTGCGCGCGGCGAGCATCGCCCGGCTGGCGCAGCGCGCGCGCGTGACGGTCGCGCTCGACTCCGAGCGCGCCATCGTGGACATCGCCGCCGCCGCGCGCGAGCTCGGGGTCACGGTCGGCGTGTACGTGGAGCTCGACCTCGGCATGCACCGCGTCGGCGTCCCCAGCGCCGCGGCGGCCGTCGCCCTCGCGAAGCGCGTATGCGCCGAATCGTCCCTCGAGTACCGGGGCATCGCCTTCTATCCGGGCCACGTGCGGGAGCCGGTGGACGAGCAGGACGCCGCGCTGGAGGCGCTCGGGACCTCGCTCGGGGCCGCGCTCGAAGAGCTCTCGAAGGCCGGGGTTCCGGCGCGCGTGGTGAGCGGCGGCTCCACGCCGACCATCTGGCGCTCGCACGAGATCCCGGGCGTGACGGAGATCAGGCCCGGCACCTACGTGTTCAACGACCGCACGACGGCTGCTGTCGGCGCGTGTGCGCGCGACGAATGTGCGCTCAGCGTGCTGGCGACCGTCGTCTCCACCGCCGTGCCCGGGCAGGCCGTGATCGACGCCGGCACCAAGGCGCTCGGCCGGGAGCCGATGCGCGGCGTGGAGGGCGAAGGGTTCGGTGCGCTGCTCGACCGCCCGGAGGTGGTCGTGATGCGGATGTCCGAGGAACACGGGATCCTCGACATCGCGCGCACCGACTGGCGTCCGCGCGTCGGCGACCGGGTGCGTGTCGTCCCGAATCACGTCTGTATCGTGGTCCACCTGAACGATCTGATGTACGGAGTGCGTGGGGTCACCGTGGAGCGGAGCTGGCGCGTGGAAGCGCGCGGGCGCGGACAACAGGAGATCCAGCCGGCATAACCTCTGCGAATGCGGGGCCACACGCCAATCCGGAGCCCATGCGATTCGTCGTCGCGACAATTCATTTCGGTGGACTCGGTTTCGCGCTCCGCCTGCAGGATGAAGGACACGAGGTGCTTCTCGCCACCGCCGGCACCACCGACCGTCGTCTGGAGGAGCGATATCGCCTCGTGGGAGAAGGGCTCGTCCCTCGCGCCTCGCTCGCCGATGTGATGGCTCGACGTGCCGATTGGCGAGACGCCATCTGGATCTGGGACGAGAACCACTCCGTCGCCGAGAATGAGCAGCTTCGCGCCGAGGGGTTCAAGGTGTTCGGCGGTGGCAGCTACCCCGACCGGATGGAGCACGATCGCGACGCCTGCCTTCGACTCATGGGCGAGCACGGCCTGAGGCCACCGCCATCGTTTGCGTTCGAGGGAGCCGCACCGGCCCTGGCGTTCCTCGACGAGCATCCTGACACCGCCTACGTCTACAAGCCCGACCAGGGCGAGCCGCACGACACCTGGCTCCCGCAGAGCGCCGACAGCGCGCAGGCCAACCAGGAGCTGCGCCAGCACCTGCGGACACTCGGACGCGAAGGTGGATTCGTGCTGCAGGAGCGGAAGGACGGCGTGGAGACGAACGTGGAAGTCTGGTTCGTGCGCGGTGAACCCGTCTTCGCCTTCATGACGCTCGAATCCAAGCACAAGCTCACCGGCGATCTCGGCGACCTCGTAGGCTGCGGCTTCGACTTCGCCTTCGTCGTGCCGGTGGACTGCCGCGCCGTCCAGGAGACCGTCGGACGCCTGTTCGACGTCTACCGGGCGATGAACTACACCGGCTTCGGTGACGCGAACTTCATCGTCGCGCGGGATGGACTCTGGTTCTTCGAGAAGTGTGAGCGCTTCGGCTACAATGCCCACCCGAACCTCTTCTGGAACCTCAATCGCGCCCCCCTTGGCGAGACCTTTGCCTCGCTGATCGACGGCACCTTTCGCCCGGATTTCGCGCCGGGCTTCGGGGCGTCGGTCACCATGTACATGGATCATCCGTCGCCGGGCAAGGCGGTACACTTCCCCGATACGGTGGCGAGCCGCCTCTACCTGCTGGACGTGTATCGTCAGGACGGGCAGCTCCTTACGGCCGGTTACTACGGGGAGGCCGTGCTGCTGGCATGCGCCTTCGGCTACACCATGCCGACCGCATGGGAGGCCGTGCTCGACGTCGCATCGCAGGTCCACTTTCCCGGGCGATCATACCGGATCGACGGGGCAGGGACCGACTTTCCGTCGTCGCCGATCCGCCGGTATGAAGCGCTCACGGCCATGGGCTACCTGGAGCGGCACGCGCCAGCCCTTTGAGTTGCGCAGCCACCCGGGCATCTTTCCGATCGACTCGCGCCGCGCAGGCAATGGCGCTCCCATCGTCCCGGATCCATGCCGCAGAAACGCCCACCTGCTTCCGACACCGACACGACTCCGCTCGAGCCGCTGCTCGCCGTGCGGGCGCGAGCCGACGCGCTGTACCGCGCCGCCATCGAGTGCTGCCGCCAGCACGACCGTGCCGCGAAGCTGCATCGTGACAGCGAGCCCGAGCTCGAGCATCGCCACGCCGATTCGCTCTGCCAGGTCTGCGACGACTCGCTTCGCGAGATGGCCGAGGCCTATTCGCAGCTGGCGGCGGACGTCGCGCCGAGTCGCGACGAGCCGTGGTGGCACAAGGCGAACGCACTCTGGCACTCCGCGCGCGAGTACTCGCGCCGTCACGCCGGCTGCGAGGCCATGAGCCGCAAGGTCTCGAGCAACCACAAGCCGGAGCAACTCGGCAACATGCAGATGGAGTACGAGCTGCTGGCTTCGGCGATGCTCGCCATGCGCCACGCCGCCGACGCCTATCTTCGCACCCGCCCCGAGCTGGCCTGACGGCTCGTCCCATGCGCTCCTTTCTGGACGAGAGCGGAGCTCGATGGCAGGTGACGCTGGGGAAGGAGTCCTGGGGCACGCTCGTGCTGCTGTTCACGCCGGTCGACGGCGGCGACGCGCGCACGAGCATCCTCGCTGCCGAAACCATGTTCGACGCGACCGCCGAGCTGGACGCGCTCGATGATGCCACCCTTCGCGAACGGCTGCGCGACAGCCGCCCGTGGACCTAGTCATTCAACGATTTCCATGCCGCAGACGAAGACGCACCGCAACACCCGCACGAAGAACCGGAAGTCGGGCACGACCGCGCGCTCCGGTGCTGGCGCGCAGACGCGCACGACGGCCGCCGACAGGCGCAGCGCAAAGGCCGTGCGTCCTTCGGCGAAGCGCGGCATCAAAGCCCGCTATCCCTGGAAGGAAGAGCCCAATCCGTACCTCGAGATCCGCCAGTCGGACATCCAGGGGCGGGGCGCCTTCGCCACGCGCAACATCCGGAAGGGCACGCGCATCATCGAGTACCTGGGCCAGCGCATTTCTTGGCGCACGGCGGACAAGCGCTACGACGACGAGGCGATGGGGCGCCATCACACATTCCTCTTCACCGTGGACGACCGCATCTGCATCGACGGCGCCGTGAACGGGAACGACGCTCGCTTCCTCAATCACTCGTGCGACGGGAACTGCGAGGCGATCACCGATCGCAAGCGGATCTTCATCGAGGCGCGCCGGAACATCCGCGCCGGCGAGGAGCTGCTGTACGATTACCAGTACGAGCGCACCGAGGACCACACCGAGGAGGACGAGAAGTTCTACGCCTGCCGCTGCGGTTCACCGAATTGCCGCGGAACCATCCTCGCCCCGAAAGCGTCGGACGAGTGAACGCGAACAGGGTGGCCGTTGCTCCTGCGCTCCGTGCCCTGTTGGAGCATCTGGTCGACTATGCGGGCCTCTTTCCCCCCGCCTCCCTCGCCATGGGCGCCGCCGCCGCCGAGTATGCGTCGCAGCGCGGATCTGCGCATGCGTGGATGCTGGGTCGCTTCGTCGTGCCCGTAGATCGGCTCGACGAACTCGCCCGCGAGGCGGCGACGCTCGTCGGTGCGCAGAAGGAGCCGTGGCCGCTCAGCGTGCTGGTGAGCGCCGATCCCGCCGGAGACGCCTCGGTGATCCGGGAATTCGATCGCGCGCATGCCGATCGCTTTCGCGTGGAGGCGGTGGAGCTCCGGGCCGCCACGACGGATGCGGTGGAATTCGCGCTGTCACAGCTCGACCGTTCGCTGGAGTGCTACGTGGAGCTGCCGCTCGACGAGGATCCCGCGACGCTGCTCCTGGCCGTCAAGCGTCACGGCGCGCGCGCCAAGGCGCGCACGGGCGGCGTCACGCCCGATGCCTTTCCCCCGGTCGAAACGCTGGCGCGCTTCATCGCTGAGTGCGCGCGACTCGATGTGCCCTTCAAGGCGACGGCGGGACTGCACCATCCGCTGCGCGGCGAACAGCATCTCACGTACGAGACCGGATCGGGAACCGCGACCATGTTCGGCTTCCTGAACGTGTTCGTCGCCGCGGCGCTCGCGCGGAGCGGCGCCGATACGCCCGCGCTCGAGCGCGTGCTGGTGGAGCGAGACGCCGATCGCTTCGTCCTCGATGACGGCGCGCTCCGCTGGGGCGATTTCACGCTCGACGCCAAGGACCTCGCCACCACTCGGCGTGAGTTCGCCGTGTCCTTCGGTTCCTGCTCCTTCCGGGAACCGGTCGACGACCTTCGACACCTCAGTCTCCTCTGAGCTCGCGCATGGACGACACGCATCGTATCGACCTCGTCAGCTGGGTGCAGTCGGCCAACGACCCCGGCTCCGACTTCCCGATCCAGAACCTCCCGCTCGGCATGTTTCGCACGCCCGGCCGCGGAGCGAGGCCCGGTGTGGCGATCGGCGACCAGGTGCTGGACCTCGCGGCGCTGCGCGCCGCGGAGCTGCTCGATGGCGAAAACGCCTCGATGGTGGAGGCATGTGTGCAGGGCGGCGCGCTCAACCCGCTCCTCGAGGCGGGCCGCAATGCGCTGTTACGCCTTCGCTCCGGACTGAGCTTGCTCCTCCGCGCGGACACCCCCGCCGGGGATGCGGCACGCGGCCGAGGCGCCGACCTGCTCGTGCCGGTGGGGCAGGCGGCGCTGCTCCTCCCGGCGCACGTGGGCGACTACACGGATTTCTACGCCTCGGTCCACCACGCCACGAACGTCGGCAGCATGTTCAGGCCGGACAACCCGCTCCTCCCGAACTACAAGTGGGTGCCCATCGGCTACCACGGCCGCGCGTCGTCGGTCGTACCGAGTGGAACGCCGGTGATCCGTCCGTGGGGACAGACACGAGAGGGTAACGCCGCTGCCCCGTCGTTCGGGCCGAGCCAGCGGCTCGACTACGAGCTTGAAGTCGGGGCGTACATCGCAACGGGCAACGCACTCGGCGAGCGCATCCCGCTCGATCGCGCGGAGTCGCATGTCGCCGGCCTTTCGCTCGTGAACGACTGGTCGGCGCGCGACATCCAGACCTGGGAGTACCAGCCCCTCGGTCCCTTCCTCGCCAAGAACTTCGCGACCACGGTGTCGCCGTGGATCGTCACGCTCGATGCGCTCGAACCCTTTCGGGTGCCCGCGTTCGAGCGACCCGCCGGCGACCCTGCACCGCTTCCATATCTCGCTGACCAGCGCAACGAGCGGCGCGGAGGCTTCGACATCCTGCTGGAAGTGCTCCTCTCGACGCGCCGCATGCGGGAGGCCGGCCTGCCCCCCGTCCGCGTGAGCCGTGGCCGCTTCACCTCGATGTACTGGACCGTCGCGCAGCTCGTG
>Ga0070714_100004865_pt1 | contig 10199 bp, 5 predicted proteins | sample LARL83metaG_FD_65450 | JGI IMG/M metagenome (GOLD analysis project Ga0070714, IMG submission 65450) | Corn, switchgrass and miscanthus rhizosphere microbial communities from Kellogg Biological Station, Michigan, USA - LAR L8-3 metaG | ecosystem: Host-associated > Plants > Roots > Rhizosphere ... | reverse complement strand
ATGCGCTGCACGCAGAACGAGCACTTCTCCATGACGCCCTTGGTGCGAACGGTGACGTCGGGATTCAGCTGCCAGTCGAGCGGCGACGGGAACGCGTACTGCTTGCGGTCCGGCTCGCCGTAGCCGAACCAGTTGAAGTAACGGACCTTGTACGGACAGTTGTTGCTGCAGTAGCGCGTGCCGACGCAGCGGTTGTAGACCTGCACGTTGAGGCCGTCCGGCGCGTGGTACGTGGCGTACACGGGGCACACCGGCTCGCAGGGCGCGTTGCCGCAATGCTGGCAGAGCATCGGGACGAAGCGCGCCTCGAAGTCCTCCGTGAACTTCGCGTCGTCGGCGCCCTCGAAGTAGCGCTCGAGACGAATCCAGTTCATCTCTCGGCCACGCACGATGTTGAAGCCCGCCTTGGCGTCGGCCCAGATCGTGGCGTTCTGCCAGGGTGCGCCGACGGTCGGGATGTTGTTCTCCGCGTAGCACGCCGTGACACATGCCGAGCAGCCGGTGCACCGCGCGAGGTCGATCGTCATCGCCCAGCGGCGTTCGGCCATTCCCGACCAGTGGTCGGGCGCGTACATGCCCTTGAGCTTCCCCTGATCCTTGCTGGTCGGGGAGCCGAGCTCGCCCTGCGCATCCGCAGCGACGGGGGAGCGCAATCCAGGGAGGAACGCGGTCGGCGGCTCGCCTGGAATGTGCTCCGCTCCTTCCTTCGGCGCCTTGGCGTCGCCTTCGGCGGCGATGGCGGCGACTCCGCCCTCGTCGCCACGTGGGGAGCGCCCGAGCTCGGACAGCGGGATCGCCTGCGCGATGCCGCGACCGTGCTGCCGCGCCGAACCTTCCGTGGAAATGAGCGGCTCGCTGTCGCCCGTCCTGGAGATGGAGGCGCGCGTGCTCACGAGCGCGAGCCCACCCGCGGCGTCACCAGCGATGCCGAGCAGGTCCTGTGCACGCACGCCGATGTTGCGCGCGTAGCGACCGTAACCCCACTGCACCACCTTGGGGTCGGTGTGCTTCGGCTCGAACTGATCGAGCTTGGCCACCGACGAGTGCCCCTGCCCCAGCGCGACCGCCACCGTATCGGGACGGATGCCGAGATAGAGGTAGGCCGGCGCGCGTACCTTGCCCGCCGCCGTGCTTACCTCGACGATGTCACCTCGGTCGATGCCGAGGCGGTACGCCGTCTCCGGATGCAGCTCGACCCACGAGCTCCAGAGCACCTTGCTCACCGGATCGGGCAGTTCCTGCAGCCACGGCTTGTTCGCACCGCGACCGTCACCGAGCACCGGCGAGGGATAGACGACGAGGTAGAAGTCGCCCTTGGTGCTGTCGATGGGCGAGGCGGCAGCGAGCGTGGCCGGTGCTCCGGCTGGCGCGGTGCGAGGCGCAACGGCGCCCGGGCCCACACCCTTCACGAGCGCGCTGGTGAAGGCGCTCATCCCGCCTGGGAAGCGCTGGATGAGCCACGAGCGATAATCCTTCTGCGGGTAGCGAGCGGCGTTGGCCGGCTCCTTCAGCGCCACCTGCATCAGCACGTCCGCCGTGGCGCGCGTGCCGGCAAATACCGGATCCATCGCCGGCTGCTGCAGGGAGACCATGCCGCGTCCCACCTCGGCATCGCCCCACGATTCCAGCGAGTGCAGGTCCGGGAGCACGAGGTCGCAGAGCTCGGTCGTCTCGTCCGGATAGAGCGAGAAGCTGACCTTGAACGGGACCTTCCCGAACGCGTCGGCAAAGCGCGCGCTGGCCGGCAGCGCATACGCCGGATTGGCGCCGCGCACGAAGGCAACGGGCACCTGGCCGGCACGCATGCGCTCGACGGCAGCAGCGAGCTCGCCGAAGCGCGAGATGCCCTCGAAGCCCGTCACGGGCTCGGCGGGCCGGATCGTGGTGCCGACCGCGCCGTTCGCCTGGTTGAGCGCGGCGACGGCGAGCGCGACATCGAGCGCGTTGGGGCCGCGCGTGCCGGCGAGCGCCATCACGGGCCTGGCCTGCGCCATCTCCTGCTGGAGGCGCTGCAGCGTCGTCTCGGCGACACCGCTCTGCTGCGCGGCGTCGGCGATCGAGGTCTTGCCCGCGAGCGCGTTGGCGATGGCGAGCTCGCTGCCCGGCTTGCACGCGATCCACTGGTCGGCGTTCAGCCCCGTGAGCGAGCGGCGCGGGCCGATGTAGACGAATCGCGGCGCGCCGGCGAGCTTGGCGCGCGCGTCGGCGAAGTCGAGCTGCTGCGGGACCGAGAGGCCCCACGTCTCGAGGAAGTCGGCGCCGAACGAGACGATCAGCTTTGCGTCGGCGAACGACAGCCGCGGCCAGGCGACGCCGTAGCTGCGCCGGTTGGCCTCGATGGCCGCACTGTCCGCCTCGAAGTCGACGCTGAGGTGCGGGCGCATGCCGTAGCCGGCAAGCCACGCGTCGAGGAAGGCGGGAAAGCTGCCCGACTCGTGCTGATTGATGAAGACGGCGTTGGCCGCGGTGCCGCGCGCGCCCGCGAGCTTCTGGCTCAGCAGCGAGAGCGCGGCATCCCACTCGATGGCCTTCCAGGCGCCGTTCTCCTTCACCATCGGGCCGCGCAAGCGATCGGGGTTGTAGAGCCCCTGCAGCGCCGACTGGCCTCGCGCGCAGAGTGCGCCGCGATTCAGCGGATGCTCGGGGTTGCCCTCGAGCTTGATCGTGCGCCCGTCACGCGTCTCCGCGATCAGTCCGCAGCCAGCGGAGCATTCGCGGCACGTGGTGGCGTAATAGGTGGAGACGCCTGGCACCGTCTCGTCGGGACTGACGAGATACGGAATCAGCTTGCCAACCTTCTCGGAGCTGCAGCCCACCGCCCCGGCGGTGGCGCCGGCGGCGCCGAGAACCTTGAGGAAGTCGCGTCGCTTGACGCCCGGCGACCCCGTGTCGTTGCTCATGTGGCGGCTATCCTCGGACGGGCTAGTAGTGACAGGAGGCGCAGTCGTAACGCGCGCGGCGACGCTGGGCGGACGGCGTGGCGCCCGCGGTGGCCGCGGCGGTGTCCCGCGGGAGGCCCATGCCGGGCGGCGTGAAGGAACTGGCGCGGACGGGAAGGCCGGCGTTGCTGCCCGGCGTTCCATAGGGCACGCCGCCGGAGTAGTTCGCTGGCGGCACGTTGTCGTAGCCCGCCGCCTTCTGTCCTTCCTTGGGGTCGTAGCCGTTGACGTGACAGTTGATGCACCAGCCCATGTTGAGCGACGAGTACTGGTAGACGCGCTGCATCTTCTGCACTTGTCCGTGGCAGGTCTGGCAGGTCACGCCGGCGTTGATGTGCCGCACGTGCGGGAAGTGCACGTACTCCGGCACCTTGTGGATGCGCTCCCACGGTACCGGCTTGTTCTCGCTCGCGTACTTCACGAGCTTGGCGATCTCGCGCTTGGAGGAATCCGCCTGCCCCGCGATGATCGTATGGCAGCCCATACAAGTGCTGACGGCGGGCATGCCGACGTCCGACGACTTGTTGGCGGCGTTGTGGCAGTAGAGGCAGTTGAGGCCGAGCCCCCCGTCCTTCACGGCGCCGGCATGGCGCGGGTGGGGGAAGTTGATCGGCTGGACGGGCCCACGGCCCTGCGAGGATGAAGCGCCGCTGTACGCGGACAAGACGACCGCACCGACCGCCAGGATGAAGAGTCCGGGGATGGCGGCCCACTTCCTTCGCTGCGTCATCGCGTTGGGGTGTTGGGAAAAACGGAGGATGGTGCGCTCGTGAATTGCGTCACGATGCCCCGACCAGCCAGCAAGTTTGTGCGAGGGTATATCCTGCCGCAAGGCGAGCGGAGCGCAAATCAGACGGCAGCCTGCGCAACCTTCCGCACCTACCAGTAAAGTTCAAGTCGGTTTTTTCCTGACCAGCGCGAGCCCCTGTGCATCGGTGATGCCGGCATCGCGCAGATCGGGCGGCAGCAGGTCCAGATTGGCCCGCGCGTTCTGCGTGAGACGCAGCGGCCAATGCGTACCGTAGACGAACCGCTCCGCGCCGATCGTACGAATCAGGTGCGCCAGCTGGTCCTCGGGAGGTCCCCAGATCCACGCGAAGTCCCAGTGCACACGCCGTTGCTCCTCGGGGGTAAGTCCCCAATGGACCTCCTCGAGGAACTCTCGACCAGCTCCCGTGACGACCAACTGCACCGCGCTTCCCGCACGGGCCAACGCACGCACGTGCGCCGCGGTGAGATCACCGGCCGCATCCAGCGGCGTGCGCTGCCGCAGGTCCTCGAATCGGACCGTGAGCAGCAGCGGGATGCCGATCTCTCCACAGGCGAGCGCGAGCGCACGCATGTGCGGATCGTGCGCCCCCATTCCCCAGTGCATCGGATACGCACGAATCGCTGCGGCCCCCTGCTCCACGAGCTCGCGCAGGCTCCGCTCCCAGTGCGGCCAGTCGGGCCGCACCACGGGCGCGGCGCGGAGCTCAGCATGTGGTGCGAGCGCCGCCAGCAGCGACTGGTTGCCCGGCGCCGGATCGCGCTGCCACGGCGCTGGCAGATACCCGACCCACGCTCCACTCAGCCCTTCACGCGCGAGGACGCGAACGAGCACGGCGGGCTCGGGATGCGGCAGCTCGCGAAACGGATACGGCCCGATGTAGGCGGCGCAATCGATCATGGGGTGTCGTTCATGCGGCGGGCGAGGCGATGCCACCACACCGGGGAAAGACGTCGGGCCCGAAGAGTCGAGCCGCATTCTGCCACCGGATGTCGGCGAGCTCGTCGCGTGAGAGCCCGATCACCTCGAGGGCGCGCAGCTTGGCGAGGCCGGTTTCCATCGTGAGGTCGCAGGCCCACAGCAGTCGCCGTGTGCCGAGCACGGCGATGGCGGCGTCCAGCATGCCGCGATCGACGCCGCTTCCAGAGAGATCCGGATAGACGTTCGGTATGTCGCGCACCGCGGCGAGCGTGTGCGACCAGTCACCACCGCCGCCGAGGTGCGCGAGGAGGAACGCCACGCGAGGATGTCGTTCCGCGAGGCGACCGAGGTCGCGCCCGTCGGAGATCTCCTGGTTCGGCCACTCGCGCGTCCGGTGCTGCCAGATGTGATGCAGCACGGGAAAGCCATAGACGGCAGCCGCATCGCACACCGGATCGAGCAAGGGATCATCCGCCCGACGACTGGCGAGCAACTTGATTCCCACCGCCCCGCGCGCCCTGCCGCGCTCGATCTCCGCGAGTGCGTGGGCCGTGTGGTTGGGGTTGACCGTGACGTACCAGCGCACGCGATGCGGGTTCTCCTGCGCGATGTCCGCCATGGCATCGTTGCCGCGCGTCACGTCCTCCGGCGACGGAAAATACGTGGGGGAGCGGTGCCCATAGCTTCCGAGCACGCTCGCCACGTGATACACCACGCCCATCGCGTCGCCGGCACGGAAGCGGGCGTCGTTCACACGACGCCAGTCGGAGCGGCCGGCGTCGGCGTGGTAGAAGTGCGCGTGCACGTCCACCAGCGGACCGTCGCCGCCGAGCGGGACGGTGGAACTCACTCCGCGTTCTCCTCCACCAGCGCGACGAAGGCCGCACTCGCGGCGGACTCGATCTCCTGCAGCGCGTCCTCGTCGTGAGCGATGGCCGCGAAGTTGTACGCACCGCGCTTGAACAGGACGCCCTCGTCGAGCGCGCGAAGCAGGAAGCGCGACTCCATCGCCGGATCGTCCCAGCGCATGAGCCACATCGGATCGATCCCCTGGGTCGTCACGCCTCCGATGCCGCTCGCCATGATGGCCCGGTCCACGGCCGCGCGCATCTCGCGCCCCGTTTCGGCGAGCGTTGCACAGATGTCCGCCCGGTCGTGCCAGTCGAGGACGGCGAGTGCCGCGGCGAGCGCGGTACTCTCGCTGGCGAGGGTGGATGAGATCCACGTCTCACGCGCCGCAGCCATGATGGGCTCGCGGCCGACGACGGCCGCGAGCGGGTATCCATTCGCCATCGCCTTGCCGAAGGCGGCGAGATCGGGAGTGACGCCGCTGACCTCCTGCCACCCACCGGGCGCCACGCGAAAACCGGTCTTCACCTCATCGAAGACGAGGACGGCGCCGCTCGCATCGCAGAGCTCTCGCGCGCGAAGGAGCCACATCTCCGACGGCTCACGCTCGACGATCGGCTCGAGCACGATGGCAGCGAGGTCGCGGCCGGCAATCTCCACCGCACGCTCGAGCGCAGACATGTCGTCGAAGGGCACGCGCGAGAAGAGATGACGCGTCGACTGCGGTACGCCCGCCGCCTCGCTGCTCCAGTCATGCCAGCCGAAGTACCCGCACCCCACGACGTGCGCGCGCGCGGTGTAGGTGCGCGCCAGCCGCACGGCCGCCGAGATCGCCTCGGCACCCGACTTGAGGAACTGGACGCGCTCGGCGCACGGGATGAATGCGCAGAGTCGCTCGGCCAGCTCCACCTCACGCCAGCTCGAGAGCGCGCTGACGTTCCCCTCCGACGCCGCCGTGATCACGGCCTGCGTGACGTTCGGCTCGGCGTAGCCGAGCGCCACTGCGCCGAGCGCCATCGAGCAGTCGAGGAGGCGGCCCCCCTCCGCGTCCATGACCCGACAGCCGGCGGCCGAGACGAAATGCGTCGGCGCGTCCTCGCCAGCATCCGACTCGCCGTAGAGCGCCGATGCGCGCTTGCTGCCGGTGGATGCACCGGTGGGAAGCACGGCGGCCGCGCGATCACGCCAGCGCCGCTCGGCAACGGCCTCGGGAAGCGAGTCGGTCGGCGAGGAAGATTCGTCGCCGTCCTCCAGCCCGGTCTCCGGCTCGGCGGCAGCGGTCGGGTCGGTCGCGGCATCCTTGCGGCGGCCGAAGAAGCGGTTCAATGCCATGGCTCAATCAGAGCGGTGTGCGTGACCCGCGTCAATCCTCGGTGCGTCCGCTCGTGTCACGACCGGTGACGTGACGTGGCGGGCGCGGCGACACGTCGGGCGGCAGCATGCGTTCGACGCGGCCGGTGCGCTCGAGGAAGCGCACGACCTCGAGGGCCATGGCGCGCAGCAGCGACAGCTCACGATCATCCGGCGCCGCGCGAAAGGTCAGCGCGCGAAGCGAACGCATGATGTGCTCCGGGTACCGGGTCTTGAAGAACTGGATCGCGTCGAGAGAGCGGTGGAGCTCGGAGAAGTACCGCTCGAGCAGCTCCGTCGTGGGTGGAGGCGCTTCCTTGCGAGGTCCGCGCAGCGTCCGCGTCGCGTCACCGGACGCGAGATGCAGCTCGTAGAGCGCGAGCAGCACGGCCTGCGCGAGGTTCAGCGAGGCGTGTTCGGTGGTGGGAATGGTCACCGCGGCGTGAATGCGATCGAGGATCTCATTCGGCAGACCGGTGTCCTCGCGCCCGAACACGATGCCGACGCGGCCGTGCTCGACGTGGCCCAGCGCATCCTCCGCGGCGGCCTTGGGCTCGAGCAGCTGCCACTTGGCGGCGCGCCGTCGCGCCGTGAAGCCGAGGAGACGCACGCAGTCGGCGGCAGCGGTGTCGAAGTCATCGTAGTGCTCGATGCCATCGATGACGTCCCACGTATCGTGGGCGATCCCCTCGAGACGGACGGGATCATACGTCACCGGCCGGACGAGCCGGAGGGAAGCGACCCCCATGTTCTTCATCGCGCGCACGGTGGCGGCAATGTTGACCGGATCCTGGGGCTCGTAGAGGATGACGGAGATCCGGGCAAGTCGCGATTCAGGCATCGGGCATGATGAAGCGGAGGAGACGTGCAGCGTCGTGTCGGTCTCCCCGAAGATAGACGAATTCGCCGGCTGCACCGGAGAGCACGAGCTGGCCACGTCGGCGGGCCCGGCCCGGAAGCGTCTCGTTCACGAGCACGTCGAGCGCCACGGCAGTGCCGTCGGGTGGCAGGTCGACGATTGCCGAGAGCGACCAACCGGCCGGTGTCGGTGCCCACGTGGAACGAACGGTGAGCCCGAGATTCCAGCCTTCGATGGACCGCTGCTCGACCTCGTCCGAGTCCTCGTGCGGGACGAGGAGCCAGCCGCCGCGCCGCTCTCCCGAGATCACGTAGAGCTGGACGCCGTCGCCGTTGATGGCGGCGGGCTCGTTGTCGAGCGGGTTGGCCGCTGACATCGGCACGAAGACGCGCTGGGACGGGGCGACTGTCACGCGCACCTCGAGTCGTCCCCGCCGCACCATCAGCACGTCCACCTCGGCGGTCGGCATGTCTCCTTCGCTCCAGGACTGTTCCGAGCGGCGGTAATGCGGCTCTTCCATCCTGAAGTGCGCTGGCAGGGATGCTGGCGTGGAGGACGGCAGCTCGTCGGGAACGATCGCGTGACTGCCGACCGGCGTGCGGTGCGTCGCGAATCCCGCGAGCACCGTGGTCTCGGCGGTCCCCGAGTCGCCCGACGCCTGTCGTTCAACACGCCATCCTTCGGCGGTGGCGCGGTGCGTCTCGCGAGCGCCATCGTCCCTCACGATCGTGATCGCACCATCGCCGAAATCGACGTCGTCAACGCGCCCCCGCCAGCTCCAGACGCCGGTGAATCGCCCCGTTCGTCCGGAAGCGCGCACGAGGACCATCGGTACGAGTCCGGTGCGCGTCGGCACATCGGGCGCGAGGGCACGTTGCCAGCCGGCGCCTGCCGGCGAATCGATCCAGCCGTCGAGGACGGCGTTGCCGATGCCGTCTCGCGTGCCCCGCAGGAACACCGGCTCGCCGGCGCGAGCGAGAATGCGCTGGCCATCGCGAAGGAAGTCGAAGCCGTCCTCGCGCGCCGCCCCGCCGCGCACGCGGCCGGCACGTCGCGCGAGCGGCAGGCCGTGCTCGTCCACGGCGTCGACGCCGTGCAGCGGAAGCCCGATGTCGTGCTCCGCATCGCCATCCCATTCGAGCACGTCGACGAGGTAGTCCTCCATGAGGACGACGCTTCGTCGGACGGTGAGTCCCGGCAGCAGCTCCACGCTCCCGCTTGCCCAGCCGGTTCGGCCGTCGTCATCGAATGCCGTGAGCCATCCATGCGCCGGCGGCTGCGAGCGGCCGTCAACGATGGGCGCGGTGTGTGCCAGCGTGCTGCGGTACCAGTGCAGCGAGGGATCGACGTAGGAGCCAGTGCCCGGATCGTCGAACCAGCGCACGTGACCATCGACGAGCAGGAGATTCAGGCGGTCGGGATGCCCGTGGCCACCGCCCGAGTGTCCGTAATCGAGCGCGACGTAGGAGGAGCCCTCGTCTCGTCGCAGGATGGCGAGTCCCTGCCCAGGAAGGAGGTCGGACGTGAACGGCGCCGTCGTGAGCGGCGGGAGCTCCGACAAGCCAGCGAGCAGCGTGCGCCAAGACAAATCTGCGCGCGACAGGCCAGTCGGGGCGAGGTTGCGCTCCACATCGGCGGTGGAGGCTCGGCGGCCTGTGTTACCGCGCGGGACGCTGTCGTCATACAGCCGCGCGAGCATGGACGTAAGACGCTCGTCGGCGCCGCGCGCGAGGCCGAGCTCGCAGGCCTCGGCAAAGCGCGGCTGCCTGGCGCTGACCGCGTACTGGGAATCGCGGCGTGACGGGAAGGTCAGATCCGGAAGCAGGGTTCGGAACGGCGCCGCGAACCCTTCGCGGAAGCGGGAGGCGAAGGTCGGCGCCAGGACGTGTCCGTTGGCTTCGGCGATTCGCACGCCGTACCACAGGCCGCGATGCGCGAAGAGGTGATAATTCTCCCCTTCATACCAGCTTCCGTCGGCAAGGAGCCCCTCACCCAGGTGGACGCCAAGCCCGGAACGCCCCGCACTCGCAGACTCCACCAGTCGAGCGTCGCCGAGGAGCGTGCCGGCGGCCATGAGCGCCGCGTTGTTCCACACCTGGCGATTGGATAATCCCTCGTCGTAGGAGGCGATGAGCACCGCGCTCGGTGCGACGATGCGATCGCGCACGCGACCCCCCAGCGCTGCGACCTGTTCCGACGGTGACCCCTGCTCGAGGAAGTCGAGCGCGATGCAGAGCTGGAGCAGCCAGATGGACTCGAGGTACGTGCTGAAGAACGGGCGTGAGGGACCCAGCACGTTGTCGACGTTCGGATACTCGAGATAGCGATCCGCATAGCCGCCAAGAATCCGCATGGCGAGCTCGCGCGCGGCGGCATCGTCGAGGAGCACGCCGAGGAGTGCGCCGTGCACGGCGCGCTCGGCCAGCCAGAGATGGTGCCAGTACAGGCGGAATTGGTCGTGCGCATCACCCTCGTAGGTACGGCCGCAGCGCGGACAGCGATGTCCCGGCGA
>Ga0070714_100004864_pt1 | contig 10200 bp, 8 predicted proteins | sample LARL83metaG_FD_65450 | JGI IMG/M metagenome (GOLD analysis project Ga0070714, IMG submission 65450) | Corn, switchgrass and miscanthus rhizosphere microbial communities from Kellogg Biological Station, Michigan, USA - LAR L8-3 metaG | ecosystem: Host-associated > Plants > Roots > Rhizosphere ... | reverse complement strand
AGGTCAGCAGTGGCGGAGGATGCGAGATTCGAACTCGCGAGGGGTTGCCCCCAACACGCTTTCCAAGCGTGCGCCCTAGGCCACTAGGCGAATCCTCCGCCGGACAGCTTACCGGTGCCGCGGAGGCCGGGGAGCGGCCACAGCCCAGGTCGCGCGCGGCTAGACTGGCCAGCAGACCCCTCGCACGGCGCTTATCTCGCCAAATCCCCCAGGGCCGGAAGGCAGCAAGGGTACGCGAGCTCTGGCGGGTGTGCGGGGGGTCCCTTCCCGTCCTGGCGAGGATCACATCATGGCAGGCGACGAGCCCGGTACCGCCCCCCAGAACCCGGCAGGGCCTGGCAGCCCGCCAATTGCGCTGGCGCTTTACCGCCGGTACCGCCCGGCGACGTTCGCCGAGGTTCGCGGCCAGGAACACGTCACAGAACCTTTGAGACAGGCACTACGCAACGGCAGGGTTAACCACGCCTACCTGTTCAGCGGCCCCCGGGGCTGCGGGAAAACCTCCAGCGCCCGGATCCTGGCCCGCTCGCTGAACTGCGCCGAGGGACCCACCCCGGACCCGTGCGGCGTGTGCGACTCGTGTGTCGCGCTGGCGCCGTCCGGTCCCGGCAGCATCGACGTGATCGAGATCGACGCGGCCTCGCATGGCGGCGTGGACGACGCCAGGGACCTGCGCGAGCGGGCCTTCTACGCGCCGGTCTCCGGGCGGTTCAAGATCTACATCATCGACGAGGCCCACATGGTGACGAGCGGCGGCTTCAACGCCCTGCTCAAGCTGGTCGAGGAGCCGCCGCCGCACCTGAAGTTCGTGTTCGCGACCACCGAGCCGGAGAAGGTCATTCCGACGATCAAGTCGCGCACGCACCACTACCCGTTCCGGCTGGTCCCCCCTTCGGTGCTGCGTGGCCTGCTCGAGGAGATCCTGGCCGCCGAGTCGGTCAGCTACGAGCCCACGGTGTTGCCGCTGGTGGTGCGGGCTGGCGCGGGTTCGGTCCGCGACTCGCTGTCGGTGCTCGACCAGTTGCTCGCGGGCGCGGGCCCGGAAGGGCTTACCTACGAGCGCACGGTTGCCCTGCTCGGCTACACCGACGACAGCCTCCTGGACGAGATGGTGGACGCGATGGCGGCCGGGGACGGGGCGGCCGTGTTCGGCACCGTGGACCGGGTGGTGCAGGGCGGCCATGACCCGCGCCGGTTCGCCGCCGACCTGCTGGACCGGCTGCGTGACCTGATCATCCTGGGCGCGGTGCCAGGTGCCGGGCAGACCGGGCTGCTCGACGCGCCGGCCGACCGGCTGGAGCAGATGTCCGACCAGGCCGGGCGGTTCGGCCAGGCCGAGCTTGCCCGGGCGGCCGAGATCCTCAGCGACGGGCTCATCCAGATGCGCGGCACCACTTCGCCACGCCTGCTGCTGGAACTGATGTGCGCGCAGGTGCTGCTGCCCGGTGCCAGCACCGGCGAGAAGGCGCTCGCCGCGCGGCTTGAGCGGCTGGAAAGGCGGCTCGACGGGCTCGGTTCTGGGGAGATATCGCCCGGGTCGGGCACGGGCGGCATCCGGTCCGCGGCGGTGGCGCCCTCGGCCCCGGCGCCTCCGGCGACGGCCCCGGCGCAGCGGCATCCCGCAGCGTCCGCCACGACGGGCAGCACCACGGCCCGGGAGGCCGCGTCCGATCAGGATGCCGCGCCGGTCCGGGATACCGCTCCCGCCGGTGGTGTGTCCCTGGGCGGGGGAGCCTCCGCAGCCCGGGAGGCCTCCGGGGCAAGGGAGACCACCGTTGCGCCGGAGGCTCCGGACGCCATCGTCGGTCACACCGCCCCATCGGCGCGGCCCGGGGTCATCGACGCCGATACCTTGCGTCAGCGCTGGCCCGACGTGCTCGAAGCGGTGAAAGGCGAGCGCAAGGTCGCCTGGATGCTCCTCAATGACGCCTCGGTGGACTCGCTGGAGGGCGGCGTCCTCACCGTGGCCTTCGCCAGGGAGGGCCAGGCGAAAGGCTTCTCCGCCAGCGGCCATGACCAGGTGCTGACCGGGGTGCTCGCCACCATGCTCGGGCTGAGCGTCCGGGTGCGTGCGGTGGTCGGCACCGCGTCCGGCTCGCACGGCGCGCGGCCCGCGCCCGCAGACCCCGCGTCCCGCGCCGGCGGTCGGGCCTCCGCCCGGCCAGGAACCGCCGGGCAGAGCGCCACCGGATCTGGCGCCACCGGAGCGGGCGGTGCCGGAGCGGGCGGTGCCGGAACGGGCGGTGCCGGAACGGGCGGCGCCGGAACGGGCGGCGCCGGATCGGGCGGCGCCATGGGTGACCCGGGTGCCACGGGCCACCCGGGCGGTGCCACGGACCGGCCCGATGACGGTGCGGACCGGCCGGACGGGCCCGGCGTGGCCGACGGCATCAGGGACAGCGCGGGAACGCCGCCCGGCGGGTTCCAGGCTCATCGGGGCCGGGGCGGCTCGGGCGGCAGATCCGGGGCCGGTGGTGCCGCCGCAGGCCGGGCGTCCTCCCCGCCCAGGCCGCCCGAGCCCGGCCCGGCCGGCCGGGCCTCCTCCCCTGGCGCTGCGGATCTGGGCGAGGAGTGGCCGGACGACGCGGGGCCTGCCGACGACAGGGGTGGCCCGACCGGCATGGAACTCATCGAGCGGCAGCTTGGCGGCACGATCATCGAGGAAATCGACGAGCCGTAGCCGCCGCCAGACGCCATTGATCATGGAAGTGGCGCAGACGTCACCGTCACCTTGGTGTGTCTGCGGTCATGGCGACCCGCGGCCCCGCGGCCGGCGGGCTATGGGGTGCCCGTCGGCCGCGCGGCCGGGTCAGCCGCCTGGGTTAGGGCTCCGGGTCGATGCCGTGCCAGGCCGGTACCTTGACGGTGCGGTGGCCCGGGGTGCCGCCGAGGATGATCTTCCGCAGCGAGGTGTTGCCGACCGTGCTCAGCTCGTGCAGCACGTGCAGCGGGTTAGCAGTGATCTCGATGTAGTAGGTGCCGTTCGGCACGTTGGTAATGTCGAACGCCTGCTCGGCGAGGGTCTGCACGTAGGTGTCGCCCCAGCCGTCGGGCAGGTACTCCTGCACCCACAGCGCGCTGGGAGACCCGCATGCCCCGCCGAAGCCGATGAACGCCGGCTGCCAGACGGCGCTGTGGATCAGCATGTCCACCGGGTCGGTGGGGGCGATGCAGAAGCCCACCTTGTGGCTGATCACCGCGAGCTTCTTGCTGGCGGTCAGCAGCCGGTAGCGGGCGAACTGCTCGAAGTGCCACTCGTTTTCGCCCTTGCCGGTGTCGAAGCCCATCGTCCCGGCTCGGGCGCGGCCGATGACCTTGCCGTTGCGCCAGAAGTACTGATAGGCCTTCATCACCGGCGAGCCGGCCTGGCGGAAGCCCTCGACATCGAGAGGGGAATTGCCGCCGACCCAGACGGTGGCGCTGAAGCTGAGCTGGTCAGCCCCGGCCTTGGTGTGGACCGCACGGATTCCCCAGGACGGCAGCGCGGTCAGTTGCGGCAGCGCCGCCGGCGGCGGGTTCGTCATCGTGGGCACGTGAGGCAGCTGTGGAAGGTGGCCGGCCCGCGTGCCGCGGGGAGCCGTCCCGCAGCCTGGCGGGGGGCAGCCACCCCTAGCCTTGACCACCTTGAGGTTGACCGTGGCGGTCGCATCCGCCGCAGAGATGTGGAACAGCCCGGTGTAGGGGGCCGTGATCGTCTCGGTGGCACTGTACTTGCCGAGCGGCAGGTTGATCTGCGGCGGTCCCGGGCACCTGAAGAAACAGAAAGTTGCCGAGGGATCCACGGCCCAGCCCTGCGTGAGCCCCCACACCTCGCCCAGCGGGAAGGGGTCAAAGGCGCTGCATTGCTGCGGGTAGGGGTCGGTGGGCGGGCTGGTCGGGCTGGCCCGTTGGGCGTCGAAAGAGTTCGGGCAGAACGTCAGCTTCTGCGTGGCGACCACCTTGCCCTGGGAGTTGCGGATGGTCAGGAGGAAGAAATTCTTCAGCCCGTTCCAGCCGTCGAGCAGCGAGGCTGGCAGCGGCCGCCGAAGCGTTGTTCCCCAGGGCGTCTTGATGATCTGCGTGATCGTCACGGGCTTGGTGTAGCTGGCCCGCTGCACGTCCAGCCGCAGGTCCGAGCCAACCGCGCTCGCCCAGATGCCGGGATCGATGAATTCCCGCCCGTGCTTGGGCTTCTCCACGATGACCGTCTTCTGCGTGATGATCAGCCTCAGACTAGGGCCGCGGGCCGTTGCCGCGTGGCCCAATGCTGCCGTGCCGGCCGTGGCCGCCCCGGTGCCGGTCACGGCTGCCGCCGTGGCCAGGCCAAGAACCGTCGCGAGCCAGGCGGCTCGCCTCTTGTGCAGTCTCATTGACCCTCTCCTCCAGACAGTGCGCCCGCATCGGGAGCGGGCCCCCTGCTCGCTCGGAACCTTTTTGGGCATGGTCAGCCGGGGCTGGTGGCAAGCCAGCCAATCGGGCTTTCGGCCCGCAAACATAGACGGCGCTCGGGGCAGCCATGTTGCCCCGAGTGACCACAAATCTTCGGTGACTTCGGCTCGAGTCTGTCTGGCGAGCGAGCGGGGACCGGTTGGGCCCTGGCCGAACCGACCGGCGGGCCAGGTCCTGTGCGATAGCTTTTTCCTAAAATATAAAGACGGTTGCCCAGCGATTCCATGCTGGCATCTCGCCATTCCTTCGAGGCAGGCTCATGCTAATGTTCGTGGCCGGTCATAAAGCGTAAGAACAAATCACCACACGGGGCGGGGCCTACTGGTGAAGAAACTCATCGGGCAGGGCAGGCCGGCCCGGCGCTGTCGGTAGCGGGGATCATCACGGTAGCGACGGCCGCCCTGGGCGCGGGACCCGCCACGGCCGGGACCGGACACGACCCGGTGCTCCGGCGCCTGGTCATCGAGTAGACGGCTGGGTCCTGCGGGTTCCGGCCTGCCTAGGCCAGGATGGTGGCATGTTCGCCGGAGATTGCGAAGACTCCCCTACGGCCCGGTCGTGGCTTACCCCGAAGGCAGTCAAGGGTGGTGTGAGCGCCATTGACGGCCGGGGTGTGCATGCCGTGGAGGCGATCGTGGGCGGAGAGGTGGTCGCGGTCAAGGGCGGTCATGTCATGCCGGGCCGGGCCGTTGCGGGCCTGCCGGAGGCCATTAGGGATTCGGCGTTCCCGATCGCGCAGGATCTGTTCCTGGCGGCGCTTGCCTGTGATGAGTATGACGGCGTGATGATGCGGGTGAACCACTCGTGCGAGCCGAATTTGGGCATGGGCGGCAACGTGCTGCTGGTGAGCATGAGGGATATCGCGGCTGGCGAGGAGCTCACCATCGACTACGCCCTGTTCCTGGGTGATCCCGGGTTCGCCATGGAATGCCGGTGCGGAACCGTGGCCTGCCGGGGTGTGGTGAGGGGAACGGACTGGATGCGTGCCGACGTGCAGGCGCGCTACCGGGGATGGTTTTCCTGGTGGCTGTGGCAGAAGATCACCCAAGCCCCGGGCGCGCCGGTCACCGGGCCCGGGCAGCAAGGCTGAGTACCTGGGTTCATCGAGTCACGTCCCGTTCCCGCCTGCCCGGCCGGGAACCGCCTTGATCGTTGTGCGATCGCACAAAAGAACGTGGGTAACGGCCCAGCCATGGGCACCGTGCGCGACTGCCCCGCGCCCGCTGACTTTCATGATCGTGGTCGATCAGCGGGGTCACAGCCCGGGTGATCGCCCACGATCATGATCCCAGGGTGGAGGGGCGCGCGGTGATCGTGGCTGCGGCGACCGGCTACCGGGTGATCGCGATCGCGATGGGCAGTTGCCCCACCCTGATCGGCGGGAGAACCTTGTTGGTGGCGGTCCGGATCGGGATCACCGTGCCGAAGTCACCATGAAAGAGCGTGACGTAGGCGGTCTTGCCGTCCGGGGTGATCGCGATGGCCCGTGCACCCTTCCCCGCCGCGATCGGGGCCTGTGCCTTGCCGGTCGCAGTGCTGATGGGGATCACCTCGCCGGCTGGGCCGGCGACGTAGGCGGTCGCGCTGTCCGGCGTGATCGCGATGTCGATGGAGCCCTGCTTTACCGAGACCGGCGGCAGGATGGTGTTGGTGGCGGTCCGGATCAGTGTCACCCCGGTCGCCGTGAGTGCGTAGGCGGTCGAGCCGTTCGGGGTGATCGCCACGTCGAGGGCGCCGCGGCCAGCCCTGATTAGCGGCAGGGCGGTATTGGTAGCCGTCGCGATCGGGACCACCCCGTAGGCGGTTGCTACGTAGGCGGTCTTGCCGTTCGGGGTGATCGCGATGGCCCACGGATAGCCGCCGACCTTGATCGGCTTGAGCGCCTTGCCGGTGGCGGCCTGGATCGGGGTCACGGTTCCCGCGAGGTAGTTCGCGACGTAGACGGTCTTGCTGTCCGGGGTGACCGCGATCCCCTCCGGGTGCCTGCCCACCTTGATCGGCCTGAGCGTGGTGTTGGTGGCGGTCCGGATCGGCGTCACGGTCCCCGAGTAGACGTTGGCCACGTAGAGGGTCTTGCCGTCTGGGGCCATCGCGAAGTGCCGGGCGCCGGCCCCCACCTTGATCGGCGCGAGCGCGGTGTTGGTGGCGGTCCGGACCGGGGTTACCGTACTGGGGACGATGGGAGGCAGCACGTCGTTGAGCACGTAGGCCGTCTTGCCGTCCGGGGTGAGCACGATGCCCACCGAGTCGGCACCCCGGTCGCTGATCGTCTTCAGAGGTGTGTTGGTGGCGGTCCTGATCGGGGTCACCGTGCCCTTTTCGCCGACGACATAGGCGGTGACCGGGCCGCCCGCGCCGTCGCCTGTGGCGGTGGCCACCCGGCTGCCAGGGGAGAGCAACGCCAATGGCACCACAACACCGGCAACCACGATGGCCGCCGCGGCCGCGCCGGCGCCGGTGACCCGTATCAGCCACCGGCGGTGGCGGCGCCGCACCGCGCTTAGTACACCCGGCCTGGGTTCGGCGCCGGCGACCGCGGCATTGATGGCTTCCCTGAGCCGGTCTTCGAGATCATTCATGCTGCTCACCTGTTTTGGAGTACTGGGATCCCTCGGCAGGGGGGATCTGTGTCAGCTGGCGCAGCCGGGCCAGCCCCCGGGCGGCCTGGCTGCGTACCGTCGCCGGGCTGCAATCCAGCGCCGCCGCGATCTGAACGTCGGGCAGGTCCTCCCAGTACCGCAGCACCAGCACCGCTCGCTGCCGTGGGGGGACCGCCGCGAGGGCGCGCAGTAGCAGGTCACGGTCGGCTATCTGCCCAGCCTGGTCCCCGGCCGCTGGAATCGCCGCATCCGGGTCAAGGGGCAGTTCCCCGCGGCGCCGCAGCGCCCGCCGCCAGTCAATCGCGGCATTCACCAGCACCCGGCGCACGTAAGGCTCGGCGCTGCCGCCGTGCCGGAAGAGCAGCCGGCGGCGGCGATAGGTGCGCTCCAGCGCGATCTGCAGCAAGTCCTGCGCCGCGGCGTCGTTCCAGCCGCTGAGCGCCAGCGCTAGCCGGAACAAGTGCGTGGAACGGCCGCGGACGAACTCCTCGAAGGAGTGATCGGCCTCTGAACCCACTGGTGCCTCCCGCGCAGGCGCATCCACACTTCTTTTACGACCCCAACCGCCGGAATGTTGCACGCGACCGCGATCCAGCTGCCTACGGGCCATGGCCAGCCCAGGAATGATGGCCGCCCTGGAAGCCGCGTGAGCGACCCCGGCGATGTCCTGCTCGGCCGGGCCGAACTGGAGCAGGCAAGTGTCTACATCTCCGGGAGAGACGATCCAGCCAAGCGACGCGTATGAGCCTGTCCCCCTGCGATCTGCCTCGGTTCTGCGGGGACTCCTTGACTGATCGCCTCAGCATTGTGGCTGGCCGCCGGCACCCCAGATCATGGAAGCCGGTATCGCGGAGCAGCCGGAATGCCGTGATCATGGCGGTTGCCGCGCAATCTGCGCCGTGATCGGAGGTGCGCTGGCGGCAGACGAGTTGTTGCAATAGTCAGATTGACGGTATATAACGTCGGCATGAACAAGCGTCCCCTGCAGGAACCGACCTTCCTACTGCTCACGGCGCTGGCGCAGGGCCCGCAGCACGGCTACGGGATCATGACCGATGTCGAGCGCATGTCCAACGGGCGGGTCAAGCTCAGGGCGGGCACCCTGTATGCGGCCTTGGACCGGGTCGTTGCGGAGGGCCTCGTCGAGGCCGACGGGGAAGAGGTGGTGGACGGCCGGCTGCGCCGCTACTACCGGCTCACCCCGCTCGGCGGCGACCGGCTCGCCGCCGAAGTCGAGCGGTTGCGGCACAACGCGGCCGTCGCCGCCAAGCGGCTCGAACTGCGGCACCGGGCAACGGGAGACCTGGCATGACGGCGGCGGGCGGGCTCGAGGCGAGGTACCGGCGGCTGCTGCGCTGGTACCCACCGTCATACCGCGGCCGCCACGAGGACGAGATCCTCGGCGTGCTGATGGCCGCTGCCCAGCCCGGGCAGCGGCGCCCGGGTGCCCGGGAATCGCTTGACCTGCTGTGGTCCGCGCTGCAGATCAGGACCCGCATGATCCTGCGCGGTGCGGGCAGCCAGCCCTGGGCGGACGCGCTGGCCATGGCCGGGGTGCTGCTCCCGCTGCTCATGCTGCTGCTGAAGCTGACCGAGTTCCTGTACAGAGGCGGGCAGTACGGCTTCGGGACGCCCGCTGACATCCTTGTCGGCGGGTACGGTGACCCCGGCGCTTACGCTCAGAGCTTCCAGCTCAACCCGTACTCGGTCGCGCTGAGCGGCACTGTGACCGGCGCACTCACCGCCGGACCCCTGCCCGCGCTCCTGCTGGCCGTGCTCGTCTGCCTGGGGTGGCGCCGCGCCGCCGCCGTTCTGGCCGCGTTCGTCCCGCTCGTCTTCCTGGGGGTCTCGCTGACCAACGGTTACACCCTGCTGGCCGGCCCGCGCGGGGACGTGACGCTGTACGCCTACGGGCTCGAGGCACTGATCCTGCTCATCACCCCGGGTACCGCACGAGGATGGCGGGCCCTGCAGTGGCGGCCCACACTCCTGCTCGCCGTCGCGACCGTGACGGCCGGCGTCGGGACGAACGGTGGGCTGTGGCTGCTGTTCCACAGTCCTCCCGCGCACCCTGTCGGCTTCGGCGAAGGCAGGGCGCTACTGGCCCGCCTCCCGCATGGCTTCATCGGCCGGCTGTTCGGCGTCGGAGCGGGCCAATGGGGGGACTGGCTGCTGTACCAGGGCACGCTGGTGGCCATCATCGCGGTGGCACTGACAGCGATGCTGGCCGGCTCGCCGGTCAGCCGCCGGGTGCTGTTCCTGCTCGCGGTCCCGTTCTTTCTGGGGGCGATCATCTACCTGTGCAGCCTGGTCAGCCCACCCCCGCCTGCATCGGCCGGCAACGCGCTCGCGGTGAGCCCGCTGCTGCTGTTCCTGCTGGCCGCGATGGCGTACTGGCTGGGGCGCGGGCCTCGCGCGAGACAGGATGTGCCAGGCCGCCCGGCGGCGCCCGGGGACGCGTGATCGTCACTCACGCCCGTCACGCCCCGGCAGCGAGCCCCAGGCCCAGGATGCGCGCGAGGCGGTGTGCCCTGCGCGGGCGGAAAGCCGTAGGCTCGAAACTGCGGGGCGAACACGCCGCGGCGCGGCCGGCCGGCATCGGCCGCGCTCTCATCCGGTGTGGCATCGGCGCACCGCCGCGGATTCGATCATGTGAGGCACACAGTGGACCCAGAGGGCGGGATGGATCTGCAGCAGCTGCTGGCAGCCGCGCAGCAGATGCAGGACCAGCTCATGAGCGCACAGCAGGAACTGGCCGATGCCGAAGTCGAAGGCACCTCGGGCGGCGGGCTGGTCAAGGCCCGCGTCAACGGCCAGGGCGAGCTGGTGGACCTCACCATCAGCCCAGCGGCCATCGACCCTGCCGACCCCGCGGACACCGCGCAGACCGTCGCCGACCTGGTGCTCGCGGCGGTCAGCAACGCCTACCGCGCGGTCGGCGAGCTGCAGCAGGAGAAGATGGGCCCGCTGGCGGCCGGCCTCGGCCAGCCCGGTATGCCCGGCACGCCCGAGATCCCCGGCCTGTCGGAGTTCTTCGGCGGCGCGCCGGCCGAGCTAGGTGAGCCCGGCGAGGAGCCGGGCCCGCCCGCACCATGAAGGCGTGAGGGACTGACGTGTACGAGGGAGTGGTCCAGAACCTCATCGATGAGCTTGGGCGGCTGCCGGGGGTGGG
>Ga0070714_100004862_pt1 | contig 10201 bp, 10 predicted proteins | sample LARL83metaG_FD_65450 | JGI IMG/M metagenome (GOLD analysis project Ga0070714, IMG submission 65450) | Corn, switchgrass and miscanthus rhizosphere microbial communities from Kellogg Biological Station, Michigan, USA - LAR L8-3 metaG | ecosystem: Host-associated > Plants > Roots > Rhizosphere ... | reverse complement strand
GCCGCCGGTTCTCGGGCACCTTGATCGCCGAACGGCCGCCCTCGTGCGCGAGCGGCTCGTCGTCGAAGCGCGGGATGACGTGCAAGTGCGCGTGCCCGACGTCGGGTGAGCAGTTCCAGAGGAGCATGTACCCGTCCGGCGCGAGCCGCTCGTCCCACGCGGTCTTGGCCGCGAGGAGGAGCTCGTGGGTCGCCGCCCACTCCTCGGCCGTGAAGTCGAAGGGCGAGGCGCGATGGGCGCGCGGGACGATCACGCCGCACCCGGGCATCACGTCGGGTGGGTCGCGGGGATCGCGCGTGGACGCGTAGACGCAGAAGTCGTTCTCGACGTAGACCTCGGCGGCGCGGAAGCCGTCGCGGTCGCAGAACACGCACGCGTCCTGCGCGGGCACGGCTCTGATCCTAGAGTCCTCGCGCATGAGCGAGCTGCACGAGTTCGGGGCCGTCGTCCTCGTCGTCGCGCTCGGGTTCTTCGGCGCGCTCGGGACGTACAAGCTGACGGAGCGCTTCCCCGTCCCGGCGCCCGCGCTCTTCCTGATCGTCGCGGCGGTCGCCTCGGACCTCTTCCCCGGCCTCGAGACGGTGATCTCGATCCAGAACGTCGAGCGGATCGGGGTCGTCGCGCTGATCGTGATCCTCTTCGACGGCGGCATGCAGGTCGGCTGGCGGCGCTTCCGCAGCGCGGCGTTCCCGATCACGTCGCTCGGCGTCGCGGGCACGTTCGCGACCGCGACGGTGATGGCCGTCTTCGCCCACTGGATCTTCGGCTTCGACTGGACGATCTCGGGCGTCCTCGGCGCCGCGCTCGCCCCCACCGACCCGGCGGTCATGTTCTCCGTGCTCGGCAACCGCGAGATCGGCGGCCGCACCGGGACGATCCTCGAGGGCGAGTCGGGCGCGAACGACCCGGTCGGGATTGCGCTGATGATCGGGATGCTCGCCTATGCGACGAGCGCGCACGGCTCGCCGTGGACGGTCGTCCGCGAGTTCGCGCTCGAGATGTCGATCGGGCTCGCCGTCGGCGTCGCCGGCGCCTGGGTCCTCCTGCGGCTGATGCGGAACGTGTCGCTGCCGAACGAGGGCCTCTACCCGCTCCGGACGCTCGCCGCCGCAGGCGCCGTCTACGGCGCGGCGGCCGTCGCGCACGGCTCGGGCTTCCTGGCCGTGTTCGTGACGGGCCTGCTCGTCGGGGACGCGCGCGCGCCGTACAAGGCGGAGATCGAGCGCTTCCACACCTCGCTCGCGAGCATCGCGGAGATCGTCGTCTTCACCGCGCTCGGCCTCACCGTCCACCTGACCGGCCTCGGTGACGTCTGGGGCGACGCCCTGCTGCTCGCCGTCCTGCTCGTGTTCGTCGCCCGCCCGGTCGTGGCGCTGACGCTGCTCCTGCCTGCCAAGCTGCGAGCGGCCGAGCGGCTCTTCGTCGCCTGGGGCGGCCTGAAGGGGGCGGTGCCGATCCTCCTGGCCGCGCTCGCGTTCATCGCGTCGGTGCGCGACTCGGGCCAGATCTACGGCATCGTCTTCGTCGTCGTCGCGTTCTCGGTCGTCGTGCAGGGGACGACGATCCCGTTCGCCGCCGCGCGGCTCGGCATCCCAATGCGCCGCGTGCAGCCGGAGCCGTGGGACCTGTCGATCCGCCTCCGGCGTGAGCCGCAGGGCGTGCAGCGCTACGTCGTCGCGAGCGGCTCGCGCGCGGCCGGCGAGGCGATCCGCGACCTCCCGCTCGGCGACCACACGTGGGTGACCCTCGTCGTGCGCGACGACAAGCCGCAGCAAGCGCGCGGCTCGCACGTCTTCGCGCCCGGCGACGAGGTGGTCGTGCTTTCCGACGACACGGACGCGGCGGCGCTGCACCGGCTCTTCGAGGCTCAGTCGTAGCTGTAGAAGCCCCGCCCGGTCTTCCGCCCGAGCAGCCCGGCCTGCGCCATGCGGACGAGCCGCGGCGGCGGCGCCATCCTCGGCTCGCGGAGCGCCGCGTAGAGCGCCTCGGACGCGTGCACGTGGATGTCGATCCCGACGAGGTCGACGAGCTCGCACGGGCCCATCGGCCAGCCGGCGCCGTGCTTCATCCCCTTGTCGAGGTCCTCGGGCGTGACGCGCGCCTCGTCGAGCACGCGCAGGCAGTCGTTGAGCAGCGGGATGAGGACGCGGTTGACGACGAAGCCCGGCGTGTCGTGGCAGCGGATCGGCGTCTTGCCGACGCGCTCGGCGAAGGCGTACGCGGCCTCGAAGACGTCGTCCGCGGTCAGCTCGGTGCGGACGATCTCGACGAGCGCCATCAGCGGCGCCGGGTTGAAGAAGTGCATCCCGACGACGCGCTCCGGCCGCTCCGTCGCGGCCGCGATCTCGGTCACGGAGAGCGCCGAGGTGTTGGTGGCGAGGATCGCGTCGGCGGCGAGCAGCCGGTCGAGATTCGTGAAGAGCTCGCGCTTCACGTCGAGGTCTTCGAAGGCGGCCTCGACCACGAGGTCGCAGTCGGCGAGGTCGGCGAGGTCGGTGGCGAGATGGAGGCGTGCCATCGCGGCGTCGCGCTCGGCCTGCTCCATGCGCCCCTTCTCGACGGCGCGGGTCAGGAAGTGACCGATCCGGGCGGCCGCCCGCTCGCCGAGGTCGGCGCTCACCTCGCGGCCGACGACCTCGACGCCGCCCTGGATCCCGACCTGCGCGATCCCGGCGCCCATCGTCCCGAGCCCGACGACGCCGACCTTGCGGATCTCACGCGCCACGGGCCGATCCTTCCACAAGCGCGCGCGCCGACTCGAACTGCTCCTCGCTCAGGCGGATGTACGAGTGGCGCCAGAGGCTCTGCGGGAAGACCCCGGCGGCCTCGACCGGCGGCGCGTCGTCCAGATCGTGGACGACGGCGAGCGGCCGGATCTCGAACCGCCACGGCCAGCGCTCGCGCGCCGGGTCGCGCTCGGGATCGCCGACGACCTCGACGACGCCGTAGAGCGCCTGCCACACCGCCGCGTAGAGGATCGCGAGGTCGCCGCGCTGCACGGCCGGCCGCCGCGACGAGCCGTGCCTGGAGATCGTCGCCGGGTCGATCCGCGCGTCGAGCGGCCGGTCGCCGCGGCCGCGCACGAGCAGCCAGCGCGTCACGCCGGCTTCCGCGCGAGCACCCACATGAAGCTCACGACACCGTGGCCGGGCTCCTCGAATGGCGCGACGCGCGCCTCCTCCAGCACGAAGCCCGCGGACTCGACTGCGCGCCGGTTCCACTCCTCGTCGTAGGAGGCGAAGAACATCGGCGCGCCCAGCCAGTCGGGCTCCACCTCGTCGTCGGTGTTCGCGGTCCCGAACGTGGCGAGGAGCCAACCGCCTGGCGCGAGCCACTCGAAGATCCGCTCCAGCAGCGGTCGCTGTTTCGCGCGCGGGACGTGGCCCAGCATGAAGAGCGACACGACCGCGTCGAAGCTCTCCGGCTCGAAGTCGACCTCCGCCGCGTCCGCCCGCACGAACCGCGCTTTCGGGACGAGCCGCCGCGCGCGCTCGAGCTGCCGCTCCGAGATGTCGACGCCGACGAGGTCGTGACGCGCCGCGAGCGTGCGCGTCGCCGGCCCGCCGCCGCCGCAGCCGAGGTCGAGGACCCGCGAACGCTCCGGCAGCCTCTGCTCCAGCTTCTCGACCCACCGCATCGCCGGCGACTCGAACGACGCTGCCCACTCCGCATAGCGCTCGGCGATCGTGTCGTAACCGCGCCTGACGAGCTCCTCGGGCTCGGTCAAACGGTCTCGATCACCGCCGCGATCGCCTGCCCGAAGCCGATGCACATCGACGCGACCCCGTAGCGCGCGCGGCGCCGCTCGAGCTCGTTCACGAGCGTCGCCGTCATCCGTGCGCCGGTCGCGCCGAGCGGGTGCCCGAGCGAGATCCCGCCGCCGTTCGGGTTCACGTCCTCCATCCGCTCCTCGAGCCCGGCGTCGCGCACGAACTGGAGCACGACCGACGCGAACGCCTCGTTCACCTCGACGACGCCGACGTCGTCCCAGCCGAGACCGGCGCGGGCGAGCGCCTTCGCGCACGCCTCCGGGTTGCCGTGCAGCATCCGGTGCGGGTCGACGCCCACCAGGCCGAAGGAGACGAACCGCGCCCGCGGCTCGAGGCCCAGCCGCTCGACCGCGCGCTCGCTCGCAACGAGCAGGGCGGCCGCGCCGTCGCAGATCTGGCTCGAGTTGCCGGCCGTGACCTTGCCGTCCTCGCGGAACGCGGGGCGGAGAGCGGCCAGGGCCTCGAGCGACGTGTCCGCGCGCGGCGTCTCGTCCGCGTCGACGAGCACGCCGACGTGCGGGTTCGAGACCTCCACCGGCACGATCTCGTTCGAGAATCGGCCCTCCTCGCGCGCCGCGACCGCGCGCCGGTGCGACTCCAGCGAGTAGGCGTCGAGCTCCTCGCGCGAGAGCCCCCACTCGTCGGCGATCACCTCGGCCGAGATGCCCTGCGGGACGATCTCGAAGCGCTCGAGCAGCCGATCGGAGAGGTCGCCTCCGCTCGAGCCCATCGGCACCCGCGACATCGACTCGACGCCGGACGAGACGACGAGGTCGAGGTGCCCCGCCTGGATCGCCGCAGCAGCGTTCATGTTCCCCTGCATCGACGAGCCGCACTGGCGGTCGATCGTCGACCCGCAGACCGATTCGGGCCACCCGGCGACGAGCGGCGCCATGCGGCCGATGTTCCAGCCCTGCTCGCCGACCTGGCTGACGCAGCCCATCTGCACGTCCTCGACCTCCGCCGGATCGAGGCCGACACGCTCGACGAGCCCGTTCAGCACCTGCGCGGCGAGCTCGTCCGCGCGGAGCGACGCGAGCACGCCGTTCCGCCGGCCGATCGGCGAGCGGACGGCGTCGACGACGAAGGCGTCCACGGGGCCAGTGTAGGTACGCTGACTGCCTCGACAACGCAGGCAGGCGAGGAGGTTTGCCCGATGCGCAAGCTGCTCTTCCTCGTCCTCACCGCCGCCGCGACCGCGGCGCTGCTCACGGCGACGGGATCCGCGATGACGGCTGGAGTTCGGATCTCGACGCGGAAGCTGCCCAAGCTGGGCACCGTGCTTGTGAACAGCAAGGGCCGGACGCTCTACATGTTCGTCCGCGACAAGCACAAGAAGGTCACCTGCGTCGGCTCGTGCGCGGCCGCGTGGCCGCCCGTCAAGCTGCCGAAGGGCGCGAAGGCGGTCGCCGCCGGCAAGGCCAAGGCGGCGCTCCTCGGAAGCGACCGCGATCCGGCCGGCGGCCGCGTCGTGACCTACAACAAGTGGCCGCTCTACACGTACGTCGGCGACACGGCCCCGGGCCAGGCCAGAGGCCAGGCGCTCAACCTGAACGGCGGCCTCTGGTACGTCCTCAGCCCCTCCGGAAAGGTGATCCGCACGAAGTAGCCGAGCGTCGCAGACGCCGACCGCGGCCCTGCCTCGGCCGAAGGCGTGGACGCCGCGTTGACCTCCGCTGCTTCGGGTTGCACTTCGCGGTTCCAGTCGACCGTGCGAGCCTTGCCTTTCATCTGACAGCCTGATAACGTCGGCTTTGCGTTCCGGTATCTCCCCGGGCTCCTGACTTCGGGTGCTTATGCCGCAGAAGTCGAGCTCCGGAGGAAAAGCTTTTCGTATTGAGCAATGCGCGTGTCTCGCGCCGAGGGCGCGCGCGCCTACGCGTCTCTGGACGGTATTGGTCTATGCGGCTCAAAGGTATGACAGTTGAAGGAAGGCGAGAAGGCGCCGCAGCCGCTCTCGCCTCTTTGTGCTCTCCCGGACAGAAAGGATAGGCACATGTCGGCCACATTAGACTGGAGCTGGGTGTTCGTGATGGACCCGACCCTGTACAGCCAGCTCAAAAACTACATCTTCTCCAACATCCTTCCAACGACTATTTATAACGTACAGTGCAACGGAAATACGATCACTCAATTGATGTTCAACTATACCCAGTCCAAGGTGGTCGTTGAAACGACAGAAGTTGATGCATTGACACTAACGTCACCTATCCAGGGATCAATCACTTACAGCAGCGGCACTCAGGAATCGTTCAAGGGGACCGTTACGCTCACTGTTTTCCTCGATAACCTCTTCATCGCTCCTTGCCCTTCAACCGTGACGTTCGCCGACGCGGACGGGGCGACTTGGACGAACTGCTTGAACCTCGCTCCAGGTGTCTTCTCCGCTCCAACCGTGGCTCTGACCCAGGGCTCCAGCACAGCACAGAGCACGCTGACGAGCTGTTTTCAAGCCCAGCTCAATGCGTATGTCGCGAGTTCTCCAAATGACTTGGGCACCCAGACGTCGCCAAACCTGCCGCAGTACTTCGCACCGACTTATCAAAAGCTCATCACGCTCACCAGCGATCCGACTGACATTCGTGTTTTGCTGCTCGTGATGGTCAACAACGACCCGCCCCCTACCGGCGACCAGCACAGCGCATTCGAGTCTTCGCAATTGCTCGAGATCCCCGAGGGCTCGGATTCGGTGATCGCGTTCGACGATTACACGTTGTACGAGTACGTCGCCTCGCAGATGGAGGCCAGTCCGAACGGCAGTGTCTTCACGAGCATCAACGTAACGCAAGACCCAGCGGTGCTTACCGCCAAGTTCGACCAGGGTAACTACTCAGGAACTCTTCAGTCGCAGATTGCCGACGACGAGATTCAGGCGTCTATCGATTTAAGCAATACAAATAATGCTTCGTTCGACTACGCGATGACCGTCACGCTGATCAATAACTCCGACGGCACGCAATCTATTGAGATCAAGAACGACCTGACGAAGAGTAGCGTGACGGTCAATATGGACAATCCGGTCGTCATTTCGATCATGGCCGCCCTTGCAACGCTGGCGGTTCTTTCTCCCCTAGGCGGTATAATTCTCCTGACGATCGTTAACGTCATTGAGTATTACATCGTAGCGGCATTCCTTAAGGCTGCAGGGAAGCTTGAATTCGATACAACGAAGCAACTAGGAGGAAATGCCGAGTTCCAAGCCATCATATTGAACGGTGGAGTCGTTCTCGATGCGACCTTCCCGCGATTGCCCACCGGCACCCTCAAGAGTGCGGCGCAGGTCGTCCACGCTCCACTGCCCCAGCCCGACAACTTGAACGAGGGAATCCATTACCTTCTCAGGGGCGTCCGGTCGCTGCACGACAGCCTGAGCCGGGATACGTAGACGTCAGGCGCGGCAACCGAGGTCGCGCGGGGCCGTCTCGTGTGCGAGCCAGATCCGCCGTGGCTCCAAGATGAGGATCGCACCGCCGGCGGCGTCGAAGTCCTCCCACCGGTAGGCGACGTCGCCGGCGACGACCACGAGCCCGTCTTCGGTGTCGACGAGCACCGACTGGTGTCCCGGCGTGTGCCCGGGCGTCGGCAGCACGCGCACGCCGGGCGCGATCTCGGCCTCGCCGTCGAGCTCGACGTAGCGGGCGCCCTCGAACTCGACCCACTCCGGAATCGTGTAGTCGGGCTCTCGCGCCGCCTCCCGCTCGATCCGCTGGACGTAGATCGGCAGCCCGGCGAAGAGCCGGTTCCCGCCGCAGTGGTCGAAGTGCAGGTGCGTGTTCACGACGACGGCCACGTCGCGCGGGATCCGCTCCGGGTAGATCGTCGGGTGCCACTCCGCGTCGAGCTCGGGCGTCGAGTCGATCATCCCCGTGTCGACGAGGATGCGGCCGTCCGGGTGCTCGATCACGTGCAGGTGCCCCGGCCACGGCTCGCCTTCCACCAACACGTCCGCGACGTGGATCGGCCGCACGTCAGCGAGCCGCATAGAGCCTCCACGTGCCGGGCACGCCCTTGAGCTCGTGCTCGCCGCGCTCCTCGAAGGCGATCCCGGAGCCGGCGACGAGATCGCGCACCGTGCTCGAGACGAGCACCTCGCCCGGCCCGGCGAGCGCCGCGACCCGCGCACCGGTGTGGACGGCGATCCCGCGTACCTTTCCGTTCGCGAGCTCGCACTCGCCGGTGTGGAGCCCGGCGCGCAGCTCGAGCCCGAGGCGCCGCACGCCGTCACGGATCGCGCAGGCGGCGCGGATCGCCCGCGCCGGCCCGTCGAAGGCGGCGAGGAAGCCGTCGCCGGCGGTGTCGATCTCCCGTCCGCCGTAGCGCACGAGCTCGCCGCGCACGGCAGCCTCGTGCGCCTCGAGCAGCTCGCGCCAGCGGCGATCGCCGAGCTCGGCGGCCCGCTCCGTCGAGCCGACGATGTCGGTGAAGAGGACGGTCGCGAGGACGCGGTCGGGCTCGCGCACCGGCCGCGTGCCGGTCAGGAACTCCTCCACCTCGTCGAGCAACCGATCCTGGTCGCCCGCCCACGGCAGGTGGTCCTCGCCGGGCAGCTCGAGGAAGCGTGCGCCGGGGATCTGCGCGGCGATCCAACGCCCTTCCTCGACGTTCGCGTCGCGGTCGTCGGTGTGGTGGATGACGAGCGTCGGGACAGCGATCGTCGGAAGAACGGCGCGGGTGTCGATCTGCGTGTTCATCCGCAAGAGCGCGGCGGCAGCTCCGGGGCTCGCGCTTCGCCGGGCGTAGGCGGCGAAGCGCTCCAAGAAGGCACGGTCGTGCGCCCTGCTCGGCGCGAGGTTGACGAGCGGATCCGGCGTCCCCCACTCGCGCTCGATCGCCTCGATCTCACGCTCGCGCTCCTCCGGCTTCGGCGCCCACGGATATTCGGGGCTCCAGACACGGGTCGCGAACATGCCGGTGGTGACGAGCGCGCGCGTCCGCTCCGGATAGGTCGCCGCGTAGAGGACGGCGAGGTTGCCGCCCTCGGAGTGGCTCAGGAGCGCCGCCTGCTCGGAGCCGGCGGCGTCGAGGACGGCGCGCAGGTCGTCCATCCGCTCCTCGAGCGTCGGTAGCCGGTCGACCGGCACGCGGTCGGAGAGGCCGGTGCCGCGCTTGTCGAAGAGGATCAGCCGCGAGAACGACGCCAGCCGCCCGAGGAACCGCGCGAGCAGCGGCTCATCCCACATCGCCTCGACGTTGGAGACGAACCCGGGGATGTGCAGCAGGTCGAACGGCCCGTCGCCGACGACCTGGTACGCGACGTGCAGGTCGCCGCTGCGCGCGTACCGCGTCTCAGGCATCGACGGCAAAGAGCCTCCACTCGCCCGGCACGCCCCTCAGCTCGTGCGCGCCACGATCCTCGAACTCGAGGCCCGAGCCGGCGACGAGGTCCTTGACGGTGCTCGAGACGAGCACCTCGCCGGCCGACGCCTGGCCGGCAACGCGCGCGCCGATGTGCACCGCGATCCCGCGCAGCTTCCCGCCGTCGAGCTCGCACTCGCCGGTGTGCACGCCCGCGCGGACGGCTAGGCCGAGGTCGCCGAGCGCCCGCCGGATCGCGTGCGCGCAGGCGATCGCACGTGCCGGGCCGTCGAAGCTCGCGAAGACGCCGTCGCCCGCGGTGTCGATCTCCCGGCCTCGGAACCTGCCGATCTCCGACCGGACGGCGGCGTGGTGGCGCGCGATCAGCTCGCGCCACGCGCGGTCGCCGAGCTGCGCCGCGCGCTCGGTCGAGCCGACGATGTCGGTGAAGAGCACCGTCGTGAGGATCCGCTCCGGCTCCGCGAGCCCGCCCACGCCGGTCACGAACCGCTCCGTCTCGCGGATCGTCTGCTCGTGGACGTCGTCGTCGATCCACGTGAACATGCCGACGAAGCCGCCGAGCTCGCGAACCTCCGCGCCGGCGATCCGCTCCGCCACGTGCGTGGACTGGTCGCGTTCGCTCCGCTTGCAGAGGACGAGCGTCGGCACGCGGACCGCCGGGAGGACGTCGGTCACGTCGGCGTCCATCATCGTCCGGAAGAACGAGAGCGCAGCGCCAGGGCTCAGGCTCCGGCGCATGTGCTCGACGTACCAGTCCGTGAACTCCTCGTCGCCGGCCATCGTGGGCACCCACTCCCGGAGCAGCGCCTCGAAGTAGTCGCGGCGCCCCCAGCGCGCCCGCACCTCGGCGAGCCGGTGGCGCCATTCCTTCTCCGTCGGCGACCACGGGTAGTCGGGCGTCGCCGTGCCGCGCACCGACGGCTCGAGCAGCACGAGGCCGGTCGTCCGCTCCGGGTAGGTCGCCGCGAAGAGGATCGCGCTGCGCGTGCCTTCGTGGCCGCTCCAGAGGAAGGCGCGCTCCGAGCGGGCCGCGTCCATGACGGCGCGGATGTCGTCCATCCGCGTCTCGAGCGTCGGTACCTCGCGCACCCGGTCGGAGAGGCCGGTGCCGCGCT
>Ga0070714_100004861_pt1 | contig 10201 bp, 9 predicted proteins | sample LARL83metaG_FD_65450 | JGI IMG/M metagenome (GOLD analysis project Ga0070714, IMG submission 65450) | Corn, switchgrass and miscanthus rhizosphere microbial communities from Kellogg Biological Station, Michigan, USA - LAR L8-3 metaG | ecosystem: Host-associated > Plants > Roots > Rhizosphere ... | reverse complement strand
GGATGGCGGTGCGGGCGGACATAGGTGCGCGGCTCCATGGCCATGCACATGCGCTGGATGGGGTCTTCGTGGCTGGGATGCAGGTTGTGGTGGGTGCGCAGGCGCGGCGAGGTCACGGCTTTGGTATGCAGCGACGCTACCAGTATCCGGTCGATGAGCTTCATAAAAAAGGCCCTGGTTGCAGGGCCTTCTATTATACGTGGCAGGAATCAGGCGCTTTTACAGCGTCCACTCCACTTTAGACGAGAGTTCCTGCGCCATGGGCTGCAAGGACGCCGTGGAACGGGTGACGATGGCGATGCTGCCCTTGCCCGCCGGCACGATCACGCCGTGGAAGCCGTCCTCGTCCACCGGCATCTGCTTGTCCACGTGGGTGTGGCGCAGCAGCATGACCGTGACCGGGCCGTTGGGACCGTGCACCACCAGATGCGCCACCCGCTCGCCGCGGAACAGGCAGACCTGGGCATAGGCCACGTCCTGCATGCCGCCTCGCATGCCGGCGCCGGCTTTCTGCATCACGCCCTGGACATAGGCTGCATCATGTAGCAGGGCGCGATCCGGTGCCATGGCGGGCGCTTCCTCCGGGTTCTCGATGTGCTGTACCACCGCCGCCGCGAGATCGGCACCGGCGGGGTGTTCATAGCGCCAGGCGAAGCTGGCGAGCACGGCCACCATGGCGATGCTGGCGGCGGCGGCGAGCCAAGGGCGCCAGGCACGGCGGTTGTTCCTGAGCGAGCCGTCCAGGGAGATGCGTGCTTCCAGGCCCTCCGGCACCGGCACCTTGAAGGCCGCCTCCAGGCGCCGGTCCAGGGCCAGCATGTCGCGGGCGAAGTTGGCGCAGGCCTGGCAATCCTTGAGGTGCTCGGCCACGCCGGCATCGCGGCGCTGCGGTTCGGCACCGAGGATACGGCGCACGTCGAGGCAGGTGACGGGTGCGTTCATGCCGCGCCCTCCTCAACGGCCCCGCTGAGCCCCAGCTGCTCGCGCAACTGGTTGCGGGCCCGGTGCAGGCGCGTCAGCACCGTGCCCTGGGTCAGCTCCAGCATCTCGGCGATCTCCTGGGTGCTGCAGCCCATCAGCACCTGCAGTGCCAGCGGCTCACGGTATTCGGGGGCGAGCTTGCCCATGGCCCGGCGCACGTCGAACATGTCGGTGTCGCTGCCGCCGACGTTGGCGGTATGGTCCACGATGGGCATCTCGTCTATGTCCACCGTGTCACGGCGCTTGGATAACTCACGCATGAACTCGTTCCGCAAGATCGTGATCAGCCAGCGGCGGGCCGCGGCCTCCTCGCGCAGCGAGTCCAGCGACCGCCACGCGCGCAACAGGGTCTCCTGCACCAGGTCTTCAGCCAGGGCGCGGTCGCGGCACAGCCAGTACGCATAGCGGTACAGGCCCGGTACCTGCGCACGCGCCAGCATCTCGAAACGGTGCTGATGCGTCCCCATGCTGGCAGAGACCGCCGCGGGGCTGGGTTTATTACCGGTGTCGGACATGGCGGATGTGTCGGCTCAGGTACTGACCAGGGGCGCCGTCCACAGCACTGGCCCGGTGGGCTGGCCGGTGGGGGAGCCGCCCTGCGGTTCCAGGGAGATGGCCAGGGCCTTGGCCCCGGCCAGGCGGGCCAGGAGCTCGCTGCTCACGGTCTCGCTGGCCTCGCCCGTCTGGTTCATGAGGCCCATGGGCACCGGCTTGCCGCCGTCCGGGATCATCCACAGCTCATAGGACTTGCCGGCCGGCGGCGGGTTCGGCGTCACCACCTTCATGTCCACCCGGTTCGCTTCCGGGTGCACGCTGATGAGCCAGAGCGGGTTGCCCTTGGTGTCGGACATTAGCGCGAACTCGGCAGCCCTGACCTGGGCCGGCGGCGTGAGCCGCTGGGTGACGACCACGATGGCCAGCACCACGGTGGCGGCCACGGCCCAGGTGCGCCAGAACGTGTTGCGCATGGCGACGCCGCGGCCACGCGACTCGCCGCGGATGCGGCCCATGAGCCGCCATTCCAGGTAACCCGGCGGATCTACCGGCTTGAGCCCCAGGGCCCAACCGGCGAAGCGTCCCTCCCAGGCCACCACCGCAGCGCCCAGCGTGCGGTCCTGCATCATCAGGCGCTCGAAACGGGCCCGCGCACTGCCGCGCAGCAGCCCCAGCACGTACTCGCCCGCCAAGAGGTCCTGCAGCCTGGGATCGGAATAGTTCATGTGGCTTCCAGGCAGCGCTTCAGGCTCTCGAGCCCGCGCCGCACCCAGCTCTTGACCGTGCCCACCGGTGAGCCGGTGCGGGCCGCGATCTCCTCATGGGTGCAGCCGTCGACGTACGCGAGCCGGATGCTGCGCTGTTGTCCGTCGTTCAAGCGGCCCATGCACTCCTCCAACCTGCGTTCCTCCGCCTTGCTCACCGCCACCGCATCGGTGACGGCTTCGCCCTGCGACACTTCCTGGCCGTCCTCATCCAGATCCTCACGCTCCGTGTCCAGGGACACCTCGCGCTTCTCGCGGCGCAGCATGTCCAGGGCCCGGTAGCGGCAGATGGACACCATCCAGGTCATGGGGGCGCCCTTGTCGGCGGCGTAGCTGCCGGCGTTGCGCCAGACGCTCAGGAGCGCATCCTGCAAGGCTTCTTCCGCCAGGTCCCTGCGCTTCAAGATACGCACCAGCACCGCGAAAAGTTGCGGGGAAACCTCCCGATACAGCGCCTGGAAAGCCGCCTGGCGGCCCTGGGCGCAGGCGTGCAGCAGGTCCGTGAGGAAGCGGTTACGGTCGGGGATATCGGCGGAAAGCGCAGCCATGGAGGTGCTTGTAACCTATTGTTTTCCAGTGTCTAACTGGCCCATCCGGCGGGTTTGTTTTACCCTATCTGGCCTCGTTTTGCAGCCCCAGAGCCCTCCGGTCAGGAGCTAGAGCCCGTGAAGTCCCCCACCCGACCCCGCGGCGGCTATCCCGCCATCCGCCCCCGCCGCATGCGCCGCGACGGCTTCTCGCGCCGCCTGATGCGCGAGACCCGGCTCTCGGCGGACGACCTGATCTATCCCGTGTTCATCATCGAGGGCCGGGGCCGGCGGGAAGCGGTGCCCTCCATGCCGGGCGTGGAACGCCTCAGCATCGAACTGCTGCTCAAGGAGGCGGAGCAGTGCCTGGAGCTCGGCATCCCGGCCCTGGCGTTGTTTCCTGTGACGCCGGTCTCCAAAAAATCCCTGGATGCGGCGGAAGCTTATAACGCGAAAGGGCTCGCCCAGGAGGCGACCCGCGCGCTCAAGAAGGAGTTCCCGGCCTTAGGCGTCATCACCGACGTGGCGCTGGACCCCTTCACCACCCACGGCCAGGACGGCATCATCGACGATACCGGCTACGTGCTGAACGACGAGAGCGTTGCGGTGATGGTGCGCCAGGCGCTCTCCCATGCTGAGGCCGGCGCCGACGTGGTGGCGCCCTCGGACATGATGGACGGCCGCATCGGCGCGATACGCACGGCGCTGGAAGAGAAGGGCTTCATCCACACCCGCATCCTGGCTTATTCCGCCAAGTATGCCTCCAGCTTCTACGGACCGTTCCGCGACGCGGTCGGCTCCGCCAAGAACCTCGGCAAGGGCGACAAGCACAGCTACCAGATGGACGTGGCCAACTCGGACGAGGCCTTGCGCGAAGTGGCGCTCGACCTCGACGAGGGCGCCGACATGGTGATGGTGAAACCGGGCCTGCCCTACCTCGATGTGGTGCGGCGCGTGAAGGACAGTTTCGGCGCGCCCACCTTCGTCTACCAGGTGAGCGGCGAGTATTCGATGCTGATGGCCGCCGCCCAGAACGGCTGGCTTGACGAGAAGGCTTGCGCGCTGGAGGCGCTCACCGCCATCAAGCGCGCCGGCGCCGACGGCATCCTCAGCTATTTCGCCAAGCGCGCCGCCGCCTGGATCAAGGAAGGCGCGTAAGCCCAGATGTCCACCCACGCCTCCGACCGCTATGCCATCATCGGCCATCCTGTGGAGCACAGCCTCTCGCCGGGCATCCATGCGGCCTTCGCGCGCCAGACCGGCCAGCGCCTGGAATACACCCGCATCGACGCGCCGGCCCGCGGCTTCATCGCCGCGCTGCGCGGCTTCCTGGCCGGGGGCGGCAAGGGCCTGTCGGTGACGCTGCCGTTCAAGGAGCAGGCTTTCAAGCTCTGCCATGAGCTCACGCCGCGGGCCAAAAAGGCCCGCGCCATCAACACTATCGTGGTGAAGGACGGCGCCGAGCTCCTGGGCGATAATACCGACGGCGCGGGACTGATCCGCGACCTGCGCTACAACCACCACGTGCCGCTGCACGGCAAACGGGTGCTGCTGCTGGGCGCCGGCGGCGCCGCGCGCGGTGTGCTGGCGGCGCTGCTGGAGGAGAAGCCGGCACTGGTGCATATCGCCAACCGCACCGCGGCCCGCGCTGAGAAGCTCGCGGAGCGCTACGTGATGCATGGCGTGCGCGGCGGCGGCTTCGACACGGTGCGAAGCAGCTTCGACCTGGTGCTGAACGCCACCTCGGCGAGCATGGCGGGCGAGATGCCGCCGCTGCCACGGGACTGCCTGAGCACCCAGGCCACCTGCTACGACCTCTTCTACTCGGACCGGCCCACCGTGTTCATGCTGTGGGCCGAGCGCGAGGGTGCATCCCGGGTGTTGGACGGCTGGGGCATGCTGGTGGAGCAGGCGGCGGAAGCCTTCCAGCTCTGGCGCGGCGTGCGGCCCGATACCCAAGAATTGCTCAGCGCGCACCGCATCTGAATCCGCATGCGCGCCGCCAGCATCGTCATCGCCGCCTCGGTGGCCGCCCTCACGGTCACCGGCTGGGCCTGGTTCAACCAGCCGGACCATGAGCCGCCCTGGCCGGACCACATCCAGCGCTTCTCCTTCTCGCCGTTCCGCGCCGACGAGGATGCCATCGCCCACAAGTTCCCAACCGACGCCGAGATCGACGCCGACCTTAAGCTGTTGAGCGACAAGACTGACTCGATCCGCACCTATACCGTCGAGGGCACGCTCGCCGACATCCCGCGCCTCGCCGCGCCCTATGGCATGAAGGTGATCCTGGGCGCCTGGGTGGACTCGGACAAGGCCAAGAGCGAGGCCCAAGTCGACAAGCTCATCCAGCTCGCCAACAGCAACCGCGACGTGCGCGAGGTGATGGTAGGCAACGAGGTGGTGCTGACGGGCATCCTGCCGACCGACGACCTGATCGCCTACCTCGACAAGGTGCGCGGATCGGTGCGCCAGCCGGTGGGCACCGCCGAGACCTGGAGCACCTGGATGCTGCATCCGGAGCTCGTGGACCATGTGGACTTCATGGGCGTGCACATGCTGCCCTACTGGGAAGGCGTGGACGTGAACCAGGCGGTGAACTACATCGACGACCGCATGCGGGACCTGGAGAAACGCTATCCCGACAAGCCCATCATCATCGACGAGGTGGGCTGGCCCTCCTACGGGCGCACCCGCCACGCCGCGGTCGCCTCACCGGCCAACGAGGCCATGTTCCTGCGCCGCTTCCTCGACCTCGCGCAGCGCCGGGAGTGGACCTACGGCATCATGGAGGCCTTCGACCAGCCCTGGAAGGAGCAGACCGAGGGCGCGGTGGGCGCCTACTGGGGCGTGTGGGACGTCAACCGGCAGCAGAAGTTCGCCCTGCGCAGTCCCATCGTCCGCATCCCCGAATGGCCCTTCCTGGCCGGTATCTCGGTGCTGCTGGCGGGCATCCTGCTGCTCACCATCCTCGGCCGCAGCCACACCCTGCAGAAGCGCGGGCGCAGCTTCATCGCGGTGGTGGTGTACACCGCCACCACCACCTTGGTATGGGTGTTCTACGACTACACCCAGCAGTACCTGACCGTAACCAACGTGGCGGTGGGACTGCTGCTGTTCGTGGGCATGGCCGGGGTGGTGCTGGTGCTGCTGGCGGAGACCCATGAGTGGGCCGAGGCGCACTGGGTCACCATGCGGCGGCGCGCCTTCGAACCGCTCATGGCCAGGGACGAGGAGCTGCCGTTCATCTCGGTGCAGGTACCAGCCTACGATGAGCCGCCGGAGATGCTCAAGGAGACCCTCGACGCGCTGGCGCGCCTCGACTACCCGCGCTTCGAGGTGCTGGTGATCGACAACAACACGCCGGATGAGGCTACTTGGCGGCCGATCGAGGAGTATTGCGGCCGGCTCGGCCCGCGCTTCCGCTTCTTCCACGTGGCGCCGCTGGCAGGCTTCAAGGCCGGGGCGCTGAACTTCGCGCTCAAGCACACGGCGCCCGAAGCCGAGATCGTAGCGGTCATCGACAGCGACTACGTGGTGGACCCGCGCTGGCTGCGCGACCTGGCGCCGATCTTCGCCAACCCGCGCATGGGCGTGGTGCAGGCGCCCCAGGACTACCGCGACGCGGACCAGAGCGCCTTCAAGGCCATGTGCTACGCCGAGTACCGCGGCTTCTTCTACATAGGCATGATCACGCGCAACGAGCGCAACGCCATCATCCAGCACGGCACCATGACCATGATCCGCCGCACAGTGCTGGACGCCGCCGGCTGGTCGGAGTGGTGCATCACCGAGGACGCGGAGCTGGGGCTCAAGGTGTTCGAGGCCGGCTACGAGGCGGCCTACGTGCCGCGGAGCTACGGTGCCGGGCTCATGCCCGATACCCTGCTGGACTACAAGAAACAACGCTTCCGCTGGGCCTACGGCGCGGTGCAGATCCTCAAGCACCACGCCGGCATGCTGTTCACGCGCCGCGGCCGGCTCAGCCTGGGGCAGCGTTACCACTTCCTGGCCGGCTGGCTGCCCTGGCTATCCGACGGGTTCAACCTGGTGTTCAACCTGGCGGCCATCTTCTGGTCGGCGGCGATGGCGCTGTTCCCGCACAGCATCGATCCGCCGCTGATGGTGTTCTCGGCGCTGCCGCTGGCGCTGTTCGCCTTCAAGATCGTCAAGCTGCTGCACCTCTACAGCACCCGCGTCGGCGCGAGCTTCCGCCAGACCCTGGCCGCGGCACTCGCGGGACTGGCACTGAGCCACACCATCGGCCAGGCGGTGCTGCAGGGCCTGTTCACCAGCGATCAGCCCTTCTTCCGCACGCCGAAGCGTGCTGCCAACCATGCCCTGCTGCAGGCGCTCTACGACAGCCGCGAGGAGGCGCTGATGATGCTGGGGCTGTGGCTGGCGGCCCTGGCGGTGGAGCTGGACGTCACCACCGGCATGCGCGACCTGCAGGTGTGGGCGGCGGTGCTGCTGATCCAGTCCATCCCCTACTTCGCGGCGCTGCTGGTGTCGCTCATCAGCGCCTATCCCGGGATACCCGGACGCTATATCGGGCGCGCCGAAGACATGGACGCACTCGCGCATGTGGTTCTCGCAGACGAGAACCACATTTCCTAACGTATCGGAAAACTCCATCCTGGATTTTTCCTAGCCGCGAGTCCGGTACAGGCCCGTACTCGCGGCAGCAGTACATCCCTGTACTGCTCCGTCTTCTTCTCATCATTGCTGAGAAGAATCCAGGATCAGAAATTGATGATGTTGCCGACCACGAACTGGCGGGAAGTGGCGCCCGGCTGCAGCTTCACCAGCGGCCAGGCATAGGTGATGTAGATCACGCCACCGTAGGCGGAACGCACGTCGCCCAGGCGCAGCGCGATGCCGGCATCGGCCAGGGTACGGCTCCAGCCGGCGTCGCCGAGCTGCCGGATCTGCCCGGCATCCGCATACACCGCGAAGCCCAACTGGAAGATGTTGAGCACGTACACGTTGGTGTTGATGCGATCGGAGATGTTGCCCTGCCAGCGGCGATCGCCGATCAGGAAAAAATTCGGGTAACCGGGCATGCCCTGCAGGCCGCCCAGGTACTGCAGGTCCTCCGGGTCGGGACGCAGGCTGTAGCCCAGTTCGCCGTGCAGCACCAGGGTCTGGTGCGGGAGCTTCTGGTTGTAGAGGGTGAACAGCATCTGCCCGTCCAGGCCCTGCTCGCGCTGCTGGTGGTGGCGGCCGCGCAGCTCGGCGCTGGAGAGGAACAGGCTTTCGTCCCAGGGTTCGCTGCCGTAGCTCGAGGAGAAGTCGTAGAACCAGGCTGGCACGCGGCTGCCCAGCATCTCCGAGAAATACCCCAGCTCCACCTTGTCGTCCCAACCGACGTTGTAGTCTTCGGTACGGCCCATCAGTGCGATGTTGGTGAAGGTGCCGTAGTTATCCTGGTAATACTCGTAGGTGCCGCCGGCGCCGCTGAAGCGGCGCGGCGTGAGCGTTGGGCGCACCAGCGTCTGCTGCGGCGGCAACGATTGCAGGTTGCCGTAACGGATGTCCTCGTCGATGTACGCGAGACCGGCACGCATGCCGGCCTGGCCGTCCCAGTACAGGAGATGCATCCAATCCAGTTCGGTCTTCTGGGTGATGTCCGCGGCACGCCAGGCTACCGCCGAGTCCTGGTAGAAGTTCAGGTTCTGCTGCTGGTCCAGGTAATGCACGAACAGCGACCAGGGCGCCTGGTCCTCGTAGAAAGGCTGGCCCACGTCCACCGACCGGGTGAAGCCGTCCGAGAGGTGCGCATAGGTGGTCGCGAGGGTCCAGCGGCTGCCGGCCAGGGCCGGGTCCTGGTAACTCACCTGGTTGCTGCTGCGTTGCACGTCGCTCTTGTGGCCGACCATCAGGGTCTTGCCGGTGCCGAGGAAGTTCACATCCTCGAACGAGGCTCCCAGGTTGCTCTGCCCGCCCACGTGGTTGAAGCTGAGATCGAACTTCAGCGACCAGGCATCCTTGACGTGGGCCGCCACGTCCACGGTGCTGGCGGTGCAGGCCACAGGGATGATGTCGGCGAAACGCAGGTAGGAGAGCGCACGCAGCTTGCGCTCGCTCTCGTAGATGCGCCGTGCGTCCACCACCTGGCCGGGCGCAATCAGCAGCTGCTCCGCGACGGCCTTGGTGTGAGTCTTGATGTGCAGCGCATCCGCGGCACGTCCGTACCAGGTATCTTCCTTGGGGTTGCTGAGGTCGAACACGTCATCCACCACGATGTCGATGTGGCCGATGACGTAGCCGTGGCGCTGCAGCGCCTGCCAGGTGTGTTCGCCGTGCCAGAGCTCGGGGCGGGACGTGTCGGGGAAGGGACAGGCAGCGAGGCTGGGCTGGCCGGGATTCGGTGCCATCGCGCCCTCCGCCCGCGCGAGGCCGGTCCCCGCCAATGACAGCACGGCGACCAGCGGGAGGCAGGCGCGCGGGAGCGGTGCGCAGGACACCGTGGCGTCGTTCCGTAGGCCCAAGCAAGATCCTTTCGAGCCGTCCACCCCGGTAGACGGCATTTTACTTATGCCTCAAGCATACCGGACTAGGGCGGCAAGATGCGGTGTAGGGGGTCACAACCCGGGGTGGGGGTCGGTCGGCCTGCCTTACAGACCCGCGATGGCGGTCACCGGTGTCCAGCGCTGTTTGCGGCGGGCCAGGCGGGCGGCCTCATCCTCGCCGCCATATTCCATGGGCGACACCGGTCCGGTCATGGCGGTACGGCAGTCCAGGGCATTGGCGTTCAGCACGGCGTATCGGCCGCCATCGATGTCCATCATGGCCAGGAGATACACGCCGCAGCGCCGGCAGATGAGGAAGTCGGTGATGCCGAGCCCGAAGCGGTAGCGCTGCAGCCGGGTGGGGTCCGCCACCGTGAGCCGCACCGAGCCACGCGGGTCGGAGGTGCTGAGGGCCCCTTGGCGGCGGCAGAAGGTGCATTGGCAGGCGCGCAGCGGCAGCTGCTGAGCTGTGAGCCCGGTCTCGAACTCGAGCCGCAGGTTCCCGCAGTGGCAACTGCCGGTATGGATCATGCCGCCAGCTCCTGGCAGAGCAGGCTGAGCGTCTCGCCACAGGGCGCTTCCACCTTGAGCTGCAGGAGATGGTCGGCGCGGGTCGTGCCCAAGTTGACTGCCGCCACGGGTATGCCGCGCTCCGCGGCGGCGCGTGCCAGGCGGAAGCCGGACCAGACCATCAGCGAGGAACCCACCACCAGCAGGGCATCCGCCTCCTGCACCTCTTGCAGGGCGCGCTGGGTGTCCATCGCAGGGATGGAGTCGCCGAAGAACACCACCGCCGGTTTGAGCACACCGCCGCAGCCCTCGCAGGCGGGTACGTCGAAACCGGAGAAGTCGTGGGCCTCCAGATCGGCGTCGCCGTCCGGCGCATGGTCGGCCCGGTATGCCGACCATGCCGGGTTACGGG
>Ga0070714_100004860_pt1 | contig 10202 bp, 9 predicted proteins | sample LARL83metaG_FD_65450 | JGI IMG/M metagenome (GOLD analysis project Ga0070714, IMG submission 65450) | Corn, switchgrass and miscanthus rhizosphere microbial communities from Kellogg Biological Station, Michigan, USA - LAR L8-3 metaG | ecosystem: Host-associated > Plants > Roots > Rhizosphere ... | reverse complement strand
CTCCGCGCCGCGCACGGCGAAGCACGCGAGGTTCATTCGCCGACCGACCGTCGCATCGTGATCGGCGCCGTCACCGACGCGGTCGACGAGGACGTCGATCGCGCGCTCGACACGCTCGTCACGGCGCAACGCGACTGGGATGCGCGACCGGCAAGCGAACGCGCAGCGATCCTCGATCGTGCCGCCGACCTGATCGAGGCGCAGCGTCCACGGTTAGTCGCGATGCTCGCGCGCGAGGCCGGGAAGACGCGCGGCGCTGCAATCGCGGAGGTGCGCGAAGCCGCCGACTTCTGTCGCTACTACGCGGCGCAGGCGCGCAGCCGGTTCGCGGCGCCGCTCGCATTGGCATCACCGACCGGCGAATCGAATACGCTGGCGCTGCATGGCCGTGGCGTCTTCGCGTGCATCTCGCCGTGGAATTTTCCGCTCGCGATCTTCACCGGACAGGTGAGCGCGGCGCTCGCCGCCGGCAACGCCGTCGTCGCAAAGCCGGCCGAGCAGACGCCGCTGATTGCGGCGCACGCCGTGCGGATGCTGCACGAGGCCGGCGTGCCGCACGGCGTGCTCGTGCTGATGCCGGGTCCGGGCGAGACGATCGGCGCGCGGATCGTCGCCGATCCGCGCATCGCGGGTGTCGCGTTCACCGGATCAACGGCGGCTGCCAGCGCGATCGCGCGATCGCTTGCGTCGCGCACGCCGATCGTGCCGCTGATCGCAGAAACCGGCGGCCAGAACGCGATGATCGTCGACAGCTCCGCCCTCGCCGAGCAGGTCGTCGCCGACGTCGTGCAGTCGGCGTTCGACAGCGCCGGCCAGCGCTGCTCGGCGCTGCGCGTGCTGTGCCTGCAGCAGGACATCGCGCCGCGCGTGCTCGAGCTGCTCGAAGGCGCGATGGACCAGCTCGCGATCGGCGATCCCGGCGCGCTTGCGACCGACGTCGGTCCGGTGATCGACGAGGCCGCACGCGACGCACTCGAAGCGCACATCGCGGCGATGGCGTCGCTCGACCTCGTGCGCCACCGCGTGCGGCTTCCGCAAGCATGCGCGGAGGGAACGTTCGTCACGCCAACGCTGATCGTCCTCGACCGGATGGATCGGCTGACGCAGGAAGTGTTCGGGCCCGTCGTGCACGTCACGACGTGGCGCGCAAGCGAGCTCGATCCGCTCGTCGACGCGATCAACGCGTACGGCTACGGCTTGACGCTCGGCATCCACAGCCGCGTCGACGCGACGATCGAACGAATCCTCGCGCGGGCGCGCGTCGGCAACGCGTACGTGAACCGCAACATGATCGGCGCCGTCGTCGGCATGCAGCCGTTCGGCGGCGAAGGGCTTTCCGGCACCGGTCCGAAGGCCGGCGGTCCCAACTACCTGCCGCGCTTCGCGGTCGAGCGAACCGTATCGATCAACACGGCGGCGGCAGGTGGCAATGCGGTGCTGCTCGGCGAGATGCAGGATTGACGCTACGCGATCCTGCGTGAATCTTCGCTGTTAGCGCGTTCGGCGCAACTCCCGCTCGAGCGCCTCGATCCGCTGCATCAGGCGCAGCAGGATCGCAACCGCATGCGTGTCGTCGAGCGCGAAATCGTCGCGCAGCCGCCGCGCCGTGCGCGCGGTGACGACGCAACGCGCGCTGAAGCGCCGCGATGCGCCTCCTCGCTCGCGCGGCTCCAATGCGCCGCAATCGACGAGCACAGAAAGCTCGTCCTCGGAAAGTCCCGACTGCTCGACGAGCTCGGCGACCGTGACCGTTCCGCGGTCGTCGAGCAGAAGCGCCGTCGACGATTCGATCTTGACCATGTGAATGTTCCGGTTCAGACCATGTGCGCACGCGGGTTGAACGCCGTCGCGTCGCGGAGCTCGCCGTAGAGCGCACGCTGGCGCTCGTCGACGACCGTCGGCACCGCGATCTGCGCGACCGCGTACAGATGCCCGCTCGTCCCGTCCGGACGCTCGAGACCGCGGCCCGAAAGCCGAAGCTTCTGCCCGGCCTGCGTGCCGGGCGGCACCTTGAGGGTCACGCGTCCGGCCGGCGTCGGCACCTCGACGCTCGCGCCGAGCACCGCTTCCCACGGCGCGAGCGGCAGATCCATGTAGAGGTCGAGTCCTTCGGCGCGGTAGAGCGGATGTGACTCCACGTCGATATCGAGATAGAGGTCGCCGTCGCGTCCGCCGTTGATGCCCTTCCCGCCCTTGCCCGGCACGCGCAGCTTCTGGCCGCCGGTGACGCCCTTCGGGATGCGCACGCGAACCTTGCGCGGCACCCGCCGCAGCACGCCATTCTCGTCGGGCTCCGCGACCGACATGTCGAACTCGACCTCGGTGCCCTTGTACGCCTGGTCGAAGGAGATGCGCACGGCGGCCTCGAAGTCCTGCCCCGGAATCTTCATTTCGGGACGACGCGCGCCGCTTCGCGCGCGGCCGCGGAGGCCGGCGAAAAGATCCGCGAGATCGACGTCGTCGAACGAGAACGAGCCGCCACCGCCCGACGGCTGCTCGCCGAACGAGCGCTCCCAACCGGGCGGCGGCTGGAACTGCTCGCCGGGCGCGTGACTGCCGAGGTTGTCGTACGCCGCGCGCTTCTCCTTGTCGCGGAGCGTCTCGTACGCCTCGGACACTTCCTTGAATTTCTCCTCGGCGTCCGTCTCCTTCGAGACGTCGGGATGGTACTTGCGCGCGAGCTTGCGGTACGCCTTCTTGATCTCGTCCTCGCTCGCATCGCGAGCGACGCCGAGCGTCGCGTAGTAATCCTTGTATTTCATCGAGCGCGCGCGGATGCGCCGTTACTCGAGCTTGATCGTGCCGTCGAACGACACCTGGATGTTGAGCCCCTGCACGACGAGCGTCATGTGCGCGGGAAAGCTCTCGCTGCCCTTGATGGCGCCGTCCTCGATCGCCTGCGCGACCGCGCGCTCGATCTCGCGCTGCGAGCCGATGCCGACGACCTTCAGGAACTTCCGGATGCTCAAGTTGAATGTTTCGTCATTCATGGCGCTTCTCCATGGTGGGGGCGATAGGTGGCCGATTCCAGCGCTCAAGGACGCATCGCGGCGTCGCGCTCGATCGCGACGCCGATCTCGCGCACGCCGGGCAGCGCGCCGAGCTTCGCGACGCGCAGCTTCACCGACTGCGCGCCGAACTCGTCGAGCACGATCGACGCGACGGCTTCGGCGAAGCGCTCGAGCAGCGCGTGCCGATGATCGGCTGCGAATGCGCGAAGGCGCGCGACGACGGCTGCGTAATCGATCGCGTCGGCGAGCTCTCCGGTCTCGAACGGGCGCGCCGACGGCAGGCCGATGTCCAGATCGACGCGAATCGTCTGGGGCAGTTCCCGCTCCCACGCGTAAACGCCCACCTTCGTCTCCAGTCGAAGGTCGTGGATGAATATCGTGTTCATCGAGCTTGGGCTCCCGAGCGTGCAAGCGGCAATCGGCGCGGCCGACCCGTTCGGCCCGCCGAAAGGTCCAGCCTCGTCTCCGGGCTAGAATCGCGGCCAATCTTACCGAAAGCGCGCAACGCTTCCGTGCTCGCAACGCTTCTGCTCGTCGTCGCCGCGTACCTGATCGGCTCCGTGTCGTTCGCCGTCGTCGCGAGCCGGGCGTTCGGATTGCCCGACCCGCACGCATACGGCTCCGGCAATCCGGGCGCGACGAATGTGTTGCGCACCGGCCATCGGACAGCCGCGCTGCTGACGCTGGCCGGCGATGGCGCGAAGGGCTTCGTGGCGGTGTTCCTGGCGAAGGCGATCGCGCCGGCGCTCGGCGCGCCCGATTTCGCGATTCCCGCGGTGGCGCTCGCGACGTTCCTCGGTCACCTCTATCCGGTGTTCCACCGCTTCGCGGGCGGCAAGGGCGTCGCGACCGCCGCGGGCATCGTGCTCGCGCTGCATTGGCCGCTCGGGATCGTGCTGATCGCGGTGTGGCTCACGATTGCGTTCGGCTTCAAAATCAGCTCGCTTGCGGCGCTGACGACGGCCGTCATGCTGCCGTTCGGACTTCTGTACGCGAAGGGACCGGGTCCCGACGCGGCGGTCGGGCTCGTCATGGCGTTGCTGCTGTTCTGGCGGCATCGCACGAACATTCGCCAATTGATCTCGGGCAGCGAGCGCACGATCGGGCACTAAGCGCTGTCTTGCGCGGCCTCCACCGTTCGCAGTTCCCAGCGCGGCTTCACCGAAAAGCCGTAGCTGCGAGTCGCGTCCGCGAGGCGCATCGCGGCGGCCATCGCGATCATCGCGCCGTTGTCCGTGCAATAGCGCGGCTCGGGAAACCAGACGCGCGCGCCGCGCGCTGCGGTGATCTCGCCAAGGCGCGCGCGTAACGAACGGTTCGCGCCAACGCCGCCGGCGACGACGAGTGAAGCGAGGCCGGTGACGTCGAGCGCGCGCAGCGATTTCGCGACGAGCACGTCGACGACCGCGGCCTGGAACGCCGCCGCGATGTCCGCCTTGACGCGATCCGGAAGCGACGACGCGTTCGCGCCGTCGGCCGCTTCGCGCGCGCGGAGCGCCACCGCCGTCTTCAGCCCCGAGAAGCTGAGGTCGAGGTCGCCCGAGTCGATCATCGGCCGCGGCAGCGCGATCGACTCGGAATCGCCGCGTTCGGCGAGCGCCGCCAGCGCGGGCCCTCCCGGAAGCCCAAGGCCGAGCAGCTTCGCGGTCTTGTCGAACGCCTCGCCGGCGGCGTCGTCCTGCGTGTCACCCAGCAATCGATAATCGCCGACGCCCTGCACGGCGAAAAACTGCGTATGCCCGCCGGACACGAGCAGCGCGACGAACGGAAACGACGGCGCGTCGTCCGACAGCAGCGGCGACAACAGATGCCCTTCGAGGTGATGCACGCCGAGCACGGGCTTCCCCAGCGCGAAGCCGAGCGCGTTGGCGATGCTCGCGCCGACCAGCAAGGCGCCGGCGAGGCCGGGACCCTGGGTGTACGCGATCGCGTCGACGTCGCGGACGTGCAGGCCGGCGCGCGCGAGCACGTCGCGCACGAGCGGCAGCACGCGGCGGATGTGATCGCGCGAGGCAAGCTCGGGGACGACGCCCCCGTACGCTTCGTGCAGCGCGACCTGCGAGTGCAGCGCATCGGCGAGCAGACCGCGCCCGGTGTCGTAGAGCGCGACGCCGGTCTCGTCGCAGGAGGTTTCGATGCCGAGGACGCGCATGCGCCGACTATAGCGCCGCTTGCCGGCGCCGCGCTCCGGCTGCTATAATTTCGGGTTACCGTAACCCCAAGATTTCCAACGAAAGGCCGCCATCTCCACATGACCAGCGTTCGCGTTCGCGAGAACGAGCCCTTCGAGGCGGCGCTTCGCCGCTTCAAGCGCACGATCGAAAAGACGGGACTCCTGACCGAGCTTCGGGCCCGCGAGTTCTACGAGAAGCCCACCTCCGAGCGCAAGCGCAAGAAAGCGGCTGCGGTGAAACGGCACTACAAGCGTCTGCGCAGCCAGCAGCTCCCGCCGAAGCTCTACTGATTCCGCGCCGCGGCGCGTATTGACGAAAGACCGAAGGGGCGAAACGATCGCCCCTTTTTGTTCCGGATGACGCTCAAGGACCGCATCACCGACGACATGAAGGACGCGATGCGCGCGAAAGCGGCGTCGCGTCTGTCGACGATCCGCTTGCTGCTCGCCGCGATCAAGCAGCGCGAAGTCGACGAGCGCCAGATGCTGACCGATGCCGACGTCGTCAACGTCGTCGACCGGATGATCAAGCAGCGCAAGGATTCGATCGCGCAGTTCGACGCCGGCAACCGGCCCGACCTCGCGAACGCCGAGCGCGCCGAGATCGCGATCCTCGAAGCGTACCTGCCGCAGCGCATGAGCGATGCGGAGGTCGATGCGGCCGTCGAGCGGGCGATGGCCGACGCGCGCGCTGCCGGCGCTTCCGGGCCGGCGTTGATGGGCAAGGTTATGGCGGCGCTGAAGCCGCAGCTCTCCGGACGAGCCGACATGGCGCAGGTGTCGGCGAAGGTGAAAGCGCGCCTCTGAGGGGTCGGAGACGAGTTTTCGCGGAGCGAAAAGTCGTCTCTGACCCTACATCGGTCTTGATCCCGAACGACTTCATCCAGACCCTCCTTTCGCGCGTCGACATCGTCGACGTGATCGATCGCCGCGTCCCGCTCAAAAAGGCGGGCGCCAACTACCAGGCGTGCTGCCCGTTCCACAACGAAAAGACGCCATCGTTCACGGTGAGCCCGACCAAGCAGTTCTATCACTGCTTCGGCTGCGGCGCGCACGGAACGGCGATCGGCTTCCTGATGGAGCACGCCGGCCAGTCGTTTCCCGAGGCCGTCGAGTCGCTCGCGCGCGATGCCGGGCTCGAAGTGCCGCGCGTCGAGCGGCCGGGCGAGCGCGAGGAGCGCAAGGTTTCGCAGGACCTGAACGAAACGCTGCTCGTCGCGGCGAAGTTCTATCGCGCGCAACTGAAGGAATCGCCGGCTGCGATCGCGTACCTGAAGCGGCGTGGCCTGACCGGCGTCGTCGCCGCGCATTTCGGCATCGGCTACGCGCCGTCCGGCTGGCAGAACCTGGCGCAGCCGTTTCCGGCCTACGACGATCCGGCGCTCGACGCGACGGGACTCGTGATCGCCGGCGACAACGGCAAGCGCTACGACCGCTTCCGCGACCGGATCATGTTCCCGATCCACGACAGCCGCGGCCACGTGATCGGCTTCGGCGGCCGTGTTCTCGACAGCGGCGAGCCCAAGTACCTGAACTCACCGGAGACCGCGGTCTTCTCGAAAGGTCGCGAGCTCTACGGTCTTTACCTTGCGCGCAGTGCGATTCGCGATGCGGGCCGCGTCGTCGTCGTCGAGGGCTACATGGACGTTGTCGCGCTCGCGCAGCATGGCATCGGCTACGCGGTGGCGACCCTCGGGACGTCGACAACCGCCGTGCACGCGCAGAAGCTGATGCGGCTCTCGGATACGGTCGTCTTCTGCTTCGACGGCGACGCGGCCGGACGCAAAGCCGCGTGGCGGGCGCTCGAAAACGTGCTGGCGGCGCTCGTCGACGGCAAGGAGGCGCGGTTCCTGTTCCTGCCCGACGGCGAAGACCCCGACGACTTCGTGCGCAAGCGCGGCAAGGAAGCGTTCGAGCGCGCGCTGCACACGGCGACGCCGCTTTCGGAGTACCTGCTCGCCGAGCTCGCGGCCCGGCATTCGCCGACGACCGCCGAGGGACGGGCGGCGGTGGTGGCCGCCGCGAAGCCGTATGTCGCCCAGATCGAGGCACCGATTCTCGCAACGCTGGTGCGCCGCCAGTTGGCCGAACTCGCCGACCTTCCCGAGGCCCAACTCGGATCGCTGGTGGCGTCGCCGCCGGCGGCGGCCCACGGGGGCCGCAGCACGTCGTCATCGTCCCGCCGGCGGGCGCCGCCCGCCCCGGCGCGACGGCCGCCGTCGCTGTTGCGCGTCCTGCTGACGGGGCTCGTGCTGGAGCCGGCGCTTGCGCGCAGGCACGACCTGCCGCGCGTCGACGAGCCGGGGCCGGAGGCGGCGGCCTGGAATGCGGTCCTCGACCATTGCCTGCACGAATCGGGCGAGCCGTCGACGGCCAGCATCGTCCAGCACTTCGCCGGCACGGCGCACGGAGAGCTGATCGCGCAGGTGCTCGCATCGGCGGCCGATCAGGCGATCGGCGCCGATCAGGTAGAGGTCGATGTCCTGGCCGCGGTCGGCAAGCTGCGGCAGGCAGAGGATCAGCGGGCCGTGACGGCCCTGCTGTCGCAGCCGCTGGCGACGCTGACCGCCGCCCAGCGGGAGATGCTTGCGAAGGCGGGGCGCAAGGCTTGAAAGTCGACGGATGGCCGTGCCTTTTCCGCTTTGCACGCTATAATTTGAGGTTTTTCGCGCCGCCCCCATTGTCTTTCGACGGCGCGCAAAACCGGAAACCGGAAACGGCGCGCCTGCCGTGCGCCCTCACGCGGCGCGGCGCCGTTACCGAACAAGGATGACCATGGCAAAGAAGCACGTAAAGCCCGCCCGCAAGTCGCGTCCGGCGACCAGGAGCAAGCCGGCGACGAGGAAACCGGCGGCGAAGAGCGGAAGCCGGAAGCCGGCAACGGCGAGCCGGCGCTCGCCCGCGAAGCGCCCGGCTGCGAAGCCGTCCGGCGCGCGGCGCACGACCGGCAGGTCGGTGGCGGCGAAGCCGAAGGCCGCGCCCAAATCGAAGCCCGTCCCGAAGCCCGTCACCAAAGCGGCGAAACCGGCGCCGGTCCCGCCCGGCAAGGCCGGCAAGCCCGACCGGACGACGACGAAGCTCGTCGCGGCGACGCCTGCGCTGGCGGCGTCGAAGTCGGTCCCGAACCGCAAGCCGTCCGTCGGCGAGATCGCGGCGAAGATCGCCGGCAAGCGCGCCGAGGACGCCGCGCACCGTAAGGGCAAGAACGGCAAGCACGCCGAAGTCGCGCCGCGCGAGCTGACGCCGGCCGACGTCGAGGCGCGCAAGCGCCGCCTCAAGACGCTGATCGTGCTCGGCAAGGAGCGCGGCTACCTGACGTACGCCGAGATCAACGACCACCTTCCCGACGACATTCTCGACGCCGAGCAGATCGAGGGCATCATCTCGATGATCGGCGACATGGGGATCCAGGTTTACGACGAGGCCCCCGACGCCGAGACGCTGCTGATGTCCGAATCGACGCCGTCGGTCCCCGCCGAGGACGTCGAGGAGGAAGCCGAAGCCGCCGCGTCGACACTCGACAGCGAGTTCGGCCGCACGACCGATCCGGTGCGCATGTACATGCGCGAGATGGGGTCGGTCGAGCTTCTGACGCGCGAAGGCGAAATCGAGATCGCGAAGCGGATCGAGGAGGGCCTGAAGCACATGATCCAGGCGATCTCCGCGTGCCCGATGACGGTCGCGCAGATCCTCGATCTCGCCGACAAGATCGCGAAGGACGAACTCAAGATCGACGACGTCGTCGATGGCCTGCTCGACTTCAACGAGCAGCTCACCGCGATGGAGGACGAGAGCGACGACGTCGACGACGACGAGGACGAGGACGACGCCGATGCAGGCTCGATCGAGAGCGAGAATCTCGAGCGGCTCAAGGTGGCCGCGCTCGAGCGCTTCGGAACGATCCGCAAGCACTTCGCGCGGATGCTCGGCGTGCTGCAGAAGGACGGGCACAAGGCGCCCCGCTACCTCGACCTGCAGAAGAAGATCTCGGCGGAGCTCATGCAGATCCGCTTCTCGGCGCGGATGGTCGAGAAGCTGTGCGACTCGGTGCGCACCGAGGTCGACAACATCCGCCAGATCGAGCGCAAGATCCAGGATCTCGTCGTCAACAAGGGCGGCATGCCGCGCCCCGATTTCATCAAGGCGTTCCCGGCGAACGAGACGTCGCTGCGCTGGATCGATCGCGAAGTCTCCGCGCATCACGGCTACAGCGAGCTCCTCGCGAAGTACCGGCAGGCGATCGTCGAGCAGCAGCAGAAGCTGATCGACCTGCAGACGCGCGTGATGATCCCCTTGAAGGATCTGAAGGAGATCAACAAGCAGATGTCGACCGGCGAGGCGAAGGCGCGCAAGGCGAAGCGCGAGATGACCGAGGCGAACCTGCGCCTCGTGATCTCGATCGCGAAGAAGTACACGAACCGGGGCCTGCAGTTCCTCGACCTGATCCAGGAAGGCAACATCGGCCTGATGAAGGCGGTCGACAAGTTCGAGTACCGGCGCGGCTACAAATTCTCGACGTACGCGACGTGGTGGATCCGCCAGGCGATCACGCGTTCGATCGCCGACCAGGCACGCACGATCCGCATCCCGGTGCACATGATCGAGACGATCAACAAGATGAACCGGATCTCGCGGCAGATCCTTCAGGAGACCGGGCAGGAGCCCGATCCGGCGACGCTCGCCGTCAAGATGGAGATGCCGGAAGAGAAGATCCGCAAGATCCTGAAGATCAGCAAGGAGCCGATCTCGATGGAGACGCCGATCGGCGACGACGACGACTCGCACCTCGGCGACTTCATCGAGGACCAGTCGACGGTCGCGCCGTCGGAGGCGGCCGTGAATGCGTCGTTGCGCGATGTGTGCAAGGACATTCTCGATACGCTCACGCCGCGCGAAGCGAAAGTGCTGCGGATGCGCTTCGGCATCGAGATGAACACCGACCACACGCTCGAGGAAGTCGGCAAGCAGTTCGACGTCACGCGCGAGCGCATCCGCCAGATCGAGGCGAAGGCGCTGCG
>Ga0070714_100004859_pt1 | contig 10203 bp, 5 predicted proteins | sample LARL83metaG_FD_65450 | JGI IMG/M metagenome (GOLD analysis project Ga0070714, IMG submission 65450) | Corn, switchgrass and miscanthus rhizosphere microbial communities from Kellogg Biological Station, Michigan, USA - LAR L8-3 metaG | ecosystem: Host-associated > Plants > Roots > Rhizosphere ... | reverse complement strand
GGTAAGGGTGAAACGGTGGTGTAAGAGACCACCAGCACCTGGGGTGACCCAGGTGGCTCGGTAAACCCCACCTGGAGCTAGGTCAGAAAGGGAGCCGTGGCTTCGGCTGCGGTGACTGCGTGAGCGTTCGAGGGTGTGCCCGCCCGATGCTCGCGGGTAGACCGCAGGAGGCTGCCAGCAATGGCAGTCCCAGATGGATGGCCGCCGGCCCGCTTTGAGCGGGTGCACAGAACCCGGCCTATAGGCTGCCTCGCCCGCCGCCTACGTTCCTGACGCTGTGGAGACTGGCCGATGCCGATGCCGGTCTTGGTGGGTCTGGCGCCGCTGCCTCGATGCCAAGGAATGGGTCGAACTCGTTCTAGGTGCGCTGGGCTTAAGGCGAGGCGGCGACTGCGAGCCCTCGCCCACCGCCTGGGCTGAAGTCTTGATGGCCAGACCTTGCCGTTTATCTAGCAGGGCTGCTGGCTGTCCTGGTCATCGGGGAGCAGCGCGGTGCCGTCCCAGGTGAACCGGGCCGTAGTGACGGCATCGTCGCCGTCGCTGCCAGTGATCAGCTGGTGGATGCTGATGCCGCTGAGTTCGGCGTAGGTGCACCATTCGTGGTCGGACGTCAGGAGCAGGTCGAGATCGAGCGCGGACAACAGGGCGAAGATCTGTCCCCGGTTGCTGGTGTCCACGCCCACGAATACCTCGTCCAGCAGGATGACGCGGGGTGCCTGCAGAACAGCCTGGTAGTGCGCGGCCACGGCTGCGAACAGTGGCAGGTGCAGCGCGATGGCCTTCTCCCCGCCGGATAGGGCTCCGTGCAGCTTGCGGGTCAGCAGCTGCCAGCCGGCCCCATTGGCCCGGTCGATCTTGACGACGAACTGATGCCATGCGGTGTAGTCGAAGACCTGAGTCAGCTGCTGCTCCCAGCTTGCCGCTGTGTTGTCGGATTTGGCCTGCTCGATGCGCTCCCGGAAGAAACGGTGCAGCGACTCCCGGTCGGCTTCGCTCAGCCGGACTGGGTCCTTGAGGAGCAGATCCCGGGCCGCCTTGGTGCCAGGCGGGAGATCCGCCGCGACCTGCCAGACCAGCTGCACGGCGACCCTGGATGCGGTGCGGACCCGCTCCAGCCGTGCGTTCATTCGGTCGACCAGCTCATTGGCCTGACGGATCCGGCCGGCTAGATGGCGCCGGGTGTCGCCGGTGAGGGTCTGGTCGAAGAGCTCACGCTCACCCTCCGTGATGTCGCGACGGCTCCGTTCTGCCTCCTCACGCAGCACCCGCAGCAACTCGGCGGCACCGACCCGGACGCCGTTCACGACTGCGCTGAAGACCTGGACGTCCTCGTCGGTGGTGAGCTCGAGATCAGCGGTAGCGCTAAGGGCGGCCCGGCCCGCGTGGACGGATTCCGACAGCCGGTGCAGGGCATCACCGATACTGGCCGGAGTGTGCGGGACGGTAGCCCAGGCGGCAGCGATCTGCCGCGCGGCGTCGAGCGTGGCGCGGACACCGTCGGATCCCGACAAGGTGGCCCGGAACCGGGCCAGATCCTCGATCCCGCCGTCGGCCGGGAATACGCCGCTCGCCAGATGCCGGAAACGGAGCGCGGCCGCGTCACGGGCAGCGGTGGCCGTATCCCGGGCCGATGCGTCCGTGGTCCGCTGAGCGCTGAGTACGCCGAGACGCTCGGCCAGCACCGGCACCTCGCGGCGGGCTGTGCTCAGCTGGTCACCGCATTCGGCCTGCCGGGCCCCGAGATGCCGGAGCTTGTCCAGGATCTCGCGGTAGTCCACCCCGATGGTGCTCTCGACGCCTGCGAGCTTGGCCTCGAGCTCGTCCTGGAGGGCCTGCGCATCAGCTGCTTCCTGCTCGCGCTGGCGGGCAATTTCCGCCGACCGGCCGGCCTGCGTACTTAGCGACTCCAGGGTCTGCCTGGCAGCGGTGAGGATCGCGTGATCGTCCAGCCAGTTCTCGGTTTGATCCCGGAAGGCTGCGATTGCCGTTTCCAGCGTGGCCAGCGCCGCCCGGTCCGCAGGCAGGCCGTGCTCGGCGGCAATGACGGTTAGTTTCCGCAGCGCCTGCACAACCTTCTGCTCCCGGGCGGACACGGCGCCTGCTCGCTGCCGCACGGTGCCGTCTGCTGCGGCCACGTCCGACTCAGCCCGGATCATGGCCTGACTGGCCGCGTTCACCGCCTGGTGCCTCGGGCAGCTGGCCCGCTCGCTCCCTACTGTCGCGCGACGTGCGGCCAGCGCGGCTATCTCAGCATCGAGAGTGCTCAGGAGGCCGTCGCAGCGGCTGATCTGAATCCGGAGCAGGCGGATCCGCTCCTCGCGGGCGCGCTGCCGGGCTAGTGCGCCGATGTGTGCCGGGTGGTCCTTCTGCCAGCTGCCGTGCAGGTTCCCCAGCCGCCAGCCGCCGTCGGCACCTATGGCTGCTGGATGATCCGCCGGCAGCTTGTCGGCGAAAGCGACCGCAGATAGCAGACGGCGCACCGATTCGGCTGGCACGGCCGGGTACGGCACAGCCACAAGGACGTCGGCCAGCGACAGCCCGGGCGCCGGCCCGAGCGCAGCGGGGTCCGCGAACAGGTCATGCCCGTCGACCGTGCCCCTGTGCCCCACCCATGCGTCCAGAAGGCCAGCGGCCTGAAGCGCGGCCTCGATTGGGCCCCGCGCCTCCTCGGGAACGGGGTCGGCGAAGTCGACCAGCCGCCAGAACGGCGCACCTGTCATCGCGGAACGGTTGGCGGTACGGGTCGCTGGCGCCTCAGGCGGAAGGGCCGCTTGCTCAGCGAGCTGCTGCAGTTCGGCGGCGAGCCCGGCGCGCTCGTCCTTCACCGCGGTCCGGCGGGTCCTGATCCCGGTCTCTTTCCCGGCGATCTGCTCTAGCACCGTGGCCGCCGCCGAGCTGACCAGCCGCAGCACCGCTGTCTCAGACTCAGCCGTCTGGGCAAGTGCGGCCGGGTCAGGAAACGTCAGTTCCTGGCATGAAGTGGCCCATTGGGTCAGCGCGTGGGCCAGCTCAGCTACCGCTTGCTCATACCGCTCCGCGGCTGCTTCCTGGTGCTCGAGGGCGTCGGCCAGGCTTACCCGCGCCTCGTCCAGGTCGGCTTCGGCCTGGCGCCGGGAGGCAACCTCCCGGCCATGGTCGTCAAGCGCCCGCCTCACGTCAGCAAGCTGGCCGGTGCGCGCGACGACCGCCGCACGCAGCAACGTGCGGGGTCGGGCCTGCGGGCGGTCGAGGCTTGCGGCGACCTCCTGATGAACACTAGCCAGGCCGGCGCGGTCAGCAGCCCCCCTGGTATCTTGCGCGCTCCTTTCGACCTGGCCAGCCAGCTGATCCGCCTGCCGCCGGACTTCCTGCCGGCGCGACTCGTCAGCATCGGCATCCGACCGCTTCCGGCCAGCGTCCAGGCGGACCCTTCCGGCTTGATCGCGCGCCCGGGCGGCCTGTTGACGCAGATCGTCTAGTTCCCTGCCCTGCTGGTAGGCGTCGGTGCCTTTGATGCCATCCATGCGGGCCCCGAGGGCAGCGATCTCGCGCTCGAGGATCCCGGCCCGGGCTTCTGCTTCCGCCTTCTTACCGGCGACAATCTCGTAGTCCTCGGCGGAGCGCCGGGCGGTCTTGGCCAGGTTGTCCATGTCGGTGGTCGCGGAGATCAGCGCAGCCGCCCGGCCGCGCAGCACCCGCTGGGCGTACGAGCGCTGCCGGGTGGCGAGCAGGCGGGTCGCCGCCACCTCCTCGTCCAGGGTCACCAGCCGTTCACGCTGCCGGTCCAGGCGCTCGAAGCCCTCGGCCAGGTCCGCGATCTCCTGCTGACCCAGTGGCGGCAGAGCGCGTCCTAGCAAGGTGGACAACAAGGCAGGGTCCAGGCGCTGGGACAGCTTGGGCATGCGTAGCTGGAGCAATGCGGTGATCAGGGCGTCATAGCGTTGCTCGGTCAGGCCGGGGAACAGCACCGAGCGGACGGCGCCCCGGTAGCCGCCTGCGTTGCCGTGGACCGCGCCGGTGTCACCTATGAGCTCCTCCAGGGCTGTCCTGGTCAGGGGCTGGGCCGCCGCATTGACCAGCGATACGCCGTCCGGGGTGCCGATTCGCTGGCTGGTGGTGAAGTAGTCGGTGCCCACAGTGGTGGTGTGCGTGCTGGCCTGAAGTCGGCATCCGCAAGAGAACCAGCGCTCCGGTGAGCCGGGGAAGCGGAACTCTAGCCAGACGTAGCCCACCCTGGTCGTGCCGGACGCGCCCTCTCCCATGAGGTTCCAGTGCATGGTCCGGTCGCCGGTCCCGAACGTTGAGAGCCGGCTTGCCCGCAGGTTCGCGTCGAGCAGAAACGGCAGTAGCAGCTCCAGGGCCTTCGACTTGCCGCTCCCGTTAGGGCCGCGCAGCAGCAGGCGGCCTTTGTGGAACGTGAAGACCTCGTCGTAGTACCGCCACACATTGATGATCCCGGCTCTGCTCGGCATCCACCGCGGGGCCAGGTCCGGCCTGGGAGAGGCGCCTGGACGGGGAAGCTCGGTCACGGTCATGACGGGGACTCCTCGTTATCAGGGCCGCTGCTCCGGGGCGCCCCCACCGCGTACCGGCTGGCCGCGGGCAGCGGGTAGACGAGCCCGTCAGCCACCCGGACCAGGCCGAAGCCCACCAGGATGGCCAGCGCATCGCAGACGAGCTGGCGGATGCCATCCTTTTCGCGGTAGCTCTTGGCCCAGCGGGGGAACCGTGCCATCAGATCGGCTGCCACGATCTCCAGCTGCTCAGCGGCGGACGGCTCGCGGAGACGGTCGAGCAGGAGCAGCGCGGCGACCTTGGCGGTGCTGGCGTCGTCAGGGAATCGGCTGTCCGTCGCAATGGCATCAGCGTCGATGAACATGATGCCGTCGGCGCGGTCCTCCAGGATGAAGCCGCCCTGATCGGCAGCCTCCCGCAGGAGCCGCCGGCCAGTGGGTGACGAGATGTAGCTGAGCTCCTCGGCAGACAGGTCATCCAGGTACACCACGGGATCGTCGACGAGCCGGCGGAAGACTGAGTGGCGGAGCCAAAGGTTCCGCTGGGCTTCGGAGACAGGCGCCGCTTCCTTCCCGCTAACGTCGGCGCGGCCGTAGCGCCGTTCGAGGGTGATCTGGCTGAGCAGCTCCTCAAAGCGCAGGGAGACCTCACCGGCGGGTACAGCGAGCTGGGACGGCCCGACCGGGGCGGCCAGCAGGCGGAGCAGCAGCGTCGCGTCGATCCGGTAGAGAACCTTAGCCGCGGCGGTGTCCACGAAGCTCTCTGTCACGCCATCAGCGACTTCGAGCACACCGAAGGACTCCAGCAGCCTCAGCACGTCGACAAGGGCCATTCGCTCGGCGCGGCTCGCGGAGTCGAAACCGGCGACCACCGGGTCAACGGTGGTCGCCTGGCTGATGCGGTCGGCCAGGAGGCCGATGGTGGTAACCGGAACAGCCAGGAGCTCAGCGGCGACCAGGCACAGCAGGACATACCGGCGGCGGTCGAACGGCGACCTGCCCGACCTGATCCGCCGGGCCGGTCGGCTCGAGTCGGTAGGGGCGCGGACCTTGGTCAGGCGGGCGTAGCCCAGCCGGGGCTCAACGATCAGTGTCCAGCCGCAATAGAACTCGAACCAGCGGCGGATCGGCTCCCGGCGGCGGCGGAGCAGATCGAACCAGTCCCCGGCAACGCGGTTGCTGATCAGCGGGCTGGCCAGCAGCAGCCGGATGCCGCGTGCCACTTCTTCCCGCTCGGTGATGGCCAGCTGGTTGCTGAGGTTGCTCACTAGCCCGCCTCGCTCGCACGCAGGACCTGGCGCGTGCCCCGCACGCGGATCTCGACTGAGTAGTCCGGCCCCCAAAAGACCCCATGAGGCGTCTTCAACTCGGCGACCGCGGTATCTGTGGGCGGCGTCAGGATAACTTCGATCCGCCCGTCCGTCGTGCTGCCCCGCCGTGCGCCCGAGCGGTCCGGGCCGCTCGCCAGGGCCTGGCCGAGCAGATCCAGCAGCCGCTCGAACAGCGCATGGTCGAGACTGCCGAAACTGGACAGCCGGACGCTGCCGCTAGTCCCGAGCAGATCCCAGGCGGCCTCGAGCTCAGCACGTTCGGCCCGGGCTCGCTGGGTCCGGGCTGCCTTGACCGCAGCGACATCACGAACACGGCCGGTCCGGCTGAAGCGCTCAGCTCGCCCGGCCGAACGGAGCAGCGGCGATATTTCCACAGGCGGTGCCTCACGCCATGGGGCCGACGAGCTGACCAGGTCCGGGTCGGGATGGCAGAGATGAGCGTGCCGGGCTGGGCTGAGGCCGAACGCAGCTGACCAGAGCCGATGCAGGTCGTCCTGCGCTGGCAGGAGGGTGAACCAGCGGGCCAGCTCACGGAAGTCCGCTGCGGCGCTGCTCGTCCGGTTCCGGGATTCCGTGATCCGGTCTAGTACCTGAAGCAGCGTGATAATCGCGCGGCGCGCTACCAGATGCAGCTGCCCGACCCGCGGCGGGGCATCATCGGCAGGCCTGAACCAGGCGAGTAGCCCCTCCCACCGGGCGCGCCGGTGCTCCAGCCAGGTCGGTCCTGGGTCAGCGCCGGCCAGGTGCGGCAGGTCGGCGCCGCGCAGAGCTTGCGCGTGCACCAGGTCGATCCCGTACTCGTCGACCTGGCCGATCCTGGCAGTAATGGTATGGGCGCGAAAGTCGAGGTTCGTCAGGAATTCCTGCAGGTATGCCACCGTCGACGCTTTGACCTCATGGAAGGTCGCCAGATCTGATCCGTCGGCCCGGAGCAGCCGCTGGAGCTCACCGTTGAACTGCATCGTGTTCGCCCGCAGTGCTTCCAGGTGACCTTCCAGTTCGGTCAGGGTGGTGAAGATCCGGCGGTCGGACCCGGCTTCCAGCTCGTCTACCAGGTCGCCCAGCCGATCGCCGATTGCATCGAGCACCGCCGTCTGGAGGGCGCCGGAAGCAGCCAGCACAGCCATGGCATGCTGCACCCCGGCCAGCGCAGCCTCGCCTTGCCTGGTGAGGGAGTACTGGAGGTTGCGCCGCTCGTAATCGCTCGCGCTCCGGTAGTCCTCCGAGTGGTTCTGGATGACATCGACCAGGTGCCACTGACGCAGCTGGCCAAGGGCGGCGGCAAGGTCATCGTCGCCCAGCGCGTCGAGCCACCCAACCGACCGCAGGCGGTCACGGACGTCGTCGATGCCCAGAGCCGTTTCCAGCCGCTCATTCGCCTCACCAAAGGCCTGCAGTATCGAGACGTAGAGCCCGGCGTGGTCCCCGCCGGTAAACCGGAACATTTCCGGCGGCACCCGGAGCTGATCCATCGGCCCTCCGGTACGGATATGCGGACCTCACCACGCTAGGGCGTGGGACTGACAGTCCGGGGCTATCCGGCTGTTTCACCGGCAAGATCCGCTATTTCGCCGAGGAGTTCCGCGGCGATGCGTTCTTCAGGGACCGTGATCCCTTTATCGGCCATATGCGTGGCGAGATCGGTATCCCAAGGCACATCGCTCATCCGGCCGACGGGCGGGCCGTGCGATACCACGCGCAGATAATCAGCGCTGGTCATGTGCCACGGCGCGGCGCTGGTGCGGGCCACGACCGCGGCGGCGATGCGCAAGCCCTCGCCGTCGAAGTCACCGTGATAGTGCAAGCGGGTACCGGCCGATCCCAGTTTCTGCAGGAAGAGGATGGCGGCGCTATTTGGCCAGCCGGAAGTGACGGCGATGGGCGGGCAATGGCGACCAAACCGCGCCAGGGCCATGGCCAGCACGCTGGGGTTCTCAAACACCCAGACGTCAGCGGGGCCGCTCGGCCACTCCGCCGTGCGGAGGTGGCCCAGGGTGAGGGCCGCTGCCTGGCCGGCTTCCGCGCACACTCGCAGGATCCGTACTGCCACATCGTTGCCTGCTGGCTGAATGCCTGCGGCGAGCACCACGGCGGACAACTCGTCGTCCGCCACCCCGGCGCGTTCCCACAGCGCTCGCCGCTCCTGGGCATTAGCGGGCGGCGGCACATCGTAGATCGTGGCCAGGGCGCGCTGGACCAGGCCGGCGCAGCGAGTGCCCTCGTCCAGGCTGTGCGTATCGCCCAGTACCTGATCGGCCAGAACTGGTAGCGGGACGCCGGAGGCGGGCAGTTCTGCGAGAACCCGCAGGGCTTGGATGAGCTCGTCGCGTGTCCGCGGGGCCGATCCGCCGGCCAGCCCGGCGCGCTGCACGCTCCTGACCCATGGAGCAAGCGCGGGCTGCGCACGGACAATCGGGTGACTGCCGAGCCACGCCCAGAGCTCTTCTCGCTGCGCTGCCGCATGTTCCCGGTCGACAGCCCGGTCACCCAGCGGGCCGACGAGTCTGGTGACAACCTCCTGAGCCGGGACGCCCACGGACTCGATGAGGACGCTGTCGAGCACGGCCAGGGAGATCGACGGCCGTTCTCCGGGCAGCCGAGGGAGGCCGAGCAGGTCAGCCAGGGCGGCCTGCTGCCGGCTGTTGAGTGGTCCGATCCGCACCCGGCTCACGGGGCGCCCGGACGACAGCCGACTGTGGACCGCCTTCCATAGCGGGGCCAGTTCAAGGGGCAGTTTCGCAAGCGGTTCCACGGCAGTTGAGCCTACGGGCGGAAACCAGGGCCGCGGGCGGCGGCGGCAGCCTGGCAACCCGTCTGGAGTTAGAGCAGAGCCATGGGCTGAGTCACCGTGACTGGGCGAACGGGCTCGGGAGCTGCCAGATCGCGCTTATGGGTATCGCCCTGAATTTGGAGCCGAACGGCAGCGTTGTCCTGCCGGAGTAGAGGACGAGGCCGGCGAGGAAGTCATCGCCGAGCTTGTCGGCGAGCCGTCGCAGGCCGTTGAAGTCGTCGGTACGGACGGTTGAGGAGGCCTTGATCTCGATGCCGATGACCTGGCGCTGCCGGTTCTCGAGGATGGCGTCGACTTCTACTTTGTTGTGATCGCGGTAGTGGTAAAGGTCAGCGAGTTCGTGTGACCAGGTGAGCTGCCGGGCGAGTTCGGAGAGGACGAAGCCTTCGATCAGAGGGCCGAACGGGGAGCCAGGCCGGCGCAGGGCGTGGGCGTCGAGGGCGAGCAGGCGTGACGCTATCCCTGAATCGACGAAGATGAGCTTGGATGCGCTGGTGATCCGGGTACCTAGATTGCGTGACCAGCCGGGTATCCGTTTGACCAGGAAGACCTCCTCGAGCAGGCGCATGTACCGCGCAACGGTGGGCCGGGAGATCTGCAGGTCCGATTCCAGGCTGCCCGCGGCGACCAGGTGACCAGACCGGGCGGCGAGCAGGCGGACCAGGGCGGTCAGCTGGGAGACGCGTTCGATCTCGGCGAGTTGCCTGACGTCCCGGTCAATGAGGTTCTGCACGTAGGAGTCGAAGAAGCGCCCCCGGCGGCGCGGCTCGGTACGGGCCACGGCCTCGGGCAGGCCGCCACGTACGATCCGATCGGCATAGTCGGCGCGGGTCATGTCTGATTCATGGCGCAGATCTGGGCCCAGCTGGAAGGCCGCGTCGATGAACCCGTCGGCCGTGCTGTCAATCTCGCCTTGGGAGAACGGCCAGAGTTCGATAGTTTCCATGCGGCCTGGGAGCGTGTCAGGCAGATCCCGCAGTCCAAGCAGACGCGACGATCCCGTCAGCAGGAACCTGCCAGGCCGTGGATCGTTGTCGACATTCGCCTTAATGGCCAGCAGGAGTTCTGGGACTCGCTGGATCTCGTCGATTACCGTCAGGCCGCCGAAGCAGACGAATCCTATGGGATCCTCGAGGGCCGATTGCCGGTCCTGGGGGAGATCGAGATCCCGCCACTCGGCGGCTTGCTGGCCGGCCAGCGCCCGGACCAGGGTGCTCTTGCCGGCCTGGCGGGCACCGTTGACGAGTACCACGCGGGTGTCCGCGAGCGCTTCCGCGACAGCAGAGGACGCATGCCTAGGTACGAAATCAAGCCGGGCCACGGAGTCGATGCTAGCACCGATCTTTCGATTTGCGATGCATTCACTTTCGATCTGCGAGACATCTGAGTACGATGTGCGGCCATTGGCACGTCCGTATGGCCGTGGACTGGCGGTGCCGTCTGGTTGCGGAGAATCCGCGGCGAACGTGGCTCAGTGGATACGAATACGCTGGTCGGGCGCATAGCGCCTGTGGTGCAAGAGACCACCAGCACCTGGGGTGACCCAGGTGGCTCGGTAAACCCCACCTGGAGCTAGGTCGAAACTGGG
>Ga0070714_100004858_pt1 | contig 10203 bp, 7 predicted proteins | sample LARL83metaG_FD_65450 | JGI IMG/M metagenome (GOLD analysis project Ga0070714, IMG submission 65450) | Corn, switchgrass and miscanthus rhizosphere microbial communities from Kellogg Biological Station, Michigan, USA - LAR L8-3 metaG | ecosystem: Host-associated > Plants > Roots > Rhizosphere ... | reverse complement strand
GACCGGCAAGCGCTCGTGCACTACCTCCTGGAGTCGGTGAAGCGGCTCGCCTCGGCGGGCGTGGACTTCATTGCCCTCACGGCCAATACGCCTCACATCGTGTTCGACGAGCTGTCGAGGGAAGCGCCGGTGCCGTTGCTCAGCATCGTCGAGGCCTGTGCACACGAGGCCGAGCGGCGGGGACTGCACCGCGTCGTGCTGCTCGGTACCCGGTTCACGATGGAAGCGCCCTTCTACCACGACGTATTCGCGCGATTCGGGCTCGACGTGATCGTACCATCCCCGGAAGACCGCGCGTGGGTCCACGATCGCTACGTGAACCAGCTCCTGCTCGGCCAGTTCCGCGACGAGACCCGAAACGAGCTCGTGGCGCTGGTGGCGCGCCTGAAGAAGGAGCATGACGCCGATGGCGTCATCCTTGGCGGGACCGAGCTCCCGCTGCTCTTCTCCGCCCCGACGATCGCCGACCTGCCCGTGCTCGATACCACGGAGCTGCACGTCGCGGCCATCGTGGAGCGGCTGCGCTCCTAGGAGGCGAGGAGCCTCATCATCGCGTCTCGCGCGCCCCGCCGCCGAGCGCGATGTACAGCGCCACGAGGTTGCTCGACTCCACGCGCCGGAGCTGCAGCAGTTGCTGCTCGGCGGCGAACAGGGATCGCTCCGCATCCAGGACTTCGATGTAGCTGACGACACCTTCGAGGTAGCGCGTGTGCGCCAGCGCTGCGATCTGGCGCTGCGCCTGGGTGCCGCGTTCCTCGGCAGCCACCTGCTCGGCGAGGAAACGCCGGCCGGCGAGCGCGTTGGAGACTTCCTGGAACGCGCCCTGGATGGTGCGCTCGTAGTCGGCAATGGCGATACGATCCTGCGCCCGGGCGACGTCCACGTTGCCGTGCAGGCGGCCGCGGTTGAAGATCGGCGCCGCAGCGGAGGCGCCGTAGTTCCAGTTCAGGCCATCGCGTCCCACCAGGTTGCTGAGAGCGTCCGACGCGAAGCCGAGCGCGCCGGTGAGCGAGATCGTGGGAAAGAACGCGGCTCGCGCCGCGCCGACGTTCGCCTCGGCCGCGCGGAGGCGCTCTTCGGCCCCGATCACGTCCGGGCGCGACAACAGCAGCTCGGAGGGAAGGCCGGCGGCCAGCGTGAGCGGGCTCAGTTGCTCGTTGAGCGGGAGCGGCGCGGGGAGCGGAGCCGGCAGCGGTCCGCCGACGAGCACGAAGAGCAGGTTGTCGAGCTGGGCGCTCTGCAGGCGAAGGCCAGCCAGCGCCGCCTCCGCCTGCGTCAGCAGCGACTCGGCCTGATGGAAGTCGAGCGCCGACGTGAGCCCGGACTTGAGGCGAACCTGGGCGATACGCACCCCTTCGCGCCGGCTCTGCACGGTCTGCTCGGCGAGCTGGATCTGCTGCTGCGCCTCCAGCCACTGGAGGTACGTGGTGGCGACGTCCTGGATGAGTGAGAGGCGGAAGGCCCGTTGCGCCTGCACGGTGGCGAGGTAGCGCGCGCGAGCGGCCTCGCTGAGGTCGCGCACGCGCCCCCAGAAGTCCAGCTCGAACGACGGTATGCCAACGCCGACGCTCAGGCGGTCGGTCGTGATGGTGCCGGCCCCGGCGATGCCAGTTGCAGCGTCGCCGGCGCCACTCCTCGACGCACCTGCCGTCGCGACGGGCGCCGGAAAGCGGTCGGCCGACTGGATGCGATACTGCCCGCGGGCGACCTCGATCTGTTCCACCGCGATGACGAGATCACGATTGCTGCGCATCGCCGTCGTGATGAGCGCCTGCAGCCGAGGGTCGCGAAAGAACTCGCGCCAGGTGATGTCCGCCGCGCGCGTCCCCACCGTGGCATCACTGTCCGACGCGGAGAGATAGACCGGCGGCGTCGGAAGGGATGGTTGCAGGTGCGGTGGCGCGAAGTGACAGGCGCTGGTGAGGGCCAGCACCGTCGCCGCGATGAGCTTACGCATGCGCCGTGTCCGCGTGATGATGGGCAATCTCCTCGGGCGACGGCGGCCGTCGCTTGCTGACCCAGCGCCGCACGGCGAGGTAGAAGAGGGGGATGAAGAAGATGCCGAATCCCGTGGCAGCGAGCATTCCGCCGGCGACGCCCGTCCCTACCGCCATGCGGCTGGCCGCGCCCGCGCCGCGCGCCACGAGCAGCGGCACCATGCCGAGCACGAAGGCGAGCGACGTCATGATGATGGGGCGAAGCCGCAGTCGAACCGCGGCCATCGTCGCCTGCAACGTGCTCTTGCCGTGCGCCTCCTCCTCGATGGCGAACTCCACGATCAGGATGGCGTTCTTGGCCGCGAGGCCGATGATGGTCACCAGCCCCACGTTGAAATAGACGTCAGCCGAGAGTCCGCGGAGCAGGGTGAGGAGGACGGAGCCGAGCACGCCGAGCGGCACGACGAGCAGCACGGCGAGCGGCACCGCCCAGCTCTCGTAGAGTGCGGCGAGGAGCAGGAACACGACGATGAGCGAAACGCCCATCAGGACGACGATCTGGCCGGCGCTCTGCTTCTCCTCGAACGACAAGCCGGTCCAGTCGTAGCCGAAGCCCGGCGGCAGGTGCTTCGCGAGGCGTTCCATCTCCGCCATCGCCTCACCGGTGGAGCGGCCCGGTGCCGCCATCCCGGAGATCGTCATCGACGGATAGCCGTTGTAGCGGGTGATGGAGGGCGGACCCGCCGTCCAGCTGACGGTGGTGAAGGCGCCGAAGGGCACCATCTCTCCCTTGTCGTTGCGCACCTTCAGGTCGAGCACGTCCTGCGGCGTCATCCGGTAGGGCGCGTCCGCCGCGATGAACACGCGCAGGATGCGTCCGTTGCGGCTGAAGTCGTTGGCGTACGCGCTGCCGAAGGTGATGGCGAGCGTGGAGTTGACGCTGTTGATGCTGAGACCGAGCGCGCGCGCCTTGATGCGATCCACCTGCACGCGGAGCTGCGGCGCGTCCTCCTGCGATTCCGGGCGCACGCCGGTGAGCAGGGGACTCTGGGTCGCGGCGCCGAGGAGCTGGTTGCGCGCGGTGCGGAGCTCGTCGAGCGTGTGACCGCTGCGGTCCTCGAGGACGAAGCTGAAGCCGCTCGCCACGCCGAGGCCCTGGATGGCGGGCGGATTGAGCGGGAACACCATCGCTTGCTTGATCTGCGAGAGCGCGCCGAACGCCTTGTTCACCAGCGTCAGGGCGCTGTTCGCTTCACCGGGTCGTTCGTCCCACGGCTTGAGACTGACGAACGCCATGGCGTTCGCCTGGCCCTGCCCGAAGAAGCTGAAGCCGCGCACGAAGATCACCGTGCGCACCTGCGGCTGTGCGTGCAGGAACTGCTTCACCTGCTCGATCGCGACGTTGGTGCGCTCCGTGGTGGCTCCAGGCGGTGCCTGGACGGCAACGAGGATGCTGCCCTGATCTTCCGTGGGCAGGAAGCTGCCGGGAAGACGCTTGAACAGCAGCAGGGTGATGACGACGAGCGCCGCGAAGATGGCGAGGAAGCGCAGCGGCCGGAGCAGGATGCGTCCCACCACGCCCTGGTAGCGGCCGATGGTCCGGGCGAACCAGCCGTTGAACCACGCGAAGAAGCGATCGAACTGGCGACGTACGGGGTGGCCGGACTCGTCCTCGGCCCGGTGCACGGGCTTGAGCATGGTGGCGCACAACGCCGGCGTGAGCGTGAGCGCCATCAGCGCCGAGAAGGCGATGGAGATGGCGAGCGTGACGGAAAACTGCCGGTAGATCCCGCCGGTGGTGCCGGGAAAGAACGCCATCGGCACGAACACCGCCACGAGGACCAGGGTAATGCCGATGATCGCCGACGTGATCTGGCCCATCGCCTTCACGGTGGCGTCGTATGGCGAGAGCCCCTCCTCCGACATGATCCGCTCGACATTCTCGATGACGACGATCGCGTCATCCACGAGGATGCCGATGGCCATCACCATGCCAAACAGGGTGAGCACGTTTATGGAGAAGCCGAGCACCCAGAGGCCGAGGCACGCGCCGGCGAGCGCGATGGGCACGACGATCGTCGGAATGAGCGTCGCGCGCCAGTTCTGGAGGAACAGGAACATGACGAGGAAGACCAGCAGCATCGCCTCGATCAGCGTCTCCACCACCGAGCTCACCGAGGCGCTGACGAACGGCGTGGAGTCGAAGGGTACGCTCCACCCGATGTCCGACGGAAAGGTGGTCGCCAGCTCCGCCATGCGCGCCTTTACCGCGTGCGCTACCTCGAGGGCATTGGCGCCCGGGGTGAGCTGGATGGCCATTCCCGCCGCGGGTTGCCCGTTCAGCTCGAGGGTGGAGTTGTAGCTCGCGGCGCCCAGCTCGACGCGTGCCACGTCGCCAAGGCGCACGACGGAGCCATCCGGGTTGGCGCGCAGGATGATGTTGGCAAACTGCTCCGGCGTCGTGAAGCGGCTCTGGGTGAGGATGGCCGCATTGAGCTCGGTGCCTCCCGCGATGGGGCGATCACCGAGCGCGCCCCCCGCCGACTGGCTGTTCTGCTCCTGCACTGCGGCGAGCGCGTCGGCGGGGGACATGTTGAACGTCGCGAGGCGCGCCGGGTCGAGCCAGATGCGCATCGCGTATTCGGAGGAGAACGAACGCACGTCGCCCACGCCGGGCACGCGGCGAAGCTCGTCCACCACCCGCGTCACGGCGAAGTTGCCGAGCTCCAGTGTTCCCATCGTCCCGCTCTTCGAAGTAAGCGCGACGATCATCAGGAACCCGGCATTCGCCTTCACGGCCTGCACGCCCTGACGGCGTACCTCCTCCGGGAGGCGGGCGTCCACCTGACGCAGCCGGTTCTGCACGTCCATCAAGGCCACATTGATGTCGGTGCCCGAGCGGAACGTCACGGTGATCGACGCCGTGCCGTTCGAGTTGCTCGTCGACGTCATGTAGAGGAACCCCTCGACGCCATTGAGCTGCTGCTCGATGACCTGCGTCACGTTGGTCGCCAGCACCGATGCGTCCGCCCCCGGATACGTCGCGCTGATCGTCAGCGACGGTGGGGTGATGGTCGGGTACTGCTCGATGGGGAGCGAGCGAAGGGCGATGATGCCGGCGAACACGATCGCGAGCGCGATCACCCACGAGAAGACCGGACGATCGATGAAGAAACGGGAGCTCATCGGCAGCCGCTCAGCGGGCGGTATCCGCGGGCTGCGGCACTGCCGGCGGCGTCGGGTTGGCCTGCACCGGCTTCACCACCTTGCCGGGCGTGACCTTCTGCAGCCCGTCCACGATGACGCGCTCACCAGGCACGAGCCCGCTCTGGATCACCCACGACCCGCCCTCCAGCGCGCCGACCTTCACCGGGCGCGCCTCCACCTCGTTCTTCGGGCTCACCACCAGCACCGTCGCGCCCTGCGGCGACACGGTCACGGCGCGCTGCGGGATGAGCAGCCCCTTGGACTGCACGCCGGCCTCGATGCGCGCCCGGACGAACTGCCCGGGCAGCAGCGTGCGCTGCGGATTCGGAAACTCGGCGCGGAGCGCGGCCGTGCCGGTGGCTTCGTCGATGCTCATGGCGACGAAGTCGAGGCGGCCCGGGAAACGGTACGTGCTTCCATCCTCGAGCACGAGGTGCACCGGCACGTTGTTGGGCGCGGGGACCTGGATGGCGCCGGACGCGATCCTGTTCCGGAGGGCGAGAAGGTCGGAGCTCGATTGCGAGAAGTTCGCATAGATGGGATCGATCTGCTCGATCGTCGTGAGCAGCGTCGCGCTCGCACCGCTCACCAGCGCGCCCTCGGTGACCATGGCGCGTCCCGCGCGGCCGGAGATGGGAGCCGTGACCGTGGTGTAGCCCAGGTTGAGCTTCGCGGCGGCGATCTGCGCCTGCGCCTGTGCCACGTCGGCCTGCGCCGTACGGAGTCGAGCCACCGCGGCGTCATACTCCTGCTGGCTGAGCGCCTGTTGCGCGACGAGCCCCTTGTAGCGGGTGAGGTCCTGCTGCGCATTGGCCTCGGTAGCCTGGGCCCGAGACAGCGTGGCTTCAGCTGCGCTCAGCCGCGCACGCAGCTCGCGCGGGTCGATCTGGAAGAGCGGTTGCCCGGCGGTCACGTCCGTGCCTTCCGTGTAGAGGCGGCGCTGGACGATTCCGTCCACGCGCGCACGCACCTCGGAGGTGCGCACGGCCTGCAGGCGGCCCGGCAGCTCGATCACGTCCACGATCGGCTGGGTCGCCACGGTGACGACGGTCACCTCTGGCGGCGGGGGAGCGGGCGGCGCGGCGGACCCGGAGCACGCCGAAAGGAGCAGCACGGCCGCGACGCGCCGCGCAGTGTCGGTCTTCAACATCAGGTGAGAATAGTAAGGAGCAACGACCTGAGCCATGTTTGAGTCCGCCACATCGGGCCCCGGCGCGCGTCCTGCACTGTAGCCGAGATCGCCGCGGCCGTTCGGGTTACGCGGCACCCCGCGCCATCGAGGATTCCACATGAATGCTATTCTTCGTTCGCTGCATGGGGCCGCGCTTGCCGCGTCCTGTGTCCTGCTTCCGGCCGCCGCCATCGCGCAGTTACCGGCTTCGTCCCCGACTCGCCCCGCGGTGCCCGATCGCGTCGCACCCCCTATCCCGCTCGGCAACTCGCGCCTGATCCTCGCGGCACCATTTGCCGACACCATCTACGCCGTGAACGTGACGGTCGAGGTGGAGGCCAACGGAAAGGCGGACCTCAACACGCTGCAGCTCGGGGGCTCGGCGGGCGAGTTCAATCGGAAGGCGATCACCGAATGGCTGAAGGCCACGACCTTCCGCCCCGGCAAGCGCAACGGCATCCCTGAGCGCTCCACCTTCCGCATGTCGGCGGAGGCACTCAAGCAGGCCGACCTCCCGGACAGCACGAGTGCACCGCGTTGATGGCTGACCGGCGCGGCACGATGACGCGCCGGTTGCTCGCGGCGGGAAGCGTGCTGCTTCTCGCCGCCTGTGCGCGCGTCACCACGGCGCCGGGCGTCCCGGGCGTACGACCCGACACCACTCCGCCGCCCATCATGCACGAGATGCGCGGGCTGTGGGTGGCTACGGTGCACAACATCGACTGGCCTTCCCCCACCGGTCTTGCCGCGCACCAGCAGCGCGCCGAGCTGGACGCAATCCTCGACCGCGCGCGCGCCACCGGCTTCAACGCCATCTTCCTGCAGGTCCGCTCGGCGGCCGACGCGATGTATGCGTCGCCGCTCGAGCCGTGGTCGGCGGCGCTCACCGGCACGCAGGGGAACGACCCCGGCTACGATCCGCTCGCATACGCCGTCGCGCAGGCCCATGCGCGCGGGCTCGAGCTGCACGCCTGGATCAATCCTTACCGTGCTGGGAACACCAGCGACACCGCCAGCCTCGCGCCGAATCACGTCTTTCGCACGCGACGCGACCTCGTCCGCGTGTACGGCGGCTCGCTCTGGCTCGACCCTGGTGAGCCCGAGGTGCAGGACGAGGTGATCCGCGTCGTGAAGGACATCGTCCGGCGCTACGACGTCGATGGCGTGCACGCCGACGACTATTTCTATCCGTACCCGGTGAAGGATTCCAGCGGCGTCACGCGCGAGTTTCCGGACAGTGCGTCCTATGCGAAGAGCGGGAGCACCCTCCCGCGTGACGACTGGCGACGCGCCAACGTCGACCAGTTCGTCCAGCGTCTCTATCGCGAGGTGCACGCCGTCAAGCCGACGATCGACGTCGGCATCTCGCCGTTCGGGATCTGGCGCCCGGGGAACCCGCCGGGTGTGGCCGGTCTGGACGCCTACGCCACCATCTACGCCGATTCGCGCAGGTGGCTGCAACAGGGATGGGTGGATTATCTGGCGCCGCAGCTCTACTGGGCCAACAGTGCGCCGCAGCAGAGCTTCTCCGCGCTGCTCGACTGGTGGGTCTCGCAGAACACGCTCGGTCGCAATCTCTGGCCGGGCCTGGCCGCGTATCGCGTGGACGACGGCGCCCCGAACGCCTTCAGCGAAACGGAGATCCCGAATCAGATCCGGCTGACACGCGCACGACCCGGCGCGACCGGAGAGCTGCTCTACAATACCGGCGGAACGCTGACGAAGAATGGCGGGGCGGTCGCGGCGTCGATCGCGCCGCTGTACGCCAATTTCGCCATCGCGCCCACGTCGTCCTGGCTCGACAGCTCGCCGCCTCCCGCGCCGAGTGTGAGCGTCAGCGGGGCCACCCTGAACATCACGCCGGGCGCCGGCGAGTCGGCGCGCTGGTGGCTCGTGCGCGCCAGGCGCGGCAGCGTGTGGCATTCGATGCTGGTTTTCGCCGACCAGCGCAGCGTGGCGCTCGCCGGCGCCCCCGAACGCGTGATCGTCAACGGGGTGGACGAGGCGGGGAACACGAGCGCGGACGTGAGGTGGTTGGCGCCGTGATCGCCGAGCTGGCCCGTCGACGCGGGCGCTGACCATCGCCGACATCGATGCGCCCGCTCGACGAGGTCTTCGACGCGCTCACGCGTTCGCCCTTCCGGCAGCGTCAGCGACTCGGCGCCGCGGACGCGGCCTACCTGCGCGAGAGGGGGATCGACGACGTGCTCCGTCACGCCGAGGAGTTCGTCGCCCGTCGCCTCGCACCCGCTGAGCCGGCGAGGGACGGCAAGCAGACCCCGTGGCGCGGACATCCCGTGTTCGTGGCGCAGCATGCCACGGCAACCTGCTGCCGCGGCTGTCTCCAGAAGTACCACGGCATTCCGAAGGGCGCTCCACTCACGGACGAGCAGCAGGCGCACGTCATCGCGGCCCTCGAACGATGGCTGCGTGGCGCCTTGTGAAGTCGCGCCACGAGGATCAGGTTAGCGAACCCTGATCATCGAGGTTCGCCATGCGTTCCGCATCGCCTCCATCATCGCCCACCGCGCCGGAACGTCCTCCACATGCCGGTGTGCACATCCCGCCACCGTTCATTTTTCTGGCCGGCCTCCTGCTGGGGTGGATCGTCGAGCGGGCGAAGCCGCTGGCCATCACGCACAGCCACGGCGCCACCGTTCTTCGGCTGAGCATCGCCGCGCTGCTCGCCATCGGCTATCTCGCCCTGTTCCTGTCGGCGCTCAGCGCCTTCCGTCGCGCGCACACCACGCTCATTCCCAACCGCCCGGCTTCCGCTGTCGTCAGCAGCGGCCCGTACCGATGGACTCGCAACCCGATGTACGTCAGCCTCACGCTTCTCTATCTCGCGGTCGCGCTCTGGATGAACAGCTGGTGGCCGGTGCTTCTCCTCGTCGTCGTCGTCATCGTCATCCAGGAGGCCGTCATCGCGCGCGAAGAGCGCTACCTCATGGCGGCATTTCCCGACGAATACGTGGCGTACAGCAGTCATGTACGCCGATGGATCTGATCGTCATGCCTGGACGACCTGAACGGACGATGTCGCTCTCCTCTCCGGCCTCGAGCCGCAGGAGTATCTCGTGACCAGGCAGCGACTGCAGTGCCTCCCGGTCCGCCGGGCTGCCGGGAAGTGAACGCCCGCCTGGCCTGTCTTCGCGCTGCGCTCCTCGCAGCCCTCCTCGCCGGCTGTCTTCCCGCGCCTGTTCCTCCCCCAGCCGCGCCGGCGCCGGCGTCGCAGAATCCGTCGCCGATGGTGGACTACACGCGCGCGCACGAGCGGCTGGTACGTCGCGCACTCGGCGGTACCACGCGCACCTTGGGGGGCCCCGCTGGCAAGCCGGTGGAGATGTGGATCCCCGACGCTGCGCGCTCGCACGACACCGTGGACGTCGTGATCCACTTCCTCGGCACGGCCTGGCTGCCGGAGCAGGCGGTCGCCGACGCTGCGCCTGGCGCGATAGTCGTGGTCCTCAATCTCGGCGCCGGCTCCGGCATCTACGACCGCTCGTTCAGGGATCCGGCCGCATTCGATTCGTTGCTCGCGAACGTGGCGCGCGCAATGAGCGCCGGCAGCTCGCGCGCCGTGACGCTCGGACGCATCACGCTCTCCGGCTTCTCTGCCGGGCACGGTGCCGTGCGCGCGATCCTGCGGGATCCCCGCCACTTCGCGCGCGTGGATGCCGTATTGCTGCTGGACGGGATGCACACGTCGTACGTCCCCGAGGGCAAGGTGCTCGCGGAGGGCGGAACGGTCGATACCACCGAGCTCGTCGCCTTCGCTGAGTTCGCGCGCGCGGCCATGCGTGGCGAGAAGCGCTTTCTCGTCACGCATTCGGAGATCTTTCCTGGCACGTTCGCGAGCACCACCGAGACCGCCGATTGGCTGCTCCA
>Ga0070714_100004855_pt1 | contig 10205 bp, 9 predicted proteins | sample LARL83metaG_FD_65450 | JGI IMG/M metagenome (GOLD analysis project Ga0070714, IMG submission 65450) | Corn, switchgrass and miscanthus rhizosphere microbial communities from Kellogg Biological Station, Michigan, USA - LAR L8-3 metaG | ecosystem: Host-associated > Plants > Roots > Rhizosphere ... | reverse complement strand
CGGCCCCGCGTCAAGAGCGCCTGCGGCGTCGCTGCGCGATGGCCTTCGGCCACTCTGGACCCGGAACCATCGACCGCACAAGCAGCCAGGATCAGGGAATAGCGGCAAGGACTGAACTACTAGCCCTCCGCGCACCGAGGCTGGTCCCGGTTCGGCTTCCACCGGCCCGGTTCCCTGGTGGGCCCGGTTGCTTTGAGTCCCGCGCGCTGCTGGGCGGCAGCCGCGCAACGGGCTGGGTTCAGCGGTCCCTGCGGCTACCACCAGCCCGGTTCCCTGGTGGGCCCGGCTTTGAGCACCTCGCGCGGCGGGCGCCAGGGTCTGGATCGTCGCCCCCGACTATTCATCATGCGTTGACTTGCCCGTGTCAGTCTCGTACTCTTTTCATCAAACGTTGAATAAACCTGGGGAGGTAGTCATGAGCGACACGGTGTTGGTGGTGGGTGCCGGACCGAGCGGATTGACCATGGCCAACGAACTGGCCCGGCACGGTGTCGCCGTGCGGATCATCGACCGGTCGCCGGCACCGGCGACGACGTCCCGGGCGCTCGTCGTGCAGCCGCGGGTCATGGAGATCTTCGAGGACATGGGCGTCGTGGACGACGTGCTCGCGGCCGGTCGGTGGGCGCCGAGCCTCAACATCATGTTCCGGGCGGGCCGGAGCGTTCGGCTGGAGTTGGCGGATCTGCTCAGCGATCCGAGCAACTACACCCGATACCAGAGCCTGTTCAACCTGTCCCAGGACGACACCGAGCGCGTCCTTGCAGCCAAACTCGCGGAGCGCGGAATCCAGATCGAACGCGGGCTGGAGGTAGTCGACCTGGCTACCGATGCGGACGCGGTCACTGTGTCGGTCCGCAATGCTGAAGGGACGACCGAATCGATCCGGTGTGCCTGGCTGGTCGGCTGCGACGGAGCGCACAGCACGGTCCGGCAGGCGGCCGGGATCCCGTTCGACGGCGCGACCTATCCGGACGAGTTCATCATGGCCGACGCCGAACTCGACTGGGAACTGCCCGACGGCGACCTGTACGTCTTCCCCGGCCGGGCGGGTTTCGTCGCCGTGTTCGGGATGCCGGGCGAGCATCGGTTCCGGATCTTCGGCAACGTGATCGTCGGCGAGGAAGGCCCCAGCCCCGAGTACAGCGAGCCGAGCCACGAGGAGTTCCAGGCGATGCTGGACGAGCGGCTTCCGTTGCCCGCCAAGGTGGTCAAGGAACACTGGGTCAGTCGGTACCGGCTGCACCGCCGCAACGTGCCGCGCTACCGAGAAGGCCGAATCTTCCTGGTCGGCGACGCGGCCCACGTGCACAGCCCGGCCGGCGCGCAGGGCATGAACACCGGTATCCAGGACGCGTACAACCTCGCCTGGAAGCTCGCGCTGGTCATCCGCGGCATCGCGGCGCAGCCGATGCTGGACAGCTATCACGCAGAACGGCATCCGATCGGCGAGCGGTTGCTGACCACCACAGATCGTTTCTTCGCGGCCATCTCCGGCCAGCACCGCGCCGCCAGGTTCGTGCGCGGTCATCTCGCGCCACAGATCGTCAGCCGAATCATGGCGCGGCGCTCGTTCCGTATGTGGGCGGTCGGAACGTTGGCGCAGATCCGGACCAGCTATCCGCACAGCCCGCTCAACCACGAGGAGGGTGCGGACTGGCAACAGGCACCCGCGCCCGGCGACCGCGCCCGCGAGGTCGATGTGCTGGTGGATGGCACCCGCAAACGCTTGCACACCCTGATGCACGGCACGCACCACACCGTGTTGCTGTTCACCGGCACCGACTCCCGGTCCACGGCCGAACTGGACCGCATCGCGAGTCGGGTCGAACAGGCATACCCCGACCTGGTGCGGGCCTACGTGATCAGCACTGCTGACAACGATCCCGACGGCGCGGCCCACGAGCGCTACGGCATCCAGCGCGCGGCTGCCTTCGTGGTCCGGCCCGACCTGCACATCGGCTTCCGCAGCACACCGATCAACCCGGACTCGCTGCTCGCCGACCTGGCAGAGCGACTGCCCGGGGTCGTCAGTCGCCGGTGACTCGCTGCTCGTCGACCTCGCATGGCGACCGGCCGAGCGTGGTCAGTCGGATTCGCCGGTGAACTGGACGTACCAGCGGAGCACGTCGACGGCGAACAGGCCGCGTGCCACGCTCTGATCCTCGAACCGCGCCTGTCGCATCAACTCCGCTGCCTGCGCGGGACCGGCAGCGCGCACGATCGTCATGCCGTGCGCGCCCGTCGGCCCCGAGTCATCGGCGTCGCCGGTCGGCCCGGCCGCGACGAGCACGCCGTCGGCCCGCAACCGTTGCAGGAACGCCACATGCGCTGCGAAGTCCGGATGGCTGAAGATCGCACCATCGGCAGGCGCGTTCGGCCCGGCCGAGTGCCGCAGCGCCAGCCAGACCGCCGGCTCGCCCGGTTCCGTGGCCCCGCGGACTCGCCGGTGCACCGCGTCCGCGAACAGTCGGACCACCCCCGGCCAGCCGTTGCCGTACTCCGTCCGCGCCGCGTCCGGGTGTGTCAGGTTCTCCCAGCCTTCGTGCGTGACCGTCACGAGTGTCGCCGGCTCGCCGTCGAATCCCTCGGACACCTCCGTGAAGGCGACCTCGACCTCGGTGAGCGAGTCCGCGTCTCGGCCCGGGTGCCAGGTGATCCGCAGCCGGTGCGGCGGCTCCCACGCCAGCACCTCGCCCCACACCGACTCCACGCCCTCGGCGGACCGCTCGACCAGCCGACCGTCCACAAAGGCCACCGTCGCGCCGGCACCGGACACGCTGTGCGTGCCCAGCGGCCACCAATCCCCGATCTCCTCGGTCCAGATGTCGAACGCGGTCTTCGGATCCGTGGCCACGACGACCTCGCGACGGACCGGCGGCAACCGACGCGTCATCGCTCCTTCTTTCCGGTTCGTTGTGCGACGTGCTCGGCGTAGGCGTCCAGCGCGCCGCCCCAGACGTCGGTCAGCCACTGCTGCACCGGCACCAGCGCGGCCGGCGCCAGGGCATAGAGATTGCGGGTCGCCTGCGAGCGATGCTCGACCAGTCCCGCGCCCTCCAACACCTTGAGGTGCTTGCTCACGCCGGGACGGCCGGCCGACAGCCGTTGCGCCAGTTCACCGACCGACACCGGCCCGCGGCGCAACTGCTCCAGGATCCGGCGTCGCGTCGGATCTCCCAGGGCGTTGAAGGCCGCCGCTGCCTGTGCTTGGTTGCTCATGGGCAACGGTCACTCTAGAGCAACGGTAACTCGACAGCAACGTACGCGCCGCCGTCCACGAGGTCACACGGGTGTGACCAGGCGTGCCGCCATCGTCTTGCTCAACGCGCCCATCAGCCGGGTCCGCGCCGACCGTGGCGTCGTCACGAGCAGCAACCGGTTCATGAAACCGCTGACCCGCACGGCGCGATTGGCCCGCAACGCCTTCAGCGCGTCCGCGACACACGCGTCGACGGGCATGGCCAGCCGGCCCATCGCGGTCTTGTCCGCGCCGAACCGGCCGAGCATGGGCGTCGCCGTCGCTCCGGGCAGCAGCACGGTGACGTGCACGCCGGCCGCCGCCAGTTCGTGGTGCAGCGCCTGTCCGAGCGTGAACACGTAGGACTTGCTCGCGGCGTAGTTCGCGCTGTACGGCACGCCCTGCAACGCGGCCGTGCTGGACACCAACAGCAGACCGCCGCGCCCGCGCCGTGCCAGCCGCTGCCCGAAGTGGTGCGTCAGGAGCAGGTGCGCGTCGACGTTGAGCCGGGCCTCGTCGACGAGCGCGTCGGCCGGGCTGGCCAGGAACTCGCCCATGACCATGTCACCCGCGTTCGACACGACGAGGCCGATGTCGAGATCGCGCGTCGCCTCGATCACGGTGTCCATGAAGTCGGGCCGGCTCAGGTCCGCCCGGACCGTACGGAACTCGATGCCGTGCCGCTGAGCGAGTTCCTGGCCGATCTCGTCCAGTGTGGATAGACGGCGCGCGGCGAGCACGACGTTGATGCCGTTGGCGGCGAGCTGCTCGGCGAAGCCGCGGCCGATGCCCGACGACGCGCCGGTGACCAGCGCCCACGGGCCGAATCGAGTGCCATCCAGGCGCGATACGCGGCTCATCGCGCGTCTCCGGCCGGCTGGACCGTGCCGGGCCGCAGCCATCGACCGATCATGCGGCCCGTCATCGCCGATGTGATCCTGGCCGGGATCACCGTGTTCATGACCCGGTTGACGCGACCGGGGATCATCGTGGCGCGATTCGCGGCCAGGGCGTCGAGGCCTTCCGCGACGCACTGCTCGACCGACATGGGCTTGATCGGCGCGCTGTCCCGTTGGAAGCCGAGCTCGTCCAGCACCGGCGTGTCCGTCGGGCCAGGGAGCAGGACGGACACGGAGACACCGGTTCGCGCGAATTCGGCGTGCAGTGCCTGGCCGAGGGCCGTGACGTACGCCTTGGTGGCGGCGGCGTTGGCCATGTTGGGCACGCCGTGTCCGCTGCCCAGGGCGGACACCAGGAGCAGCCCGCCACGCCCACGCCGGACCAGCCGGTGGCCGAAGTGGTGCGCCACGTCGAGGTTGGCCATGACGTTGAGACGCGCGACCGCCCGTAGCCCGTCGAGGTCGTGCGTCAGGAACTCGCCGGACATGGCCGTGCCCGCGTTGGACACCACGAGACCGACGTCGAGATCGTCGGTCGCCCGCGCGACACGTTCGATGGCGTCGGGATCGGTGAGGTCGACGGCGACGACCCGATGTTCGACGCCGTGGCGCGCGGTGAGCTCGCGTCCCACCTCATGCAGCACGTCCTCCCGCCGTGCGACGAGCACGACGTTGATACGACTCGCGGCGAGCCGCCGGGCGAACTCGAGCCCGATGCCCGACGAGGCACCGGTCACGACGGCCCACGGACCGAACCGTGCGCGATCGAGATTCTTCATCACCACTCCTGAGTGAGTTGACTAACTAACCAGACGGACAGTTCGGCGACCGGAGATGGAACCAGGGCGGGGTTACAGCGCGTCGATCCAGTGTTCGGCGCGGCGGGACGCCCGGGACAGGACGTGCGGATCACGCAGGGTGTTCGCGAGCAGCGCGCTGCCCTCGTAGGCCGCGATCAGGTCGATGGCGAGATCGTGCGCGTCCCGCCGGCCCAGCGCCCGGAACTGCTTCTCCGCCCATTCGATCGGCCGGCGCATCAACGTGGCCACGTCGAGGCTCAATTCGGCGGCCCGCTTGTCGAGCTCCCAGCACAGACTGCCGAGCGGACACCCGAATTCGGCCACGACCTCGCCGCGCGCGCCGAGTTCCCGCACGAAGGCCTTCAACCGGCTCTTGGGTGACCGGTGCCGGGTCTCGATCGCGGCGAAGGTCGCGTCGATCCGGTGCGCGTGGGCCTCGATGACCGCGGCGATGACCTCGTCCTTGGTCTTGAAGTAGTAGTAGACGTTGCCCACCGGCACGTCCGCGGCCTGCGCGATCTCGGCGAGCGTCGTGCGTTCGGTGCCCTGTTCGTGCAGGAGTTGGACTGCGGCGGCGATCAGGCGCTCGCGCTTCCCCGGCCGGTGTTCGGGCAACACCGTCGAGTCGGTCATCGCACCCCCTGGCGACTCGAGTTAGTCAGCTGACTCAGTATCGGCACGTGGGCCGCCACCGGTCAAGTGTTGGCGCACGCTGACATGATGTCGCGCCGGTCGCGGCTGTGGGACGATCGGGGCCATGAGCAGCGGAGGCTTGTCCAAGACCAGGCTCGACCGGATGCACGACGTTCTGGCCGGTCACGTCGACCGCGGCCTACTGCCGGGGCTGGTCACGCTGATCAGCCGGCGCGGCGAGCAGCACGTCGACGTGATCGGCTCGACGGGCTTCGAGGCGGGCCCGATGCGGCGGGACACCATCTTCCGGATCGCGTCGCTGACCAAGCCGATCACCGCGGTGGCCACGCTCATCCTGATCGAGGAATGTCGGCTGCGGCTGGACGAGCCCGTGGACCGGCTGCTGCCGGAGCTGGCCGACCGCCAGGTGTTGATCAGCCTGGACGCTCCGGTCACCGACACGGTGCCGGCCAAGCGGCCGATCACCGTGCGCGACCTGCTGACGTTCCGGGCGGGCTGGGGCCTGATCTTCGACGACGTCCCCATCCGGCAGGCGATCGACGAACTCGAACTGGCCAGTTTCGGCCCGCCGCGGCCCTCCCAGTTCACCGCCGACGAATGGCTGCGGCGGCTGGGCACCCTCCCGCTGATGCACCAGCCGGGCGAGAAATGGATGTACAACACGGGTTCCTACGTGTTGGGCGTGCTGATCGAGCGGGCGTCCGGCCAGCCGCTCGAATCGTTCCTGCGCGAACGCGTCTTCGAACCGCTCGGCATGCGGGACACCGGATTCCACGTGCCGGCCGACCGCATCGACCGGCTGGCCACCGCGTACCTGGCCGATCACGAGACCGGCGAGCTGAGCCTGGACGATCCGGCCGGGCCGGACAGCGCGTGGAGCCGACCGCCCACGCTCCCGGACGCCGGCGGCGGGCTCGTGTCGACCATCGACGACTATCTGGCGTTCGGCCAGATGATGGCGAACGAGGGCCGGTACAACGGCGAACGCCTGCTGTCCCGGCTGTCCGTGGAAGCGATGACCACCGATCAGTTGACCCCGGCGCAGAAAGCCGTCTCCGGTTTCTTCCCCGGTTACTTCGACGCGCGCGGCTGGGGATTCGGCGTGAGCGTGACGACCAAACAGGTGGACGGCACGGCGGTGCCCGGCCAGTTCGGTTGGGACGGTGGCGCCGGCACGTCGTGGTACGTGGACCCGCGCGAGGACATGCAGGCCATCCTGTTCACCCAACGCGCCGGCTTCCCGCTGCTCTCCCCGGTATACCGGGACTTCTGGACATCGGTGTATCAGTCGATCGACGACTAGTGGTTATTCGCCCCCCGAGTGGCATGATGCTTTGATGAGCGACAACTCGGCAGCTTCGACGCGGGTGGCAACGGGTACGTCGGCCGGTGAAACGGTTCAGCGGCTGCGCGGCGGCGAACTCAGCGTGATCGATACCGCGACATCCACGATGGCCAACATCGGTCCGGCGTTCAGCTTCTACTTCAGCTTCGCCGGGATCGTCGCGGTGTCCGGAATCGCGTCGCCGTTGACGGTTCTCGTGGCCGCGGTGGCGATTTTCCTGCTCGGCAACACGCTGTCGGTGTTCTCGGTGCGGATGCCGACGACCGGCTCGTTCATCAGCTTCATCGGCCGTTCCCTCGGCACCATCCCCGGCGTCACGTCGGCCGTCACGCTGATCGTGGGGTACATCATCGCGTTGGCCGGTGTCGTCGCGGCGACGGGTGCGATCACCGCGCTGCTGTTGTCCAACCTGTTCCACGTCGACGTGTCGTGGAAGTGGTTGTCGGCGATCTTCGTCGTGTTCGCCTTCGTCGTCATGATCACGGGCGTCAAGGCGTCGACGCGGGTCGCGGGGGCGTTCTTCATGATCGAGATGGCCGTGCTGATCGTCGTCTCGATCGCGTTGTTGATCACCCATCACGGTTCGATCAACCTGCAGCCGTTCAACCCGTCACGGCTACCCGGTGGCCTGAAAGGACTCGGGCTCGGTTTCCCGCTCGCGATGTTCATGTTCGTCGGGTGGGAGAACTCCGCGACCCTGGCCGAGGAGGCCACGAATCCGCGACGCAACATCCCGCGCGCGATCTTCGCGAGCGTGGCGCTGATGGCCATCACGTACCTGTTCGTCTCCTACGCCGCCATCGTCGGTTTCAACGACAGCTCCGACGCGATCGCCAAGGCGGACATCCCGTTCATCGACCTCGCGAAGACGATCGGCGGCGCGTTCGGCGTGCTGGCTATCGCCGCCGGATTCACCTCGACCGTCAGCGTCCTGATCGCCGCGACCAACTCGCAGACCCGGCTGCTGTTCAACGCGGGCCGCGAACGGCTGCTGCCGGCGGCGCTCGGCAAGGTCACCGGACGCGGCCAGACACCGCTGGTCAGCTACGCCGTGTTCTTCGTGGCGGCACTGGCGTTGGTGTACGGCACCGGCTGGAACGCCGAGCCGCTGACCACGTTCGGCAACCTGGCCACCCTCGGCACGATCATGATCGTCGTCGTGTACCTGGTGGCCAACATCGGCCTGCCGGTGTTCGTGCTGCGGCACGATCGTGCCCAGCTCAACGTCTTCCGGCACATCGTGCTGCCGGTGCTGGGCGCGGCCGCGCTGGTGTATCCGCTGTACAGCCTGCTCCAGCCCGGCCAGCCGGCGCCGTTCAGCTACTTCCCGTTCATCACGCTCGGTGTCGTCGTCGTGGCGCTGGTCTACAGCACGGTCCTGCGCGCGATCGACCCGGACGTCGGCGACCGCCTCGGCTCGATCGTCGCCGAGCACTGACCACCACGATCACAAGGGCCGGAACAGTTTCCACGCGTAGCCGTACGGATCGACGCACTCGGCGTAGCGCTCGCGCCATGTCGCGTCGTGCGGCTCCGACGTGACCTCGCAGCCGGCCGCGGCGCAGTAGCTCGTCGCCGCGTCGACGTCGTCGACCTCGATCCCGATGACGATGCCCAGGCCGCGCGGGCCGGCCTGGGTCCGGCGTTCGCGCTCGGTGTCGGCGAACGGCAGGCCCACCAAGGCATCCACCACCAGTTGCAGATCGCCCCGCCGGAGGATCACCATCACCGTCTGTCCACTGTGGTCGGACATGGCGGCGACGTGTTCGAAACCGAGACCGGTGTAGAAGTCGGCGGCCGACGTCACGTCGTCGACGCGCAGTCCCAGCTTGTAGGGCGCTTCACCGTTCATGACTCTCCATGGTTGAGGTGGCGTAGCAGGACGACGGACAGCCCGGCGAGCAGGATCAGCACGGGCGCGCTGACGATGGCTGCGACGGCGAAACCGTTGGTGAAGGCCGAACGGGCGGCGTCGATCAGCGGAGTCGCCAGGTCGGCCGGCAGGTGCGCGGCGGAGCTCACGGCCCCGACCAGCGTGTCGCCGCTGGCCCGTGCGGCGTCCGCCGGTACGCCGGCCGGTATGCGACCGGCCACGTCACCCCGGTAGACCGCGACGCCGATCGCGCCGAGCACGGCGACACCGAGCGCGACGCCGAGTTCGCTGCTGGTTTCCGACAGCGCCGCGGCCGCGCCGGCTTTCTCCGGCGGCACCGAGCCCACGATCAGATCGGTGCCCAGCACCCACGTCGGTGCGATGCCGAATGTCGCGACCACGACGCCGATCACGGTCACCACCAGCGACGAACCCGGCGACACCTGGGTGAGCACGACGAAACCCGCCGCCGACAGCACCAGCCCGATGCCGATCACGTACGCGGCCCGCAGTCTGCGCGCCAGCACCGGCGTCAGCAGCGAACCGCCGATCAAACCGGCGGTGTCCGGGAGCATCAGCAGGCCGGCGTGCAGCGGGGACAGCGTGTGGACCAACTGGAGGTACTGCGAGAACAGCAGGCCGAGGCCGCCGATCGCGATCGAGCCGAACAGCAGGATGCCCAGTGCCGAACTGAACTCGCGGTTGCCGAACAGCCGCAGGTCCAACAACGGCTCGGCCAGCCGACGCTGCCGTGCCACGAAGATCGCCCCCGCGGCGAGCCCGATCACGAGGGCCAGCGCGGTGATCGGCGTGCCGCCGGAGCGGGCGAACTCCTTGATGGCGTAGATGACGGGGATGATCGCGACGAGCGACAGCACCACGCTGAGCAGATCGATCCGGCCCGCGTCGCGGTCGCGGTACTCCAGCACCAGGAACGGCGTCGTCACGAGCAGCAGGACCATGACCGGGACGCCCATCAGGAACACCGATCCCCACCAGAACCGCTGGAGCAGCGCGCCACCCACCAACGGACCGAGCGCGACGCCGACCAGCAGCGACGTCGCCCACAGGCTGATCGCGGTCGAGCGCTGCTTGTCGTCACGGAACATGTTGCTGATCAACGCGAGGATCGACGGCTGCAACGTCGCGCCCGCGATGCCCAACAGCGCCCGCGCCCCGATCAACACCTCGGCGGAGTTCGCGTACGCCGAGACCACGGACAGCACGCCGAACGCGGCCGCGCCGATCATCAGCAGTCGGCGCCGGCCGATGCGATCGCCCAGGTTGCCCATGGTGACGAGGAAACCGGCGATCAGGAAGCCGTAGACGTCCTGGATCCACAACAACTGCGTGCTGCTGGCGTGCAGCGCGGAACCCAGCCGCGGCAACGCGAGGT
>Ga0070714_100004854_pt1 | contig 10205 bp, 10 predicted proteins | sample LARL83metaG_FD_65450 | JGI IMG/M metagenome (GOLD analysis project Ga0070714, IMG submission 65450) | Corn, switchgrass and miscanthus rhizosphere microbial communities from Kellogg Biological Station, Michigan, USA - LAR L8-3 metaG | ecosystem: Host-associated > Plants > Roots > Rhizosphere ... | reverse complement strand
ATGCGGCCGTTGTCGATCCACGGGTCGAACGGGTCATGGCTCCAGCCGCGCATATGCACGCCGGCGTCGGTGTGGCCGTTGAGGACCAGCGGAGGGCGCGATCCGGTGCCCTTGACGGTGGCGATGACGTTGGGCCGCCCGGCGACGACCTGTTCGATGTGGACCTCTATGCCGGGCTGGTCGAGCGTCTCGGCGATCGCCTCCGCGACCGCGCCCTCGGCCCCGCCCGGGGACGGGATGGCACAGAACTTCGTGGCCAGCTCGGTTACCCGGTCGGTGTCGATTGCAGCGATCGCCTGGTCAATGCCCGCCATTACCTGTCCTCCCGATGAAGTGTGCTGCCCGGTTCATGAGGCTGGCCCGAGGCGTGCGCGCCGGCGTCCCGGGTGGCCTGCGCGAACTCCAGCAGGGCACTGGCCACCGCCTCGACAGCCAGATTCAGATAGCGCAGACCCAGCTCTGCGGTACCTCGGTCGGGACTGTCGGAGTAGCCGTCGATCCTCAGCCACGCATCCGGTGTTTCCGTCCGGTACGCGGCCGCGAAGCCACGGGGGTCGCTGACCGGGAACTGGTCCCGGTGCGGCCGAGGCTCATGCACCAGTTCCGGCCGCAGCGCCAGGACGACGGAGGATTCGAACGCCCCGGCATGACCGGGAAGCCGGCCGACCTCACACGCCCCGGCCGCAGTCAGCGCATCCCAGGCGATCGACCACCACGACCCGGCCCCGACCGAGACCGGGTGTGCGAGAGCGAAGTCACGGGCGGCTATCTGGATCAGCTCGTGGTTACCGCCGTGCCCGTTGAGGATGAAAATCTGCCGGAACCCCGCGCCCATCAGCGAGATGCACAGGTCATGAAGAACACTGCTGAACGTCTGCGACGTCAGCGACAGCGTCGCCCCGAACGGGAGATGGTGTGGGGATGACCCGAACGCCAACGTAGGCGTGACCACCACCGGGGTCTGTGCGGCGATCCGGGCGGCCGCAGCGCGAGCGACGTATTCGGCGTGCATGGCATCGGTGCCAGACGGCAAGTGCGGACCGTGCTGCTCGGTCGCTCCCACCGGCAGGACCGCCAGCGCGGACGGCGCGATCTCCCGCATCTCCACCCTGGTGAGTTCCTCGAACAGCAGCGGAACCGGCCTGTCCTGGCCCCCCACAGCCGCGGTCATGCGGTAGCCGCCCGCGGCGGGACCGGGATCGCCATCCCCTTCGCATGCGGCCGGGACTGAACAGAGCCCGGACGGTCCTGCTCAAGCCACTCCAGAGCGACCGCGCACCGGTGCACCTTCTCACGTGCCATCGCGATCGCGTCACCGACGAGGTGCCCTCCGCCGGGGTAGACCCCACGGGCATTGCGCAGGCCCATCTTGATGTAAAGCGGCGCGCCCGCCTCGACGAAGTCCGCGATCTCGTGCCCGCGCACGAACCCTCCCATCGCGTCTGGGGTCTCGAGGTAGATATCGATCGGGATATCCACGTGCGCCCGCATCTCCGCGAGCTGGCTGAGGGTGATGTCCGAGGCGACGTTGACCGTGCCAGCGCCCATCCGCTCCAGCACTCGCACCGTTGAGGCGTTAGCGCTGGCCAGATACGCCGAAACCTTCCACACGATCTCGGGAGGCAGATCACCTGAGCTCTGCAGGTCGACCAGGGTGGCGAGAAGGCCGAGGTCGGCGACCAGGAAGCTGCGGATACCCAGGCTTGCGCTTCGCTCGATATCAGCAACCGCATAGCCGAGCTGGCGCAGCCCGCGCAACGAGCCGTAGTGCACCGCCCCGCCAGGAGCCCGGACCAGGCCACCGGTGTCAAAACCGGCCCGCGGGCCGACGAACAGCGCGATCTCCATACCCGCTTCGCTGGCGAGCCCGGCCATCTCCTCGAGTTCGGCCCTGCTGAGCAGCATGCCGCCGCTGCCCTGCGATACCCGGTTGATGACCACGCCTGCATCGGCGGCAGCCGCGATGACCTCGGCCAGCACGGCAGGTCCCTCGACGCTGGGAACCTCCAGCCGGAACTCGGCGCCGTCGGGGAAGCGCTTGGTACTGGCCGCCGGCGCCCTCACGGGGACTAGCCCTATCCGCTCGAGGCCAGGATGCACCCTCACTGGAGCGCCCCCGACTGCCGGCGCGCGGCCCGCTTGGCGACGACCTCGCTCAGGTGAGTCTGCATCGCGCGCCGGGCGTCCGTGGGATCGCCGCGCTCGATGGCGTCGGCGACCGCGGCGTGCAGGCTGGTCAGGTGCGGCAACTCTGCGACCGTGATGGTGCTGATGGTCCAGTTGGTCGACAGGAACTGGTGAATGTTGCGGGTCACCTGAAGCAGCGCGCGGTTCCGGGAAGCCCGGGCCACCATCTCGTGGAAGGCGCGGTCCTCGCGCAAGAAGTCCTCCAGGTCCTGGGTGGTTCGGGTGATCTCAGCCATGGCCTCGGCCAGCTCCCGCAGCCGTTCGACCTGTGCGGGCTCAGCTCGCAGCGCGGCTAGCTCCGCCGAACTCACCTCGAGGATCATCCGCACCTCGTGCAGCTGCTCGGCCAGTTCAAACCCCTGGCCGGTCTGCTGGAAGGCCTCCTGAACCACGGGGGCCAGGAAATCCCAGTCGGCATCGTCGAGCACCACGGTCCGCTTGCCTTGCTGAACCCGGACCAGCCCCAGCGACGCCAGGTGCTGGAGCGACTCGCGGACGGTCGGCTTGCTGATGCCGAACTGACTGGCCAGGTCCGGCTCTGCATCAAGCTGATCACCGGGCTTGATCGTCCCCCCGACGATCTGCCGGGCGAAGTGCTCCACGAGGTGGTCACTCAGCCTCGTCCGCGTGATCTCCAGCCTTCTCACCTCGCATGAGAACAACTCACCAGATGAGCTACTCCCTTGACAACCTACTGAGCAGAACCGTAGCATCCCGCACATCGCGAAGGAAAGCGGATCTTCAGCAGAATTGGCGGCTTATCTGCGATAAGAGTGACGTGGCTGGAGGGCGACACATGCGTCGTTGGGTAGTACTCGGGATGACCTGCGCGGTTGCTCTCCTGGCCACCGCCTGCACGGGATCCACCGGCAACACGACAGCCGTGGGCACCTCGGGATCGGTGAATCCCGCCTCATGCAAAGGCGTGACCCTGCGCTTCATCGGCCTGGCCGGTGAGGACGGGAAGGCGGTCACCAAGGCCTTCCAGGCCAAGTACCACATGAAGATCTCCGAGAACAACGTGGCCGACTGGCCCACCGCAATCTCCGCGATTAAGGTCGGCCAGCCCTACGACCTGATGACCGTGCCGATGTGGTACGCGCAGCGGATGATCGCGGCGCGCGTGGTCCGGCCCCTGGACACCTCGAAGCTGACCGAGTGGAACAACCTGTACCCCGGCCTTTCGAAGAACAGCCTCATCTCGGGCAAGAACGGCACAGTCTACGGAGCTCCGATCGCCTGGGGTGACGGCCCGTTCGTGTACAACCCCAAGCTGGTGTCCAACCCGCCGACCTCCCTGCTTGATCTGCTCAAGCCGCAATGGAAGAAGAAGTACGTTCTGTTCAACTCCGATGCAGTGATGGACATGCTGGCGCTCGAAGACGGGTACAAGAGCGCGCCGCTGCTGACCAAGTCCCAGTTCGACGTGGTGACCAAGCAGGCGACAACCCTGGTCAACAACGCCCAGGCCTTCACCACCAGCTACCAGGACGGAACCGACCGGCTGGTGTCGGGCGACACCGCCATCGATGTCACCGGCTGGGAGGCCATGGTCAACTTCGCCGCGGCGAAGGGAACCGTGCTCAAGTACGGCTTCTACAAGGCCGACCTCGGTGGCTGGTTTGACAACCTCGGCATCCCCGTCACCGCGACGCACGCGGACTGCGCGCTGGCCTACATCAATTACATCCTGCAGCCCAAGAATGAGGCGGCGCTCGCGACGGCGCTGGTCTCCGGCACCTCCAACCCCAAGGCGGTGCCGTCGCTGGGCAAGAGCGACCGGATTTACAACTACTCAACGGTCGAGCACACCGTATCCGCGCAGCAGAACCTGGTGCAGTTCCCTGACCCGACGCCGCCGAACAAAACCGCGGACGGGATCATGAACTTCCAGGACTGGGCGAACGCCTGGCAGAACATCACCGCGGGACGGTGACAGCGGCGGGCGTACGGGAGCAGCAACTATGACTCTCACCACGGGTGTCCTCGGCCGGCCGGCCGAGGACACCTTGCCGCCGCTGCGGCATCGGGCCAAGGCACGCAGGGAGCATGCCTCGACCGCCCTGCTGCTCGCGCCCCCGGCGGTCTACTTCGTCCTGCTTTTCGTGGTCCCGCTGGTTGTCCTGCTGGTCTACAGCTTTTACACATACTCCGACTTCAATTTCACCGCGAAGCTGACGCTCGAGAACTACACCCAGGCGCTGACCAGCCCGGCGCTGCGCGACTTCTACTTCCGCACCCTGAAGATCGCTTTTGCGGTGTCCATCATTGTGGTGGCGGTTAGCTACGCCTTCGCGCACATCCTCATGTACGTGCTGCCGCAGGCCAAGCGGGTGCTGTACTTCCTGGTCCTGGTCAGCCTGTTCGGCGGCTACCTCGTACGGATCTACGCCTGGCGCTCAATGCTCGGCCGCGACGGAGTCGTGAACTCGTTCCTGATCAGCACCCACATCATCAGCTCTCCCCTGGGGTCCCTGCTCAACAGCAACTTCGCCATCGTTATCGCGCTGCTCAACTTCCTGATCCCCCTCGGCGTTCTGCCGATATTCAGCGCGATGCAGAACATCTCACCGCGGCTCCTGGAAGCGGCCGAGGATCTGGGGGCGTCGAGGATCCGGATTGTGCGGACCATTGTGCTTCCGCTCACGACCCGGGGAATCCGGGCCGCGTTCGCCTTCTGTTTCATCGCGACCATGGCTGAATGGGTCACCCCGCAACTGCTGGGCGGCCCGCTCAACCAGTTCGTCGGCAACCAGATCCTCTACGAGTTCGGCGAGACGCTGAACTGGCCGCTCGGCGCGGCGATCGCGCTCACACTCATTGCCACGGTCATCGTGATTCTCGGCATCCTGTTCGGCCTGCTACGGCTGGTGACCAGGTCATGAGCCAGGAGCACCGGCCGCGGCGGCGCGGCGGCGCCATCGGGCGGATCTCGGCGCGCGTCTACGTGGGGCTCGTCCTTTTCTTTCTGTTCGCACCGCTGGTCATCGTGGTGGTGGTGTCGTTCAACTCCACCCCCAACATGAACCTGCACGGGGGGTTCTCGCTGCGCTGGTACCGGCAGATCGCTGGTGACCCGCTGGTCGTGGCGGCATTCGGCCGTACCGCACTCGCGGCAATATGCACGGCCCTGATCAGCGCCGCTCTCGGCCTGAGCGGGGCGCTTGGAGCAGTGCGCCTGGCCAAGGGACGGTGGCGCACGGCCGTGTTCACGATTCCGCTCGTCCCGCTAGCGTTCCCGGCTCTGCTCTTTGGCGTCGGCCTGGCCACCTTCTACCACTCGATGGGAATCGGCTTCTCCATCTGGGCCGTGATCGCCGGACACGTCATCCTGGCCCTGCCGTTCGTCTTCCTGGTCATGGGTGCGGCCCTGGAGCGGTTCCGGTTCAGCCTGCTCGAGGCTGCCCGGGACCTGGGCGCGGGCACACTCACCATTTTCCGCACGGTCACCCTGCCGCTGCTCCGCCCGGCACTCCTCGGCGCGATGTTCCTGTCGATGGCGATCTCCGTCGATGAGTTCGTCATCGCGTTCTTCACCGCCGGATCGCAGCAAACCCTCCCGCTGGTGCTGTACGGCCGGATCAACCTCGGCGTGAACCCGGGCCTCAACGCGATCGGGTCGGTGCTGCTGGTCATCACGATGGCGCTGGCCTTCCTAGCCGCCCGAACGTCCGTCCTGGAGCTTCCATGACCGATGACCACCCGGCACCGGTAGTCCAGCTTGACCGGGTCACCAAGTACTTCGGCTCGGTCACCGCGGTTGACGACGTGTCGCTCGACATCCGCGAGGGTGAGTTCTTCTCCCTCCTGGGCCCCAGCGGCTGCGGCAAGAGCACCACCCTCAGGATGATCGCCGGATTCGAGGAACCCGACCGGGGCTCGATCCGCATCGCGGGAGTCGATGTCACCGACAAGCCGGCGAACAAGCGGAACGCCAACATGGTGTTCCAGAACTACGAGCTGTTCCCGCACATGACCGTGATGCAGAACGTCTCTTACGGGCTCAAGATCAAGCGAGTGCCCAAGGCCGAGGCCAGAAGCCGGACCGAAGCGATGCTGGAGACCGTCGGCGTCGGCGGGCTCGGGCACCGGCGGGCGAGCCAGCTATCCGGCGGCCAGCAGCAGCGGGTCGCGCTGGCCCGGGCCCTGGTCAACCAGCCGGCCGTGCTCCTGCTAGACGAGCCGCTCAGCGCCCTGGACGCAAAGTTGCGGAAACGGATGCAGCTAGAACTGAAGACCATCCAGCACAAGCTCGGTACCACCTTCATCTATGTGACCCACGACCAGGAGGAGGCGCTCTTGATGTCCGACCGCATCGGCATCATGAGCAACGGCCAGCTGCTGCAGGTCGGCAGCGCGCGCGAGATCTATGAGTCACCTGGCAACGCGTTCGTGGCCGACTTCGTCGGCAGCCTGAACGAGTTCGGTCTGCATGTAGACGAGATCACTGACCACCGGGCGATCGCCCGGCTGGGCGAGGGCCAGCGGGTGATGGTCGGCGTCACCGCGGATACCACAGCTAGCTCCTTGCTGCGGGTCGCGATCCGGCCCGAGCGGGTGCGACTGGGCCTGCCGGGTCATGAGGAACCCGCTAGCGACCCCGGCAGCGTGGCCACGCCGGGCACGGAACGCTGCATCGTGTCCGGTGTTGTCGGTGAGGTCATGTACCTCGGGCCGCTCACGCACTATCTGGTAGACACACCCGCGCTCGGGCGGATTGTGAGCCAGCAGCTCAGCGAGCGGCAGCAGGCGCGCTTCTCCCCCGGCGACCAGGTCGTTCTGAGCTGGGACGCTGACGATGCCTTCGTGCTGGCCGACGCCGGCGCTGAAACACGAGGCGACGAGGGCGACGAAAGCGCCCCACGCAGCGGGAGCCCGGGGGATGCGCTGTGACAGCCGACGCCAGCATGCGGTTGGCCAGGGATACCGTTGCCTACCACTACGACCCGTCGCTGCCGCCCCGGGCAAGCGTTCCTCCCGGCACGACCGTGGTGTTCCAGACCCACGATGCCCGCGCCGGGGTGTTGCTGGATCGCGGCCCCGGGTCGCTGTTCGAGCTGCCGCTCCCGACGCCCGGGAAAGGAAACCCGCTCACCGGCCCGCTGCTGGTCGAGGGCGCGGAACCAGGCGACGCGCTGATCGTGAGGATCGACCAGATCGTGCTGGATGAGGCCGGCTGGTGCGGCGGCCATGCGCACGTCGGACCGCTCGAGCCGGGACGCATCCCCAGACCGCTGGGCCGGATCTGCCGGGTAACCGACGCCGAGGTTCGTTTCTCCGACGCCATCGCGCTGCCCACCGGGCCGATGATCGGGTGTATCGGCACCGCCCCCGGCGGTGAGTCTCCCCTGTCCGGGCTGCCCGGCCGGTACGGCGGCAATATGGACCACCCGACGATCGGCCCGGGCACCACAGTTCACCTGCCGGTGTTCGCGCCCGGCGGGCTCTTGTTCATCGGCGACGTGCACGCATGTCAGGGTGACGGGGAGCTCTCCGGCGTGGCGCTGGAGATCGGCGCCGAAGTCACCGCCACGATCGGTGTCCGCAAGGATGCCGGGCTGCGCTGGCCCTGGGCCCAAACCGCCAACCGGATCATGGTGATGACCTCGGCCTTGGAGTTCTCCGACGCGCGGCGGGAGGCGGTCGCCGAGATGCTGGCCGCCCTGGAAGACCAGCTCGGGCTCGAGCCGGCCGAAGGAATGGCTCTCATCTCGGTGGCCGGTGATCTGCGGGTGGGGCAGGCGTTCGGCGGAATGGAGCTAACTCTTCGCCTGGAGATGCCCGCGTCTCTCGGCCTGGTCCCGGCCGGCCACCGCGCAGGCAGCAACGCGCCGGGCCCACCGGACGAGACAAGCGCAGCGGAGAGCGCAAGGGGACCCTCATGATCGTCGACGTTCACAGCCACCTGTCGTGGTATCCCGACCACATCAGTGAGCAGTTCGCAGCCGAGGCACTTGCGTCAAAGCTCGTCAAGCTGCAGCAGTCCGGAGGCGAGGCCTACGCCGCCCGGCTGGACCTGCACTCCTACGACTCACGGCCCGAGGACCACTGGGCGGCGAGCACCACCGCCGACAAGGTCGTCGTGTTCGGCATCCAGGCCCGGGCAACCGGCATCTGGGTACCGAACGAGATCATTGCGGACTACGTAGCGCAGCACCCGGAGAAGCTGATCGGGTGGTGCTCAGTCGACCCGAACGAACCGGACTGCGTCGAGCAACTCGAGCACTGCGTCCGTGATCTCGGGCTGGCAGGACTCAAGCTCGGCCCGACCTACCAGCATTTCGACCCCACTGACCGTAAGCACTGGCCATTGTTCGCCAAGGCCGCCGAACTCGGCATACCGACGATCTGGCACCAGGGCACGACCTTCCCCAGCGCTGCCCGCCTACGCTGGGCTTCGCCGCTCCAGCTCGAGGACGTGGCGATGGACTTCCCCGACCTGCGGATCATCGTGGCGCACCTTGGGCACCCTTGGGAAGAGGACCTAATCGCCCTGCTCCGCAAGTCCCCCAACATGTACGCCGACATCTCTGCGGTGCATTACCGCCCATGGCGATACTGGCAGGCCATGGCCACAGCGATGGAGTATGGCGTCACCCACAAACTCCTCCTCGCCTCAGACTTTCCCTCCGCCACCATCGACAACGTCATCGCCGGCCTGCGGAACATCAACCACATCGTAGAAGGCACCAACTTCCCCAAAATCCCCGACGAGATCCAAGAACGCATCATCAGCGAGAACTGGAAGGCCGCGCTCCCTCAGGAAGTTTGAGCCACCCCGAGTCCCCTTAATCAAAACTGTTTCGCATGGACACTTCTACGGCCGGTCAGTTTCACGAACGGGGTCGGCAATTCGTGGCGGCTCAGGCTGAGAATCAGCCCAGTCGCTTCCAGTAGTCGGATGCATGACGGCCCCGCTGGAAGCCGATGGCTTCGGCCATCGCTGCTGCCTCGGTGAACCGATAGGCGATCCGGGTCGGGTCGTGCGCGTCGCTTCCGAAGCTGACCGCCGCTCCCCCTTCTTCATGCCACCAGCGAATTATCTCCGGGTTCAGAGCCCTGCTGGTGTTGATCTCCAGAACCCGGCCGCTCCGAGCGAGGACCCGCAAGACATCACGCAATTCCTCCTGAAACGCATGGGGATCGAAGGGGTCGGCCTCCGCCGGCCAGTAGCGGAGCGGATAGTCGAGGTGAGCGAGCACAGAGAAGCCATCAAAGCCTTCGATGATACGCAGTATCTCAGCGAAATAGGCCCGGACAACATCAGCTGCAGGCCGCTGCTGGTACAACGCGGGCATCTCAGCAAACTGCTGGCCGAGCGGCAGGCAATGCAGCGAGCCCAGCACCCGGTCGAACTGACCCTCCGAGATCAGCGCGGCCGCAGCGGCCGAGTGCCAATGCGGCTCGCCCAGCTCGACCCCGCTGAGGATACGCAGATCCGGGAACTTGTCACGGCATCGCTGCAGGCACTCCAGATACCCGTCAAGATCTAGTTCCGGCGGGGTCAGCGTTCCTTCCGGGGTAACCAGCGCCGTCAGATTTGCATCCGCTTCGGAGCCGCTGCCAAGGACAGTCCATGTTGTGTAGTCGGCGTGCTCGGTGAACGCGACGGCATGAAGCCCCATCGCCACCGCGCGGACGCAGGTCTGTTCCATTGAGCCCTCTGCTGCGTCCCAGGACCATTCGCTGTGAACATGCCCGTCCGCTGGCAGCACCGCGAATGGATCAGTCCCCTGCATGGTCGTCTCCTCCGCAAGACCATCACATGATTCGCAGGTCTTCGCTGCTCCCCATCTTGGTGAGCACGTCGCAGTCGGCTTTCATCCGCCGCTCGGGCGCTCGTATCCCGGGCACAAGTCGCGTCAGGGTCAGAAGGGATGATCGCACGGCATAGCGAGATCGAGATCGCAGGTGGCAAAGGTTCATGGCTCGGCATCCGGTGATGTCGGGCCTGACTGTCGATGATCTTGTGATGCTGGGACCTGATCACTTGATCCGCAGGATCCGGCAGGAGGAAC
>Ga0070714_100004853_pt1 | contig 10208 bp, 4 predicted proteins | sample LARL83metaG_FD_65450 | JGI IMG/M metagenome (GOLD analysis project Ga0070714, IMG submission 65450) | Corn, switchgrass and miscanthus rhizosphere microbial communities from Kellogg Biological Station, Michigan, USA - LAR L8-3 metaG | ecosystem: Host-associated > Plants > Roots > Rhizosphere ... | reverse complement strand
TTGTCGTGCGAGCCCGCTGCGCTCACCGCCACCTTGTAGAACTCGGGGTGAAAGAGCAGCGCGCCGGTGGAGCTCTGGCCCCCCGCCGACGTACCGTAGATGCCGACGCGGCTGATGTCGTAGTACGGGTACTTCGCCGCGGCAGCCTTGTGCCAGAGGATGCGGTCGGGGAAACCGGCATCGCCGAGGTTCTTGAACGTCACGTCGTGGAACGCCTTCGAGCGATTCGACGTCCCCATGCCGTCGATCTGCACGACGATGAATCCGAGTTCGGCGATCGCCTGCATCCCGAGCTGGCTGCTGAACGTCTTGGGGACGAAGGAATCCTGCGGGCCGGCGTAGATGTTCTCGACCACAGGGTAGTGCCGCGAGGGATCGAAGTTGGTGGGACGGATGATGACGCCCCAGATGTCAGTCTTCCCATCGCGCCCCTTGGCGACGAACACCTCGGGCGGCTTCCAGCCCGTGGCGTAGAGCGCGCTGGCGTCGGCTTTCTCCAGCGGCATGACGAGCGCGCCGTCGCTCGTGCGGTGCAGCTCGGCAACGGGCGGCAGGTCCACACGCGACCAGCGGTCCACGTAATACTTGCCGTTCGGCGAGAAGGTGGCGGCGTGCATCCCTTCCGCCGTGGTGAGATTCGTGAGGCCGGTGCCGTCCATGTTGATCCGGTAGTACTGGACGAAGTACGGATCCACCTTCGGGTCCATGCCGCTGGCGTGGAAGGTGATCTGGTGCTTCACCGAATCCACGTCGTCCACGCCGCGCACCACCCACGGGCCCTTCGTGATCTGCCTCTTCACGCGGCCGGTGGCGGCGTCGTACAGGTAGAGATGGTTCCAGCCGTCGCGCTCCGACATCCAGATGATGTCGCCGCCCACATCCTGCCGGTATTTCTTGGCAGAGTATTCGAAGAACGTCGGCGACGTCTCGTTGATGATGGCTCGCGTGCGGCCGGTGGCGGCGTCGACCTCGATCACGCGGTAGACCTGGTGCCCGCGCTGGTTGTATTCGAACGTGACCGTTCGGCTGTCGGGGCGCCACACGAGCGCCGACGCCTCGTACGCATTCGGGAAGAGCGAGTCGTTGACGGCGATCTCGCGCCGGTTGGCGACGTCGAAGATCACCGGAACGCCGCGGTCGAGCACGTCGCCCGGCTTGCTGTAGAGCCGCGTGATGTACTCCGGCTGGAGCTGGTCGGTGGGCGACGAGCGCACGTAGTGCACCTCGCGCGGGTAGCCGGGCCGCACGCGGTAGACGGCGATCCGCCGCGAGTCGGGCGACCAGGCGAGGGTGCGCAGGCGGTACGGATCGCCCTCGGAGCCGTCGTAGCTGAGGAAGACGCCGACGGTGTCGCTCACCGGGCGCACCCAGACGTTGTAGTTGCGGATGCGGGCGACCCACTTGCCGTCGGGGGAGACGCGCTCGGTGGTGTCCTCGACGGGGAGCGAACCGTAGAGCGAGCCGCCGACGCCGGCGAAGTAGCCGCGGCCCCCGCGACGCTGGTCGCCCTCGCCAGGCCGCGCGCGGTCGCACGTGTACGCGTCGAGCGAGCAGCGCAGGCGCTGCGTACCAACCATGACCACGATGGCGCGCTCATGGTCCGCGAAGTCGATCGTGTTGAAGGGCAGCGAGTCCGCATCCACGGGCCGGTGCAGCGCCGCGGAGAGTGCGCTCGCCAACCGTGCCTGGTCGAACGCGGGACGCTTCTGCTTCGTCTCGGCGTCCACGACAATGAAGGCGCTTCCGGTCGGGGTAGACTTGCGGTACCAGAAGCGCGGCGTGGAGTCGATCCACCGCACCTGGTCCACGGCGTTCACGATCAGGTGCGCGTAGCGGGCGCGGAGCCCTTCGGCGCGGGCGTAGTCAGCGGTGGTGCCCTGGGCGCCAAGGGGCGCGACGAAGGCGAGCGCGATGGCGGCGAGGACCGCAGCACGCGGGGTGGGGCGGGAGAGGGCGAATGGTCGCATGGGCCTGGGAGATAGGATTGGATACTATATCCCGTCAGCCACCCGACGGCCAGCGCCTGCACAAGGGAAGGCTCGCCGCGCCCTTCAGGCCGAACGACGAAGGGAACTGCCATCGCACGGATACCGGCACGGATAGGACGCTTCCTTCCGTGAGCGGAAGGGCTCCCGGCGCCGAGTAGCAATCCGGGGCCGTTCCCAAAAAGAATGATTCTTGGGGCGTAGGGAAGAGAATTGGTGCGCGAGTCCAGCCCGAGCGGCAAATCTGCGAGGACCTGCGCAGATCAGCGCAGATCTGCGTTCCCCCCCGACATCGAACCGTACGGAACCAGGAGGCATTTCTCGGCGAGACCGCCCTCGGGCATCGCTGCGCCCGCGACCGGCCGGGACACACGGGGAGAGCTTCCTGTCATTGGCGACGCAGATCCTCGCCGATGAACGCAGGTCCTCGCAGATCGCTCCGCGAACCGGGCGGCTCCATGCACCAGATGACCGCCCGAGGCCGTTCCAACCGTCAGGCGTCATCCGAGCGCGGGACCTGCCTCACGACTCGATCACGCGCTCTGCAGCGCTCGCGCCGGCTCCAGCCCCGTCATCAGCCGCAGCAGGCCGTCCTGCGTCGCTTCGGCGCGCGAGACCTCGCCCGCCACTCGGCCGTTGCGCAGCACGATGATGCGCGACGACAGGGCGATGAGCTCCGGCAGCTCGCTCGAGATGAGCAGCACCGCGCAGCCGTTCGACACCTGCTGGTCGATCCACGCATGGAGCTCCGCCTTCGCGCCCACGTCCACGCCGCGCGTCGGCTCGTCGAGCATCAGGATGTCGCACTGGCTCGCCAGCCACTTGGCCATCACGATCTTCTGCTGGTTGCCGCCGGAGAGCGACGCGGTGACCGCCTCTTCAGTGGCACGTACCCGCAACCGGCTGAACATCGTGCGGATGGTGGCCAGCTCCTTCACGCGGTCGATCCAGCCGAGCCGCGCGAACTTCGGCAGGGTGGGGAGGGTGCAGTTCTCCCCGGTCTTCATGCAGAGCACGAGACCCTGCTTCTTCCGATCCTCCGGCACGAAGCCGATGCGCAGCCGCAGGGCGTCGCGCACGGAGCGGATCACCACGCGCCTGCCGCGTACCCAGATGGAGCCATGCGTGACCGGCATGAGCCCGAAGATGGTCTGCGCGATCTCGGACCGGCCCGCGCCGACGAGGCCTGCCAGCCCGAGCACCTCGCCGCCATGCAGCGCGAAGGAGATGTCGGAGAAGGCGCCGGCGCTCGTGAGCCCTTCCACCCGCAGCCGCTCCTCGCCGCGCGCCGACTCGGCGTGCGCGGGGAAATACTGCTCCACCCGTCGGCCGATCATCAGCTGGACGAGCTCCGCCTCGGGGAGCTCGCTCGCCGGCCTCGTGGCCACATGCCGCCCGTCGCGCAGGACGGTGATCTCGTCGCAGAGGCGGTGGATCTCCGCCATGCGGTGCGACACGTAGAGGATGGTGACGCCCCGCGCCTGCAGGCTGGCGATGAGCGCAAACAGCCGCTCGGCGTCGTCGCGCGCGAGGCTGCTCGTCGGCTCGTCGAACACGATCACCTTCGCCGCGGCGCCGACCGCAGCTGCGATCTGCACGAGCTGCTGCTCGGCGACGGTGAGCGACGCCATGTCACGGTCGGGATCGATCTTCGCCCCGATGGTGGCGAGTAGCTCGCGCGCGCGCTGGCGCACGACGTCCTGCTGCACGAACCCGAACCGGCGCGGGAGCTGGCCGAGGCAGAGGTTCTCGCCCACCGTCATGTTCTCGCAGAAGGCCAGCTCCTGGTGCACCATGCCCACGCCGGCCCGCAGCGCATCGCGCGGGGAGTCGAACTCCACCGGCTCGCCGTCGAGCAGGATCTGTCCGCCGTCAGGCTTCTGCAGGCCCGCGAGGATCTTCCCGAGCGTGCTCTTGCCGGCGCCGTTCTCGCCGCACACGGCGTGGCAGGAGCCCGCCTGCACGTCGAAGCTCACGTCGCGGAGCGCGACGACGCCGGGAAAGCGCTTGGTGATGCCGGAGAAACGCAGCGCCGGCATCGGACTACGGCAGCGCGAGGTACTTGGGATCCACGTCCGTGAAGCCCCACGCCTTCAGCTGCCGCGCCCACTGCCCGAGATTGCTCTTGTCGACGCGCACGAGATCCATCTGCACGTGCGCCGGCACGTCCTTCTTGAGGTAGACGTGGTCGAAGATGGTCTTCACCGACACGTACCCCCACAGGAAGGTCGGCTGGGCGAGAAGCACCGGGGCGAGCCCCTTCTCCACGTACGGAAGCTCCGCCGGCAGCGCATCCACCGAGACGATCTTCACGCGCGACGAGTCGAGGTCGGTGAGCAGCGCCTTGGTGAACAGCGCCCAGCCGCCGATCATCGCCCATCCCTGGATGGAGGGATAGGCGTTCATCGCGCGCGCCACCTCGGCCGCGGCGTCCTGCGGCGTCTCCGAGTGATAGAAGGTATTGAGGATGGTGATGCCGGGATACTTCTTCGCCGCGTCCTTGGCTCCCTGCACCCGCTTCTGGAGGTTCGGCGCATTCTGGCTGCCACCGAGGATGGCGACCTTTCCCTTGCCGTTCATCTGCTTCGCCAGCTCGTCCATCACCTGGCGTCCCATCGCCGCGTCGTCGCCGCCGTAGAACGAGAAGCGATTCGAGCCGGCCACGTCGCTGTCGAACGTCATCACCGGCACGCCCCGCGCGACGGCTTCGTTCACCGCGCCGACGAGCTTGGTGGCGTCGCTCGCCGAGAGCAGGATGGCGTTGTCACCGCTGTTCACGGCCTGCGCGATGCGCTGCGCCTGGACGGTGGCGTCCTCGCTCGGTGGCGTCAGCCAGTCGATCTTCACGTTCACGCCGTACTGCTTGGACAGCTCCTTGGCCGCCGAATCCGCACCGGCACGCCCGGAGAGGAACACGGGATTGGTGGAGCTCTTCGCGATCATCGCGATGGTGAAGGTCTTGCCGCCGCCGGACGTGCCGGCGGTGCCGCGCGCGCCGGCGCTGTCCGCGGTCCCCTTGTCGCCACCGCTGCACGCGAGCATCGCGGTGGCGCCGAGCAGGAGGCCGGCGTGAAGTGAGAACGTGCGCTTCATCAGGAGACCTCGGGAGTAGGTTTGGTCGATTCGGGCACCGCGGAAGCGGCGGCCATGCGTCGGGCGAGCAGCCGAGTGCCACCCTGGTCCAGCACCACGGCGATGATCATCGCGCCCCCGATGATGATCCATTCGTAGTTCTGGTCCAGGTGCAGCGTGCGGATGGCCTGGCGGATCATCACGATGAGGATGGCGCCGAGGGTGGCGCTGATCGAGCTTCCCTTGCCGCCGATCAGGCTCGCGCCGCCCACCACCGCCGCGGCGATCACGTACAGCTCGTAGCCGTTGGCGTCCGACGACGTGGCGGAGCCGTAAAACGACGCGCCGAGGAAGGCGGCGATCCCCGCGCTCAGCCCGGAGAGCATGTAGACGCCGAGCTTGATGCGGTCGACGCGCAGGCCGGAGTAGCGGCTCGCCTCGAGGTTGCCGCCGATGGCGAACACGTAGCGCCCGTTCACGGTGCGGCTGAGGTACAGCTGGCCCACCACCATGACGAGCAGCATCACGAGCAGCGGCACGGGATACAGCTCCGCGCTCAGTCCCAGCCGCGCCTTGGCGACGCTCGTCAGTGCCGTGGGGACAAGGATGCTCTCGGCGCGGCTGACGACGAACGCCAGGCCGCGCAGGATCCACATCGTTCCGAGCGTGATGATGAACGGGTGTACGCCGAGCCCGATGACCATGAGCCCGTTGGCGAGCCCGCAGAGGAGCGCGATCGAGAGGCAGGTGACGAGGGCGACGATCACCGTCGTCGCGGGCGCCATGGGACCGAGGGCGCGCAGGACCATTGCCGTACCCACACCCGCGAGCGCATAGATGGCGCCGACGGAGAGGTCGATGCCGCCGGCGATGATGACGATGGTGGCGCCGACGCCCATGATGGCGAAGGAGCTCGCATCGGTGCCCATCTGCACGAGCGTGTACGCGTTGAGGAAGTTGTTGACGCGCGCGCCGGACAACGGGTCGAGGTGCGAGCCTGCGGCGAGGGTGAGCGCGACGCCGAGGGCGATGAGTACCGCGACGATTCCGATCTGCTGGGAGCGGAGGACGCCGCCAGCAGCACGGCGGAGCAACGAGTTCCGGGGCGAGTCGGAGGTCACGTCGTGCGGAGAAGGAGTGAGCGTGCGAGGTAGCGTGCAACAATGCGTGGCATCGCGCGCGCCTGTCAACGAGATTCCCGCGCCGTGGCGCCACCACGAGAATCGCGACTGGGCGCACTTTCGACAAGTCTGAATTTTGGCTATTGTATACGATCCCGACCCCTCCCACCCATGCGAGTGATCCGTGGCCATCGTCGCCGGCGTTGATTTCGGGACCCAGAGCGTCCGCGTGGCGCTGGTGGACAGCCAGCGCGGGCCCCTCGGCTGCGGCATCGCCGAGTACGACGTGCACCGCCGCAAGGACGACCCCGACTTCGCCACCCAGTCGCACCAGGCGCACATGGACGCCCTGGCCGAGGCGACGCGGCGCGCGCTGCGCGAAACGGGGGTGCAGGGCGACGAAGTGCTCGCCCTCGCCCTGGACACCACGGGGTCAACGGTGGTGCCGGTGGGCAAGGGGCTTCGCCCGCTCGACGACTACTATCTGTGGTGCGACCACCGTGCGGCCGACGAGGCGGCGCTCATCACCGAGATGGCGCACCGCGAGAAGCTGCCGGCCATCGAGTACTGCGGCGGCGTCTACTCGTCGGAGTGGGGGTTCGCCAAGCTGCTGCACTGGCTGCGGCACAACCCGGACAGGCGCGCCGAGCTGGTGACGGCGCTCGAGCACTGCGACATGGTCGCCGCGGAGCTCACCGGCGTGACCGACCCCGAGCAGGTGGCACGCTCCGTTTGCGCCATGGGCCACAAGTGGCTGTGGAACGAATCGCTCGGCGGATTTCCGCCGGAGGAGTTCCTCGTCAAGGTGGACCCGCTGCTCGCCGGCGTGCGTGACAAGCTCGCCGGCCGTTACCTCACCTCCGATCACGTCGCCGGGAAACTCACCCCCGAGTGGGCGGCGAAGCTCGGACTGAAGGCGGGAATCCCCATCCCCGTCGGCGCCTTCGACGCGCACTGGGATGCCATCGGGGCGGGCGTCACCGAGGGCGACGTCGTGAACGTGATCGGCACCAGCACCTGCATCATCGCCATCGCGAAGCAGGCCGAGAATGTGCCCGGCGTGTGCGGCGTCGTGCCCGGCTCGGTGAAGCCGGGCTGGGTGGGCGTGGAGGCCGGCCTCTCCGGGGTCGGCAACATCTTCGACGCCATCGCGCGCCGCAGCGGACGCTCGGTGGAGGAGCTGTCCCGCGGACTGGAGCACTACCGTGCCGGCCAGACGGGGCTCCTGCGCATGTCGTGGGACAACGGCGACCGCACCGTGCTCGTGAACCCGAACCTGGGCGGCGTGACGCTGGGCTGGAACCTCAACCACGAGGCGAGCGACGAGCTGTTCGCCGCGATCGAGGGAACGGCGTTCCACACGCGCATCGTCCTCGAGCGGATGGCGGAGCACGGCGTGCCGATCGAGCGGGTGATCCAGGGGGGCGGCATCCCGCAGAAGAACGAGGTGCTCAACCGCGTCTACGCCAACGTGCTCGGCAAGCCGGTGCTCGTGCCCGAGGGCTCGGTGACGAGCCTCGGCTCCTCGATCATGGCGTTCCTCGCCGCCGGAACCTTCGACAGCATCGACGAAGCGCAGCGCGCGCTCTGCCCTTCATACAGGGTGATCGAGCCCGATCCGCGCGAGCACGCCACGTACGAGCGGCTGTACGCGATCTACAAGGAGCTCTACTTCGCTCTTGGCAGCCCGGACTCGGCGGCGGTGCGGATCGGGTCGGTGCTCCCCGAGCTGAAGCGCATCGCCGCCGAGGTAGCGAGAGGCAGTCGGTAGCAAGGTCCCCGCTCTCCAAGCGGTAGTGGCTCGTCCGGCGCTAACGACGAAGGGAACCGTCCATCAGGACGGATACCAGCACGGATGAAACGGATTGGGACCGTTTCCCTGGGGCGCGCTCGAGGCGGAGCCTCACTCTGCATGACTCCGTGTCGAGTATGCCCGGCTGCGGCTGGGCTCCTCACGGCGCACAGCCCATGTCGTTGGGGAAGGCAGATCAGCGCAGATCAGCGCAGATCGGCTACATGATCATTGCTGATCTTTCCGTGAGGCTGGAGGCTCCTCGCACCACACAGCCTCCCGAGGCCGTTCCAGCAAATTCAAGAAGCTTTGGGGCTGTTGGGGATGGACTCGGTGCGCCGAGACCGACCCGACGCAGGAATCTGCGGTTGAGCAGGCCGTAAAGGATCAGCGTTGATCTGCGTTCTCAATGGCAGGGAGGCCTCTACCGAGAGGAGCGCTGGCGCAGGCGCACCGCTTGAGACGGAGCTGTACAAAGAGCGGAACCCTGCCGCAGGCGGTCAAGCTGACACAGCAACCGTCCTGGCGCGGAGGCCGGCTCCGATCGCCAGGACAGCGGGTCCCGACAGGGCTTCGCCCTGCGCGATAACACCCTGCCGATAACGCTCTGCTACTGCGCTGCCGTCGCCCTTCCGACCTTCACGAGCACCACGCCGTGCCGCGGCACCACGACGCTGAAACCATCCGGCTTTGCGCCGAGATCCTCGTGCCGCCACAGGTCGCGCACCGGCTGCGCGCCCGAGCGGCCGAGCTCCGACCACTTCACCGATACCGTGCGCGGCACGAGGTCGCGGTTGAACAGCCCCACCGCCATCGTGCCGTCGGAGAGCGGGCGCGCCCACACCTCGGTGCGACCGTCCTGCAGCGTGCGTCCCGCGGCGCGGCCGAGCGAGTCCTGGTCAACGGCCAGCACTTCCGGATTGCCGAGCAGGTTGACGGTGAAGCTGTCCGCCTGGGAGAGGTCGGCGCCGATGATGAGCGGCGCGGCCTGCAGCGCCCAGAGGCTGATGTGCGTGAGCTGCTCGTCCGGCGTGAGGTGCGTCTCGCGCGGCGTGCGACCCCAGCCGAGCTGGCCGACCACCAGCATGTCGGTGTCGTTCCAGCCGCTGGGCCCCGCGTACTTCTCGTGTCCCGTCTGCGCGAAGCCGATCCCCGACATGCTCGACCACGTGTCGGTGATGTCGCCGGTCACGCGCCACAGGTCGCCGCCCACCTCGTTGCCCCACGTCCACACGTCGCCCCAGCCGTACTGGCAGAGCGAGAACACCAGGTCGCGCGGCAGCGAGTCGAGGATGCCGCGCATCAGGCGGTACGGCTTCTGGAGCTGGTCGAGGGGCGGCATGCCGCGCTGCTGGGGAAGCGTCTCCGAATAGCTGCACCAGTCGTACTTGATGTAGTCGAAGCCCCAGTCGGCCCACTGCTTCGCATCCTGCGCCTCGTGCTGCCAGCTCCCGGCGAAGCGCTGCTGGCAGGTGCGCGGTCCGGGCGAGGAGTAGATGCCGATCTTGAGGCCCTTCGAATGCACGTAGGCGGTGAGCGCCTTCATGTCGGGGAACTTCTCGTTCGACGTGATGTTCCCGTTTGCGTCGCGCGGTCCCTCCCAGGCGTCGTCGATGTTGACGTAGGTGTAGCCCTGCGCGGCGAGCCCGCTCTCGACGAGTGCATCGGCGGCGGCGCGTACCTTGGCGTCGTCCACCGCCGCGGCCCACACGTTCCACGAGTTCCAGCCAAGTGGCGGGGTGAGCGCGAGCCTGTGCTCGCCGCCGACGATCACGATGTCGCCGCTCGTGTGCCCTTTCGCCCCCGTGATGGTGACGTGCACCGCGGTGTGCCCCGCCTTGCGCAGCGCGCCCGTGATGACGCCGGTGTGGCGGTCGAGCGTGAGCCCGGCGGGCAGGTTGCGCGCGGCAAAGGTGAGGGGCCCCTCACCCGACGCGGGAATGCGGAAGAGGAACGGGCGGCCGGGCGTGGCGCCCGTGATGCGCGGGTAGTTCAGCCGCGGCGCCGCCGTGCGGCTCGACGCGATGTTCGGCGCGGGCGAGGCCGGCGGCGTGGTGGCGACGGGCGACGCGGCGTCGTCCTTCATCACGATCGCGGCGCCCGCCCAGTCGGCGATGTCGTCGCGCGAGCCGTCGCCGGCATCGGTGACGTAGAGGATCATCTGCTTCGCACCGGTGAGGTCCACCGACACCGGCTTCGGCGCATCGCCTGCCTTGATGACGCCACTGTCCCACTTCT
>Ga0070714_100004851_pt1 | contig 10211 bp, 7 predicted proteins | sample LARL83metaG_FD_65450 | JGI IMG/M metagenome (GOLD analysis project Ga0070714, IMG submission 65450) | Corn, switchgrass and miscanthus rhizosphere microbial communities from Kellogg Biological Station, Michigan, USA - LAR L8-3 metaG | ecosystem: Host-associated > Plants > Roots > Rhizosphere ... | reverse complement strand
CGAGGAGCCCGTGGCCGCGGTGCTGATGCACATGCTCGGCGACCTCACCGGCCGCACGCTGCTCGTGTTCCCCAAGCCGACGGCGGTGCGCCTTGCGGAGCTGATGCTGCGACGCCCCCACGGCTCGTCCGCGGATCTCGGCGAGATGGAGCAGTCGGCGATCAAGGAGGCCGGCAACATCCTCAGCAGCGCCTACATGAACGCGCTGAGCGACTTCATGGGGATGATGCTGCTGCCCTCTCCGCCGAGCCTCGCCGTGGACATGAGCACGGCCGTGCTCACCACGGCATACCTCCAGTTCGGCAGCGATCGTGACTACGTGTTCTGCGTGGAGAGCGAGTTCTACATGACTGACGTCGGCGAGCGGCTGCGAGGTTTCTTCCTCCTCCTGCCGGATCCCGCGTCGCTGCAGGCCATCCTCCGTGCGGTGCGCGTCGCGTAAGGATCGTCGCTCATGATCATGCCCCGTCTCACCTCGGAACGCGACCGCGAAGTGCTGCGGTCGTTCGCCCGGCGGATCGATCCGTCGGACGCCGGGGCGCACAACAACCTCGGGGTGCTCTACTACAACAAGGGCCTGTACGAGGAGGCGGTCGGCGCCTTCATGCGCGCGCTCGAGCTCGACCAGAAGATGCAGGTCGCGCAGCGCAATCTGGAGATCGCCTACTTCAACACCGGGTACTACGACAAGCGCGTCGCCGAGCTGGAGGAGCGCCTGCGCGCGCGTCCAGCCGACCGGGACGCGCGCTGGGAGCTGGGGCGGACGCACGCGCTGCTCGGCCAGACGGCCGACGCCGCCCGCGAGTTCGAGGCGCTGCTGCGCTACCACCCGAACGACATCGGCGCACTCGTACAGCTCGGCCTCGCCGAACGCACGAACGGTGACCTCGACAAGGCACTGGGCTACCTCCAGCGCGCGCTCGCGCTCGATCCGCAGAGCTCGGTCGTCAACTTCTACATCGGCGAGGCGCTCTACAACCGCGGCGTGAACGAGGGCGCACTGGAAGCGCTGGAGCGTGCGGTCGAGCTCAATCCGCAGAATCCGGACGCCTACTACCTGATGGGATTCGTCCTCGGCGACATGGGACGCCACGAGGACGCGAAGCAGGTGACGCGGAAGGCCATCCAGCTCAACCCCACGCTCTCGCGCGCGCAGGCGAACCTGGTGATCGACCAGCCGCGCGCCGAACGCCTGGAGGCGCTGGCCGCACAGCGCGCGAGCGGCCGCGCGGCGCAGATGGAAGTGCACGCCGACGGCCAGCTGGCGCACTTCAACCTCGGTCTCGCCTTCCGCCAGAAGGGCTACTACGGCGAGGCCCTGCGCGAGTACGCCAAGGCGCTGGAGCACGCCGAGGCGCCGTTGCTCGTGAAGCAGGCGATGGCGGAGGTGCATCTGCTGCGCCGGGAGCCGCGGCACGCGGTGGAGCTGTACGACGAGCTGCTCGTCGCCAACCGCGACAGCGCCAAGCTGTGGAACGAGCGCGGCGTGGCACTGCACCAGGAGGGCCGCTTCGCCGACGCCGCGGAGAGCTATCGCTGCGCCGTACAGGCGGAGCCCACCTACGTGCTCGCGCACAACAACCTGGGCGTCGCGCTCTACCACGAGGCGGATGTCGAGGGCGCCTTCGCGTCGTTCCGCGCGGCGCTGGAGACGCAGCCGGCGTTCACCAAGGCGCGGCTCAACCTCGCGCTGCTGCTGAGCAAGCACAAGCGCTACCAGCTCGCACTGGAAGCGTATCGCGCGGTCCTCGAGACATCGGCCGATGATCCGGCGGCGTGGAACGGCATCGGCCTCGTGCTCGCCGACCTCCGCAAGCACGAGGACGCGCGCAACGCGTTCGCGCGCGCCGTCCAGGCCAGGCCGGACTACGCGGAGGCGCACTACAACCTCAGCTTCGCCCTCTCCAACCTGGGCGACTTCGAGGGGGCGCTCCGCGAGACGAAGCGCGCGCTGGAGCTGGATCCGTACTACGTGGCGCAGAAGTTCGAGCTGGCAATCGACCTCGAGTACGAGGATCCCGATCTCTCCATCCAGCCCGACCTCGGGGCCGCCGAGCGGCTGGACGAAGCCGTCGCGGATTTCTCGTTCGACGCCAGCGTCCTCGACTCGCTCTTCACCTCGCTCACGCCGGCACCCGACACGAGCGCAACGGAGCCGGGCGAGACGAACGCGTACGGCATGGCCGCCGACTACCTCGCGATGGGGCTCTACGACCGCGCGGCGGCGGAGGTGAGTCGAGCACTGGCGCGCGGCGCGCCGCGACCGGCGGGCTACCTGCTGCTCGGAGACATCTACTCGCGTCAGGGACTGCACGGCGAGGCGCTGGAGCGCTATCGCGAGGTGCGGCGCGAGCTGCCAGACGATCCACACGCGCGGATGGGCGAGACCCGCGCCTTGCTGGCCACGGGGCGCGGACGTGAAGCGCTGGCGCTGGCCGAGGAGCTCGTCGTCGCCATGCCGGCAACGGTGGAAACGCTGCTGTTGGCCGCCGATGCCCGCGCCGACACCGGTGACCCGGCGGCGGCGCTGGCTGCGCTGGACCATGCACGCAGGCTGGCGCCGCAACGCGCGGACGTGCACCAGAAGCTCGGTGACATCGCGCGCTCACTGGGGGACAACGAAGGCGCCATCGCTGCCTATCGGCATGCGCTCGAGCTGGACGGCGACTTCGCCGTCGTGCGGTACCAGCTCGCGCGGTTGCTGCGCGACCGCGGGCACCTGCAGGAGGCGGAGCGCGAGCTCGGCGCGGCGCTCGACGCCGTGCCGACCTATGCGGAGGCCACGCTCGCCCTCGCGAGCATCCAGACGGAGACGGGTCGCGCCGCCCAGGCGCTGTCGCTCCTCATCGGGCTCCTCGAGCGCGACCCCTACAACCTCGACGCACTGCTGGCGCTCGGCGAGACGCTGCTGGCGATGGGGCAGAAGGGAGACGCCATGCGGGCGTTCCGGCGCATCCTCCGCTTCGACCCGGGGCACGTGGGCGCGCTGTACTACGACGGCGTGCTCCTGAACGAGCAGAAGCACTTCCGTGAAGCCATCGAACGGTGGACGCGGGTGATCGAGCGCGAGCCGGCGGGCGAGTTCGCCCGCCGCGCGCGGCGCGCGACGCGCACGGCCAGCGACCTCCAGAGCATCTTCGCGCGCGCGGAGGGCGCCTGACATGGCGATCGAGGGACCGCTCCGCGAGCTTGGCATCCACGACGTCTTCCAGCTGCTCGACCTGAGCCGGAAGACGGGCTCGCTGCGCGTGACCTCCGACCTCCGTGACGACGAGGGCTACGTGCTGTTCGACGGCGGCAAGGTCCTGCACGCCAGCGTGCGCAGCAATCCGACGTCCATCGAGCGGATCCTGCGGCAGGCCGGCAAGCTCACCGACGCCGACGTCGCCGCGGCGCAGGCGCTGCCCGCCAGGCCCGGCGAGGGGCTGGGTGACCGCCTCGTCACCGCGGGCGTGATCACCCAGCGCGAGATGGAGCGCCACCTGCGGCAGGCGATCGAGAACGTCGTGTTCGAGCTGATGTCGTGGCGCGAGGGCTTCTTCTCATTCGAGGAGAAGGCGCTCGGCGACGTGCCGCTGGATGCACGCATCCGCATCTCCACCGAGTCGCTGCTCATGGAGGGTGCGCGGCGCATCGACGAATGGTCGCGCATCGCCGACAAGGTGCCGAGCCTGACGGTCGTCCCGTCGCTCGCCGCGGCCGACGAGGGACGCGACTCGATGGTGGATCTCCTGCCGCACGAGTGGGAAGTGCTGATGACGATCGACGGCGCGCAGGACCTGCGGGCCATCGCTGCCTCGCTCGGGCGGAGCGAGTTCGAGGTGGCGAAGATCGTCTACGGGCTCGTGTCCACGGGCGTGGTGGTGCTCACGCAACCCGATCGCGCCACCCCGAGGTCGGTGGGGGCCGTGAAGAGCGTGGCAACATCGCTGGAGCGTGCCCACGCGAGCCTGGCCGCGGGCCGCTTCGAGGAGGCGCTCTCCGCGGCACGCTCGGCCATCGCGGCGGATCAGGGGTCGGCGGAAGGGCATCGCCTGGCAGCGCGCGCGCTGGCGCGCCTTGGCCGCCACCCCGACGCGGTCGAGGAGCTGCGACGGGCGGTACAGGTGGATCCGCTCACGCCGGACGTGCACCTCGACCTCGGCTTCGCCGCGGTGCGCGTGGGCGACTTCAGCAATGCGCGCACGAGCTGGGAACACTACCTGCGCCTCGCGCCCGCGGCCCCGGACACCAACCGGGTGACCGCTGCCCTCGAGGCGCTGACGCGCATGATGCACCTCATGGAGGCGCACGTCGATGGCTGACGACGTGAGCCGCCTGAGCGACCAGCTCGCGCGGGATCCGGCGAGCCTGGCGTTCGTGCCACTGGGCGAGGCCCTGCGCCGGCGCGGCCAGCTCGACCTCGCGCTGCGCGTCGCGGTGCGCGGTCTCGAGCGTCATCCGCATCTGGCGGAAGGCCACGACCTGCTGGCGCGCATCGCCGCTGATCAGGGGGAGCTGGAGCGCGCGTTCGACGAGTGGGACATGGTGCTGCGCCTGTCCGACGGCCACGCGGGCGCGCTCCGCGGCATGGGGTTCATCTGCTTCCAGCAGGGGCGTCTCGAAGAGGCCGAGCAGTACCTCGAGGCCGCGGCGGCGAAGAATCCCAGCGATGAACGTGTCGCGCAGGCGCTCGCCACCGTGCGCGCCGCGCGGCAGCCCGCGGTGGCGAACGACGTGCCCCCTGCCGATCACGCCGAGGCGCCGAGCGAGGAGTGGCGCGATATCCCAGCCGAGGCGCCGGCGGACGACGCAGGGCCGGCGACGCTCGCGCCAACGCATGATGCACGCTTCCTGTTCGCGAACGTGCTGGAGGAGGCCGACCAGACCGCCCTCCTGCTCGACCGCGACGGCCTCGTGATGGGCGGCGCCTACTTCGATCACGACGGCAACGACGTCGCGCAGGAGGTCGGCGCGGAGCTGAGCGGTGTCACCGACGCGGCGCGACGCGCGACACGCCATCTCGCGCTCGGCGACTGGACTTCCATCGTCTTCGAGACGGAAGTCGCCGTCGTCGCGATGGCGCCGTCGTCCGATGACGGCCTGCTCGTACTGGCCACCTCGCGCGCGACGCCGCTCGGTCTGGTGCGCCGGCTGCTCGACCGGTGCGTCGAGCACGCCACGCGCTGGCTCGGGGAGCGTGCCGCATGAGCTCCGCATTCACGCCCATGCTCGATGGCCTCACGCGCCAGCGCGGCGTGCGCGCTGCCCTCGTGGCGAGCGAGCAGGATGGCATCGTCGTGGACTCGAGCCTCCAGATCGGCCAGTCGGGCGACCGGGTTGCGGCGCTCGCGGCGTCGCTCTATCGCAAGGCCCGGCTGTCGGCGCAGGCTGCGCACCTCGGCGCCGCGTCGTTCATGCAGCTCGAGGCGCCCAATGGGCGGCTCTGCGCCGTGGGCGCGGGCCCGCTGGTCCTCATCGTCGTCGCGCAGAGCGCGGCCAACATCGGCCTCATCCGCGTCGAGATGCTGCGCGCCGCAGCCGAGATTCCCGCGCTGGCTGGGGGAGCTTCGGCATGACGCCCGTGACGGTGGTGGAATCGTGGATCGAGCCGCCGCTGCGGCAGTTCGTCGCCGACGCGGGCGTGGAGCTGGCGCTGCTGCTGCACCCGAGCGGGCAGGTGCTCGCGCAGCACGGCTTCGCTCGCGCGGTGGATGTCATGTCCGCTTGCGCGCTTGCTGCCGCCATCCACGCCTCGGCAGGTGAGCTCGGTCGCATGCTCGATGGACGCCCCTTCCGCGGGTTGCACCATGCTGGCACTACGCGTCAGATATTCCTGGGAGAGGTCCTCTCGCCGCGTGGTTCGTATGTATTTTTGACCGTATTCGGGTCGGAGAGCTCGCTCGGGCTGGTCCGGCTGTACTTCGACGAGCTGGTAGCTTCCCTGAACGCCGCCGCCTCGGTCGAATTGCCCCCCTCGTCCCCCGCGCTCGCGGAACACTTCGAGCGCGACCTCGATCGCAATCTCGCCGTCCTGTTCGGCCGTCCCTAGGCCGAGCGAGCCCTACCCGCCCCCTCCGTGTCGCTCGTCAACTACGCCACGCGCGAGATCACCTGCAAGATCGTCTACTACGGGCCTGGCCGCTCGGGGAAGACGACGAATCTGCATTACATCTATGGGCAGGTGCCGGAGGATCGGAAGGGCAAGATGGTCTCGCTCGCCACGCAGACGGACCGCACGCTGTTCTTCGACTTCCTCCCGCTCGACCTCGGCTCCATCTCCGGCTTCACGACCAAGTTCCAGCTCTATACGGTGCCGGGGCAGGTCTACTACCAGGCGACGCGCAAGCTCGTGCTCCAGGGATGTGACGGTGTGGTGTTCGTGGCCGACAGCCAGGCGCGACAGCTCGACGAGAACATCGAGAGCTTCCAGGACCTCCACGCCAACCTCGCCGATCAGGGCGTGGACCCGCGCACGATGCCGCTCGTGGTGCAGTACAACAAGCAGGACCTCCCCCCCGACCTGATCCTCTCGGCGCACGACCTCTCGGACGCGATCAACTTCCGTGATGCGCCCGAGTTCTCCGCGGATGCGCTGCACGGTCCGGGCGTGTTCGAGACGCTGCGCGGCATCTCGGAGCTCGTGCTGCGTCGCCTCAGCGCGGGATCGTCAGCGAGCTCCTCCGTCGGCGCCGGCAGCCGCTAGCCGCTGATGCGAGTCGACTCGCGCGCCCGCTTCGACAACTACGTCGTCGGCTCGGCGAACCGCCTTGCCGTCGCCGCGGCACACGCGGTCGCCGACGCGCCGGGCTCGGTCTACAACCCGCTGTTCATCTACAGCGGGTCGGGGCTGGGCAAGACGCACCTGATGCACGCCATCGGCAACCAGGCGCTGTCCATCAATCCGGTGCTCAACGTGGAGTACGTGCCGCTCGAGGACTTCGTCGAGCAGCTGCACGCCTCCATCGCCACCGCGGAGATGGACCGCTTCAAGCAGCGCTACGGCCGCGTGGACGTGCTGCTGATCGACGACATGCAGTTCCTCACCGGCCGTCGCGAGACGCAGTCCGAGCTGCTGCGGCTGCTGAACGCGCTCCAGGGCACGGGTCGCCAGATCGTGATGACGAGCGACCGACCGCCGGGCGAGATCGCCGACGTCGACGAGCGGCTCGTCAGCCGTCTCGCCGGCGGTCTGATCGTGGACATCGGCGCGCCGGACTTCGAGACGCGCGTGGCCATCCTGCGCGCCAAGTGCGAGGAGCGGCAGGCGTCGTTCGCGCCGGGCGTGATCGAGGAGCTGGCGCGCGCGGAGTTCAACAACGTGCGCGAGCTGCAGGGCGCGCTCAACCGCCTTCTCGCGCACCAGGCGGTTGACGGCACACTCACGCCGTCCCAGGTCCGCGCGCTCATCGGCACGCCCGAAGCGCAGCCCGCGGTGACCGCTCCCGATGCGCATGACGAGTTCCTGAGCTTTCTCACCGACGTGGCGAGTGCGGTGGCGGTGCAGCTCGAGCCGTGGAAGGTGCGCGTCGGCGAGGCCATCGCGTACTGGGGCGGGGAAGGCTACCGCACCGCGTCGCTCGAGCTGCTCATGGCCGAAACGAACGAGCCGCCGAACTACGAAGCGCTGGTGCGCGGCTTCGCGCAGGCGGTGGAGAAGCTTCGCGATCTGGAGCAGCAAGCCTCCTCGGTGGACCCCTCCCTTGGCGGCACGGAGCTGTTTCGTGATCCGGCGCGCCTCGCCGAGGCAGTCACCTTCGTGGAGCAGGCGCTTGCCGGCGGCGTCCCACCGGCCGGGCCGCAATCTGCTTTTGCTCGGTCGGCGTTCGAGGAGAGCACCTCGAACCAGATGGCCGTGCGCGCCGCCGACGCGGTCGTCGCGCAGCCCGGCGCACGATACAATCCACTGTTCCTCTCCGGCCCGAGCGGGGTCGGCAAGACGCACCTGCTGAACGCCATCGGCAACGAGCTCGCTCGCGCGGGCGGTCCGGACTTCCGCGTTGCCTGCGTCGGCGCACAGCTGTTCATGGACGAGCTCATCGCCGCGCTCCAGGAGGGCTCCATCGAGCGCTTCCGTGGCCGCTACCGCTCGGCCGATGCGCTCCTCATCGACGACGTGCAGTTCGTGGGGGGCAAGGAGCGCACGCAGGAGGAGCTCTTTCACGTCTTCAACCACTTCCACTCCGAGGGCCGCCAGCTCGTGTTCGTGAGCGACGTGCCGCCCAAGGAGATCGAGGGACTGGAGGAGCGCCTGCGCTCGCGCTTCGAGGGCGGCCTGGTCGTCGAGCTCGGCGCACCCGATCGCGTGTTGAGAGAGAAGCTCTTCGGCCGCTTCCTCGCTGACGCGAACGTGGAAGCGACGCCGGAGCTGTTGTCGTACCTCGCCGAGCGCTCGGCGGCGAGCGTGCGCGAGCTGATCGGCACCGTGCACCGAGTCTGCGCCGCGGCGGAATCGCTCAGCGAGCCGCTCACGCTGCCGCTCGCGAAGCAGGTGCTGGAGGCAGGTGGCGGGCCCGCCACCCTCGCACCCACGAGCGTACGCCAGGCCGCGGACGTCTACTTCCTCGACGACGAGAAGCTCGTGTGGGAGTGGCCCGATGCGGCCAGCCGTCTCGTCGAGGAGATGCGCTGATGGCCATCAAGGGCAGTCTGAAGGAGGCCAGCCTCCCCGACGTGCTGCAGCTCCTCGCGATGGGCCGGAAGACGGGCTGCCTCGCCGTGACGCATCGCGCCAACTTCGGCTACATCTACTTCGACGCGGGCAAGATCTGCTACGCGTCCATCGTCAACCGCCGCGACCGCATCGGCGACATCCTCGTCAAGGGTGGCGTCGTCACGCAGGCGCAGCTCGATGCCGCCATCAAGGCGCAGTCGCTGCACCGCGACAAGCGCATCGGCGAGCTGCTCGTCGCGCAGGGTGCCATCACCCGCGAAGCGCTGCACGAGCAGATTCGCCTCCAGATCGAGGAGGCGGTGTACTTCCTCTTCACGTGGATGGAGGGGACGTTCAACTTCGAGGCGGACGTCAAGCCGGAGGAGCAGGACTTCCAGGTGTCGATCAACCCCGAGTCGCTGCTCCTCGAGGGTGCGCGGCGGGTGGACGAGTGGACGCTGATCGAGAAGAAGATCCCGACCTTCGACATCGTCTTCGACGTGGACCGCCGCAAGCTCGTGGACAGCCACGTCGCGCTGACCAAGGAGCAGGAGACCGTCCTCAACCTCCTCGACGGCCGTCGCGATGTCTCCAGCGTGATCGACGAGTCCGGCCTCGGCGAGTTCGAGGTCGGCAAGGCCATCTACGGGCTCGTCAGCGCTGGCTTCGCGCAGCGTGTCGGCAAGACGAGGAACGTCGAGCCGGTCGTGAGCGACACGCGCGTGGATGAGCACCGCAACCTCGGCATGGCCTTCTACAAGACCGGCATGCTGGACGAGGCAATGCGAGAGTTCCGCCGTGTCGTCGAGCTGCGGGAATCGGATGCGCAGGCGCGCTTCTATATCGGGCTGGCGCTGGCGCGACAGGGCAAGTGGGCCGATGCCGTCGTTGCCTTCCGCGAGTGCGTGGCGCAGCCCGGCGCGCGGCCGGCGGCGCTCCACAACCTCGCGTATGCGCTCGAACGGCTCGGCCAGTATGACGAGGCACAGGCGGCACTCTCCGAAGCCGTGCACCGCGGCGGGTCGAAGGATCCGCGCATCCAGACGTCGCTGGGCGTCATCGCGCTTCGCCTGGGCGACGTGGCCGGCGCGCGTTCCACCTTCAGCGCTGCGCGTCCGCTCTTCGGCACGCGCCCGCCCACGGCCGGCTGGTTCCACTACGCGGCGCTCACCGAGGCGCTCCTCGGCGACCTCGATCACGCCGTGGCGCTGCTCACCGAGGGCGTCGGCCTTCATCCGCGCGCGGCGGCGCTCTACAACAACCTTTCCGCCGTCCAGGAGCGCCGCGGCTACCACCCGGACGCCATGCAGGCGGCGGAGCAGGGACTGCTCGAGGATCCCGGACTCGCGCAGCTTCACAAGAATCTCGGCGACTGTCACTATCGCGCCGCCCGCTACGACGATGCGCTGGAGTGCTACCTGCGCGCGGTCAAGTTGAATCCCACGCTCGGCGAGGACGTGTACCTCAAGCTCGGCAACATCCGCTTCAAGCGGCAGGAACGCGACGAGGCGGTACGCTGCTGGGAGCAGGCGCTCGAGCTCGACCCGAGCAACGCCATCGTCCGCACCAACCTCGACGC
>Ga0070714_100004849_pt1 | contig 10213 bp, 8 predicted proteins | sample LARL83metaG_FD_65450 | JGI IMG/M metagenome (GOLD analysis project Ga0070714, IMG submission 65450) | Corn, switchgrass and miscanthus rhizosphere microbial communities from Kellogg Biological Station, Michigan, USA - LAR L8-3 metaG | ecosystem: Host-associated > Plants > Roots > Rhizosphere ... | reverse complement strand
GCAGATGATCCACGAGACGTGACAGCGCCGCGTCTTCGCCGATGAAGCGCCGGTCGCGCCGCCACGCGATTGGATCGACATGCGTGTTGACCTGCGGCAGGCCGGGAGCCGCCTTGAGTGACGTACGGGGCCCGAAGCGCGACAGGCCGGTGAATCCGGCATCGCGAAAATGCGGCAACAACTTGTCGCCGGCGCGATTCCACGGCGGCACGAGGATCGGCACGAAGCGATCGCCGAAGGTGGCGGCGAGCCGCTCGCGGCCGCGGCGAAGCTCGTTGATGCAGGCGTCAGCGTCGCGCCCATCGTAAAGCTCGGCGCTGCGCTCGCCCTCGGGCGCATGGTTCCGATGCGCGAAACCGTGCTGGACCACGATCGCCTCGTCGCAACGTTCGAGTGCCGGCGCGAGCGTCGACTCGAGCGCAGCCGGTATCGCGGCGATCGCAACGGGCACCGCATGCGTGGTCGCAAGCGCGAGCAGGCGCGCGAGCGCTGCCGAGTCGCGGCACGCGTCGTCGTCGCGCAACCACAGCGTCGCGCGTCGATCCTGCGCGGCCCACAGTTCGAGCTCGCGTGTCAGCGCATCGGAAATCACGCGGCGCTCTTCGCCGGCTCGCGTGCGCGCGCGTCGAGGAGCTCGACGACGAGATCGGCCGTTCGCGTCGCGCCGTCGCTCGCGAAATCCCAGCGCGCAAATGCGTCCCGCGTACCGGCATCATCGACGGCGGCGGCGAGCAACTCGGGGGTGAGCGAGCGATCGTCGACGACGACCGCGAGACCGAACGCGGCCAGGCGCTCGCCGCGCGCGCGCTGCTCGGTCTCGCCGCGGCCGGTGAACGGCACGATGACCGGCCGCGCGCCACTGCCCATCACGTCCATCGTCGTGTTGTAGCCCGCCTGCGAGATCGAGACGAACGCGCGGCGCAACAGCGCGGCGAAATCGACGCGCGAGCGTTCGACGATCGCCTTCGGGCCGCTTGCGCTCCGCAGCCGCTCGAGGCCGGCTTCGGGGATGTTGGGGCCGGCGAGCACGCGCCAGGTCAAATGACCGAACCGCGAAAGCCGCTGCGCAGCGAGCGCCGTCGCGAGGAGCTCGATGCCCACCGCTCCGCCGCCGGCGGACACGACGATCTCGTCGCGCACGTCTTCGCTCGCGTCACCTTGCGTGTCGTCGTTGCGAACGAAGCCGGTGTAATGCACCGGCGGCGTCAACGCGTCGACGAACGGGAACGTATCCTCGAAACGCGCGAAGCGCGGATCGCCGTGCACGAAGATCGCGTCGAACCAGCGCGCGGCCCAGTCGACCATCTCGCGCTCGCGCTCCGCCTTCGGCGCAAGCTGAAGGATCTCGCGGATCGACGAGACGACGAGCGGACGCGGGCGCGCCGCGTCGATCCGCTCGAGCAGCGGAAAGAGCTCGAAGCGAAGCGACCGCCGGCCGAACGGAAACGTCTCGAACAGCACCGCCGACGGCTGCGCCCGCTCGAACGCGTCGAGCAGCAGCGTGCGGCGCCGCTCGCGGTACGCGTCGTCGATCGGCGTGAACGCGCCGTCGCGCAACGGGTTGAAGCTCGCATCCGATACGCGGATCGGCGGCAACTGGATCGTGTTCACGCCGCGCGGCAGGCGCCCGCCGATCGGCATGCCGCCGGTGACCAGGTGCACGTCCAATCCGCGCGCGGCGATCGCCTCGGCCAGCGCGCGCGCACGCATCAGGTGACCGATGCCCAGCAGATGCTGGACATAGATCAATACCGAACGACTCATCAGATCGTCAGGCTTGTGCGAACGCGCGCTCGCGCCGCGGGACCGGCCGTCCGACGCGCTCGGCGACGAGATCGGTGATCACGTCGAGCCCGTCGAGCATCGCGGACGCACCGCATTTCGACGGCAACGGCTGCTGTCCGAGACCACGCAGCGCGCGTGTCATCAGCGCCGGCTCGTGCGCAGCTTCCGGATCGAGCGTGTGCGCAAGGCCGAGCGCCGCGGCGCGCATCGCGCGCATCACCTGCTCGCGGCGCGGCAGCACGCGCGGCACGAGGATCGCGCGCTTGTCGAGCGAAAGGATCTCGCAGAACGTGTTGTAGCCGGCCATCGACACGACGCCGACCGCCCGCTCCATCAGCGCCTCGAGGTTCGCGTCGAACGTCAGCACCTCGATGCGTCCGATGCGCTCGGCGCGCTCGCGAAAATGGCGCTGGTCGGCCGCCGCCATGAACGGACCGGTGACGATCACCGCCCGCAGCGGCAGCTTCGGATCGTGCTCGTAGGCGGCGAGAACCCAGTCGAGCACCGCCATCCCGTCGTCGCCGCCGCCCACCGTCACGAGCACGTACGGCGCGCGCCGCGCCGGCGGCTCGCTCGTCTCGCGACGCGGCACGCTTCGCCGCAGGTAGCCCGTGTAGACCATCTTGGCGCGCACGCTCGCGGGACACGCGACGCCGGAAAGCGGGTCCGCGAAGCGCGCGAGTCCGTACACCCATATCTCGTCGTACAGGTTCTCTAGCGCCGGAAGCACCTTCTTGCGCTTCCATTCGCGCACCAGCATCGCCGGCTCGTCCATGATGTCGCGCAAGCCCAGCACGAGCGTCGTCCCGCGCGCCTTCAGCATCCGCAGCGTCCGCGTGACCTCGCCCTTCAGGCCCAGCGGCTCCTTGTCGACGAGGAACAGGTGCGGGCGGAAGCTCTCCGCCGTCTGCTGGATGATCGCCGCGCGCATCGCCATCGTCTGGTCGAGGTCGATGTGCAGGCCGAGCGACTGGTACTCGCCGTTCGTGAGCTTGACGACGCCCGGTATGCGGACGAAATCGACGCGCGGCAGGAAGTCGAAGCTGCCGATGATCGGCGAGCCGGACAGGATCAGCACCGACACGCCCTTGTAGCGGTCGACGATCGCATGCGCGATCGCGCGGCAGCGGCGCAGGTGCCCGAGGCCGAAGCTGTCGTGGCTGTAGATCAGGATGCGAGCGTTGTCGAGTCTTTCCATGCGGACCTCCCCGAAGTTCGACCCGGTGCTGCGCGCGGCCGGCTAGGATAGCCGACAATCACGGCGATGGACACCCTGCGCGACGAGGTCTACCGCCGCAAGCTCGGCCACCGCGGCCGGGGCGTCCACGACCTCGAGCAGCGCGTCGGACCGGTCATCGGTGACATCGACGCCCGGCTCTCCCGCCGGAACGTCGTGCGGATTCTCGAGCTGGGTCCGGGTTACGGCACGGCGCTCCTCGAGCTGCGGGCGCGCTACGGCGCGCGGGTCGAGCTTTTCGGCATGAATCGCGCGCCGCGCGACGGCAACGCCGAAATCCTGCTGCGCAACGCGGCCGATCGCGGCTTGCCGGTCGACGACGGTGCGCCGGACCGTGCGCTGCCGGCGATGGCGTACGGCGACGTCGCCGCCGGGCTGCCGTTCCCGGACGACGCGTTCGATCTCGTCGTGAGCCAGGTCGCATGGCTCTATTTCGGCGACAAGATCGGCGTGCTGCGCGAGGTGATCCGCGTTCTTGCGCCCGATGGCCTCGCGAAGATCGACGCCGACGAGCTCGCGCCGAAGCTGCCGCGCGAATACGCGCGTCTCGTCGAGATCTGGCAGGACGGCACGCTGGTTCCGTTCGGCGACTATCTGCGGCGTTATGGCCTCGCGTTCGGCAACGCGGCGGACGGCGAGTACCTGCACGTCGAGAAGTGCGCAGGCTTCGGCGACGACCTGTCGTTGCGCTGCCAAATCGACACCCAGCGCTTTTACGCGCACTGGGATGGTGTGAAGTGCGTCTATGCGTGCGAGCCCGGCGCTTCGCGGACAGCCGACGGCTCACGGTCGACCGATTCGACGACGCCCTCCGCCACCAGCGCATCGATCTCCGCATCGTCGTAGCCGTATTCGCGCAAGAGCGCGCGCGTGTGCTCGCCGAGCATCGGCGCCGGGCGCGTGATCCGCGTCGGCGTCCGCGAGAAATGGATCGGGCAGCCGAGCGCGCGCGTCGCGCCCGCCTGCGGATGCGTGAGCGAGACGACCATCTCGCGCGCAATCGTCTGCGGATGCGTCAGCGCCTCGCCGATCGCGTGCACCGGTCCGACCGGCACGCCGGCCGCGTCGAAGGCGGCGATCCATTCCGCGTTCGCGCGCGTCGCGAGCACCGCGTTCATCGCATCGACGAGCGCCGGCAGATTCTCCATTCGCGCGGAATTCGTTGCGAAGCGCGGATCGTCGCGCCACTCCGGGTGGCCGAGAACGTCGGCGATGCGTTCCCAGTTCGCCTGGTTCGCGCCGCCGATGTTGATCCATCCGTCACGTGTGCGGAACGCCTGGTACGGTGCCGTCAGCAGGTGCGCGGAGCCGAGCGGTCCCGGCGACGCGCCGGTCGCGAAGTAGATCGACGCATGCCAATACGTTTGCTGCAGCGCCGCCTCCATCAGCGACGTGTCGACGACCTGGCCTTCGCCAGTGCGAAGCTTGTGCGCGTACGCGGCGACGACGCCGAGCGCGGCGAGGATGCCCGCGTTGATGTCGGCGACCGAATTGCCCGGCTTCGCCGGCGGACGACCCGGCTCGCCGGTGATCGACATCAACCCCGCGAAGCCCTGCGCGATCAGGTCGAAGCCGCTCTTGTCGCCGGCAGGGCCCGTGCGTCCGTAGCCCGACACCGCGCAGTAGATCAACCCCGGATTCACAGCGGCCAGCACGTCGCAGCCGAGACCGAGCTTCTCGAGCGTGCCGCGCCGATAGTTTTCCGTCAGCACGTCCGCGTCGCGAACCATCCGCAGCAGCACGTCGCGGCCCGCCGCCAGCTTCAGGTTGAGCGCGATGCCGCGCTTGTTGCGGTTCAGCATCATGAACGGCGCGGACACGCCGTTGACGCGCGGCTCGCGGTAACCGCGCGCGTCGTCGCCGCCGGGCAGCTTCTCGACCTTGATCACATCGGCGCCCATGTCGGCCAGCATCATCCCGCACGTCGGCCCGGCCATGATCTGCGCGAGCTCGAGCACGCGCATGCCGCGAAGCGGGCCCGGATGCGAAGACATGTCGCGTTCGCTGGTGTCTCGCGCGTCAGCCATCAGCGTCCCTCGAACCGCGGCCTTTCCTTCGCAAGGAACGCCGCGTATCCGGCGCGGAAGTCCGCGGTGTCGAAGCAGTCGAAGCACTCGTCCGCCTCGGCTTGCGATATCGGCGCGGGATCGCGAAGACGGCGCACGAACTTCTTGTGCCAGCGCGCAACGAGCGGCGCGCCTTCGGCGATTCGCGCCGCCGTCGCCGCGCCTTCCGACGCAACGTTCGCGTCAGGAACGACGCGCGTGACGAGGCCCTTTGCCCGCGCCTCGGCGGCGTCGAAGATCCGGCCTTCGAGCAGGATCTCGAGCGCGACGTCGGGACCGACGAGCCGCACGAGCGGCGCCATCTCGGCATAGGCCATCACGAGCCCGAGATTCTTGATCGGCGCACCGAAGCGGCTGCTTTCGCCGCAGATGCGAAGGTCGCAGAGCGCGGCGATCTCCAGGCCGCCGCCGACGCAGATGCCGTGGATTTGCGCGACCATCGGAATCGGGCACGCGTCGAGGATGCGCGCCGTCTCGTGCATGAAGGCGCCGTATTCGCGCGCCTGCGCCTTGCTCGACCGCTCGGCCGCGAACTCGCCGATGTCGTTGCCGGGCGAGAACGCGCGCTCGCCGGCGCCGCGCAGCACGATGCAGCGAACGTCACGGTCGCCGGACAGCCGTTGAACCGCGTTGCCGAGATCGCGCCACATCGCCTTCGTGAGCGCGTTGAGCTTGTGCGGCCGATCGAGGACGACCGTCGCGATCGCTCCCTGAACCGTCACCGAGATCGTGTCAGCCATCCATCAACGCCTTCACGCGCACGAACCGAACACGGCATCGGGTGCGCATCACGCCTTCGCCGGGCGACGTGTGCGCGTCACACCTTCGAGCAACCTGCCGATCAGCGGCCAGAACAGAAGCACCAACGCAAGCGTCGTAATCGTGCCGACGAGCCCGTTCGACCAGAAGACGCGCAAATCGCCGTCGGATCCGATCATTGACAGGCGGAACGCATCCTCGCTGCGGTTGCCGAGCACGAGCGCGAGGGTCAGCGGCGCAAGCGGAATGCCGATCTTCTTGAATCCGTATCCGACGACCCCGAACAGCAGCATGAGCCAGACGTCGAACAGCGCGTTCTGAATGGCAAAGGCTCCGATCGCGCAGAACACGATGATCATCGGTGCGACCGCCGCGAACGGAATGCGGAGGATCGACGCGAAGACCGGCACCGTCGTCAGGACGATCACGAGTCCCACGATGTTGCCGAGGTACATCGAAGCGATGAGACCCCACACGAAATCCTTGTGCTCGACGAAGAGCAGCGGACCGGGATTGAGGCCCCAGACCATCAGACCGCCGAGCAGGATGGCGGCCGTTCCCGAGCCCGGGATGCCGAGCGCAAGCATCGGCAGCAACGCCGACGTGCCCGATGCATGCGCGGCCGTCTCCGGCGCGAACACGCCTTCGACCCTGCCCTTGCCGAACGTGGACGGATCCTTCGCGAACCGCTTCGCGAGGTTGTAGCCCATGAACGAGGCCGCGATGGCGCCTCCGGGCGTGATGCCGAGCCAGCAACCGATGACCGACGAGCGCACGAGCGTCACCCAATAGCGCGGCATCTCCTTCCACACCTTCAGCACGTCGCGCAGGCCGATCGACGCCGAATGTCCGCGCAGCGCGAGACGCTCCTCCATCGTGAGCAGGATCTCGCTGATGCCGAACAGTCCGATCACGGCGACCAGGAAGTTGACGCCTCGCATCAGCGGCGCGAAGCCGAAGGTCATCCGCAACTGGCCGGACACAGTGTCCATGCCGATTGCCGCGAGCAGCAGCCCGAGCGCCATCGAGATGATCGTCTTGTGCTTTTCCTCGCGGCCGAGGCCGACGAACGAGCAGAACGTCAGCAGATAGACGGCGAAGAACTCCGGCGGACCGAAGCGCAGCGCGAACGACGCGATGCCCGGCGCGAGGAACGTGATCAGCAGGACGGCCACGAGCGAGCCGATGAACGACGACGTGAACGCGGCCGTCAATGCCTCGGCGGCGCGTCCCTGCTGCGCGAGCGGGTAGCCGTCGAACGTGGTCGCGACCGACCACGCCTCGCCCGGTATGTTGAACAGGATCGACGTGATCGCGCCGCCGAACAGCGCGCCCCAGTAGATGCAGGACAGCATCACGATCGCGGACGTCGGGTCCATCGTGAACGTGAGCGGCAACAGGATGGCGACGCCGTTGGGCCCTCCGAGGCCCGGCAGCACGCCGACGAACACGCCGAGCAGCAGGCCGACCATCATCAGCGCCAGCGTCTTCGGGACGAGGAGCACGGTGAAGCCGTGCAGCAGCAGCGTGAACGCTTCCATCGCGTTTCAGGAGCCTAGAATCCGAAGAGCGCCTCGAGCGGTCCCTTCGGCATCAGCACGTCGAAGGCGATCTCGAAGGTCACGAACATCGCGCAACTGAAGACGAAGGCCGTAAGCAGCGACTTCCACCACGCGATCCGGCCGATGAATCGCATGAAGCCCGCGATCAGCACGAAGCTCGCCACGTAGATGCCGAGCCACTGCATGACGATGCAGTAGAGCAGCGTCGGGACGAAGACCTGGAGCACCCGCCGGAGTTGATCGCGCGTCAGGAATATCTTGGGCTGACCGCTGCGTCGCACTAACGCGAGCGCCAGACCGTAGAGCGACGCGCCCGCCAGGATCACGCACAGGTAGAACGGCAGGTAGCCGGCCTGCGGGCCATCCTGCGACCAGCCGGCGCCGCTTCGCCAGTTGTCGACGCCGAGCAGCAGCGCGAATGCGAGCAGTACGAGGTAGATGAACACCTCGACTGCGGGCGTGTGCACCACCGGCGGCGACGCATCGCCGGCCGCGTCCGAGGCTTCGATTGGCGTCTCCGATCGTGTCGATTCCATGGCGCTTTGCAGCAGGTCGCTCGTTGCGGGCGGCGAAACGAGCGACGGGCGACGCGAAAAACGATGCGTTCGACCGCTACGGCGCGACGAACCCGGCTTCCGACATCAGGTTCTTGTTCAGCGTGTCGTCCTCCTCGAGGAACGACAACATGTCCTTGCCCGTGAGGAAGATCGGCTTCAGCGCCTGCTTCTCCATGTACTCCTTGTACTCGGGCGTCTGCACGAGCTTTTTCATCAGGTCGACGTAAAAGGCGGTTTCCTCGGGCTTCACCTTTCCGGGCAGGAAAATCGCACGCAGCATCAGGTACTGGAGATCGAGGCCCTCCTCCTTGCACGTCGGCACGTCGTTCCACGACTGCGTGTCGGTGACCTTGGCCTTGTAGGCAATCCGCTCCTTGTCGAAAACGCAAAGCGCGCGTACCTGCCCCGCGCGCCACACTTCGAGATTCTCGGACGGATTGTTGACGTTGGACTGGATATGGTTGCCGACGAGCTGCGTGGCCGCCTCGCCGCCGGACTTGTACGGCAGGTAGGCGAACTTGGCCCCGGTCTTCTTCTGGATGAACGCGGTGAGGACCTGATCCTCGCGCTTGGATCCCGTGCCACCCATCTTGAACGGAGGATTGGCGGTCTTCGCCGCGGCGATGAAGTCCTTCGTCGACTTGTACGGCAGCGTCGTGTTGTCCCAAAGGATGAACTGATCCATCGCGATCACCGAGACGGGCGTCAACTCGCGCCAGTTGAACGGTATCTTCGCCGACAGCGGCAACATGTAAATGAGCGAATACGCGATGAGAATCCTGTTGGGATCGCCCTCGCTGGACTTCATGTACATGAGCGCTTCACCACCCGATGCGCCGCCTTTCAGCGAAACAACCATCGGCTGACTCATCAGCTTGTTCTTCTGGATGGCGGCTTGCATCATGCGCGCCATTTGATCGGACGCGCCGCCGGCGCCGGCTGCGACGACGATCTCGACGGGCTTCGAGGGCTCCCACGCGAGCGCCGGTGCGCAAGCGAGCAACATCAATGCGCCGGCGGTCCTTGTGAAACGGTTCATTGCATTCCTCCTGTTATCGCTGGAATTATGACCACGGGGATCACCCTGCCGCAATTCGACGCGCAATGCAACCCTCGCGCCGAGTACGTTACGAACGATAGCGCGGCCGTGTAACCGGCGCTTCCGCGCGATGCGCATGAAAAGCGCGGCGCGCCGAAGCCGGTACGATAGCGGCTGTCGAAATCGAGCATCATGCTCACGCGAAAGTCGATGGCCAAAGCCGCGCATCCAATCATTTTTCACGGAGCCCCCGACGTCCAGCGCCTCGCTGCGCGGCTTCGCGGCGCGGTCCAGGGCGCCGTGCTGACCGACGTCGCATCGCGCGGCCGATATGCGACCGACGCGTCGATCTACCAGGTGATGCCGCTCGCCGTGCTCGTCCCGCACGGCGACGACGACGTCCGCGCGGCGATGGCGATCTGCACCGAGCTCTCGATGCCGATCCTGCCGCGCGGCGCCGGCAGCTCGCAGTGCGGGCAGACCGTCGGCGCCGCGCTCGTCATCGATCACAGCAAGCGCCTTGATCGCGTCGTCGCGTTCGACCCGGACGCGCAGACGGTCACCGTCGAGCCCGGCATCGTGCTCGACGCGCTCAACGCGTGGCTGCGGCCGCACGGCCTCTGGTTCCCGGTCGACGTCAGCACGTCCGCGCAGGCGACGCTCGGCGGCATGGCCGGCAACAATTCCTGCGGCTCGCGCTCGCTCGCGTACGGCAACATGGTGCACAACGTCGTCGCGATCGACGCGCGCCTTGCCGACGGCACCGAAGCGCGCTTCGGTCCCGAGCGCGCGATGGACGAGGCGATGCCCCGCATGCACGCGCTGCTCGGCGCGTTGCGCGAGCTGGGCTTTCGCGAGCGCGACGAGATCGAGCGCGTCGTGCCGAAAGTGCTGCGGCGCGTCGGCGGCTACAACGTCGACGTCTTCAATCCACAGAGCGTGCGACCCTATTCGCCGGACGGCGACGTCAATTTCGCGCATCTCCTGGTCGGTAGCGAGGGAACGCTCGCGTGGACGCGCACGCTGACGCTGCGCTGCGCGCCGTTGCCGCGACACCGCGCGCTCGGCGTCGCCAACTTCGCGACGCTGCACGACGCGATGGACGCGACGCGCCATCTCGTCGCGCTGTCCCCCGCTGCCGTCGAGCTCGTCGACCGCACGATGATCGACCTCGCGCGCGACAACCCGGCGTTCCGGCCGGTCATCGA
>Ga0070714_100004848_pt1 | contig 10213 bp, 4 predicted proteins | sample LARL83metaG_FD_65450 | JGI IMG/M metagenome (GOLD analysis project Ga0070714, IMG submission 65450) | Corn, switchgrass and miscanthus rhizosphere microbial communities from Kellogg Biological Station, Michigan, USA - LAR L8-3 metaG | ecosystem: Host-associated > Plants > Roots > Rhizosphere ... | reverse complement strand
GTTGGAACAGTTGGAACGCCTATCACGCGACCGTTACGGGCGAGAACGTGATGCACGCCGCGCGCGCGATGGTCTCCAGTGGTTTGATCAACCACGGCTGGAGTTACATCAACATCGACGATTCCTGGCAAGGCAAACGCGGCGGTGAATTCAACGGCATTCAGCCGAATGAAAAATTTCCCGACATGAAAAAGATGTGCAACGAGATTCACGGTATGGGATTAAAGACGGGAATTTATTCCGGGCCCTGGATCACGACTTACGCGGGATATGTCGGCGGCAGCGCCGATAATCCGGAAGGCGCATGGGAACCGCCGGCGGACAAAGCGCGGTTGCACGGGAAATATTCCTTTGCCGAGAACGACGCCAAACAATGGGCCGCGTGGGGATTCGATTATTTGAAGTATGACTGGAATCCGCGCAACAGCAGCCCGCGCGAGACTTCCGAGCAGTTTCACGAGCATTCCGCGACCATGGCCCGGGCGCTGCGCAAATCGAAACGCGACGTTGTTTTCAGCTACTCCAACAGCATGCCCTTCGACGATATTGCCGACGAATCGCAAATCTACAATTGCTGGCGCACGACCGGCGACATTGGCGACAGTTGGCTCAGCATGGCGGCCAAGGCTTTTTACATCAACGTTCCCAAGGGGCAGAAGGATTTGGCGGGCCCGCCGAGTGACCGCTGGGCGCCATATGCCCGGCCCGGGCATTGGAACGATCCGGACATGATGGTGCTGGGCATGGTGAATTTCGGCGGCAAACAGCACCCAACGCGGCTCACGCCCGATGAACAATACCTGCACGTCACGGCGTGGTGCATGGCCGCCGCTCCCCTGCTCCTCGGCTGCGACCTCGACCAACTCGACGATTTCACGCTGAATCTCGTTTCCAACGATGAAGTCCTCGCCGTGGACCAGGACACGCTGGGGAAACAGGCAACGGTGGCCTCGAATGACGGGAACACACTGTTGGTCTACGCGCGACCGTTGGAAGACGGTTCGAAGGCGGTGGCACTCTATAACCTCGGGCACGAACCGGCGAAGGTGACGGCTAAATGGGCTGACTTGAAACTTTCAGGCTCACATGCCGTCCGCGATTTATGGCGGCAAAAGGACCTCGGCAATTTCAGCGATGAATTCTCCATGACCATCGCGGCGCACGGCGCGGAAATGGTGCGGGTAAAATAATCTCGACGACGCGATGCGGTCCGCGCTCCGGGCGACCGGCGTTTATCTAGAACAAACGGATTATTGCGCGGAAACAAATCCGGCCGTCACAATGCAACCTCTATGAGACCTAAGTTTGGCAGGCTTTTAGCCGCCTTTACCATCCTCTGCGCAACCTCGCTTCCATTCTCTTCCCCGAGCGCGCCCGCGGAAGCGCCGGTCACCGTCCACGTGGACACCAGCCACCCCGGCCCCGCCATTTCGCCTGATTTTGCCGGATTGGGCTTCGAGCTCGCCATTCTGCGCCCCGAAAACGGCACGCATTATTTCCGGCCCGACAACGAGCCGCTGATTAATCTGTTTCACACGCTCGGCATCAAGAGTCTGCGCGTCGGCGGCAACACATCCGACCGCGACGTGCGCCAGTTGCCGAGCGAAGCCGATATAGACAGCCTGTTTGCGTTCGCCAAAGCCGCGGGCGTGAAAGTGATTTACTGTCTCCGCCTCCACAACGGCGACCCCGCCGTGGATGCGCAAACCGTGAAATACATCATGGAACGTTATGCGCCGCTGGTGGATTGCTTTTCCATCGGCCAGGAACCCAGCGCGTATCCGGTGGAAAAAATCGATTCCCGCGCCAACTCGGAGCGGATGGGCGCAACGAACGAAAAATATTCCTACACCAGCTATCGCGAGGATTGGAAAAAATTCGCCGACTCCATCATCGCCGCCGTGCCGGACGTGAAATTCTGCGGGCCATCCGTGCATAACAACGGCGAATGGGCGCGGCGGTTCATCGAGGACTTCGGCCATTCCAACCACGTGGCGCTCATCACCGAGCACCTGTACGCCGGTGGCGCCGGCGGCAAAGTGCCCACGCCGGAAATCGGCCGCGACCGCATGCTGGCGAACGAGTCGAGCTCAAATAATTTTCTCAGGGTGTATCAAAAGCTGCACGACGGTTTCGTACCGATGGCGCTCTCCAACGGACTGCCGTATCGCCTGGAGGAAGTGAATAATTATTTCAACGGCGGCGCGACGAATGTGAGCAACACGTTCGCGTCGTCATTGTGGGGGCTGGAATTCATGTACTGGTGGGCGGAACACCAGGCATCCGGCCTTAATTTTCACACGGGCGACCGGGTGGCGGCGGGTTACACGCTGTTGCCTTCCAAATACACCGCGTTCTTTTCCACCACGAACGGCTACACGGTCCGGCCGCTCGGCTACGGGATCAAGGCATTCGATCTCGGCGGCCACGGGAAATTCGTGCCGCTGACTCTCTCCGGCGCGAGCAATTTGAATTTGCGCGCTCATGCCGTCCTCGGCGCCGATAAAAATGCCTACGTGACACTCATCAATAATGAGCATGGTGAGAACGCGCGAACAACATCGGTCGCGCTCGACGCGGGAACGAATTTCACCCAGTGCGAGATCGTTGCGCTGGCGCAATCTTCAAATGACGTCGCCGCCACCTCCGGGGTAACGCTCGGAGGAGCCGAAATCGCCACCGACGGCACCTGGGCCGGGGCCTGGAAAACCCTTGCCGAGAATAAAACGGGCGGTTTTTCCGTCACAATTCCCCCGGCCTCGGCGGTAATCGTCCGACTGATGCCGGCCCAACCGAATTACGATGAAAGCAAAGTGGGCTCTTACACACTGCCCGACCCGTTGCGCCTGCAAAATGGAAAACCGGTCACCAGTGCGAAGGTCTGGATGAAAGAGCGCCGTCCGGAGATCCTGAAATTGTACCAGGAAGATATTTATGGCCACAGCCCGACACGGTTGCCGAAGATGAAATTCAATGTTTGGGACGAGGACCGGAGCGCCCTCGACGGAAAAGCCGTGCGCAAACAAATTGATATTTCGTTTCCCGGCCACACCAACCCCGTGTTGCACGTCCTGCTTTACACGCCGGCAAATGCCAGAGGCCCGGTGCCGACGTTTCTTTGCCTGAGCTTTTCCGGAAATGACAGCGTCATTGCCGATCCGGCTGTCCGGATCAATGCACTCTGGGATCGCAAAAAAGATATCGCCTACGTGCCGGTTGATGAAAAACGCGGTACATCGCACAGTTGGAAAATTCCGGAAACGCTGGCGCGCGGTTACGGAGTGGCCGCGATTTATTACGGCGACATCGAACCGGACCTGGAAGACGGCAGCGGCTGGCGTTTCGGCGTCCGCTCACTTTTCCTGAAACCCGGCCAGACCAACACCGCCCCCGATGCCTGGGGCGCCATCGGTGCGTGGGCGTGGGGCGCGAGCCGGGTGCTGGATTACCTGGAAACCGATAAAGACGTGGATAAGAAACACGTCATCATGCTCGGGCATTCGCGCCTGGGAAAAACGGCGTTGTGGGCCGGCGCACAGGACCCGCGCTTTTCCATGGTCATCGCCAGTTGCTCCGGTGAAATGGGCGCGTCGCTCGCGCGCCGCAATTACGGCGAAACCGTCACCGGCATGGCGAAAAGTTTTCCCTACCAGTTCTGCCGTAATTTTCTCAATTACAGCAATCACATCAGCGAAATGCCGGTGGATTCCCATTTTCTGATTTCCCTGATTGCGCCGCGGCCGCTTCACCTGAGCACCGGCAGTGAAGATCGTTGGGGAGATCCGAAAGGCGAATTTCTCGCCGCGCAAGCCGCCACGCCGGTTTACCAATTATTCGGCCTGCAAGGATTGGATCAGGAGCCCTTTCCTCCCCTCGATACCGCGCTCATGCACGACATCGGGTTCAGCTGCCATGCGGGTAAGCACGACGTTCTGCCCCAGGATTGGGATCGTTTCCTCGACTTCGCCGATCTGCATTTGAAAGCCAGTGCGGAACAGGTCAGGAAATAATTCGCAGCGAGAACCCAAAAGGCAGGCGGCGAACCGCTTTCAGTCGAAAATTGCCAACCCATCCCCACACCCCACCTCGTTGATAATTACGTCGGTAAATCATTAAACGTTAGCAAAAAAGCTGAATATTTCCGCCTGGACTGACCTTGTATAAAAGAAACCAGCTTGAATCCTGTTAAAATGTGGTACACTTCTCGCTTGGTATGCCGAATATTAGGCCAGCGCCAGGTCCGGATTTATAAGAGATAATCCGGACCGAATCGGAAAAGAAGATTCTTTGAAAGAATTCTCTGTTTCGCACGTATTGACTTGGTGTTCATTCCAAAACGTAAAACCAAATCGTTTTGTTTTTGAAAGGGGGGCGATAAAGGGCTAAGGCCAAAACTAACAGAAAAAAACCATAACAAGATGACATCTATGAAGAAATGCACCTCACGCGGCATCGCGCTCGCAGCGATCGCCGGTCTGGTCTTCGCGGCTCATGCGCAGGACACGATTGATCAATCCCAATTCCCCACCATCACGCAACAACCCGTCGATGCGTGCCTTCCGGTGGGAGCCACAGCCACCTTCTCCGTGCAAGCCACGAACGCGGACGGCTACCAATGGTATCGCAACAACGTTGCCATTGACGGACAAACGAACAACAGCCTCACCATTCCTTACGTCGGCATCAGCGACGTGGCGTATTATTCCGCCTCCGTTTTCAAAGGCTCAGAATCCGTGCCAACGCGCTCGGCGAATCTGAATGTTTACGTCCAATCTCAAACAACAACCACCACGTCCTCCTCGACACTCACCTCTTCATCGACAATGACGTCTTCGTCCACGATGTTGCTGAGCGATCCGAGTGGCGGTGGGAGCATTGTGGTGTATGCCTCTCCTATTGCCTCTTCCGGCGGCAGTGGAACCTGCCCGGGAAAATATTCAGGATACGTTAGCTACACGAAGACCACGACTGATGGCTGGGGATGGGCTCCTTCGACAAACACCACCGTCCACACGGCCACGGACACGAATCGAACAGATACAAAGGTTCAATATGGCGGCGAATATGGCGATAGCGGTTGCGCCCAGACCACAGTCACCGTTCCGAACCCGCCGATGAGTCCCGCGTATCGCTTCACTATCTATTTTCCTACAAATACGCTGGTCCCCACGAATCCGTATCCGATTACGCTGACCGGATTTGATCCCTAAATTGAGAAATTGAAAAATCACGGCCTCTTCCACCATGGGAGAGGCCGTTTTACTTTGAGGGGCAAATTGATTCGTGCGGAGAGCTCGCTGCGTCCTTCCAACTTCTAGAAGTTGACGTTTAATCGCATTGCCAGCGTGCGTTCGCGAGGCAGCTCGTTGTAAATATTCAATGGATTTAATCTGTAATTTCGGTCTGCGAGATTCAGCAATCCCAGGGTCAACTCGGCGCGCCGGCGCGGAAAACGATACCCGGCGAACACATTCAATTGCCAGAAATCATCACCGGGTTCGGTTCCGGAATATCCAAAGTTGCGTTGGCCGTACCAGAGCGCCTCCCCTTCTGCAAAGAAGCCGCAGGGATTATTATAGATGGCGAAAAGATCCAGGCTATTCAGCACGCCTTCAGTTCGCTGGCGCTGCCGAAAGGTCTGGGGATTTCCAAAAAAGATGCCGCCGGGAACCTGGGGAAAATCATCGTTCAGCACTGCCCGGCTTAAACGGTAGGTGGCTCCCAAAGACCATTCCTTGCCCAGCAATTGGTTGGCGGTAAACTGAAGTGATTGTTCAGAATAGTCCAAACGCTCGTGCAAGAGGGAGGGAACCGCAAAAGTTGTCGCGGGAGTGACAGAGAACGTTCCATCAGCTCGATCCACTACGGAATTCAATAACTGCCCGGACAAGCCAAGGTAAGTGCTGGTGGGAAATTTCTGCTCGAGAGAAAGGCCATACGTTTCAAATTTCGCGCCGGCATTGCCGCCAACAATGGATTCTGGAATGATGCTGCGGTACGATTGAATAAAACCAGCGACCTGGGAGGGTTCGATTTGAAAGCTTTGATCGACGCTGGCCCCGGAGATTGAGCGTGTATAGGCAAAGCGCACGGCCGTATTCGCCGCCGGGCGCCAAATCATTCCCGCCTTGGGAGAAATCTGGTCCTCCGTTGTGTCTTTGGAAGAAATGGGCGCCGTACGGAAATCCTCTGGAAAAGTAATCGAGTCGTAACTCGCTCCGCCAATCAGTTCCAACCAGTCGGTGACTTCCCACTGATGATAGCCATAAAGCGCAAAGCGCTTGAAAAGAGAGGTAAAATCCTGCTGGGCCGATGGGGCAGGAATATCCGGGAAAAGAAAAGCGAGGGTGGACGGCAAATCCTGTAAGGTTTCGGTCTGAAAATGCCCGTATTGAGCGCGTGCGCCTAGAATTGTATTGTGCTGCGGTTGCTCGAATATCTGTTGCACTTCACCGGAGTAAATTTCAAGCCGCCCGGAAAAAAATTCATGCATCGTCAGGCCCTGCACAGAGGTCCATACCGGCTCCCCCGTCGAAGGATTAGGATGGGTGAAGGCCACCAAAGTCGGCTGCGCTTGATTCGTGAACGAAAAATGGTCAATAAGGCGAGCGCCCAGCACGATCGTATGCACGCCCGGCGCCCACTCGTGATGATAACCGAGCCCCAGGATTGGCTCCTGTCGTTCGTCAATTCGCACCGTGGGGCTTGCATTGTTTTGGGAATAATACTGCGCCAAATCACCGCTCGAAATTTTGTTATATTGCATCAGAAAAAACACGCTGTCCTGCGGCGTGATCGCCACCTTCAGGTTCAACGCGATGCTTTGTTCGGTGATGTCTTCGTTGGGCCGCTGGCCCGGGTCGGAACGATATAGACCCGAGAAACCGTAATTAAAATTGTCAAACGTGCCGTATTGAACGCCGCTCTGGGTCCATGCGCCCCGGCTCAAATATTCCGTGCTCGAAATCACACCCACGCGGTTCTGCTCAAACAGCCGCGAGTATTCCTCCTGCGAGATGGCCGGTGACAAAGGCCCGGCATTCACCGGCGCCAGCAGGTTCGCGATCAGAAATTCGCTCTCGGCAGGCGTCTCGTAACGGAGATTGATCAGGTTCGGGTCGCTCAACTGATCGTAGCTGTTCGCGAGAAAAAGATGGGCCGAATAGTTGCCGTAATCGTAGTTCACCGCCCGAGCGGCTTCGCGTTGCGCCACCTCGTTCATGCCGGCGTCGCGATACATCCCCGCCAAATTCGCGCTGCGCACGGCCTGGTCCTGGTCGAGCATGAGTTGCGAGCGATAGACGCTGCGATTATCATTCAGCTGCTCGGATTTTTCCAAATCGCGAATCGCCTCATTGACGCGATTGTTTTCCTGATTGATCACTGCCGAATAAAGAAACGCGGTCGGGTCCGCCGGGTCGAGTTTTTCGGCAAGGCGCAACTCTTTGGTGGCGCGTTGGAAATCACCTTCGTTGCCGTAGGCTTTGCCCAGGTAATTCCGCAATTCCGCCCGCTGCGGCTCAAGCGCGGCAGCCACCAGCAAATCGTCCCGCCCGCCGCGGTTGTCGCCCAGGTGTATTCGGCAAAGACCGCGTCCGAGCCAAGCATTGCCCAAAGCGGAGTCCACCGCCAGCGCCCGGTCGAACCACGCCAGTGCCTCCCGCGTCCTGCCCCGGGCGGTGAGCAGAAAACCCTTGAGTGCGAGCGCCTGGGCGTTGCGTGGCGCGAGTGCCAGGCTCTTTTCCAATGCGTCCGACGCCGTGCCGGTGTGACCAAAGCTGAATTCCAGTTCCGCAACCCGTTCCCACGCGAAACCAAACTGCGGCGAATGGGTGACCGCCTGCCGGGCGGATTGCAGTGCGAGGCTGAGCGAGGTCTTCCGGTCAGCGCGGGATTGTTGATAATAGGAATCCGCCAAAAATTCCGTCGTAAGCTGCGGCGCGGGCGTGGAACTCGAATTGTGCTTCACCGCCGCAATAAGTTGCCGCAGGGCGGCGGCCAGGCGTTGCGGGCGCGCCGAGGCATCAGCGGCGGTCAAGGAAGCCAGCGCGGCTTCGCTCTTGTCCACTTCGCCCACGCTCAACAACAACGCCGCATAATAAACCCGTTCCGCGTCCGAGCCCGGCTGGCGGCCGGCGGGATATTTTGCGAGCGCCGCGAGCAAATCGCCGGCGCGATAGGCTGCGAGCGATTCGCTCAGGGCCTGCTGTTCATCCGAACTCAGCGACAAGTCGGCGGGATCCAACACGGCCGGGTAATAGAAGCACCACTGAAGAACATTGTTGGCGATGAAACCAGCCGTCCGCGCCGGAGCCTGCCCGAGTTCAGCAACGGCCTGTTCGCCATTGGTCAGCACGAGCGTGGCCTGCGGATTGCCGAAACGAACTTTGCCGTCAATCACCGAGAGCGTCGTGCGATCGGAATCATCCACCGCCAGGACGAACTCGGTCCCTTCGATGCCGGCCTGGGCGCCGCGGGTCACGACCCGGATGCGGCCCGGCTTGTCGCGATGAAAAAATGACAGGACGCCGCGAACGAGGTGCAACCCGGGCTGCGCGTCGGCGCCATCCGGCGGCAGAACTTCCAATTCCGTCGATGCGCCAAAGGGAACGATGCTTTCATCCGACCAATGAAGCGAGACGCGGCTGTTCGGCCCGGTGCGCAACCGGTCGCGCGGATAAAGCACCTGGTTCGTCTGGGTGAGAACCCAGGTTGTGGCGCCGGCGGGAGAGATTTCCACCGCTCCCTGCAGCTCCACGATGCGAATTTCGTTGGTCTCGGCGACCGATGGGGCTGGCTGGGCAAAAAGAGAAGCGGCACTAATTAGCCAAATAGGCAAAATTATACCCAGGACGGTTTCCCGACTACGTTTTCGATACAGATTCAAAGCGCCTTCAGATAGCCTATTCGGATTATGGCAGGGCGGGAGTACGCCACGCCGGGCGTCCAGCCAACTGACCGCCAAAAGACAAGCAAACCCCGAGCCAGAATTCAATGTATTTATTCACATTCTGTTTGCCAACTGGAAGGGCAGACCGCATTACTGGAGAATGCAACAGCCTGACGACGAGTTTATTCCCACGCGCGCGACGTTGATCGCCCGCCTCAAAAATTGGCAGGATCAGGCCAGTTGGCAGGACTTTTTTGACACCTATTGGAAGCTCATTTACGGCTTGGCACGGAAGTTCGGTCTGAACGAAGAAGATGCCCAGGACGTCGTCCAGGAAACCCTGGTTTCCGTGGCAAACCACATGCCGAACTTCAAATACGACCCGAAACTGGGCTCCTTTAAAGCCTGGCTGCGCACCTTGATTCGCTGGCGCATTTCGGATCACCTGCGCAAACGCGGACACGTCAACATGGTTCCGCTGCAAACCGATCCGGAGACCGGCGACGACGCGTTCGCGCTGAAAGAACTGGCGGACAAAACCAGCCCGAGCCTGGACCAGTTTTACGAGCAGGAATGGCAGAAAAATGTGCTCGACGCCGCCATCGCCCGGGTGAGGCGGAAACTTGATCCCGAGCGATACCAGGTGTTCGATTTTTACGTGAACAAGGAATGGGCGCCGGAAAAAGTTGCGGCGGCATTCAAGATCTCAGTGGAGCAAGTTTACCTGGCCAAGCACCGCGTGACGGAAATGATCAAGGCCGAGGCCAAGCGGCTCGAAAATGAAATGCTGTGAGCGCTCGGCTCACATATGGGCGATGATATTATCGCCGAACTCGCTGCACTTGATTTCGGTCGCACCCTCCATCTGGCGGGCAAAATCGTAGGTCACCCGTTTCGAGGCGATGGCGCCGTTCAATCCTTTGAGGATGAGATCGGCCGCTTCGACCCAGCCCAGGTAACGCAACATCATTTCGCCGCTGAGCACGACCGAGCCGGGGTTGACCCGGTCCTGGTTCGCGTATTTGGGCGCGGTGCCGTGCGTGGCTTCGAAAATGGCGTGGCCGGAAATGTAGTTGATATTCCCGCCGGGCGCGATGCCGATGCCGCCCACCTGCGCGGCAAGCGCGTCGCTGAGGTAATCGCCGTTGAGGTTCAAGGTCGCAATGACATCAAACTCTTCCGGCCGCGTGAGCACCTGCTGGAGCGTGATGTCCGCGATGGAATCCTTGATGACCATTCCGGCGCCAGGTTTGCCTTCGGGAATTTTGCACCATGGACCGCCGTCGATTTCCACCGCGCCGAAAAATTTCTTCGCCACCTCGT
>Ga0070714_100004847_pt1 | contig 10214 bp, 3 predicted proteins | sample LARL83metaG_FD_65450 | JGI IMG/M metagenome (GOLD analysis project Ga0070714, IMG submission 65450) | Corn, switchgrass and miscanthus rhizosphere microbial communities from Kellogg Biological Station, Michigan, USA - LAR L8-3 metaG | ecosystem: Host-associated > Plants > Roots > Rhizosphere ... | reverse complement strand
TGCCACCGGGCCGGTTTCCGCGCTGGTCATGCGGTGTCCTCCCCGTCGGTCGCGGGATGCGTCGTGGCCGTCGGCTGCCGGGGTGCCGGGGCGGCTTGCGCCCGGTCGGGCCACACGCCGATGTGGTCGGCGTCCTCCTGCAGCCGCACCCGGTCCCGCATGCCGAGGGCTTCGGTCATGTCCCGGGGGAGCTGCACCCGCCCCGCCCGGTCGAGCACCGCGTACTCGACCGCGTGCCTGGTGGCGTTGCCGTGCTCGTCGGCGACGTCGTGCCGCAGCGTCTCCGTGCTCGTCCGGCCGTCCCTGATCGCGATCGTCCGCCGTACCTGTGCCGACACCGCGGGGTCGTGCGTCACCACGAGCACCGTCACGCCCAGTTCTGTGTTCGCCGTCTGCAGCGCCGCGAACACCTCACGGGCCGTGGCGCTGTCCAGTTCGCCGGTTGGCTCGTCGGCCAGCAGGACCCGCGGGTTGTTCGCCAGGGCGGTGGCGATCGCGGTGCGCTGCTGCTCGCCGCCGGACATCTGGGACGGCTTGCGCCCCGCGCAATGGCTCAGCCCCAGCACGTCGAGCAGCTCACCGGCCCGGCGGGCGCGCGGCCGGTGCCCGAGCCCGGCGAACCGCATCGGCATGACCACGTTCTGCAGCGCGGTCAGGTAGGGGAGCAGGTTCCGCGAGGTCTGCTGCCAGACAAAGCCGACCACGGCGCGCCGGTAGCCCAGGCGCTCCCGCGAGGTCATCGCGGCGAGGTCGTGACCGGCCACCCTGGCCCGCCCGGCGGTGGGGGCGTCCAGGCCCGCGAGGATGTTCATCAGCGTGGACTTGCCGCTGCCCGAGGCGCCGACGATCGCGGTCAGTTCGCCGTCCTCGACCAGCAGGTCAAGCCCTTGAAGGGCCTGCACCTCGATCCCGTCGGCGGCGAAGATGCGGACCAGCCGGTCGCACATGATCACCGCACCCTCGCCGTAGGAGGCCCGGGCACGCTCCGCCTCGGCGCCGAGTTCGCTGAGCCCGCCCGCCGCGCTGATGCCGCCCGCCGCGCTGGTGCCCGCGGGGCTGGCGCTCTGCGCCAGCCGGGCAGCGTCCGCCCGCCGGGCACCGTCCGCCCGCCGGGCACCGTCCGCCCGCCGGGCACCGTCCCCCGGTATCGCCGTCATCCGCTTCGCCTCCGGATCCTCCGCCAACCTTTCATTCGCCCACCTGCAGCCTCATTCGCCCACCCGCAGCGCCTGGGCCGTGCCGCGGCCGCGGGCCAGCCGGTGCTGCACCGCAAGGGTCAGCCAGGCCAGCAGCACCAGCCCGGCCGCAGTGGCCACGATCGCCACCAGGTTCGCGTGCAGCGGCACGGCCACCGGCACCCCGGTGAACGCTGCGAGGTCCACCGCCGGGCCGACCAGCGGCACCAGGGCCAGCGCGCAGACCGCCCCGCCCACCGCGGCGGCGGCGATCGCCGGCAGGGTCTCCACCGCCGTGATCCGCCGCGACTGGGCTGGCCCGAGGCCCATGGTGGCCAGCCTGGCCAGCGTCATCTCCCTCGACCTGGCCGTGAGCACCAGCGTGAGCGCGAGCACGAGCAGGCTCAGGCCGCCCGCGGCGCCGGCACCCTGGGCGAACGTGACGAACCCGCCGTGCGGCAGCGGCGCGTTGGCGATCGAGGCCAGCAGGTTCGTGCGCAGGGTGACATGCGCGCCGGGCACCGCCCGGTGAGCCGTGCGCAGCAGCGCCGCCGTGTCAAGCCGGGGCCCGACGATCGCCATGATGGTCGCCGGTGGCGTCTGCCGCCCCAGTGCCCACCGCGGTACCACGGCGAACTGGGTGTCCGCCGGCATCCCGGTGAACGCGTTCAGGCGGCCGGCCAGCCGCAGTCGCATCGACCGGCCCGCCACATACAGGCCGGATCCATTGCCCAGGATGTCCCGTCCCGCCGTCGAGACCAGTGCGGGCACCGGTGAGTGCGGCCCGGCCGCGGCACCAGGGGGTGCCAGCGCGGCCGCTGGGAACGAGGGCGCGGAAGTGCCCGCGGTGAGTGCGGCGTAACTGTGCGGATCGACGATCACGACCGGCACGGTCAGGCCCTGGCCGGACGTGCCCGTGGCCACCGAGGCCGTGGCGGTGCGCCTGACCCCGGGCACGGCGGCGATCGCCCGCTGCGCGGCCGGGGTGATCCCCGGGCCGGCCGCTGGCGCGGTGACCACCGCATCGGCCCTGGCCACCTGCCACGACGCCGCCACGTCAGCGGCTGCCACCGCGCTGCGGGCCATCGCCGCGAAGGCGATCACGGCGAACGCCAGGACAAGCGCGAACGCGGGGAGTATCCCCGCCTGTGCCGCCGCGCCGCCGCGGGCGAAACCGACGATCATCACTACCCCGCGCCGGCGCCCGGCCAGCCGGGTGAGCTGGCGCAGCACAACGGGATACCCGCGCATCACCAGCAGGGCCGCCGGTATCGCAACCAGCACCGGGGCGGCGGCGGTGAAGAAGTCCGTGCTGCCCGGCGGCGGCAGGCCCTGCTGGCGGAGGATGACCAGCCCGCCCACCGCGGCGCAGACGAGCATGACGTCAGCCACCCACCGGCGCGCCGCGGCGAGCCGGCGGCGGGCCAGCGGCGTGCCCTGGGGGCCGGCCACCGCGCGACGGGTCCGGTGCCGCCACCCGGCCAGCACCGGGGGACCGGCCAGCGCTGCCACCGTGATCAGGCCCGCCAGCCACCATGACAGCACCGATGCGGGCCCAGGGGTCGCCGCGATGCCCGCGGCGACCCCCACGGCCGCGGCGGGCAGCACCGTGAGGGCACCGCCGCGCAGCGCTACCAGGATGATCTGCCGCAGCGCCGCCCCGCGCGCCCGCATCATGGCGTACTCACCGTCCCGGTGCACGGTGACCAGCCGGGCGCCGAGCAGCACGACCACCGCGCCGATTGCCGCCAGGCTGACGAACAGCAGCGACAGGGCTCGCTGCACGGCATCGTCGGTCGCCACGAACGGGGGCAGGATGACCGTCAGCCCGTTGCTGAGGCTGACCACGAACGGGCTGCCCGGGCTGCCGGTGACCGCCAGGCTCGCGCTGACCGAACTGGCCACCGGCAGGTACGAGGTGGCCTGCAGCTTGCTCTCCAGCGAAGCGGCCTGGTCGGCGGTCACCCCGCTCAGATCCAGCGGGAAGCTCCACAGGGCGTGCAGCGTCCCCGTGGACAGCTGCCGCTGCAGCTCGTCCGCTTCGGCCGAGCCGACGAACGCGCCCGTGGTCAAGAACGGCGTGGCGTCCGTACCGAGCTGGGTCAGCTGGGGCGTGAAGGCGATCGGGTCGACGGTCCAGAAGTCCGAGGCCGCGCCTGCCGGCCGGATGATCCCGGTGACCACCAGCGTTTGGCTCGCCGTCCTGAGCCGGGAGCCGACGTGCAGACCCAGCCTGGCTGCGGTGCCCGTGGTGACCGCCACCTGGAACGTGTCGTGGAGGCCGTGGGTGGTCACCACGGCGGGCATCGAGCCCGCGGTCAGGGTCGACCGGCTGGCCAGGCCGCTGCGGTAGAGCAGCTCAATCATGGGCTGCGGCATGTGCCGCAGCTCCGGCGCGGTGGCACCGGACAGCTCGGTGGTACCGGTAGCGATCCCGGACCACTGCGCCCGCGCCGCGGCCAGCGGCAGGCCACCCTGACGCAGCCCGGCGGCGAGCTGGGCCGTGGCGGTGTCCAGCAGCGCCGGGCTCAGCGGCTGCGCGCCGAGCCCTGTCAGGTCGCCGTCGGCCAGCACCACCCGCTGCGCCGCCGCGGTCTCGTGGAAGGTCCGCTGCAGCACGGCAGTGCGGTAGCCGAGGCTCGCCCGCGGCACGGCGACCGCCATGAACGTGCAGACGAGCACGAGCAGCGCGAGCGTCACGCTGGCCGCGGCCGCGGTACCGGTTATCGCGGGCCATGCCGCCCGGGCCCGATTGACGACCCCGCCGCGGGCCACCGTCTCCCGGCTGCGCGACGTGTCCCGGCCCGTGGCTGAGTCCCTGGCCGCCGTCTCGTCCCCGCTCTGCGGCCCGGTCATGCCGACTCCCCGGCGCGCAGCTGAGCGGCGGGATCAGGGTGGTAGGCCGCAGCCACGGCGGCGGCGAGCACCGGCACCGCCGCGACCGCCAGCGCCAGCAGCGCCGTCCAGCCCAGCGGGACCACCACCCGCACCGGCGGAAACGGGGCCGCCGCCCCGCTGGTGAGCGTCACCGCGGGGACGAGCAGGCGGGCCAGGCTCACGCCGATCAGCGCGCCCACGGCCGCGGCAGGCAGGCTGAGCATGAGCTGTTCCAGGCACAACTGCCTGGTCCTGGCGCCGCGGCCCATGCCGAGCGCGGCAAGGAGGGCATCCTGCAGCCGGCGCTCGGTCACCGCGGCCACCACGCAGACGACGAACCCGACGCACGCGAGCAGCGCCGCCGCCACCGCGATGACCACCAGCGCGAGCTGTGCCACGTTCGGCAGCGGGTCGCCGAGCAGCGCCGCCGCCGCCCGGTCCAGGCTCACGGCGGTGGCGCCGTGTGGCAGGCCCGGCGGTACACCGTGCGAGGTCCGCAGCCACCAGCCGGTCACCGGCAACGGCGGCTGCGCCTGCGCCGCGAGCGCGGCCTGCAACGAGGGCTGGTCCACGATCACCGTGGCCGTGCCGTTCCCGGCGGCGGGGAAGCCACGGATCATCGCCACCAGCCGCACCGGAACCGTGGCGTTGCCCACGGGCAGCGGCAGGACCTGGCCAACGCGGGTGTTGGCGGCGGCGAAGAAGGCCCGGGTGGCGATGCCCGGCAGTGGCCCGTAGGGATACCCGGCGGTCAGCGCGAGCTGCCCGGCGACACGCACCGGCGGTGCCCCGGCCTTCTGGATGAGCAGCCCGGTGCCGGTGCTGAAGGTCAGCGTGGCCGCGCCCGGCTGCCACGCCTCGACCTTGGGCTTGATGCCGATCGCGTGCGGGTCGGCGAGCATGGCCGCGGCCGCCGCGGCATGCCACCCGGGAAGCATGCCGCCGGGCCTCGTGGCCACGGTGAACGGTGCCGGGAACCCGCCGGAGCCGTGCCGGGAGACCGCTAGCGCGCGCACGTCCAGCGTGGCCCGGGCTGCCGCGATCCGTGCCTGCACATGCGGGCTGGCCGGCATGCCCAGCGGCGACACCGGAAAGCGTGGCAACTGGTAGCTCAGCGACAGGCCAAGCAGCCGAAGCGGGTAGCGTGCCTGCCCGGTGCCGGAGCTGGCATGGCCGGGGGCCGCGAGATCCGCCACCAGCCGGTGCGCGCGCCCGTCCGCGGTCAGGCTGCCCGCCGGGACCGAGTACACGATGCCCCAGCCGTCCTGGACGGACAGGCTCACCGGCAGCGCACCGAACCGGACGCCGTGCGGCGGGCTGACCGCGGCCGTCACCGCGATCCTGGCCGGCTGGCCGGGCAGTGCCAGGCCGGGGGCGGGATGCGCCGGGATCATCCGGTGCCAGAGGGCGGGCACCGGAAGGCTGGCCAGGTCCGGCCGGAGCAGTACCGTGGCCGCCGCCGCCCGGGCGTTCAGCGCATAGACGTCGAACCCGCTGTTGAAGTTGCTGACCGGCATGGCGCCGAGCACGCCGCTTGTGTGCGCTATCTCGCTGGCCCGGGCAAGCGGGAGCGGCGTGGCCAGGCTCACCCGGACATCGGCGCCGGTGGCGAACGCCGCCTGGTCGAGCTGTGACTGCCGCCAGCTCTGGTGCTGGGCAAGGACCAGGGTGCCGGTGCCCACGGCGAGGACGACGAGCAGGATCGGCCCGCCCTGCCGCACCGGCCGCCTGCTCACCTGCCAGCTCGCCAGCGCGGCGACGATGTGCCTGCCGCGGGCGCTCAGCCGGTCGAGCACCCGGGCGGCCGCGGGCAGCACGCGCAGCGGCAGCAGCGCGAGCCCGGCCAGGGCGAGGACCGGTGCGATCGCGAGCACCGGGTCGATGCCTAGGGCGCCGCCGGACAGCCGGGGCACCGCCGAGTACCTGCGCAGCTCCCAGAAGGCCACCACACCGAGCAGCAGCAGCGCGGTGTCCAGGCCTGCCCGCGCCGCAGTGGCCAGCGCGGCCTGCCTGCCGCGCCGGAGCCGGGCGGCGCCGGGGGTCACCGGGCGGAGCGCCGGCCTGACCACGACCAGGATGACAAGGACGGCGATGGCCGCCGCGGGCCACCAGGCGCCGCCGGCCAGGCCCAGGCGCAGCGTCACGGCCAGGTCCCCGGTGCGGTGCGGGAGCCCGCTGGCCGACATCAGCAACGCCGACAGATAGCAGCCAAGGACGGTTCCGGCGGCCACACCGGCCACGGTGATCAGGGCCGCCTCGGCGAGTGAGGCGCGGGCGAGCTGCCCGCGGGCGACGCCACGCGCGGACAGCAGCGCGTTCTCCTCCTCCCGCTGGGTGGCCAGCAGCCGGGCGGCCAGCGCGGCGGCGGCGGTGGCCAGCAGGATCAGCTGCAGAGACCCGATCAGCAACAGCGATCTGGCGACCACCAGGCTGCTGCCGAGGGCGGTCAGCGTCTGCGGCAGGGTCGTGGCCGCCTGCAGTTCGCCCAGGTCCTGCCTTGTCTGCAGGGACGTCATCACCGAGCCGAGACGGGCGCCGAACATGCCGGTGTCGGCCGGCTCGATCCGCGCGGTGTGCACGGTGAGTAGCCAGGAGGCCTGGCCGACGGTGAGCCCGCCGGGCCCGAGCGAGGCGGGCGCCACGAGCATCGGCCCGTAGGTGACGAACGCGCCCCGCACCAGCTCGCCCGAGGTGCCGAGCAGGCTGAGCCGCCAGTACGGGTTCGCCGGATCCCTCGGCCGGAACAACCCGGTCACCACGAGCCGGGCCCGGCTTCCCGTGATGCTGTCGGGCAGCGTGAGCACCTGGCCCACGGCGAGGTGCAGCATCGCCGCCGTGCTGGCCGGCAGCGCCACCGGGATCGGCCGCCCGGCGCTGACCGGACCGGGCCAGTGCCCGGCCGTCAGGACGGCGTGACCGGTGACCCCGTTCATGGCGGCGGCCTGGATGCCGGGGGCCTGGCTCGCACCACGGGGCCTGGGCAGCGCAAGCTGGTCGGACCACCGGCCGCTGAGCATCTGGAAGCCGGTGTGGCCGAGTGCCGTGGAGATCGAGGCGCGGATGGCCTTCGCGTCCGCGTCCGCCTTGGCGGTGCCGATCTGCCCGCTGAGCTCGATAGTGGCGTCGGAGACGTTAGCCAGCCGCCGGTGCTCGGCCACGGGAAGCGCCCTGGTGCCGAAGCTGGCCAGGGCCACGGTGACCATCGTCGAGGCCAGTACGGCCAGCAGCAGGCTGGCCGGCAGCAGCCGGGCCCAGCTCATCCGGCGCAGCACGAACGAGGTACGGGCACCCCGGGCCCGGTCGCGCTGATCCGGCCGGGGCGGGCGGCGCGTGCCCTGGCCCAGGCTGCTGCTCATGCTGCCGACGCTACGCACCGGCCGCCGGATGGCCAGCGCCGGGCGGCAATGGTTACGCGTTTGGCGTGCAATCGTTGCCCACCAGGCGTTGCCGTTCCCGTACGGTCCGCCACCCCGGCGGCCGTTCCCCGTGCCGGGCGGCGGGTGAAAGACCTCCCTTTTGCCAACACTATGTGCGCAACCTGTGACGGTGTGTTGATACAGCTCAGCGGGGGTAGTAGCTAGCAAAGGCCTATGGTCAGCGCATTCGCATCCGATGGGGCGGGGGAGCGTCTTTCCGGCCGGCTGGGGCCGTTTTCCCCTGCGCCCGGCATCCCGGGCCTTCCGGGACATCAGGCGTGCTGGCCTGCGCGGGGGGACATCGAATGACTGACACGCTCGGTAGCACGATGGTGCCTGGCCGGTGTGACGACACCGCGCGGCTCGACCCGCCGTTCCTCGACGGCAAGCTTCAGATCCCTCGGCCCGGGTTCCCTGTATTGCCGCGGCAGCGCGTGCACGCCCTGCTCGACCGCGCGTCCCGGCACCGGGTCACGCTGGTGGCCGGGCCGCCGGGCGCCGGGAAGACGGTCGCCTGCGCCTCGTGGGCCGCGCTGCGGCCCACCGCTGGGCGGGTGATCTGGCTCACCGTGGATCCGGCCGACCGGCGCGACTGGTTCTGGGCCTACGTGTGCGCGTGCGTCAGCAGAGTCAGGCCCGCGCCGCCTGAGGTGCTGCAGTCACTCGAGGACACCGGTCCCGACGGTTTCCCGATGCGCCTTGTGGAGATCGCCCAGGCGTTCACCGAGCCGCTAGTCCTCGTGCTCGACGACGTCCACGAAGCCACCGACCCGGCCGTGCTCAACGGCCTCGACGTGCTCATCCGCCATGCCCCGCCGACGTTGCGGCTGGTGCTGGCCGCGCGCCGGCCGCCCGCGCTGCAACTGGCGCGGCTGCGGGTGTGCGGCGAACTCGGGGATATCGGCGCTGCCGACCTGGCCTGCACGGCCGAGGAGGCGGAGGCCTACTTCGCGATGCTCGGCATGCGGCTCCCCGCGGCCGAGCGCGACCAGATACTCCGGCACACCGAGGGCTGGATGGCCGGGATCCGGCTGGCGGCGCTGCAGGCGGAACAGAGCGCCGGGGGCGCCAGGGATGCCGCCGGCGGCGACATGGGCCCCGGGCCGCTGGTGACGGAGTACCTCTGGGACGAGGTGCTCGGCCGGCAGAAGCCGCGCACCAGGGCCTTCCTGGCCAGGACGTCGGTCGTCACGGAAGTATCCGGCGACCTCGCCGACGCCATCTGCGGCCAGACCGGAGGCGCGGCCATGCTGGCCCGGCTGAGCAGGGAGAACTGCCTGGTGGAAGCGCTGGATGGTGCGCCCGGTGGCTACCGGTACCACCCGCTGCTGCGCGCGGCGCTCAGCGCCGAACTGCACCGGGAGTCCCCAGACGAGGTGCCGGTGCTGCTCGGCCGGGCGGCGCGCTGGTACGCCGAACACGACCGGGCGCTTGACGCGGTGCGGGCGGCGTGCGCGGCCAGGGACTGGGATCAGGCCGCCGGCGTGCTGGCCGGTTCAGTGGTCGGGATCCTCATGTCCGACGGCGCGCGGTCGCTGGAGTCGGTGCTCGGGCTCTTTCCCGCCGACCGGGCAGGGGAGGCGGCCGTCGCCGCCGCCTGGGCGGGTGCCCGGCTGTGGAGCGCGGACGCTGAGGGCGCGGCGGCACACCTGGAGGCGGCCGCCCGCTCGGTGGAACGCGCGGCCGCTGACACCCGCCGGGTGGTCGAGCCGGTCCTGGCCGCGCTGCGGATCCTGCGTGCGGCCGAGCAGCGGCACGGCGACCAGGCGCTGACCCGTTGCGGCTGGGCGCTGGCGGGCCCGGCGCAGGAGTCGGCGGCCACCGCGGCCGAGCACCGCGCGGCCGGCCTGCTCTGGTTTGCGCTGGGCTGTGCCAGCCTGCACTGCTGGGACGTTGCCGCGGCGGCCCGCGCGCTGCGGCATGCGGACCGTCAGCTCAGCACCGGCGGCCTGGACCTGCTGCGGGCCAGGGCGCGGGCCTGGCGCGCGCTCGCGCTGGCCTGCGCTGGGGAACTGACGGCGGCCGAGCACGCCGCGGACGAGGTACGCGCCCAAGTCATCCCGGCCACCACCGAGGCCGCCGCCCTGGCCGCGCTCGGCGGCGCGCAGCTGAACCTGGCCAGGGACGACCTGCTCGCAGCGCAGCGGTTGCTTGACGAAGCCGACGCCGACCGGGTCGGCCACGTGCCCGGCGAGCCGCCCGTGGCCGCCATCAGGACCCTGATCCAGGCGCGGGTGCTGCTGGCCGACGGTGCTCCCGCCGCGGCCGCGGCGGCGCTGGCCCGGCTGCGCGAGGGCCCGCCGCCGGGTTGCGCGGGGCTGTCCCGCGCGGCGATCGCCGTGGAGGTGCAGATCGCGCTGCAGGCCGCCGACCTCGGCCGCGTCCGCACGCTGCTGTGCCCCGGCGGGGCAGGCCCGGGTTCCGGCGGGGCGGGCCCGGGTTCCGGCCGGGCGGGCCCGGGTTCCGGCGGGGCAGGCCCCCACTGCGGCGGTCCGGGCGCCGGCTCCGCCGCAGCGCCCTCCGGCTGCGATGATGCGGGCTCCGGGTGCGGCGAACTCGAGCTGGCCCGGGCCAGCCTGCTGCTGGCCGAAGGCGACTTCGCCGCCGCGCGGGACGCGGCGGCCACCTTTCTCGACGGCATGGCCGCCCCGACCCTGCACGAGCGCATCCGCGCGCTGCTCGCCACCGCGGTGGCCGCGAAGCGCCTGGGCGACGTGGCGCTGGCCGCCACCTGGATCGGGGAGGC
>Ga0070714_100004846_pt1 | contig 10215 bp, 7 predicted proteins | sample LARL83metaG_FD_65450 | JGI IMG/M metagenome (GOLD analysis project Ga0070714, IMG submission 65450) | Corn, switchgrass and miscanthus rhizosphere microbial communities from Kellogg Biological Station, Michigan, USA - LAR L8-3 metaG | ecosystem: Host-associated > Plants > Roots > Rhizosphere ... | reverse complement strand
TGCCGAAGGCGCTGATCACGCTCGTCGACGCCGCACTTTCGCTCAATCCTGCGAGGCGCCCGACCGCGGCCGCTCTGGCGGCCGGGCTGCGCGGCGTGCAGCCGCGGCGCAAGAAGCCGCGCACGTCGCGCCCGCTCACGGTCGCAGGCGATGCGCCGCGCGCCGCCGCCGCGGTGCTCGCCGGCGCCTACGTCGCCTTTCTGCTCGCCGAGCTGCCGTTCTTCCCGTCCGCATGGACGCTGCCGCTCGCTGCGCTCGCCGGGCTCGCCGCGGCGTTCAACGGCAGGCTCGGGCTCGGCGTTGCGCTCGCGGTGCCCGTGCTCCCGCTCGGGAACGTCTCGCTCGGCCTCGCAGTGGTCTACGCCGCCGTGGCGGTCGCGTGGCTCATCCTCTGCTGGCACGAAGCCCAGTGGGGGTTGCTGTTCGCGCTCGGCCCCCTGCTCGCGCCTCTTGCCGCGCTCGGCCTCGTTCCGCTCGTCGCCTCGACCGTGCGCACGGGCGCACGACGGGCCGCACAGGCGGGCGTCGCCGTCCTGGCCGCGGCGCTCGCGGCCGGGCTCCGCCACGGCGAGCTGCCGCTCGTGGGTGGCCGCGCGCCGCTCGGTCTCGGCGTTTCCGGCGCCGGTGACCCGCTCGACGTGGTCGGCTCGCTCGCCCGCGCAGCCGCTGCGCACCCCGCCCTGCTCGGCGAGGCGGCTGCATTCGCCGTGATCGCGCTTCTGCTCCCGTTTGCGGTGGCGCGCGGCCGCTGGGGGGCGGCGGGGCTCGGCGCGGCGATGCTCGCGCTGACCGTGTTGGTGGTCCCGAGCAACCAGGCGTTGCCGCTGACGGTGGCCGCGTGGCTGACCGCGGCGGCGGTTGCGGCGCGCGCCACGCAGGTCTAAGCCCCAGGCGCCGGGGGTAATGTCCCGGCGCGACCATGGTCCTCAGGGCAATCGAGCAAAAGATCGAGGCGCTCTTCGAGGGCGTCTTCGGACGCGCCTTCCGGACGAACGTGCAGCCGGTCGAGCTCGCGCGCAAGCTTGCCAAGGAGATGGACGACCATCGCACCGTCTCGGTGTCGCGCGTCTACGTCCCGAACGAGTACACGGTCTATCTCTCGACGTCCGATCACGACCAGTTCGAGGGCTACGAGAACTCGCTCGTCAGCGAGCTCGAGGAGTACCTGCAGGAGCACGCGAAGCGCGAGAGCTACGCGCTGCTGACGCCGCCTCGCGTCCTGCTCGAGGTGGACGACGACCTCGAGCTCGGTGAGTTCGGCATCGCGACGCGGATGGTGCAGCCCCGCGCGAGTCGCCGCGTGGACGAGCCGGAAGGGGAGGTCGAGCCGGGCGCGACGATGATCTACAAGCCGCGAACTCCGCCGCCCGCCTCGCCCGAGGAAGGACCTGCGCCCGAGGTCGACCGCGAGGTCGCGACGCTTGCCTGGGACGGCCAGACGATGCGCGTCGAGAAGCGGCGCGTGCTGCTCGGGCGCTCGCGCGAATGCGACATCCAGGTCGAGGACCCGAACGTGTCGCGCCGCCATGCCGAGCTGCGGCAGGAAGGCTCGAGCTACTGGATCGTCGACCTCGACTCGACGAACGGCGTCGAGGTGAACGGCAAGCGCGTCAAGCGCGCGAAGCTCGAGCCGGGCGACATGTTCACGGTCGGCTCGACCGAGATCACCTTCACGACGGAGCGTGAATGACAGTCGCAGCGGGGACGACGTACGAGAGCGTCCTACTCGTCCTGAAGGTCGCGTTCCTCGTGCTGCTCTATCTGTTCGTCTGGCGTGTCGTCCGCACGGCAGGGCGCGACCTGCGGCTGCCGCAGGAGAGCTTCATCCTGCGACCCGGCGGCGCGCTGACGAGCGGCGCGATCGGCCAGGCGATCCAGTCGGGCCGCCTCGTCGTCGCGAGCAGCCCGGTGCTCGACGAGGGCGAGGAGTACTCGCTGGACTCGGCCGCGGTGACGATCGGCCGCGCGGAGCAGAATGACGTCGCAATCGACGGGGACGAGTTCGCGTCCGCACGCCACGCACGCATCGAGCCACGCCGCGACGGCGTGTGGGTGCACGACCTCGGCTCGACGAACGGCACGTTCGTGAACGGCGTTCGCATCGACCGTCCGCGCAAGCTCGTGAACGGCGACCTCGTGCGGACGGGCGAGACGGAGCTGAGGTACGAGGATGCGTAGGCGTGGCGGAGCATCTAAAGCGGAGCGGTCGGCTCCGCCGACTGCGGAGCGGCGAGCACTGTGACCGTCGGCTCGTACGCACGCGCGAGCGACACGGGACGCAAGCGCCGCCGCAACGAGGACTCCTACGTGGTCGCGCCGCCGCTGTTCGCGGTCGCCGACGGCATGGGGGGCGCGCAGGCGGGCGAGGTCGCGTCGAAGCTCGCCGCGGCCGCGCTCGAGGAGACCGATCCGGCGACCCTGTCCGGTCCCGAGCGGCTGGTGTCGCTCATCCAGGAGGCGAACCGTCGCGTCTATGAACGCGCGTCGTCGGATCCGGCGACGTCGGGCATGGGTACGACGATGACCGTGGCGGTCGTCGAGGACAGCGGCGTGACCATCGGGCACGTCGGCGACTCGCGCGCATATCTCGTGCGCGAGGGCAGGCTCGAGCAGCTGACCGAGGACCACTCGCTCGTCAACGAGCTGCTGAAGAGCGGCAAGCTCTCCCCGCAGGAAGCGGAGATCCATCCGCAGCGCTCGGTGATCACGCGCGCGGTCGGCACCGATCCGGACGTCGACGTCGATGCGTTCGTCGTCGATGCGAACGAGGGTGACATCTTCCTGCTCTGCTCCGACGGCCTGACCGACATGGTCGGCGACGACGACATCCTCCACACCGTCGAGCGTCATCGCGACGATCTCGACCGCGTGACCAAGGCGCTCGTCTCTGAGGCAAACCGGGGCGGCGGCGAGGACAACATCACCGTCATCGCGTTTGCGATCTCGACCGACGGCCCGGGGTCTGCCGACGACGACACGCTCGAGCAGACGCTCCCGGCGCCGACCGTCGACACGATGGTCGTGCCCGCCGAAGACGTCGAGGAGGTCTTCGTCGAACCGGGCTCACCCGAGGCGGATCAGATGACTCGTCGCAAGCCCATGTCGCCCGCGGGCCGCGTCCGCCTCGTGCTGACGATGCTCGTGCTGCTTGCCATCGCCGCCGTCCTGCTCGTGGTGGGGTTGACGCGCTGAAGCCACGGAACCGCGAGCTTCTCTACCTCGTCGTCGTCGGTGTGCTCACCGGCATCGGCTTCGCCAGCGTCTACATCGCCGACAAGGCGCGCATCTCCGGCGGCTCGCTCGGGTACGCCGTCTTCTTCTTCGCGCTCTATCTCGCCGCGCACGTGATCGCGCGATTCACCGTGCCGCTCGCCGACCCGTACGTGCTCCCGATCGCGGCGCTGCTCACGGCGATCGGGTTGACGGAGATCTACCGGCTCGGCCCGACCGACGCATTCCATCAGGGCACATGGGTGGTGATCGGCGTCGGCGTCTTCGCGCTGGCGCTGCTCGGGCTGCGGCGGGACTACCGCTTGCTCGAGAACTACAAGTACCTGTTCGGTCTCGGCGCGATCGCGTTCCTCTTCATGCCGCTGCTGCCCGGGATCGGCGAGTCGATCAACGGCGCGCGCCTCTGGGTGCACGTCGGCGGCCTGCAGTTCCAGCCTGGCGAGCTCGGCAAGATCGCGCTGATCGTCTTCCTCGCCGCCTACCTGCGTGAGAAGCGTGAGGTGCTCGCCGCGGGCCGGTTGAAGGACTGGGGCCCGCTGCTCGTGATCTGGGGCGGCGCGATGCTCGTCCTCTTCGCGACCGACGACCTCGGTAGCGCGCTCCTCTACTACGGGATCTTCCTCGCATTGCTCTACGCGGCGACTGCGCGCATCGCGTTCGTCGCCGCTGGGCTCGGCCTCTTCCTTGCCGGCGCCGTCGCCGTCTACCAGGGGACGCCGCACGTCCGCGACCGCGTCGCGAACTGGTTGCACCCGTGGTCGACGACGAAGGTCCTGTGTCCGTTCAACGGGCAGCTGGCGTACCGGCAGGACTGCCAGAGCTACCAAGAGGTGCAGTCGTTCTATTCGATCGGGCACGGCGGCTTCGGCGGCACCGGCCTCGGCAGCGGCACCTTCACGAGCGCAAGCGGCCATCAGATCATCCCCGACCTGAAGACGGACTTCATCTACTCCGCACTCGCGCAGGAGCTCGGCCTGATCGGCGCGGCCGGACTGCTGCTCGTCTACATGGTGTTCACGCTGCGCGGCTTCCGTATCTCGGTCTTCGCGGGCGACGGCTTCTCGAAGCTGCTTGCCGCGGGGCTGACGTTCGGCTTTGCGCTGCAGACGTTCATCATCGTGGGCGGCATCCTGCGTGTGATCCCGCTCACGGGCATCACGTTGCCGCTCGTCTCGTACGGCGGGTCGTCGATCGTGTCGAACTTCCTCGTGCTCGCGGGCTTGATGCTCGTCTCGAACCGCGCGAACGCAGAGCTCGAGGGGGGCTTGCGTTGAACCGGCAGCTGAACCGTCTCGCCGTCGTCGCCGTCGTGCTGCTGACGGCTCTGATCGTCGCGACGACGTACTGGCAGGCGTGGGCGGCGGGCGACCTGAAGGCGAAGCAGGACAACGCAATCCAGCGGGTCGTGCAGTTCACGATCGCGCGCGGGATCATCTACGGCGCCGACGGCAAGACGATCTTCGCGTCGAACAAGAAGAAGAAATCGGGCAACCACACCCTCTTCTTCCGCCGCTATCCGAACAAGGGCCTGGCGGCGCAGACGATCGGCTACTCGACGGTCTCACGCTCGCAGACGGGGCTCGAGGAGTCGATGAACGACTACCTCACCGGCTCGAACACGAACCTGAGCAACGCGTTCCACAACCTGCTGAACAAGCTGGGCCAGGCGACCGTCAAGGGTGACAACCTGGAGCTGACGATCCGCCCGAAGGTGCAGCGGCTGGCACAGCAGCTGCTCGGCAATCGCTGCGGCGCCGTCGTCGCCATGAGCCCGCACACCGGTGCCCTGTACGTGATGGCGTCGTCGCCGACGTACGACCCGAACCAGGTCGACGAGCCGGGCGGTTACGCGCACATCCTGAAGATCCGGGGCGCGTGCGACGGGTCGTCCGCGTTGTACGACCGCGCGACGCAGGGGTTGTTCACGCCGGGCTCGACGTTCAAGATCGTCACCGCGGCGGCGGCGCTCGACACCGGCGCCTTCAAGCCGACCTCCGGATTCAACGACCCTGGGTACTGCACCGAGTACGGGCAGAAGGTCTTCAACTCCGGCAACCCGGACCAGGCCGGCCACGAGGTTTTCGGCCACCTCGATTTGATGCAGGGCTTTCAGCACTCCGTCAACTCGGTCTTTTGCAACGTCGGCATGAAGCTCGGCGCGAAGACGATCGTCGACTACGCGAAGCGCTTCGGCTTCTACAAGGTGCCGCCGCTCGAGACGCCGGCGAACGAGCGGCTGCCGAGCGGCACGTACACGCAGCGGACGCATCGGCTCACCGACGACGCCTCGAAGATGGATCCGGGTCGCCTCGCCTTCGGCCAGTGGACGATGGAGGCGACGCCGCTGCAGATGGCGATGGTCGCCGCGACGGTCGCGAACGGCGGCGTCGTCCCGCGTCCGTACATCGTGCAGAAGATCGTCGGTCCCGACGGGTCGACGATCAAGAAGGCGCATCCGCGCAGTCTCGGCCGCGCGATCAAGCCGGAGACGGCGTCGACGCTGACGCAGTTCATGGAGGCGGTCGTCACGGGCGGGACCGGCACTGCGGCGCAGATCCCGGGGATCAAGGTTGCCGGCAAGACCGGGACGGCGGAAACCGGCATCGACCACGTCTACACCGCGTGGTTCGTCTGCTTCGCTCCTGCCGATCATCCGCAAGTCGCGGTCGCGGTCGTGCTCGAGAAGCAGCCGAACGGCTTCGGCGGCGCGGTCGCGGCGCCGGTCGCAAAGCAGATCGTCCAGGCCCTTCTGGGCCGGTGAGTACCCTCTAGAGACCCCCGTGGCCGTCTCGGACACGCTCATCGGCACGCTTTTCGACGGCCGCTACACGGTTGTGCGCAAGCTCGGCGCGGGCGGGATGGCGAACGTCTATCTCGCAGAGGACCAGGAGCTCGGACGGCGTGTCGCGATCAAGATCCTCAACGATCGCCACGCGAACGACGACCAGTTCGTCGAGCGCTTCCGCCGTGAGGCGAAGAACGCAGCCGCCCTGTCGCATCCGAACATCGTCTCGATCTACGACCGCGGCGAGGCGGAGGGGACCTACTACATCGCGATGGAGTTCATCGACGGCCGCTCGCTGAAGGAGCTGATCGTCTCCCGTGGCCCGGCGCCGTTGACCGTCTCCGTCGAATACGCGCGCCAGATCCTGTCCGCGCTGCGCTTCGCGCACCGGCACGGGATCGTGCACCGCGACATCAAGCCGCACAACGCGCTGGTCGACGCCGAAGGCCGCGTCAAGGTGACCGACTTCGGGATCGCCCGTGCGGGCACGTCACAGATGACGGAGGCGGGATCGATCGTCGGCACCGCGCAGTACCTCTCCCCCGAACAGGCGCGTGGCACGAACGTGGACCCGCGCAGCGACCTCTACTCCCTGGGGATCGTTCTCTACGAGCTGTTGACGGGGACCGTTCCCTTCAACGGCGACACGCCGGTCGAGATCGCGATGAAGCACCTGTCGACGCTGCCGGAGCCGCCGTCCGCGAAGCGCTCGGACATCCCGCGCGACCTCGACCTGATCGTCATGCGAGCGCTCGCGAAGGATCCGGACGACCGCTACCAGAGCGCGGAGGAGATGGACGCCGACCTCGAGCGCTTCCTCCGCGGCGCGACGGTGTCGCCGGTGACCGAGGAAGCGGCCACGCAGATCATGCGCCTGCCGGCCGTCGACCAGCCGTACGCCGCGACTGCGGCGACGATGATCGCGCCGCCGTCGTCGCGGCGGACCCTGCCGCCGCCGCCACCGCCCGTCTACTACGACCTCGACGAGCCGATTCACCGCCGCCAGATGTGGCCGTGGTTCGCAGCGCTCTTCTTCGTGTGTGTCGCGGCGATCGGCGGCTGGCTGCTCTATTCGCAGATCTCGCACAAGCTCGCGTCGAACGCACCGGTCGCGGTGCAGAACTACCTGTACGTCACCGAGTCGCTCGCGCGGCAGAAGATCAAGGACGACGGCTTCTCGGCGATCGTCAACCATCACGCCTCGCGGCAGACCCAACCGGGGCTCGTGTTCAAGCAGCTGCCGACCGCAGGCCACCGGCAGCCGAAGGGGAGCACCGTGACGATCTGGGTGTCGACCGGGCTCCCGCACGTCGTCATCCCGTCCGAGATCGACAAGTCGTCGACCGACGCCGTCGCCGACCTGACGAAGGCCGGGCTGAAGGTCAAGCTGCGCGAGGTGCCGTCGTCCAAGCCGGCCGGCACCGTCCTGGCGCAGGATCCGCCGGCGGAGACGAAGGTCACGTCCGGGTCGCTCGTCCACCTGAACGTCTCGAAGGGGCCGCTTCCGGTCGCCGTGCCGGACGTGCGCGGGCAGCCGATCGACCAGGCGAGCTCGCAGCTGCAGGCGCTCGGCTTCAAGGTCGCGCTGACGACCGTCGACTCCGATCAGCCCGCGAACACCGTCATCGACCAGGCGCCGCCGCCCGGGCAGTCGGCCGGCAAGGGCTCGGTCATCTCGCTCACGGTCTCCAAAGGCCCTCAGCAGTCGACCGTTCCGGACGTGACTTCGACGGACATCGGCTCGGCAACGTCGACGCTGGCGGCATCGGGCTTCAAGTGGAAGATCCAGCGCCAGGACGTCACCGATCCGAACCTCGACGGCACAGTGCTGACGCAGACGCCGAACGGCGGCGAGCAGGCGAAGCCGGGAACCGTCGTCGTTCTCACCGTCGGCCACCTCGCCAACCAGCCGGCGACGACGACGACGGACACCGCGACGACGCCGTGAGCGGGCGGCTCCGCGTCGCCCTGCTCGCCGGCGGCCGCTCGAGCGAGCACGAGATCTCGCTCGCCTCCGCACGCTCGGTGCTGGAGGCGCTCGACCCGGAGCGTTACGACGTGATCGGCGTCCAGATCGGCCGGGACGGCACCTGGGCGTTGCAAAGCGGTGACGAACACGTATTGGTACGTCGTACCGATACGTCTTCTGTACCAATGCGTGCCGAGGAACGTACGCCGGCGGTGCTCGGGTCGGTCGACGTCGTGTTGCCGATCCTGCACGGTCCGTTCGGTGAGGACGGGACGGTGCAGGGGCTGCTCGAGCTGCTCGACGTCGCGTACGTCGGCGCGGGCGTTGCGGCTTCCGCGCTCGCGATGGACAAGGACCTGTTCAAGAAGGTCATGCGCGACAGCGGCATCCCCGTCGCGCGGCACCACACGATCCGGCTCGGCGACGATGTCTCGAACCCGTTCGGCTATCCGGTCTTCGTGAAGCCGGCGCGGCTCGGCTCGTCCGTCGGCATCTCGAAGGTCCGCGACGAACCGTCACTGGCGGAGGCCGTTGCACTCGCACGGCGCCACGACGAGAAGGTGCTCGTCGAGGAGTTCGTCGAGGGCCTCGAGGTCGAGGTCGGCGTGCTCGGCAACCGCGTGCCGGCCCCGCTCGCGTCGCTGCCCGGCGAGATCGACACGCTCGGCAACGATTGGTACGACTTCTCGTCGAAGTACGAGGAGGGCGAGATGCGGCTCGTCATCCCACCCGATCTGCCGGGCGAGACGATCGAGCTGATCCAACAGCGCGCAGTCGACGCCTTCGTCGCGTCCGAGTGCGAAGGCCTGGCGCGCGTCGACTTCTTCGTGCGTGCAAGGGACGGCGAGGTGGTGGTGAACGAGTTGAACACGATGCCCGGCTTCACGTCGACGAGCGTGTATGCGAAGCTGTTCGAGGCATCGGGGATCGGCTACGCGGAGCTGCTCGACAAGTTGATCGCGCTCGCGCTCGAGCGGCACGAGCGGCGCTCGCAGCTCGAGTACTAGCGGGTCGCAGTGATCTCGTTGATGCGGGCCGAATGGAGCCCGCCGAGATCCGTGATCCAGACGACGAAGTAGCGCGCGGTCGCGCCCCGCAGGTCGAACGTCGTCGACGCGCCGACTGCCTGCTTCTTCGAGTCGACCCTCAGCGTCGAGTCGAGTGAGTTGCCCGCGAGGATCTCCGCCGTGAAGCCGGGCGTCGTGCTCTGCACGGTGATCGACTGCACCTTCTGCGCGGCGCTCGCGTCGAGGACGAGGCCGACGCCGGGCTTGTTCAAGCCGTCGATGTAGTGCTCGGTGTACCAGTACGTCGAGGGATTGCCGTCCGTCGCGCTCGGCGCCGACGAATCGTGCTCGCGCAGATCGCCCGACGGATCGAAGGCGCGCACGCCGTTCAGCGCGATCGCGCCGCCGCCGCCGGTCGAGCGGCCGGCCGACGAGTGCCCCTTCGAGCCGTGCAATGCGAACACCGCAACGAGCGCCGCAGCGATCGCGACCAGCAGGAGCAGGAGGAGCGGCCAGAGCCGCCGCCGGCGGCGTCCGGCGCGCGCGCGATGCGGGCGGCCCTGTCTGAGCACGGGGCTCGGCTGGATAAAGGTGCGCTCGGCGTCCGGTGTGCCGAGCTCGTCGAGGCAGGCACGCAGCTCCGCGCAGAACGCATCCATCGACGGGAACCGTTGCGCCGGATCCTTTGCGAGCGCGCGGTCGATCGCCGCGACGAGCCGCATCGGCACGTCCGGCCGGCGCTCGAGCAGCGACGGCGGCTCCTCGTTGATGTGCTTCATCGCCACGGCGACGAAGTTCTCGCCGGGAAACGGCACCTCACCGGTGAGCAGCTCGAAGACGACGACGCCGAGCGAGTAGACGTCGGTCGCGGGCGTCACCGTCTGGCCCCGAGCCTGCTCGGGCGAGATGTAGTTGGACGTCCCGAGCACCGTGCCGGTCTGCGTGACGCCGTGCTCGACGTCGAGCGAGCGCGCGATGCCGAAGTCGGTGACCTTCGCCTCACCGTCCTCCGTCACCAGCACGTTCTGCGGCTTCACGTCTCGGTGCACGAGCCCGGCGTTGTGCGCGAACGCGAGCGCCTCGGCGACCTGCAGCCCGAGCTCGACCGCGCGACGCGCAGGCAGCGGGCCGGTCCGGTCGACGAGCTGCTTCAGGCTCTCGCCGTCGACGTACTCGAAGACGATGTACTGCTGGCCGTCCGCCTCGCCGCGGTCGATGACGGT
>Ga0070714_100004843_pt1 | contig 10215 bp, 8 predicted proteins | sample LARL83metaG_FD_65450 | JGI IMG/M metagenome (GOLD analysis project Ga0070714, IMG submission 65450) | Corn, switchgrass and miscanthus rhizosphere microbial communities from Kellogg Biological Station, Michigan, USA - LAR L8-3 metaG | ecosystem: Host-associated > Plants > Roots > Rhizosphere ... | reverse complement strand
GGTGCGGATGTTCTCCGCAGGTCGTCCCCGCGCGAGCGGGGGTGGTCCCAATCCGCGTCTCGGTGCGGATGTTCTCCGCAGGTCGTCCCCGCGCGAGCGGGGGTGGTCCCGTCCCCAGTCCGAACATCAGCCCGCACAGCATGTCGTCCCCGCGCGAGCGGGGGTGGTCCCGACCCGGCCGACCGGTGTGAAGACCTCGTAGGGTCGTCCCCGCGCGAGCGGGGTGGTCCCCAGCGTCTGGTTTATCAGGTCGGCTAGGGCCTGTCGTCCCAGCGCGAGCGGGGGTGGTCCTTCGAGCAAGATAAACGGGCCGGTCAGCATTGGGTCGTCCCCGCGCGAGCGGGGGTGGTCCCGGCTCGACGTAGTGCCTGTGCGCCGGTAGCACGTCGTCCCCGCGCGAGCGGGGTGGTCCCCGGGCTGTAGTTGCCCCTGTGCCCTTGGAATGGTCGTCCCCGCGCGAGCGGGGGTGGTCCCACCGGCGCCGCTGTTCCCGGCCGTGTGGGCGAGTCGTCCCCGCGCGAGCGGGGGTGGTCCCGCTCATTTGTTGTTTTCGAAAGACACCTAGTGGTCGTCCCCGCGCGAGCGGGGGTGGTCCTCGGCTTGTTGTTCGTGTCGGAAACGTTGATCGGTCGTCCCCGCGCGAGCGGGGGTGGTCCCCGCAGGCGCAGCGGGCGCTGGTGACGGAGTAGGTCGTCCCCGCGCGAGCGGGGGTGGTCCCCCGGAGAGGAGTCTCGCCAGCCTCACGGCTGGGTCGTCCCCGCGCGAGCGGGGGTGGTCCCCGCTTGTCCGCGTACCTGCGGGAGATCGGCTGGTCGTCCCCGCGTGTTGAGCGGCGTTCTGGATGAGGACGTGGAGCCCGCCACCGACATTGACCGTGAGGACGTGTCAACGGCTTCGTGTGCGGCGACAGGATGAACACCAAGGGATTCCGGTCCAGCCCGGGGCAAGCCGATCTCACGCCGTCCTGATCACGGTGACGGCCACTCACCGGCCGGCTGTCCGTCGACTGTGGACCACCCGTGGCGAGAGACAGCAACACGAACTGGCCCCTGGACCGATCCGAGCGTGGTAGGCATGCTGCCTGACCGTGCGAGGAGCCCAACGTCGTGATCACCGTGCGGACGTCAAGCAAGCCCAGACCGACCTGCTGGCTGGGGTGTTGCGCTGTCCTGGCTGCTCGGCGGTGCTGCGACCGTGGTCCTGGGCCTCGGCACGCCCGATCCGCCAGCTCGACGGCTCCTCCCAGCGGGTGCGGCCACGGCGGGCGCGCTGCGCGGGTTGCCAGACCACACAGGTGCTGCTGCCCGCCGGGTGTCTGCCCCGGCGCGCGGACGCCGCCGAGGTCATCGGCGCCGCGCTGGTCGCGAAGGCACGCGGCCAGGGACACCGCACGATCGCCGCTGACCTGCACCGCCCGGTCTCCACGGTGCGGCGGTGGCTGCGCGCGGCCCGAGGTGACCACATCGAGTGGCTGCGGTGCGTGGGCGTGCAGCGCACCTTCGAGCTGGACAAGGACCTGCTGACCGGTCTGTCGCCGCAGGCCACCGCGCTGGGGGACGCGCTGTGCGCGCTAGCTGCCGCCGTACTGGCCTGGCGGCGTCGCGTCGGCGGACAGGCGCAGGCGTGGCTGCTGATCGCAGCGTTCACCGCCGGCCGACTACTCGCCCCACCATGATCAACAGGGGCTTTTAGGGGATCAGTCTGCCCGGCGTTGGTCACCGGCACGCCCTGATCACCACCGGCAGGATGAGCATGACGGCGTCACGTTGAGCATGAACGACACCCTGTTCGTGTTCATCTACAACGCCGCCTTGGTGTTCATTTTGAATGCCGGGCAACACTGCACGTCCACAGTTGGACCAGCGCACCGTTCGCGGGTGGACGCACCACTCACGTCCAAACACAAACCCGACTGCACCCCCGTGATCGAACCGTTGGCGTTCACGTTCCACTGCTGATTGGCCTGCCCATTACACGTCCACGTGATCACCTTCGTGCCAGCAGCCGTGCCCTGACCACTCGCATCCAGACACAACTGACTACCACCACCGAACACCGACAACTGACCCGACGACGTATGCGTGAACGACTGATGGCATTGCCACTACAATCCCAGATCTGCAACTGCACACCCGGCGTCGTCGACGAATTCGGCACATCCAGACACTTACCGGCACCCACGGCGTGTACCGGGCCGCCACCCCCACCGCTGGTCGAGCCGCCCAGGGCGGTGGCGACCGCGTTGAAGGCTGGCTTGGGCTGGTCGTTGTCGTCGTACATGGTCGCCGCGCCGAAACCCGGGAACGCGCCGGGAGTCCAGGAGTGGGCGTCATCCACACCCCACTGTGAAACACCGACGCAACGGCTGACCGCCAGGCACGCCGAGACGACCCGGCCGAAGTCGCGGTGCGCGGATCGCGATACCTGTTGTTTACCGCGCGAAACCAGCGGTGACATGACCGGGTGGTCGACTGTGTGTCGACCCGCACCACCGCGGGGCGCGTCTAGGGTTCCGCCGCTCGGCTGGCCGTGCGGGTCTGGTCCGAGAGAGGCAGGCGGTTCCCGGCCCGTCGTGGCCGGGAACCGTTCCACGGCGGGAGAAAAGCCCGGGAGGCCAGATTGGCCCCGGGCTGCGCGCGGTCCGGGCGTCCGCATTCGGAGGCTGGATCATGTCGACCACGGCGACCGCGATCGCGGCTGCGCACGACACCGACGCGCAGGACGCGACCGACCTGGCGTCCTTCGGCTACGGCCAACAACTTCGCCGCCGCATCGGCACCTACGGCTCGTTCGCCGCGGGATTCTCGTTCGTGTCGATTCTGACCACCGTGTTCCAGCTGTTCTTCTTCGGCTATTCGTTCGGTGGTCCGCGGTTCTTCTGGACGTGGCCTGTCGTGTTCGTCGGCCAGCTCCTGGTGGCGTTGTGCTTTGCCGAGCTGGCGGCGCGCTATCCGATCTCCGGCGCGATCTACCAGTGGGCCGGCCGGCTGGGCGGCCGCGCGTGGGGGTGGACGGCCGGCTGGCTGATGATCATCGCGCAGGTGGTGACGCTGGCCGGTGCCGCGATCGCGTTACAGGTGGTCCTGCCGTCGGTGTGGTCCGGATTCGAGCTGGTGCCGGGTGATCCGTCGTTGGCCGCGCCGTCGGGTGCGGCCAACGCGGTCGTGCTCGGCGTGCTCCTGCTGGTGCTGACGACGGTGATCAACGCGCTGGGTGTGCGGCTGATGTCGGTGATCAACAGTGTCGGCGTGACATGCGAACTGGTTGGCGTGACGTTGCTGTGCGTGGCGCTGTTCGGTCACGCGAAGCGTGGGCCGGGCGTCGTGCTGCACACCGCGGGCGTCGGCGGGACCGGCAGCGCCTACGTCTGGTCGTTCGTGGTGTCCGGGTTGATGGCCGCCTATGTGCTGGTCGGTTTCGACAGCGCGGGCGAGCTGTCCGAGGAGACGCACGCGCCGCGGCGCACCGCGCCCAGGACGATCCTGCGCGCGGTGCTGGTGTCCGGGGCCGGCGGGGCCGTGATGCTGCTGGCCACGTTGATGGCGGCCGCCAGCACCACCGACGGCAGCCTGGGCGATCCGGCGCGCGGCCTGCCGTACGTGTTGCTCAGCCGCCTCGGCGACACGCTCGGCCGGGTGTTCCTGGTGGACGTGGCGATCGCGGTGTCGGTGTGCACGCTGGCCATCCACACCGCTGCGACCCGCATGGTGTTCTCGATGTCCCGGGACCGGGTGCTGCCGTTCTCGGCCGCACTGTCCACAGTGCACAGAAGGACCGGCACGCCGATCCGGCCGGCGATCCTGGTCGGCGTGCTGGCGGCCGCGCTGCTGCTGGTGAACGTGGGCAATCCGGCGCTGTTCACGACGTTGGCCAGCGTGTGCATCATGCTGCTCTATCTTGCCTATCTGATGGTGACCGCGCCGTTGCTGCGGCACCGGTTGCGCGGCTGGCCACGGGAACTGCCCGCGGACGATCAAGGACGGCCGTTGTTCCGGCTGGGCCGCTGGGGTGTGCCGGTGAATCTGCTCGCCGTGGTATGGGGCTTGCTGATGGCGGTCAACCTGGGTTGGCCGAGGGCGGCGGTGTTCGATCCGGCCGGCGGGCACTGGTATCTCCAGTGGTTCGCGGTGCTGTTCCTCGCCGCGTCGCTCGCCGTCGGCGCGGTGGCCTACCGGCTGCGCCGGCGTACCGAGCCCGTGACGGAACTGGCGCTCGGGGGTGCGGAGTGACAGCTCCGTTGGTGCGTCACGAGATTCCCGGGGACGCGGCATGGTCGGCGCGGGTGCGGGTGGGGCGGGCGCTACGGCTGACCGCGCGCGGTCCCGGTGCCAACTGCTCGACGCTGCTGTTCGCCGCGGCCCATCCGGTCGACCGGCTGAACATCGCGGACACCCTGAAAGCCCAGATGAGCGCGCGCGTGCACGCGCCGATGGTGCTGATGTCCGATCTGGGCACGGCGCTGTGTTCGGTGACCGGCTCGTCGCTGGACTGGCACGACTGCATCAGCGGCCACTCACTGGACGCACACGTCATGGCGTTCGGTCCGTCCTCGTACCACACCGACCGCAACGGTCACCGCGTCTCGGCCCGCGCCGGCCTGCTGTCCGAACTGCACAAGCACGGCAGGGGGCCGGCCGACCTGCACGGGTGTGTCAACTTCTTCAGCAAGGTCGCGGTGTCCGGCGACGGTGTCCTGACATTCGTGCCCGATCACGCACATGCGCAGGACTGGGTCGAACTGCGCGCGGAACAGGACCTGTTGGTGGTGCTGAGCACGGCACCGCATCCGCTGGACCCGCACTGGACTCCGGCTGCGGTGCTGGCCGAGGTGCGGCCGGCGCCCGCCTGCGGCGAGGACGACCCGTCGTGGACGTTCCGTCCGGAAAGCGCGCGGGCGCTGCGTGCGGCGCGGGAGGTGTTCGCATGACGGACATGCTGACCACCGCCCTGGACGTGTCCGTGGCCGACGGGGACGGGTACGCCGGCGTGGTGCCGGCCGGTGGCCGCCTGCGGATCGTCGACGTGCACGGCAACCAGGCCGTGGACACGCTGCTGTATGACGCGGCGGACCTGGACAACCGCTACAGCGCGCTGGACACCATTCGCGAGCAGGGCGCGGTGTATCTGACCACCGGGTCCCGGCTGCTGTCGGTCGACCTCGATCCACTGGCCACGATCGTGGACGACACCTGCGGGCGGCACGACACGCTCGGTGGCGCGTGTGCGCAGGAGTCCAATGTGGTCCGCTACGGCGTCCACACCCGCCACCAGCACGCCTGCCGCGAGACGTTCCTGCGCCACGGCGCTCGCCTGGGTATCACCGCGCGACACCTCACACACAACATCAACTTCTTCATGAACGTGCCGCTGACCGTGGATGGAAGCCTGACGTTCGAGGACGGGGTGTCCGCGCCGGGCAAGTACGTCGAGTTGCGGGCGGAGCGCGACATCATCGTGCTGATCAGCAACTGCCCGCAGTTGAACAATCCGTGCAACGGCTGGGACCCGACGCCGGTTCGGCTGCTGGGCTGGTGGGCGTCGTGACGACGATATTCGCCCTGGCCACGGCGACGGTCCTCGCGCCCGGCGCGCAGACGACCGTGCAGGACCTGCCGGGACGAGCCGGGATGTGGGATGTCGGCGTGCCGCCCTCGGGCGCGTGGGACGACCTGTCGTTCGCGCTGGCCAACCTCGCGGTGGGCAACCCGCCCGGCGCCGCGGGACTGGAGGCGGTGCTGGCCGGTCCGGTGTTGCGGTTCGACCGGCGGACCGTGGTGTGCGTCGCCGGCGCGACACGACAGGCCACTGTGGATGGTCGGCCGGTGGTGCCCGGTGTGGTGACGCCGGTGCCGGCCGGCGCGTCGCTCGATCTCGGCCCGTGCGGCGAGCCGGGCATGCGTGGCTATCTCGCGGTCGGCGGTGGGATCGCGGTACCTGAGACACTCGGCAGCCGATCGACGTTCCTGCTCGGCGGCTTCGGCGGGCTCACGGGCCAGGCATTGCGCGCCGGGGACGCGCTACCGGTCGGGCGGACGGAGAACCTGGCCGCACCGGTCGACGTGGCACCGCTCCTGCCGACACTGCGTACCGACTGGACACTGCGGGTGCTGGCCGGCCCGCACGGCGCGCCGGAGCACCTGACCGAATCCGGTGTCGCGGCGCTGTTCGCCGCCACGTGGATCGTCGACCACCGCGCCGACCGCACCGGAATCCGGCTGGTCGGGCCGAAACCGGCGTGGGCCCGGACGGATGGCGGCGCGGCCGGGCTGCACCCGTCGAACATCCACGACAGCGCCTACCCGGTCGGCGGCATCATGCTGGCCGGGGACACGCCGGTGATCGTGGGCCCGGACGGGCCGAGCCTGGGCGGGTTCGTCGTGCCGTGCGTGGTGATCCGCGCCGACCGCTGGAAACTCGCTCAACTGCGGCCTGGCGACACGGTGCGACTGGCCGTGGTCACGCCGCCCGACGCCGAGGACGCCGCCCGCGCCCGGGCCGCACTCCTGGCCGACCCGCGCGCCGCGTTGTTCCGCCGTGCCGGGCACCTGCCGCGCCGACCGCCGGTGAGTCCACATGCCACGCCCTTGGTCGAACTGCCGGCGCGGGGTCACGCGCCGGCCGTGGTGATCCGTCGTGCCGGTGACCATCACGTGCTGGTCGAGGCCGGCCCACCCATGCTGGACCTGCGCGTGCGGGTGTGGACACACCTGCTCGCGAACACGTTGCGCGCGCGGGCGTTGCCCGCCGTGCGGGAGGTGGTCGAGGGCGTTCGGTCGCTGCTCGTCCAGGTGGACGAGCAGGCCTTGCCCCTCGGTGCCCTGACCGCGTTGCTGGCCGAGATGGCCGGCGAGATGGCCGATCCGGCACAGACCACGCTGGCCGCGCGCGAGGTGACGCTGCCGATCGCGTTCGACCATCAGACGACGCACGAGGCCATGGCACGCTACGCCCGCTCGGTGCGGCCCGACGCGCCGTGGTGCCCGGACAACGTCGAATTCATCCGCCGCGTCAACGACCTGCCCGATCGCGCCGACGTGTTCCGCATCGTCGCGGCCGCCACGTACCTGGTGGTCGGGCTCGGCGACGTGTACCTCGGCGCGCCGGTCGCGGTGCCGATCGATCCGCGGCACCACCTGGTCACCACCAAGTACGACCCGGCGCGCACCTGGACGCCGCAGAACGCGGTCGGTATCGGCGGCGTCTACCTGTGCGTCTACGGCATGGAAGGCCCCGGCGGGTACCAACTCCTCGGCCGGACCGTGCCCGTGTGGCGGCAGCGGGCGCAACCGCCGTGGCTGTTGCGCCCGTTCGATCGGCTGCGGTTCCACCCGGTGTCCGCGGCGGAACTGGCCGACCTGCGGGCCGACATCGCGGCCGGTCGGGCCGACCTCGTCACCCGGCCGGCCACCTTCAGTGTGTCCGAAGTAGACGATCTGGCCACGGCGCACGCGGACGAGATCGCCCGGTTCCGTACCCGGCGTGCCGCGGCGTTCGACGCGGAACGAGCACGCTGGAGCCGGCGATGACCGAACCACTCGACGCGTTGAAACTGGCGAGCCTGGTCAGCCAGCCGGTGTTCATCTCACTGCTCGACGAGTCCGTGGTGGCCGGCCACACGGCGCGGGCGGACGGGCCACTCGCGGGAATCCCGTTCGCGGTCAAGGACAACATCGACGTGGCCGGAGTGCCGAGCACGGCGGGGTGTCCCGCACGGACCGAGCCGGCCACCGAGTCGGCGGTGGCGGTGCGGAGGCTGATGGCCGCGGGCGCGGTGCCGATCGGCAAGACCAACATGGACCAGTTCGCCACCGGCCTGGTCGGCACGCGGTCACCGTACGGCGCCTGCCACAGCGTAGCCTCGAGCGAGCACATCAGCGGGGGCAGCAGTTCCGGCAGCGCGCTCGCGGTGGCGTTGGGCATCGTCCCGCTGGCGCTGGGCACCGACACGGCCGGCAGCGGGCGGGTGCCGGCCGCGTGCAACGGCGTGGTCGGGATGAAACCGAGCCGCGGACTCGTGTCCACCCGGGGCGTGCTGCCGGCGTGTCCGTCGCTGGACTGCGTGACCACGTTCACCCGAACCGTCACCGACGCCCGAGCCGCCATCGACGTGCTGGTCGGCCACGATCCGGCCGACCCGTACGCGCGGCCGATGCCGGCGTGCCTGCCGATCGGTGTCGCGCGGCGGATGGGGGTGATCGCCGTCCCGGACGGGCCATTGGACCTGGACCCGGCACACGAGCAGGCGTGGCGGGCGGCCATCGCGCACGCGGCGACCGTGGCGCGACTGGTCCCGGTCGACGTGACGCCCTTCCTCGCGGCGGCGCGACTGCTCTATGACGCGCCGTTCGTCGCGGAGCGATTGGCCGCGTTCGGCCACTCACTGCGACGCGACAGCGAGCACATCGACCCGACCGTGCGCGACATCGTCCTGGGAGCGCAGCGCTACACGGCGGCCGACGCGTTCCGCGGCATGCACGAACTGGCCGCTCTGGCCCAATCGGCGGCGACGGTGTTCGCGGGCGCCGACGTGTTGTTGCTGCCGGTCACGCCCGGCCATCCCACGATCGCCGAGGTCGCACTCGACCCGGTCGGTGTGAACACCTGGTTGGGTACCTACACCAACATGGTCAACCTGCTCGACCTGTGCGCGATCGCGCTGCCGGCCGGCGATCGGCACGACGGCCTGCCGTTCGGCGTGCAGTTGATCGCGCCCGCGTTCGCCGACCGGCCGCTGCTCGATCTGGCCGCTCGTTGGACCGGTGAACCGGCCGCGCTGCCGGTGATCCCACCGGACTGGTCGCTGCTGGCCGTGGCCGGTGCGCATCTGACCGGGCAACCGGCCAACGGCCAACTGGTCGAGTTGGGCGGCCGGCTGCACAGCAGGGCCCGCACGGCCGGCGGCTACCGGATGTATCGCGTCCCCGGCCCGTTCCCACGCCCCGGCCTGATCCACACCGGCGACGGCCCGGCCGGCGGAATCGAGGTCGAGGTGTGGGAGCTGCCCACCGCCGGCATCGTCACCATGATGTCTCTTGTGGACCCACCGCTGCACCTCGGACCACTCACGCTCGACGACGGCAGCCGTGTCACAGGCTTTCTCGCCGACACGAGATGCGCCAACGCCACCGACGACATCACCGCCCATGGCAGCTGGCGCGCCCATCTGACCAGCCTACAGCTCCCAACGACGTGACCGGCCGGCCATTCGTCGGAAGACGTCTCGGAGTTCTTCGAAATGAGTTGGCCGGCAAGGTGGTGTTGCCCGTGGTGAGGTACGGATGGCGGTGCGGTCCATGCGCGCCGGGGAAGCTCAGCCCTTGAAGGCACCGGCGAGGATGCCGGACACCATCCGGCGCCCAACGAAGACGAACAGCACCAACAGCGGAATGGTGGCTAGGAACGAGCCGAGATCGATGCTGAGGTTGTTCTGGAGTGCCTTGATGGCGATCTGCACGGTGTAATTCTCCGGGGACTTCAGCACGATGAACGGCCACAGGAAGTCGTTCCATGCGGTCACGAAACCGAACAACCCCAGGACGAACGCCACCGGGCGGACGATCGGCAAGGCGATGCGCCAGAAGATCTGCCACGTCGTCGCGCCGTCGATCCGCGCGGCATACATCAGTTCGTCACTGATCGTCGCGACCATGTGCTGCCGCATCCAGAAGATGCCGAACGCGCTGACCAGACCCGGCACGATGAGCGCCTGGAGCGTGTCGACCCACCCGAGTTGGGAAATGATCAAATACTGCGGGATGACCGCGAGTTGCGTCGGCACCGTCATGGTGAGTATCACCACCAGAAACAGCGCGTTGCGGCCGCGGAAGCGCAGTTTGGCGAACGCGAAGGCGGCCAGGGCGCACAATACCGCCTGGCCCACACCGATGCTGGTGGCGATGATGAGGCTGTTGATCATCGACTGCACGAACGGCACGGTCGAGAAGACGAGATTCACCAGGTGAAAGAGATTGCCGCCCGGTACCAGCGTCGGGGGCATCCGCGTCGCCGCTGCCGAGGTGTTGGTGGCGACCACGAACATCCAGTACAGCGGGAACACGGAGATGATCGTCGCCAGGATCAGCACCAGATAGGTCCACCAGCGGACCCGATTCAACCTGGGACGGGACCGTCGGGAATCACCACGGTGACGTGGTGTGGTCGTGGTGGTCATCACTGCTCCGACCGGATGCGGGTGGACAGCAAGAAATTGATCAA
>Ga0070714_100004842_pt1 | contig 10216 bp, 8 predicted proteins | sample LARL83metaG_FD_65450 | JGI IMG/M metagenome (GOLD analysis project Ga0070714, IMG submission 65450) | Corn, switchgrass and miscanthus rhizosphere microbial communities from Kellogg Biological Station, Michigan, USA - LAR L8-3 metaG | ecosystem: Host-associated > Plants > Roots > Rhizosphere ... | reverse complement strand
CACGCGGGCGTCCCCCTCGACGACGGCCGGGGCATCTACGGCACCCTGGCCGGGCAGCTGGCCTGGCTGCGCGGCCGCATCGAGGCGGCGGCCGGCGCGGACGCCACCGTGACGTTCATCCACGACGGGACCGCAGCCGCCGCTACCGCCGGAGCCCTTAACAGCGGAACCATCACCGTCGGCACCTGGCTCGGCGGCGGCTTCCGCCCGGCGCACGCCCCGCCGTTGCTGGACCTGGCCCCGGACCTGCGGATCAGCCGTGCCTGAATCTGGCCGCGGGCCGGCCGGTCAGTTCGCCGGCGCGATCGTGAACACCTGGCCGCCGGGGATCATGAAGTAGTACGGGTGGCCCGGGTGCCTGACCTGCATGAGCCCGGCGCCGACCGCGGTCTGCAGCAGCGCCGCCGGGTCGGCGGAGCGCAGCTCGAGCCACGCGCCCAGCGTGGGCTCCGCGCCGTCGGGGGCGTCGTCCCTGAACTCGATGCTCAGGTGCCCGCCGCCGGGGAAGCTGACGATGATCATCGGCTGGTCGATGCCAGGGAAGCTGACGGTCCGCACCGGGCCGCCCAGCAGCGTCTCAAAGCACCGGGCCAGCTCCGCACGCCGGTGCGGCCGCGCGAAGATATGAGCGTTGCTGCCAAGAGCGAGCCCAGACACGGCCGCATCCCCCCACGGGATCACGACACTCCCGGCCCTGCCCGCCCACGGTCCGGGCCGGAAGGGGGCTAGCGCCGCCGCTTGGCCTCGATGCGGTCGGCCTCCGCGATGCGGGCCAGTCCCTCGCCGCCGGAGGTCGCGCCGCCGGCGAAGGACCGCTGGTCATTGGCAGCGTCCCGGTAGACGGCGTCCGCTGCGGCCGGGTCGACGGCGGCCAGCTGATCTCCGTACTCCTCGAGCACGGCCGCGCCCAGCGACGTCGTCGCGTCCGGGCCATCGGCCGCGCCGTACGGGCCGAGGCGGCTCACCAGCCGCGCCGCCTCCGCGAGCCGGCCCGCGGCACGCAGTTCCCTGATGGTCCGCTCCGCCTCGAGCTGATCGGGCTCGCTCATCTGTCACATTCCTCCCCCGCGCGTTGTCGTATCTGATGACACCGCATACCGGCACGACGCCTCAAGGAGACAGGTCATGCCAGCACGGATGGCTAACCCGGCCCTCAGCGTCCCGGGCGCGTTCGACGCCCTGCAGGCGCTCGCGATCGCGGCCGGGAAGGGCGGCCTGCCGCGCACGCTCACCGGCCTGGTCCATCTGCGGGTCAGCCAGATCAACGGCTGCAGCGTCTGCGTTGACATGCACGCCCAGGACCTGAAGGACGAGGGCGAACCCGACGAGCGCATCTGGTCCGTCGCCGCGTGGCGGGACGCCCCGTTCTACACCGGCGCGGAGCGGGCCGCCCTGGCGCTGGCCGAGGCGGCCACCCGGCTCAGCGACCGCGCCGACCCGGTCCCCGACGAGGTCTACGCCGAGGCCGCCCGCCATTTCAGCGAGCCTGCGCTGGCGTGCCTCATCCTGCACATCACGCTGACCAACGCCTGGAACAGGCTGAACGTCACCACCCGCCAGGTCCCCCACGAATGGTGGCCAGCCGAGGTGTTCACCTGGCCGTCCCCGCCTGCCCAGGAGGAAACAGGCCGCCGGGCCGGCTAGCAGGCCCGGCGGTCCGCAGACGGCCAATTACGGGCACCCGCGATAAGTGATTTACCTGCAGTTAACGGTACAAATTAGAAAAATCCCTCGTTAAACGTAGCTGTCGTGCGAAGCAATCGGGTCTGAATCGGCTTCCGGGGCACCGCCGGGCGGGGCAAGGGCGAGCGCCCGGCGCAGGGCGTGCCCTATTGCTGACTCCCCGAGCGTGCTGACGTCAGCGTTGTCTATCGAGGTCAGGTCGAGAGCGCTGACGTCGGCCGTTGCATCGCTCATGCGGTTGCTCCCTATTCAGAAAACGCCAGCGGCCTGCCGGTGGCAGTGGTGCGCCCGCTATACGAGAGGCAGTCCCGTGTGGAATGGCAGTGCCGTGAACGATGGCGGGGTCAGCGTATAGCTGGCGAGGTCAATAATTTGGCAGATCCATGTAACGGCGCGATAACGCCCGCCGGCTGGCCAGGGCCCGCGAAGTGGCGTACCGGCCGCCCCGGCCGCCGGTACGCCATTGCCCCCGGCGGCAAGTTAACGGCAGCACCTTCCGCACCGTCGTGGCCAGGCGCCCCTGAGGCGTTCCTGGGGTGATCCCGGCGCGGTTACCGCACGAGAGCCCGAGGCGGTCCCCGCAGAACTCGACTGTCCATGAGGTGGCGCATACTCCAGCGAATCGCCGCGCTACGGCAGGACCGGTACGGCGATGACGGATGGGCGTGGTGCGTGGGGCTGATGAGTCGGGTGCGGATCTTGAGCCCGACTCAGGGCGCCCATGCTAGGGCATCAACGGGCCGGGCGAAATAGGAGTCGCCGGGATGGGTGACGGTTGACTCTTGGGTCACGTCATGCCTGGTCATGGCGTGCGGGGATGGCCCGGGCGCGATCGGCCCCCGGTATCTGAGCCATGTGCTGACTCTGAGACGCGGACCCGTGCGCCGGGTCGGCCCTGGACCGGCGAGGGCGGCAGGAGGCCGTGCGGCGGCCGGCCGCACCCCTGCCCGGCCGTCCTGGCTGGCGCGCGAGATTCCCTGAATTCCAGATCGAAATTGAGAAGATTGCGGCCAGGTTTGTCTCTGCTGCGTTTGTCTCTGCGGCGTCAGCGTGATCATCACCGCTTCAGTCAAAATGGCAATTGCAATTTTCATGTATTCACTCAGGGTAAGCATCGGAGGATGCCGCCGCCCGCCGGACCTGCGGGTTGTTAGCTGCTGCCTGAGGCCGGGTATCACTATGACGAGATAAGGCGCCGTGGCGGCCTGAGGTTCTGGAGGCCCGAGGTGACTACCCCGGAAGGGTCTGGGCCAGACCCGGTGACGGTTCCCATTATCTGGGAAAACGTGCCCCGGCGTAACCTGAATTTTACCGGCCGGGACGACCTGCTCGCCGAACTGAAGCAGCGGATCATCGAGCCGCCAAATGCCTCCGCGCCGCATGTGCTGTACGGTCTGCCCGGCGCGGGGAAGACGCAGCTGGCCGTCGAATACGCCTATAGGCACGCCCGCGACTATGCGGCCGTGTGGTGGATCCCGGCGGATAACATGGCGATCGCCCGGTCCTCGCTGGCCGCGCTGGCTCCGCACCTTGGCCTCACCGGCCCGGCGCCAGATCACATTGACGGTTCCGTTTCCGCGGTTCTCAGCGCGCTCAGGCGCGGCGAGCCGTTTCGGCGCTGGCTCATTGTTTTCGATAATGCTGATTTGCCTGGCCCGCTTTTGAGTATCTTGCCGATTGGGTCGGGGGATGTGATAGTCACTACACGAGATCGCAGCTGGGCACAGGTAGCTGACGCGATCGAGGTGGGCGTATTTGCCCGTGACGAAAGTGCCCAGTTCATGTCCCGCCGGGTCCCTGGAATTACCGACGAGGATACGGGCCGGGTGGCTGAGGTATTCGGTGATCTTCCGCTGGGACTCGAGCACGCCGCAATGTGGCTGTCCCAGACGGCAATAACGGTAGAGCGCTACCTGGCCCTGATTGACGACCGGGAGAGCGGGCTCCTGGCCGAGAGCCCCGACCCAGGCGGCTACCCGGCCCCGGTCGCGGCGGCCTGGAACCTCTCCATCGATACGCTCAGCGGCGAGACGCCACGGGCGCTGGAGCTGCTGCGCTGCTGCGCTTTCTTCGGGCCTGCCCCCGTCCCGCTGAGCATGCTGGAGCGCGGCCAGCTCGCCCCGCATTCTCCCTTGCGGCAGCTCCTCGAGGACGAGGTGGCGCTGGCCCGGTCGATTCGCGCGCTCGGCCGCTACTCACTCGCCAGGGTTGACACCCATCGCCGGACGATCGAGGTTCACCGGGTCATCGCCCGGCTGGTCCGTGACGGACTCCGGGATGACGAATACCTGGCAGCGCGGCACGACGTTCACATGATCCTGGCGGCGGGTGACCCCGGCGATCCGGACGTTGTCAGGAACTGGCCGGGTTACTCGGAGCTGTCGGTTCACCTTGGCCCCGCGGAGGTTGTGAACAGCGAAGCGCCTGAGGTACGGCAGCTAGCCAGGAACATGGTCCGGTATCTTCTCGTGACCGGAAATCACGCCAGCGCTTACGCGTCGGCCAACAAAGCGCTTAACCAGTGGACCGAGGATTCTGGTGAAGACGACCAGGACGTCCTGGTCATGACCCGGCTAAAGATCCAGATCCTGCATGTACTGGCGCGGTATGAAGAGGCATACGAGCTAACCAGTGCCGTACTCGAGCGCATGCGCCGGGCCCTGGGTGAGGATCACGAGCAGACCCTGGCCCTCATGAACACTCATTGCATTGACCTCTGGGCCCGCGGGGAGTACGCGCGCTCCCTCGACTTCACCAGTGCCACCCTGGAGAGCCATCACCGGATTCTCGGCGAGGATCACCCGCGCACCTTTATGGCGATGAACAACTATGCCGAGGGCCTGGAGCTCAGCGGCAGATACTCAGAGGCCAGCAGGCTTCACGACGACCTGTGTGTCACGAAACGCAGGATCTATGGCCATGATCACCCACGGACCTTCTTCTCGCTGGGAGCCCTCGGACGTACCGTGCTGGCGGAAGGGAAGTATGCGCATGCCCGTGCGATAGCCGAACAGGCCCACGAGGGATTCCGCCGGCTGGTGCGCAGGCACGTGCTGACCGACAGCCATCCATGGGTGCTCCAGCAGGCGATCGATCTGTCCGTGGCCATGCGTGCGTCGGGGGCCATCACCGAGGGGCTGGAGCTCGCTGAAGAGGTCTACAGCCGGTGCTGGCGGGCCTACTCTGGCTCGAGCCACCCCAAGACACTGACGGCCGCGGTGAACCTCGCTATCGCACAGCGGCTGGCTGGCGATGCGCAGCGGGCCAGCCGGCTCCTCGACGACACGTGCCGCCGCTACGCCGATGTGTTTGGCCCGGAGCACCCGTACACGCTGGCCTGCGCGGTGAACCAGGCGGTGGCACGCCGTGGCGCTGGCGATGCGGCCAGCTCAAGGGAGATCCTGGAGGCCACCTACGGGAGCCTGGACCTGAAGCTGGGCCGGGACCATCACCATTCACTTATCTGCCTGGTCAATCTCGCCAGTGCACTTTCCGCGCTGGGCGAGTTCGGCGGGGCCGTGGAACGGGGCGAGGCAGCGGCAGCGGGACTTGAATCCCTGCTCGGCGATAACCACCCGCATACCCTGGCCTGCGCAGCTAACCTTGCCGCGGACTACGCGGCGGCGGCCGGGCAGGAACACCGGGTCGCGGAAGAATCCGGCGTGACTGAGCGCCTCCGTAGCGCCCTCGGTAATGAGCACCCCGTGGTCCGGGCCCTCCAGGCCGGTCAGCGGCTGGATCTTGACGTCGAGCTGCACGCGACGTTCTGATCAGCCCGCCCCAGGGTGCGGATATCGTGGGTGACCCGCTGCCGGATATGGGTGATCAGGGCGTAGAGATCCTCGCAGTACACGGAGCGGTTGAGGAACCCGCTGCCGGCCCGGTATCGATGGGCGTACAGGCCCGCTCCGCAGATCTTGCGCACCGAACAATCGTCGCATTCATGGCTCAGGGCAGCCAGGCCAAGCTGTGTCGCCATGATCTGGGGAATGCGCAGGGCCTCGTCGAAGGAATTCCGCTCGACATGCAAGCCCGTAGCAGCAGCTCCGGCGTAGGCGGATTTGAGGATATCGGACTGCTCGATGCTGCCGTCGGCCTCGATGATGATCAGGCTGCTGGGTGTGAGCCCGACCGCCTCGGCGGACGACATGCCACCAAGCACAAGATGGATGATTTCCTCGAAGAGCCGTATCCGTGTATCACGGATTTCTGCACCGTACCACCGGTCGAATATCGCTATAAGCCATTCAGCGTAGGGTGCGGTTGTGTCGTTATTGCGGCCAGGCGGTGGTGACGACCAGTTTCCGTGGGGCAGATGGAAATCTATCAGCGGCGGTCCGAAGCTGAGCAGGGCCTCGTACGTCGCGATCGGGTCATTCCGGAGATCAGCGACACAGAGCAGACCGCTGTAAACCGCGGGCCGCTGCCTCAGGAGCTGCAGGCCGCGTGCGACGGCTCGGTAGCTGCCCTGGCCGTTCGCATAGCGCCGGCTGCGGTCATGAGCGGCCAGGTCACCGTCGAGGCTCACGCCCACACGGATTCCGGCCTCCTCGAACTGATCCAGGAGCTCTGCCCGGAGAAGGGTGCCGTTGGTCTGGACCCGCCCGGCCACGTCGACGTCCGTTCCGACGGCAGACCGGATCGCCCGAAGCGCGTTCAGGATCGGGCCAGGGCCGCCGAGGAGCGGCTCACCGCCGTGAAAGATCACCCGGAGGCTGGGGATCTGGTGCGCGCGCGCATGCTCGGCTATGCGGGCGGCAATGGCCGGAACCAGGGCACTGGCCATTGCCCGTGGCTGGGCCCGCCAGGTCTGGTCGGCTAACTCATAGATGTAGCAGTAATTGCAGGCAAGGTTGCACCGGCTCTGGAATTTGAGGATGAACTGCCGAAACGGCGTGGGCCGCCAGCCCGCGTCAGCGCGTTGCTGCACATCGAGTGCTGTCGGCCACTCTGCCGAAGCCCGCTCGGTGCGATCAGCCGCGCTCCCTGTCATGACGACATCACTTGCACGGCAGTCAACATACTGGGCGGGCCACCTCGGCAGGTGGGAACCGCTAAGTCGGCCTGGTCCGGAGGCATCGGCCGGAGCGCGAACCGTCGCTGAGGGCCAGTCACAAGCCCGGGCTCCGGTAGCCGGACCAGAGGCCGCAGGGCCGTGCCGGACGGTATACCGGCGAATTTGCCTGACGAGTACAGGGCCAGCCGCTGTTCTTTAGGCGGATTAACCAACTCAGCGGTAATGATATGTGCGCAGCGGACAGATTAGGCCACTCTCCGTTCAGGCCTGAATCCCGCGAGCTGGCCGATTTCAGGGATCCGCCCAGAAAGAATCGGCCGCCTGCCGCCTTCGCGTGTGCACACCGTAACTGCCCAGTAACACTTACTGATTGCGTACTGGCGCGAGCGCCGCTCTTATGCCAGTGTCCTGTACATACTCATCATCGTCGGAACTGAGATTATGGCGGACGGATAGAGTGCGGACTCTTGATCTTGAAATCACTGGTCGGGGAGGGCAAACTTATGAAGTCGCGGCGCGTTCTGATAGCGGCGAATTCCCGGGCCGGGTGACCCGGTTTCCTCTCGATGATGGGGATCTCGATCGCCAGCTCAGGGCGGTCGAGCAGACGCTAACGCGGTCGGTGGCCGCGACCCGGCGTCTCGTTCCGGTCGACGAGCAGCCCCTTCGGGAACTCGGGGCCCATATGTTCGACTTCCTGTTCGTCGACGGGGTGCGCGAGATCCTTGCGTCGCTCAGGAATCAGGCCGCGCGTGAGGGAGTGCTTATGCAGTTACGGCTGCGTGTCAGGCCAGCCGAGATGGCCGCGCTGCCGTGGGAACTGCTCTATGACCGGAGGCGGGACGAGTACCTGTGCCTCAGCTATCCCCTGGTCCGGCACCTGGAGGTAGCGGAGCCGCTGCACCCGCTTCCGGTGACTTCCCCGCTCCGGGTCCTGGTCATGGTGGCCAGGCCCACCGGGCTGGACGGGCTCGAAATAGAAACAGAAAAGGACCGGCTTCACAGCGCTCTCAGCCAGCTGGAGGCCCAGGGGCTCGTCGAGGTGAACTGGGTGGCCGGCCAGACCTGGCTCGACCTGCAATCCGCCCTCGACCGGGGGAACTGGCACGTTTTCCACTTCATCGGGCACGGTGGCTTTGACGCCGACCGGGGTGAGGGGTTCCTGGCCATGGCCCGGGAAGACGGCCAGATTCACCAGCTGGGGGCGAGCGATCTTGGGCTTCTTCTCGGCGGTCACCGCTCGCTGAGACTCGTGGTTCTCAACGCCTGTGAGTCGGCGCGGGCCAGCGTCGGGGACGTATATTCCAGCACCGCCGCGGTGCTGACCCGGCGCGGCGTAACGGCGGTGATCGCCATGCAGTACGAGATCTCGGACGACTCGGCCATCAGATTTGCCCGGGGACTGTACACCGGCGTGGCGAACCACCTTCCGGTTGATCAGGCAGTGATCAGGGGCCGCTGGGATATCAAGATGAGCGGCGGCCGCAGCCTGGAATGGATTACTCCCGTGCTTTACCTGCGCTCGCCGCGGGGTGACCTCTTCGACTTCGCGGCACCGCCGCGGGACCACGACGAGAACAGGCCGGCGCCCGGCGAGCACGGCTCGCCCGGTCAGGGCGGACGTACCCCGGGCACGATCGCCGGACCAGGCGAGCCTGCTCCGCCCATCCCCGCTGGCCCCGGCGGGCCCGCTCCCGCTGGCTCGGTGCCGCGCCAGACGGCGCGGCGACCAGGGACCTCGCTGGGGCTGATGGAGCACAGCGCTCGCGTCAATGTGGTGACGTTCAGCCCGGACGGGAGACGGCTCGCCACGGGAAGCACCGACGGAACGGCCCGGGTGTGGTCGGTGGACACACCTGCTGAACTAGTCCGGGTGGCCCACGACCGCAGTGTGGTCGCCGCGGCCTTCAGCCCGGATGGCACGCGGCTCGCAACCGGCAGCCATGACGGTACGGCCCGCGTGTGGGACGTGGAAAGCGGGCGCGAACTGGCCCGGATAGCACACGACGGCGGCGTGCTGGCGACGGTATTCAGCCCGGACAGTTCCTGGCTCGCGACCGGCAGCTACGACGGCAGTGCCCGGGTGTGGTCGCTCCAGACGCGGCAGGAACTGGCCCGGATGGAGCATCCGGGTATCACAGCCATGGCATTCAGCTCCGACGGGAGCCGGCTGGCCACCGGTGGCGGGGCCGGAGCCTGGCTGTGGGAAGCAGAAACGGGCGAGCCCGTGGCCCGGATGCTGCACGAAGGCGGCGTCCTTGCGGTGGCGTTCAGTGCGGACGGCACCAGATTCGCCACCGGGAGCCTGGATCACACGGCCCGGGTATGGACGGCTGTGGCCGGGCGGTTGGTGGCGCGCCTCGAACACGGGGGCGGGGTCCTGGCGGTGGCCTTCAGCGCCGACGGAACGCGGCTCGCGACGGGCAGCCAAGACAACTTCGCCCGGATCTGGCAGGTGCGGACACGATCAGAAGGAATCCGGGCCCGCCATGACAGCATCCTGGCCATGACCCTGAGCCCGGACGGGCAGCGGCTGGCCACCGGGAGCGCTGACGATACGGTCGTGCTCTGGGACGCCGGGACCGGCAGGGAACTGGCCCGGATGCGGCATAGAGACAAGGTCGTCGCCGTTACCTTCAGCCCTGACGGTGCCCTGCTTGCTACCGGGAGCTGGGACAACACGGCCCGGGTCTGGCGAGCCTAGTCTGCGGGAGCTGCCGGGCGGGCTGCAGCAGTTTGCGTGGCGCCGGTGAGCCGCCTCCGGCGGCGGGCCCGGCGGCGCCGCCGGTACGCGATCTCGAGGACCACCACCCCGGCCGCCGCGCCCGCCTCGATGATCACGGTCTGCCGCAGGACAGGCAGGTTCACCGGGTCGAGCATCGAGGCCAGGCCCAGGTCCATCCCGCCGTCTTTCACGATCCGGATCACGCCCGGCTGGCCGGGCCGCGCCCCGCGGCGCAGCACGATCGACGTCCCCGGCGGCGCGTCCCGCGCCAGCCGCTTGGCCAGCGCGCGCTGGCCCGGGGCCAGGCTCAGGCCCGGACCGGGCTGCACCAGGCTGCCGGCCCCGAACCGGTTCCAGGCCAGCCCGCCGGCCACCACGACCCCAACGACCAGCACCACCGCGGCCAGGTGCCGCAGGAACCTCACCGCGCCCTCACCGCACCCGCCCCGCTGCCCGCCCGGCCGGCTCTCCAGGCGCCCGCGCGGCCGGCCGCCACCCCAGCAGCCGCCGGCCCACGCGGACGATCCACCGCCAGCGCAGCGCCACGTGCACCGGAACCAGCCCCAGCGTGATCTCGGCCGTGAGCGTGTGCAGCCGCGACCAGAACGGCCCGGCCAGTGGGTAGATCCCGAGGAACGGCAGGGCCACCCGGGAGATCAGCACACCCGACGCCACGCACAGCGTCATGGCGACCAGCAGCCCCAGGTTCACCAGCCAGATCACCCGGTCCTTCCCGCGCCGGCTGAGCAGCCGCCGGGTTGTGCGCAGCACCCAGTCCCAGTGCAGCGTCA
>Ga0070714_100004840_pt1 | contig 10220 bp, 8 predicted proteins | sample LARL83metaG_FD_65450 | JGI IMG/M metagenome (GOLD analysis project Ga0070714, IMG submission 65450) | Corn, switchgrass and miscanthus rhizosphere microbial communities from Kellogg Biological Station, Michigan, USA - LAR L8-3 metaG | ecosystem: Host-associated > Plants > Roots > Rhizosphere ... | reverse complement strand
CATCCGCGTCACCTCATATCCGGCACACCCCGTTATGACGACTCGGTGCCGCAGCTGCGCTTCTATGGGCGCTACCTCACCCATCTGCTGGTGTGGACCGCCACGCTCTCCTTCACCTTGAAGGACAGCATGTGCGGCTTCCGGGTGTATCCGATCGAGTCGATGCTGAAGCTGCGCGGCAAGATCGGCCCGCGCATGGACTTCGACACCGACGCCATGGTGCGCCTGTACTGGGCCGGCACCGAGAGCCTGTTCCTGCCGACCCAAGTGCGCTACCCGGAGGACGGCATCTCTCACTTCCGCATGCTGCGGGACAATTTGCGCATGGTCTGGCTGCACCTGCGCCTCAACCTGGGGATGGTGCCGCGCATGCCGGGGCTGGTGTGGCGCAATCTGAACCGCCACCGCCAGCAGCATTGGGCCCACATCGGGGAGCGCGGCACGCTCACCGGCCTGCGCTTCATCGGCGCCATGGACCGCCTGTTCCCGCGCTGGGTGGGGCATGTGGTGCTGTACCCCGTGACCTTGTACTTCTTCCTCACCCACCCGCGGGCGCGGCGCGCCTCGCGCCAGTTCCTGGCGGCGGCGGGGCAGCCGGCGACCTTCGCCCAAAGCTTCCGCCACTTCTTCTCCTTCTCCATCTCCATCCTGGACAAGGTCGATGCCTGGTATGCGCCGGAGCGCGTGCCGGTGCGGCTCTCGGAGGAATCCCGTCGCCAGGTGCTGGACGCGCTGGCCCGCGGCCACGGGCTGCTGCTGTTGAGCGCGCACCTCGGCAACCTGGAGCTGGCCCGCGCCGTGTCCACGCTCATCCCCGGCGTCACCATCAACGCCCTGGTCTACACGCAGAACTCGCAGAAGCTCAACGCCATGCTGGAGGAGACCAGCGAGAGCTACGCCCTCAAGCTGATCTACGTGCAGGAGATCGGCCCCGAGACCGCGATGATGCTGCGGGAGAAGGTGGATGCGGGCGAGGTGGTGGTGATCGTGGGCGACCGGGTGCCGGTGATGCGCGGCAGCCCGCGGGTCAGAGCCCCATTCCTCGGCCGCCCGGCGCCCTTCGCCGTGGGCCCTTACGTGCTGGCCCATGTGCTGGAGTGCCCGGTGCTGCTGTTCTTCTGCCTGCGCGAGGGCGGCGCTTACAGCCTGTTCGTGGAACCCTTCGCCGAGAACATCCGCCTGCCCCGCAAGGACCGCGATGCCGCAGCGGCGGCCTGGGCCGCCCGCTATGCGGCGCGGCTGGCGGATTACGCCGCCCGTTTTCCGTTACAGTGGTACAACTTCTATGATTTCTGGAGCGACGCGCCGGCCCTGCCGCCGCGCGCCGCAAAGGGACCCCCAAGCTGATGCGCAATCCCGTGCCCGAGAGACGACATACCGTGACGGTCGGCGGCCACCGCCTGACCATCGAGGACGTGTGCGCCGTGAGCCGCGGTGCCGCCTTGAGCCTGTCCGCGGACAAGAGCTACCGCGAGCGCATCGAGCGCGGCGCCAAGGTGCTGGCGGAAGCCATCGCCTCCGGCCGCGACGTGTACGGCGTGAACACCGGCTACGGCGACTCCTGCACCGTCACCATCCCGCCGGAGGTGGTGAACCAGTTGCCGGCGCACCTGGTGCGCTACCACGGCTGCGGCATGGGCGACTACTTCGACGAGCCCACCACGGTCGCGATCCTGGTGACGCGCATGAACTCGCTGGCCGCCGGCTTCTCCGGGGTGCGCCCGGTGGTGCTGACGCAGCTGGAAGGCCTGATCCGCCACCGCATCGCACCGTTGATCCCCGAGGAGGGTTCGGTAGGCGCCAGCGGAGACCTGACGCCGCTCTCCTATGTGGCCGCGGCGCTGGTGGGGGATCGCCGGGTGATGCACGGAGGCCGGGAGATGTCCGCCGCCGAGGCCCTCAAGGCCAACGGCATGACGCCCATCACCCTGGCGCCCAAGGAAGGCCTGGCGCTCATGAACGGCACCTCGGTCATGACCGCGCTGGCCTGCCTGGCCTGGGAGCGCGCCGAGTACCTGTTGCGCCTCTCCACCCGCATCACCTCGATGGTGAGTATCGCCCTCGGCAGCAACCCCAAGCACTTCGCGCCGGGGCTGTTCGCCGTGAAGTCCCACGCGGGCCAGCAGCAGGTGGCGGCGCGGATCTTCGCCGACATGGGCGCCTCGGAGCGCGAGAGCCCCATCCGCATCCAGGACCGCTACTCCATCCGCTGCTCGCCGCACGTGATCGGCGTGCTGGGCGATGCGCTGCCCTGGATGCGCCGTGACCTGGAGAACGAGCTCAACAGCGCCAACGACAACCCAATAATCGACCCGGACACCGGCGACATCTACCACGGCGGCCACTTCTACGGCGGGCATGTGGCCTTCGTGGCGGACAGCCTGAAGAACGCGGTGGCCAACGTCGCGGACCTGCTGGACCGGCAGTTGGCGCTGCTGGTGGACACGCGCTTCAACAACGGCCTGCCCAGCAACCTCTCCGGTGCCGAGGGCGAGCGGGCGCCGCTCAACCACGGCTTCAAGGCGGTGCAGATCGCCGTGTCGGCGTGGACCGCGGAGGCCCTGAAGCTCAGCATGCCGGCCAGCGTGTTCTCGCGCTCCACCGAATGCCACAACCAGGACAAGGTGAGCATGGGCACCATCTCGGCGCGCGACTGCGTACGGGTGCTGGAGCTGACCGAGCAGGTGGCCGCCGCCTGCCTGGCCGCCGCCTCCCAGGCCCTGGAGATCCGCCGCCGCAAGGGGGCCCGCAGGCCGGCGCACATGCAGCCGGACATCAGCGCCATGCATGACGACGTGTTCAGCATCTGCCCCTTCGTCGAAGAGGACCGGCCCCTGGAGCACGAGCTGCGTGCCCTGTACGCGGCCATCGGCGCCCGCCGCTGGGCGCTCTACGAGTAGATGCGCGGCGCCGTGCTCACCGCCGAGGCCGAGATCGAGGTGCCGTTCCAGGACCTGGATCCCATGGACATCGCCTGGCATGGCAACTACTTCCGCTATTTCGAGGCGGCGCGGGTCAAGCTCCTGCGCAGCATCGGTTACGACTACCCGGCCATGAAGGCCTCCGGCTATTCCTGGCCGCTCATCGAGGCCCACGTGCGCTTCATCCAGCCGCTGCGCTACGGCCAGGTGATCACGGTGCAGGCGGGGATCACCGAATGGGAGAACCGCCTCAAGCTGGAATACCAGGTGCACGACCGGCCCAGCGGCAAGCGCCTCACCACCGGTTACACCATCCAGTGCGCCATCGAGGTGAAGACCGGCGAGTTGCAACTGGTCAGCCCGCCGGCGCTGCTGCAGAGACTCAAGGACCACATATGAAGCTGCGCCTCTGGCTCCTGACCGCTGTGGTGACCGGCGGTGCCTCCGCCGCGACGCCGGCCCTGCCACCGGCGAGCTTCGCGGCGAGCTTCGTGCAGACCCGCGAGCTGCCGGGTTTCAGTACGCCGCTGGTGAGCCATGGCAACATGAGCTACGACCATGCCAAGGGCTTCCATTGGGAGATCACCCAGCCCTATCACTACGTGTTCGAGATGAACGGCACTCGGGCCCATGAGGAGCTGCCGGACGGGACCAGACGCGATCTCGACCCCGACCAGACGCCCTGGCTCGCGGCGGTGGAGCACATCTTCATCAGCGCCCTGTCCGGTGACCGCCACGAGCTGGAGAGCTACTTCAGCGTGGAGTCGAAACCCGCCGGGAGCGGCGACCAATTGACGCTGAGCCCGAAGGCCGGCGCCATCGCCAATGCCATCAAGCGCATCGAGGTCACCGAGTCCGCGCCCGGCCGCCCCCAGCACCTGGAGATCTTCGAGGTCTCCGGCGGTCACATGGACATCCGTTTCTCGCCCGTCTCCCCGTGAGCCCCTCTCTCTCCCGCAAGGCCCGCTGGACGCTCTGGCTCCTGTCGCTGGGCCTGCTCTGCGGCGCCGCCGCCACGCGCCTGGACCTGCACCGCATCGTGGACACCGACGTGCTGGCGATGCTGCCGCCGGAGCACGCTGCGCCGGCCATCGCCGCCGCCACCCAGCAGACCCGCGACGCCTTCGTGAACGAGGTACTGATGCTGGTGAGCGGGGATGACGTGCCCGCCACCCGGGCTGCGGCCCAGGCCGCCGCCGATGCCGCCGCCGCCGCAGGCCTCAAGGCGGACGACAGCAGCCAGTCCCTCGACCATCTCCTCGCCGCCTATCAGAAGCACCGCTATGCGCTGCTGGATGAGGCGGCAGCCGCGCGGCTGCGGGCAGGCGGCGCCAAGACCCTGGCCACGGACGTAGCCGTGTCCCTGGGAAGCCCTGCCGGGATGGTGCACGCCTTCGGCAGCGACCCCGGCGGATATCTCGCGGCGTACTTGAGCGCGCTGCCGCGGCCGTATCCGGATTTCGTGCCGGATGGCGCGTTCTTCTCGGCGCTGAAAGACGGCAAGCGCTGGTATCTGGTGCGCAGCGAGGTGCCGGCTGCGGCCTTCGCTGAAGGCAGCCATCAGGCCGCGCATGCGGTGCAGGCCGCAGGTGCGGCGGCCGCCAGGGCCTGTCCTGCCTGCCGCTTCGCCGCCACGGGGGCGCCGCTGTTCGCCGACGCGGCGCAGAAGGCGGCCCAGAGCGAGAGCCTCTGGCTGAGCCTGGCCTCCACGCTGCTGATCATGCTGCTCATCGCCCATGTGTTCCGCAGCTTCGCACCCCACATGCTGGCAGGCGCGCAGCTCGTGGCCAGCGTGCTGGCCGCCACCGCCGCGGTGATCCTGCTGTTCGGCTCCATCCAGGTCATCACCCTGGTGTTCGGCACCACCCTGCTGGGCATCGCCATCGACTACGCCTTCCTGTACTTCTCCGAGTACTGGTTCGGCGAGGCGGCGCCGGAGCGGGTGATGGCTGCGGTGCGGCCGGGCCTGTACATGGGCCTCGCCACCGGCATCGTGGCTTTCGCCTTCCTGCTGCTGGCAGGCTTCCCGGCTCTCGCCCAGTTCGCGGTGTTCTCGGTGGCCGGGCTGGCGGAAGCGGGCCTGATGGTGGTGCTGATCTTCCCGGTAAGTCTCACACAACCGCCGCAGGTGCCGGTGCATGCGGCGGTGCTGTGGCCGCAGCGTTTCATCCAGGCCGCGGCCCGCCCCTCCCGCTGGCGTCTGCTGCTGCCGCTGGCGGCACTGCTGCTGTGCATCCCCGGCTGGTTCCTGTTGCACACCAGCGACGACGTGCGCGGCCTGCAGAACCTGCCGACGGACATGTTGAAGACCGACGCGGACATCCGCAGCACCCTGGGGCAGGTACCGCCACCGGGCTTCTTCCTCGCGGAATCGGACGGCCTGCAAGCGGCGCTGCGACAGGAGGAGACGCTGTTCAGCCACATCCGCGACGACGCGCCGCAGCTCGCAAGTTTGGGACTGTCCCGCTTCCTGCCTTCCGATGCGCGCCAGCGCGAGAGCCTCGCCGCCTGGCAGCAGGTCTTCAGCGACCCGGCGGCGCTGCGCCGCGCCTTCACCCAGTTCGGCCTGCCGGCTGCCCTCGCCGACCGGGATCTGGCCGAATGGCAGGCGGCGGACCACGCTCTCCTCACCGACGCGGAACTCTTCGCCGCGGCACCGCAATTCAAGACCTTCCGCGTCTTCGATGGTGACAAGACCGCGCTGCTCTCCACCGTCGCCGGCAGCAAGGACATCGCTTCCGCCACGCTGGCGGGGTACGCCGCGACGGTGCCCGGCGTGAGCTTCGTGGATCCGCTGGCGCGCATCGCCGCCACCTTCGAGCGCATCCGCATCCGCGCCACCTGGCTCGTCATCGGCGGCTACCTGCTGATCTCGGCGCTGCTGGTGTGGCGCTACGGCCGGCGCGAAGCGCTGCGCATGCTGTATCCGCCGCTGCTGGCCCTGGGGCTGACGCTGGGCGTGCTGGGCTGGCTCGGCGAGCCCGTGAACCTGTTCGTGGTGGTAGCGCTGATCCTAATCCTGGGACTGGGACGCGACTATGCGGTGTTCCTGCGGGAAGGCGGCGCGGCGCGGCGCTCGCCGGCCCTGGCGGTGAGCCTCTCGGCCCTCACCATGCTGTTCTCCTTCGGCCTGCTGGCGATGAGCAGCATCCCGGCCCTGCACGTGTTCGGCATCGCCACCCTGGTGGGCATCCTGGCAAGTTACCTGAGCGCGCCCTTGTCCCTGCCGCCCACCGGAGAGAAGGCATGAGGAAGCTGGGTGCCGCGGCGCTGCTGACAGTGCTCGCCGGCTGCGCCACGCCGCTGTCGCCGGATTGCACCCGCTTCGGCCGCGACGGCCAAGTTTGCCTGCTCCCGCCCGCGGACCTGCCGAAGCTGGACGCGGTGCACCTGGTGACCGTGACCCGCGATGGCAGGCCCGACAGTTTCATGGGCCAACTCCACATCGATGACCGGACCCTGCGACTCGCGGGTTCCAGTCTGTTCGGCACCGGGCTCTTCACCCTGAGCTACGACGGGAAGTTGATCCAGGCCCAGCCGGACGATCCGCAGCTTCGCGCCGAGATCCTGGTGGTGATGCTGGAACTGGCCCTGTCGGACCCAGACACGCTGAAGTCCCGCCTGCACGGCCTGGACCTGGCGGTGAGCGAGACGCCGCAGGGCGAGGTGCGAGACATTTCTGAGGCAGGCCATGCCCTGGTACACATCCTGCGGGGCAGGGGTCCCCTGCCGGCGGCGCCGCTGGAGCTGGACATCCCGCCCCTCAAGGTCTCCGTGACCATGCAACCGCTGACTCCCCAGGACAAGCCATGACCCGCGTCTACCTCAATGCCGTCGGCATCATCAACGCGCTCGGCGCGGACCCCGCTGCGGTGCGGGAAGGTTTGCTGGCCGGCTCCACCGCCGGTATGCGCCGGCGCGAGGACCTCATCGCCGGGCGCGCGGTGCGTGCCGGCACCGTCAGCACTGAGCTGCCGATGCTGCCGGCGGGCTTTGCCGCCTACGACTCCCGCAACAACCGCCTGCTCACCGCGGTGCTCAGGCAGATCCGCCTGGCCGTGGATGCGGCGCTCGCGGTACATGGCCCCCAGCGCCTCGGCATCGTGATCGGCACCAGCACCGCCGGCATCAGCGAGGGCGAACAGGCGCTCGCCCGCGTCGAGCGCGACGGGCGGTTCCCGGCAGAGTACGACTACCGCCAGCAGGAGATCAGCAGCCCCAGCGAGTATCTGCGCCGGCTGCTCGGGGTGAAGGGGCCAAGCTGGACCGTCTCCACCGCCTGCACTTCCAGCGCCAAGGCCTTCTCCTCGGCGCGGCGCCTGATCCTGAACGGCCTGTGCGACGCGGTGGTCGTGGGCGGCGTGGACTCCTTGTGCCGGCTCACGCCCAACGGCTTCGGCGCGCTGGAGTCCGTGTCCCAGGGGCTGTGCAACCCCTCCAGCAAGAACCGCGACGGCATCAACATCGGCGAGGGCGCGGCGCTGTTCCTGATGAGCCGCGTGGAGGGCTCGGTGGCGCTGCTGGGCGTGGGGGAGTCCTCCGATGCCTTCCACATCTCCGGCCCCGACCCGGAGGGCACCGGCGCGGAGATCGCGCTGCGCCAGGCGCTGGCCGAGGCGGGCACCACGCGCGTGGACTACTTGAACCTGCACGGCACCGGCACCGTGCAGAACGACCAGATGGAGAACAAGGTGGTGAACCGGGTGCTCGGCCCGGAGGTGCCGGTGAGCTCCACCAAGCCGCTGGTGGGACACACCCTGGGCGCCGCCGGTGCCACCGAGGCGGCCTTCTGCTGGATGCTGCTCACCGACGACCGCGCCGGCTTGCTGCCGCCGCACGTCTGGGACGGTGTCGCCGATCCCGCGCTGGCAAAGGTGAACCTGTGCAGCGTCGGCTACAGCGCGGGTCCCTGCCGGGTGGTGGCCAGCAACTCCTTCGCCTTCGGCGGCAACAACGCCTGTCTGGTGCTGGGGAACTGATGGAGACTTATCCGCCGCTCCCGGAACTGCTGCCCCATGCCGGTCCCGCGGTGCTGCTGGACGCGGTGCTGGAGCAGCGGCCCGATTCCCTGCGCGCAGGCCTGCGCATCACGCCGGCACATCCCTACTTCGAGCCCGGCCGCGGCGTGCCGGTGTGGGTGGGCATCGAGCTCATGGCCCAGGCCATCGCCGCCCACGCCGGACTCATCGCGCGGCGCTCGCAAAACCCGCCCAAGAAAGGCATGCTGCTGGGCACCCGCCGCTACGAGGCCAGCGTCGCGTACTTCGCCGACGGCATGGACTTGGAGGTGGAGGCGCACCGGGAGTTCGGCGAGGATGCAGGCGGGGTCGCCGCCTGCGTCTGCCGCATCAGCAGCGGCGGCCGGGAACTGGCCAAGGCCACGCTCATCATCGTGCAGGTGGACGAGAAGGACATGCCCAAGCCATGAGTGCCCAACGACGCGTGCTGGTGACGGGAGCGAGCGGCGGCATCGGCGCCGCCATCGCGCGGGCCTTGCACGGCATGGGCTTCGGCCTGTGCTTGCATTACCACCGTAACGCCGGCAAGGCGGAGGCGTTGGCGAAGGAGCTGGGCGGCGCCAGGACCCTGGGCTTCGACCTCACCGACCGGGACGGCGCGCGCGCCGCCCTGGAGCGGGAAGTCGGGGGGCACGGCGCCTTCTGGGGAGTGGTGTGCAATGCCGGTGTGACCCAGGACAACACCTTCGCTGCGCTCTCGGGCGAGGACTGGGACAAGGTGGTGGACACCAACCTTGGCGGCTTCTACAACGTGCTGAACCCGCTCATCATGCCGCTGGTGCGGCTGCGTGACGGCGGCCGCATCGTCACCATCGCCTCGGTGTCCGGCATCATGGGCAACCGCGGCCAGACCAACTACAGCGCCGCCAAGGCCGGCCTCATCGGCGCCAGCAAGGCGCTGGCCATCGAGCTGGCCTCGCGCAAGATCACCGTGAACTGCGTGGCACCCGGCTTGATCGAGACCGACATGACCGGCGAGCACCTCCCCTTGGAGGAGATCCTGAAGCAGATCCCGCTGGGAAGAGCCGGCACGCCCCAGGAAGTGGCGGCCATGGTCGCGTACCTCTTCTCCGAGCCGGCCGCCTACGTCACCCGCCAGGTGCTCAGCATCAACGGCGGGATGCTGTAAAAGAAAGAAGGCGGGTCCGGAGGGACCCGCCTTCGTTCCATCAGCCTATCAAAGCTTGTCGACCGGCGTATTCCCGCCGGTGAACTGCGCGCGCGCCTGGGCCAGGCGGTAGCGGTGCTCGCGGTAGAACGCGCGCCAGTGCTTCAACGCCAGGCTGATGTAGATGGCGCGGAACAGGTACAGCCTGAGGCGCACCTTCCAGGAGTCGAACAGGTCGCCGGCCAGCATCGAGATCACGCCCTGCTCGATCTGCCAGGTGTTGCGCGGGTTCTGGAACAAGTGCTGCATCACCGGTGAGTTGAAGCGGTAGATGAAGAAGGCGAAGCGGCGCATGCCGCTGCGCAGGCGCTTCTCCAGCTTGCGCTGCAACCGCACCTCGCGTTCCGGATGGGCCAGAGCCTCATCCACCAGCGCGGCAGTCTGCTCGGCGCCGCTGGTGGCCAGGTACACGCCGGAGGAGAACACCGGGTCCAGGAACACGAAGGCGTCGCCCACCAGCATCCAGCCCGGACCGCCGATGGTGTCGGCGTCGTAGGAATAGTTGCCGGTGACCCGCACCTCGTCGCCGATGAGCTCGGCCTTCTCCATGCGCTTCCACAGCGCCCGGTTCAGCTTGAGGGTGTCGAACAAGAATTCCTTGGTGCGGCCGCGGCGCTGTTTCAGGTAGTCCGGACGACACACCGCGCCCACGCTCATCACGTCGTTGGGCAGCGGGATCATCCACATCCAGCCGTGCTGGAAGTTGTAGATGCTGATGTTGCCGCGGTCCTCGCCGGGGCGGAACTCGGCGTGCTTGAAATGCCCGAAGATGGCTGCGCTCTGGTGCAGCGGGTTCTTCTTGCGGATCTTCTTCTTGCTGGCGACGAAGGAGTCGCGGCCGCTGGCATCCAGCAGATACCTGGCCTGCACCTGGTAGCTCCGGCCCTGGTCGGTCTTGACGTCGATGCGGGTGTCGCGCGGCCCGCGCTGCTCGATGGCCACGACCTCGTGGCCTTCGCGGCCGTCGGCGCCGTACTCCCGCGCATGGTCGAACAGCATCTTGTCGAAGTCCTGCCGCCACACCTGGTAGGCGTTGGGCGGGCTGTCGCCCAGGGCGCGGGCGAACAGATAGGTGTTATAGCCGCGCTCGTTGCGTGCCTCGAAGTCGGCGCC